>Ga0209890_10000740_pt1 | contig 15109 bp, 11 predicted proteins | sample OrgsoiDNA2013049_FD_185799 | JGI IMG/M metagenome (GOLD analysis project Ga0209890, IMG submission 185799) | Permafrost soil microbial communities from the Arctic, to analyse light accelerated degradation of dissolved organic matter (DOM) -... | ecosystem: Environmental > Terrestrial > Soil >...
CCTTTCGCCCCGCGGCGTGCTGGATGCGGAGCACCTGGGTCAGGTCGACGAGCTTCCCGGCTTTCTCGAGCTTGGGGAAGACGAAGTCCTCTTCCAGCTTCTCGTGATACCCCTCGACGAACCGGTGAACGATGTTCGCGGCGCCCCCCACGACGTCGACCACGCCGATGGCCGCCGCATCGGCCGACAGCAGCTTTCGGATCGCCTCCTCGTAGACGAGCAGGATCCGGCGGAGCACGCCGTGCTCGCGCATCAGATCCTCCGTCGGGGGGACGTCGCCGGGGCGCTTGGCCTCGGGGTGAGCCGCAGGCGACGCGATCAGCACGACGCCCGCTCCGGCCACGCCCGCCAGGAAGTTCCGCCGCCCGTCGCCCCCATGATCCATGGGCACAAGTATAGACACGGATATACTGAGGGCGATGCCCGAGCGGCCGTCGAATCCCGCGACTGATTCGACGCTGGCGTCAGCTCCGGGTGCGCCGCAAGCGGGGATGGGTGCGCTCGGGCCCGGGACGGTCGTGGCGGGGACCTACGAGATTGTCCGGCTGCTCGGGCAGGGGGGGATGGGCGCTGTCTGGGAGGCGAAGCACCTGCGGCTCCCCGACAAGCGGGTGGTGGTCAAGGTGCTGCTGTTCGGCACGACCGACGCGGTGACGCTGGCGCGCTTCCGGCGTGAGGCGGAGATCGCCTCGCGGCTCGGGCACCCCAACATCGTGCAGGTGTTCGATTTCAACACGCTTCCCGACGGCGCGCCGTTCATCGTCCTCGAGCTGTTGCAAGGCGAGTCGCTGGCGGCCCGGCTGGCGCGCGGGCGGCCGACCTTCACAGAAACGCTGGCGATCGTCACCCAGATCGGGTCGGCGCTGGCGGCGGCGCACCGCGAGGGGGTCGTCCACCGCGACCTCAAGCCCGACAACATCTTCCTCTGTCCGACGCCGCTCGACGGGGAGATCCGCGACGTGGCGAAGATCCTCGACTTCGGGATCTCCAAGCTCCGGGGCGCGAAGACGGTCCTCACGCAGGATGCGGCGCTGATCGGGACGCCGCAATACATGGCGCCCGAGCAGGCGACCGGGCGCAACGACGACATCGACGCGCGCACCGACATCTTCGCCTTCGGGGCGATCGTGTTCGAGATGCTGGCCGGCCGGCCGCCGTTCCTGGGCGACACGCTGGCGGCTGTCATCCACGCGGTCGTCTACGCGCCGACGCCGCCGCTGCGCGAGCTGGCGCCGGAGACGCCGCCGGCGGTCGCGGCCGCGGTCGAGCGGGCGTTGGCCAAGGAGCGCGACGCGCGCTTCCCGGACGTCGGCAGCTTCGTCAAGGCGGTGACCGCGCGCAGCTTGGAGACGGCGCCGACCCTGGCGGCGTCCCCCGCGGTGAAGCCGGCGCCGCCGCCACAAGCGACCGAGCGGGTCCCGCGCGAGCGGCCGTTCCCCTGGAGAGGGGCGGTGATTGGCGTGGTGCTGCTGGCGGGCGGGGGCCTCCTGGCGACGCGGATCTTGTCGCCGAAGCCGCCCGCGCCATCGGCGGTGGCGCCGCCCGCAGCGCCCGCGCCGCCGGTGTCGCCTGCGCCAGAAACGAAGCCGGCGCCGCCCGCCGTCGCTGCCTCCTTGCCCACCCGGGCCCAAGAAATGCCGGTCGACAAACCAATCGCAAAGCCGGTGGAACGGACGCATTCAGCGTCCCGAGGCACCGTCGCGAGGTCGGAGACGCTGGAGCCCGCGGTCGCCGCGGAGCTCGTCGACGCCGAGGCCGCGCTCGAAGCCGGGCGCGGCGGCGACGCGATCCGCCTGGCGCAGCACAGCCTCTACGCGCAGAAGTCGAGTCGCGCCTACGCCATCATCGCGCGGGCGCGTTGCGCGCAAGGGGATCTGGGCAACGCCAAGGCGGCGCTGGCGCAGGTGGCGGCGCGCGATCGATCGGCGGTCGTGCACGCGTGCGGCAAGCTCGGCGTGGAGCTTCATTGAGGAGGTGCTGGTGAGAATCCGAGCTTTGTTGCCATTGTTGTTGCTGTTGATGTCGAGCGCCGGGGTGGCGTGGGCCGGGACCGACGTCGGGAACGGAAAGGTCTACGTCGGCGCCAACGGCGTGACCGTCACGCTGGTCCCCTCGAAGGCGCCGGGGGACCACCATGTTCTGGTGGCCGTCGCTGGAACGGGCTCGCCCTTCGACGGGAAGCTGATCCCGCACGACGTCACCGACGACGGCGATCGGACGAACTACGAGACGACCTACCACGGGCGGCGCTGGATCACGCTGGCGGTGCGAGAGCAGTCGATGTCGCTGAATGTCCCGGGGCGCCGCGACAGCACCGCCGTCCGGTTCGACGAGAAGAAGACGGGGGCGCTCAAGCCCGACCCGCTCTACGCCGCCTTCGCCCGACAGCAGGCCGACGGTTCACTGAAGGCGCTGATGGCGTTCGATCGCCAGGCGGAGATCGCCCAGCGCGACAAGGAGATGCAGGAGAGCGCCGGGGGCCTGACGAAGATCTGCGGCTCACAACCGGCAGTCAAGGTCGACTGGGCCTCTTTCTCCGACGACGACATCAAGGAGCTCTCCATCGCCAGCTACTGCGGCGAGCCGCTCGAAACGATGCGCCGGATGTGCGACGGCTCGAACGAGGCCAAGAAGACCTTCGCCGCCAAGATCAAGACCTTCAGCTGCGCGATGGGGAAGAACGTCCATCTCGAGCTGGCCGGCACGACGCTCACCTGGACCACCGCGCGCAACGCCACCAACATCGGCGAGCTCACCCGCGCCTACCTCGAGAAGAACCTATGAAGACGGCTCCGTTCCTGTTCGTGGTGCTGGTTGGCCGGCTGTCGCTGGGGGCCGAGGCGCCTCCCTGGGGGAAGGGGGAGACGCTGGGTGAGCGGATGACGCTGGAGAAGGCGGCCGTCTGCACCGATGGAAAGTCGCACTACGTCGTGCTCGCGCCGAGCGAGAAGCAGTCGGTTCAGCTCTACTACGGCGACGGCAAGACCTTCCACCGCGTGCCGCTCCCCCCCTGGGTGCTGACCGGCGAGGACTTCTTCGAGCCGCGCTTCTCCGCGCCGACGAAGAACTCGAACTTTCGCGGCCTCGACATGCGGCTCTTCTCCTCGGTCAATCATGACGTTTCCAAGAAGAGCTGCTCGGTCAGCTGCGGCCCACGCACGACGCCGCTCACGATCATGGACGAGGAGGCCAAGAAGGCGTTGCTGGGGGCGGGACGCTACGAGCCGCCGCTGCAGACGCGGACGCCCCACCGGCTGGCGCGTGATGAGGACGGCCGTTACTTCTACGTCGACAAAGGGAACAGGCCCGAGACCGAGAAGAGCTTCCGCCTCTTCGTCGGACCGAAGGGGGCGATGAAGCTGCAGAAGATGACCAACGCCGTCGCCGACACCGAAGGGGAGATCTTCACCACCAAGTCGGGCTCGCTCCGCTATGTCACCGATCGGCAGAAGCCTCCCACCTGGATCCAGGGGAAAAAGAAGCTCACCTTGACCATCGTCCCGATCGAGTCGGTTGATGAGAAGAGCGGCGAGCCGATAAACAACTACCAGCTCATTTACAACGAGCTCGGCGTCTACCTCGGCGAGAAGCTCGGCAACCCCTGCGACGATCTCTAGCCGTCTTCTGGGGCGTCCTCTTGGGCGTCCTCGTGGCCGAGCAGGCGCGCGCTCAGTTCGCCGGTTCGCGCTCCGACCAGAGGCGGTAGCCGCCCTTGATCGCGTCGGCGTTGTTGCAGCGCCGGGCCCCCTTGGGGAGCTTCTTCAGATGCTTGGAGTTGCCGCCGCCCAGCACCAGGTCCTCGGCCTCCAGCGCCACCGCCAGTCGACCGACGACGTCGGCGACATCGCGCCGCCACTGCTTCTTGCCACTGCCTTCGAGGCCGCGCCGACCGACATAGTCTTCGTAGGTCCCCCTCTTCTTGTAGGGGAGATGCGCCAGCTCCATCGGGACCACGACGCCGTCGGCGATCATCGCCGAGCCGAGCCCGGTGCCGAGACCGAGGAACAGCATCCGTCCGCCCTGGTACGCGCCGAGGGCCTGCATCGCCGCGTCGTTGATCAGCTTCACCGGCCGCGCGAACGCCTTGCTGAAATCGAATTTGATCCAACCGCGCCCGAGATTCGCCGGCTCGGCGGCGACCTGCCCGCGCAGGACGCGCGTCGGGAGCCCGATCGAGATGACGTCATACTGCCAATCGGTGATGAGATTCGCGACCTCGCGGACCATGATGTGGGGGGTCAACCCCGGTCCGGACGGCAGTTTGCGCCGCGACCGCTGCCCGGTGGCCTGAATTTTTACGTGGGTCCCGCCCACGTCGATGACCAGGATCTTCATGTTTTTGTTGGGGAACGAGCATACGGTAGTTCGGGCGCCGGCGCTCAGTCCCCGAGGCGGGGTTAAGCTCGGCCCGAAACTGTCGAAAAGGCGAGGGGAGGCGGAAGATGGCCATGTTCGCGAAAAAAGAGAACTGGGAACAGAAGGTTGCGGCGGAGGTTGGTGGCCCGGCACCGGCACAGGCAGTGGCGCCGGCAAAGGCGGGACAGCCCCTCAAGTACGGGATCGCCGAGACGATCCAGCTGATGCGGTCGCTGCCGGCCGAGCAGGACGGTGAGCTGGTCGTGCGCGTCGTGCGCGCCACGCTGGCGTCGCTGAACGTGCGGCTGCCGGAGATCATCGAGGACGCGAGTCGCAAGGAGAAGGCCGTGCGCGAGCGCATCGCCGATTTCCACGCCAAGAACGCCGAGCTGGAGAAGCAGCTCGAGGCCCACCGCAAGGAGATCGGATCACTGGAAGCTGACTTGAAGGAGACCACGGAGGTCAAAGAGCGGCTCCAGCTGGCCGAAGGATCCTCGCCGGCTCCGGCTCAGGTGCATGCTGCGATGAGCGTCGCCGCCGACAAGATCCCGATGACGACGATGATCGGCACGCCGATCGCGCGCTGAGCGCCGGCGTTGCTCGCTCCCACGGCGTCGCGGCGCCCTAAGGTGACAGCGTGAGCGAGCCGGCGTCGAGCGCCAGCTCGTAGTAGCCGTGTGGGCTCCAGGGGAGCGGGCGGCCGTTCTGGGTCAACGTGCCGCCGTCCACCTTCACCCGCAGGACCTTGCCGCTCGGAAAGTGGTCCGGCAGCGTCCAGGTCCAGGTCGTGCTCCCGCCAGTGACCGTCGGTGGCGCCTCGGTGAGCAGCTTCTGTCCGCGCCAGTAAGCGGCCACGTCGACCAGCGTGCCGGTCCAGACATCGGGGAGCGACTGGGCGTGCCTCATCCCCGCCGTCACGTCGCCGATCGCCACCGGCGCGTACCAGACCGCGTCGGTCGGCGTCAGCGTGTGGACCAAAAAGATGACCCACTTGCCCCCCACGCGCGCGGCCTCGGTCACCCGCTCGAACCTGGCCGACGTCTCGCCAGCGCCGACGGCGTGGACCGGTAGGTTGTAGGGATCGGTGCCGTCGTTGGGGGCAATCATCCCTTCGGGGACGCCCCGGTTGACGAAGAACCGCGCCGGGGCCGCCTGCTCGTAGCCTGTGTCGCCGAACGGCGAAGCCGCGGTCCAGACGGTCTTCTGCGCCGTGTGTTGGACGAGGTAGCTCGTCGCTTCGTCGAGCTCCGCGTCAAGGCTGGCGAGCGGTCGGCCCGACGTGCAGCCGGTCAGGCTGGCGTGGCAGTGGTGCACGCTGTGGTTGCCGAGCTCGTGCCCGTCACCGACGGCGCGTCGCCAGGTGTCGAGGAATCCGGGCTCTGCGTCGTTGTTGGTGGTGATGTAGAAGGTCATCGGGACGCCGACCGCGTTCAGCTCGACGTAGTGAGCGATGTGCGACGGCTGGGCGTCGTCGAACGTCCAGCTCACGGCGCCTCTGAACCCGGCCCAGTCGAGCACGCTCAGGTTCCCGGGCACACCCGACGGTCGCGGGACGCCGCTGCCGGGGGGCGCTGGGAGCCCGGCAGCTTTGGGCGCGCCCAGCGGCACCATTTCGTTGGAGGTCGCGTGGCCGTCGGCGGTCGCCTTGGCGTTGACGTTCTTGGGTGCCGGGGCGACCGCCCCGCTCCCGGCGCATCCCGAAGCGGCGAGGAGGCCGGCGAGCAGGCCTGCTGGCAGGAGGCGCATCGAGCTCGAATCTGGCGCGAGCTTAGTGGGCTTTGCCCGGGGGGCGGATGGTGGCGATGTTGGGCGAGTTGGCGTGCCCGTTCGCGCCGACGATGTCCTGGCGGCTGTCGCGCGCCTCGACGTAGTAGTGGAGCACCTTCCCGGCGATCTTGCCGCCGGGAATCAGCGCCGTGTACCACCCCTTCTTCGAGCGGTCCATCGTGCTGACGTTGTAGAGGACGAGGCCGCCCGAGCGGTAGTAGAGCGCGACCACCTTGGCGTCGAGCCCGGGGCGCGGGACACAGTGGACGAAGAGGTCCGCGCCCGGCGGAACCTCGTCGGGGACGGTGCAGGCGATCTGCTCGGAGACGTGCGCCGGCAGGTCGGGCCCCTCGGCCAGTTTGTCGCGCGCCGCTCGTTCCTGCTGCTCCTTGTTCTTGCGCTCAGCGTCGCGGGCTTCGGCCTCGTGGCGCGCGGCGGCCAGCTTCTCCTTGGCCTCTCGTTCCTTTTTCGATTCGTCGCGGGCGGCGGCGAGCTGTTTGTCGCTGTCGGCCTTCTGCTTGGTCAGCTCCAGCAGGTTGTGTTTTTCGTCGGCCAATTGTTTGTCGGTCTCCGCCTTTTGCTGTTGGAGCTTCTCCTTGGCCTCCCGTTCCTTTTTCGCCTCGTCGCGCGCGGCGGCGAGCTGCTTGTCGCTGTCGGCCTTCTGCTTGGTCAGCTCCAGCAGACTGCGCTTCTCGTCGGCGAGCTGCTTGTCGCTCTCCGCCTTGTCGTGCGCCAGCTTGCTGCTCGCCTCTCGTTCCTTCTTCTCGCCGGCCTGGCTGGCGGCGAGCTGCTTGTCTTCGTCTTGCTTCTCTTTGGTGAGCTGCTGGAGTCGCGCCTTGGCGTCGGCGAGCTGCTTGTCTTGGTCCTGCTTCTCCTTGGCCAGCTGCTGGGCGTGGCCCTTGGTACTGGCGAGCTCCTTGTCCTGCTCCTGCTTCTCCTTCTGCAGCCGGTCCTTCTCCGCCTGCTGCAGGCTTTCGCTCACCTTGGCGGCGGCCAGGTCGTCAACCAGCTTCTCTTTCGCTGGATCGCTGCGCGGCGGCGACTCCGACTTGGCTGCTCGGGGCGGCCGCGCCGCCTCGGCCGGCTTGAGCAGGGCCTCCTCGGTCTCGTCGGGCGCTGCTTGCGCCGCGGGGGGCGCCGCCTTCGGCTGGCTCTCCTGATTCTCTGCGCGGTTGAAGGCCGCCAGCACCGGTTTGGTGGCCATCGTGGGCGGGACCTGAATGGCGGGGCTGATGTCCAGCGCCTTGGCGAAGTACTTCACCCCCTGATCTCTGTTCTTGAGGCCGGCGACCTCGAGGACGCCGTAGAGGACGTAGACCTGGGCGACCAGCTTGTGGCTACCGAGGCCGTTCTCCTCCGCCAGCTTCAGCGCCTGCTGGAGCTCGCCCTTCGTCTTGTCGAGCTCGCCGTCGTCGTAGGCGACCGCGGCCGACTGATAGTGCGCCTTGATCTGGGCGAGGATCGCCTTCTGATCGGCGGCGCGGGCCGCGAACGCGGAGGTCAGCGCCAGCAACAGCGCTCCCAGAACAGCCAAGGCCTTACTCGATGGTCGTTTCATGCGGCTTGTACGTGCATCGTATATGCAGTTGCTCGTCGAACTGAAACGGGCTCGCGAAAACCAAAAAATGATACTCTGCCTCGAACGCCGTGGCCGAGCGAGATGCGGTCCGGACGGCCGCTGAGGGCCGTCAGCCGTCAGCGGGGCGGGGGTGGGCGGCGCAGATCGAGGGTAAGCGGGAAGTCCGGGTTGTGCTCTTCGGGCGGCGCCTCTTGTGCGCCCGGCGTGTGGCCGAAGGGGGTGAAGCGTGCGATTCGCCGCCCCTCCGCCTCGAGCGCGTTCGCCGGCACCCGCTCGTGGGAGAGGCCGCCCGGGTGTGCGACGTGGTACGTGCAGCCAGCGATCGCGCGGCCGGTCCAGCTGTCGATCAGATCGAAGACGAGAGGCGCGTGCACACCGATGGTCGGATGCAGCGCCGATGGCGGCTGCCAGGCGCGATAGCGCACGCCGGCCACCGCTTCACCCGGCGAGCCGGTCGGGTGAAGTGGGACCCGACGCCCGTTGCAGGCGACGACATGGCGCGAATCGATCAACCCGCGCGTCTTGAGCTCGAGCCGCTCGACCGACGAGTCGACGTAGCGGGCCGTCCCACCGGCGCCGGGCTCCTCGCCGAGCACGTGCCAGGGCTCGATCGCCTGCCGCAGATCCAGGGTCACGCCGTCGGCGGCGATGCTGCCGGCCAGCGGGAAGCGGAAGTCGCGGTGGGCCCGGAACCAGTCGGTCACGAACGGGTAGCCAGCGCCGCGCAGATCGTCGAGCACGTCTTCGAAGTCCTGCTCCACGAAGTGGGGGAGGGTGAAGCGATCGACGAGGCCGGTCCCCCAACGCACAGGATTCCGCCGGTAGGGCGCGCGCCAGAACCAGGCGACCATCGAGCGCAGCAAGAGCTGCTGGGTGAGGCTCATCTGCGCGTGCGGCGGCATCTCGAACGCGCGCAGCTCAACCAGCCCCAGGCGGCCGCTGGCACTGTCGGGGCTGTAGAGCTTGTCGATGCAGATTTCGGTGCGGTGCGTGTTGCCGGTGACGTCGACCAACAGGTGACGAAAGATCCGATCGACCAGCCAGGGCGGCGTGGCGCTCTCCGGAGGAACCTCGCCGAACGCCACCTCCAGCTCGTGGATGCTGTCCTGGCGGGCCTCGTCGATGCGCGGCGCCTGGCTGGTCGGCCCCACGAACATCCCCGAGAACAGGTAGGAGAGAGACGGGTGATTGACGAAGTAGCCAACCAGGCTGCGCAGCAGATCGGGCCGCCGCAGGAACGGGCTGTCGCTGGGGGTCGCGCCACCGAGCACGATGTGGTTGCCGCCGCCGGTCCCCGTGTGGCGCCCGTCGAGCATGAACTTTTCGGTGCCGAGGCGGCAGAGGCGGGCCTCTTCGTAGAGCGCCTCGGTCATCTCGGTCAGATCGCTCCAGGTGCGCGTCGGATGGACGTTCACCTCGATGACGCCGGGATCGGGCGTCACCGAGAGGCGGTCCAGCCGGTAGTCGGTGGGCGGGTGGTAGCCTTCGATCCTCACCGGCTGCTTGCGCTCGCGGGCCACGTCTTCGACGGCCGCCACCAACGCCAGGTACTCCTCGAGGAGCTCGACCGGCGGCATGAAGATGTGCAGCATCCCTTCGCGCGGCTCGACGCAGAGGGCGGTCCGCACGACACCGGCCGGCTCCTTCGGCTTATCGGAAGTCTTATCGGACGACGGTTTGGCCGGCTTGGCTCCGGGGCCACGGCGCAGCGTCGGCCCCAGCGGCGGCCGGGCCGCCAGCGGATCGCGCGCGTGAATCTGCATCCGCTCCCCCTCTGACTCCCAGGGGAGGCCGTCGAGCGGCAGGCGATACCCCATCGGTGAGTCGCCGGGCAGCAAGAAAAGGTGACCTTCGCGCAGTGACCAGCGGCCGCTCTCCCACAGCACGAGATCGTCGAAGGTCCGCGGGCGCAGCGGCAGGATGTAGCCGGCCACCTCGCCGAGGCCGGCCCCGAACACGCGCGCCAGCCGGGCCCGCTCGATCGGATCCTCGAGCTTGCTCTCCAGCACGTTGACGTTGATGGGGAGCCGTCGCTCGCGCCACAGATAGTAGAATGCATCCTCATAGGCAGCCTGCGGGAGCTCCTCGCTGAGCCCGAGACGGTTGGAGAGCGCCGAGACGAACCCATGCGCGGCCAGCCGGTCGGCTGGGCTGGTCGGACGGCTCGGCTCGGGCTCCGTGGCGAAGAGCGTTGGGTCGGTCCAGACCGGCTCGCCGTCGCGGCGGAAGTAGATGGCGTAGGCCCAGCGGGGGAGCGGCTCGCCCGGGTACCACTTCCCCTGGCCGTGGTGCATGAGACCGCCCGGAGCGAAGCGCGCGCGCAGCCGCCGCGCCAGCTTGTCGGCCAGCCGCCGCTTGCCGTCGCCGAGCGCGGCGATGTTCCACTCGGGCCCGTCGCGATCGTCGATCGAGACGAAGGTCGGCTCGCCCCCCATCGTCAGCCGGACGTCGTACCGCTGGAGATCCTGGTCGACCCGCGCGCCGAGCGCATTGATCGCCGCCCACTGGTCCTCGCGGTAGGGCTTGGTGACCCGCGCTGTCTCAACGACCCGCTGGACGCGCATCGCGAACGTCGCCGTCTCCTCGACCTTGTCATCCTCCTTCTTCGCGTTGAAGGTGAACGAGCCGCTGATCGCCGCCGCCGTGGTCGGCCAGGCGGTGGCGGCCAGCGGGATGTGCCCTTCCCCGGCCAGAAGGCCGCTGGTCGCGTCGAGGCCGATCCAGCCGGCGCCGGGGAGATAGACCTCCACCCAGGCGTGCAGATCGGCGATGTCCTCCGACACGCCGGCCGGTCCGCCGTCGAGCGGCTTCACGTCGGGCTTGAGCTGGATCGAGTAGCCCGAGACGAACCGCGCCGCATAGCCGAGCCGGCGCAAGAGCTCGACCTCCAGCCAGGCGAAGTCACGGCAGGAGCCGTGGCCGCGCACCAGGGTTTCTTCGGGCTCGAACACCCCCGGTTCCATCCGCAGGTCGTAGCGAAGCCGCTGGGAGATGTCGCGGTTGATATCGACCAGCACGTCGATGTTGCGCCGTCCGGGGCGCGCGTACTTGCCGTGCACCTCTTCGATGAGCTTGCCGAATCGCGCATCGGGCGCCGTCTGGATGCTGTACGGCGCGAGCTCCCGGGCCAGCGAGGCCTCATACCGGAAGCCGTAGTTCTCCGCGTACTCCTCGACGAAGAAGTCGAACGGGTTGAGAGCGATCATCTCGGCGATCAGATCGACCTCGACGGTCAGCTCGCGCGCTGGTTTGTTGAAGACCAGCCGCGCCTGGTAGTTGCCGAAGGGATCCTGCTGCCAGTTGAGGAAGTGGTCCTCCGGCGTGATGCGCAGCGAGTAGGCGAGGATCGGCGTCCGTCCGTGCGGCGCGGGGCGCAGGCGAACGACGTGCGGCTGCAGCGTGACCTCGCGGTCATACCGGTAGCGGGAGGTGTGGGTGAGCGAGACGCGAATGGCCATGGAGGAGCGGGACCTTACCAGGCCCTAAGGGCGTTCGCCGAGTAACCCAAAATCGGTTTTCACCGGGGTGAGTCCCCAGATCTCGGAGGCGTACTGCCGGATTGTCGCGTCGCTGGAGAAGCGGCTCGACCCCGCGATGTTGAAGAGCGCGCGTCGCGACCATTCGCGCGCGTCGCGGTAGAGCTCGGCCGCCTCGGCCTCGCGCGCCACGTAGCCGTCGTAGTCGATGCAGACCATGTACGGATCGGAGTAGCGCAGCCCATCGAGAATTGGCCGGTAGCGATCGCGCTCGCCGAGGCTGAAGAACCCCGATTCGATCAGCTCCATCGCCTCCGCCAGCGCCGGGGTGCGGGCGATGTAATAGCGCGGGTCGTAGCCGTGGGCGCGCGTCGACACCACCTCGTCGGCGGTGAGGCCGAACAGGAAGAAGTTCTCGTGCCCGACGGCGTCGCGGATCTCGATGTTGGCGCCGTCCAGCGTGCCGAGGGTGAGCGCGCCGTTCAGCGCGAACTTCATGTTGCTGGTGCCGGAGGCCTCTTTGCCCGCGGTCGAGATCTGGACCGACAGATCGGCCGCCGGGATGATCGCCTGCGCCAGCGAGACGCCGTAGTTCGGCACGAACGCCATCGCCAGCCGACCGTGCATGGCCGGATCGGCGTTGATCACCGCCGCCACGTCGTTGAGGAGGCGGATGTGCAGCTTGGCCATCACGTAGCCCGGGGCGGCCTTGCCGGCGAAGAGGTAGGCGCGCGGCACCGTCGCCGCGCCCGGGTCGCGCTTGAGCGCCAGGTAATGGGCCACGATCTGCAGGCAGGCCAGCAGCTGCCGCTTGTACTCGTGGATCCGCTTGACCTGGATGACGAACATAGCGTCCGGCGGCAGCTCGACGCCGGTGCGGCGGCGCACCAGCTCGACGGCATCGCGCTTGTTCGCCTGCTTGACGGCGTGGAGCGCGTCGAGGAGATCCTCGTCGTCGGCGAATGACTTCAGCGCCTCCAGGCGCGACAGCTCCGGCAGATCGATCCAGCTCGAGCCGATCTTGCTGGCGAGCAGGCGGGTGAGGCGGGGGTTGGCGTGCAGGATCCAACGTCGGGGCGTCACGCCGTTGGTCTTGTTGTTGAACTTCTCGGGCCAGAGCTCGTAGAAGTCGTGGAGCAGCTCCGCCTTGACCAGGTCGGAGTGGAGCTTGGCCACGCCGTTGACGCTGTGGGCGCCGACCGTGGCGAGGTGGGCCATCCGGACCTGCTTACCGTGCGACTCGTCGACGATCGACATGCGCGCGATCCGGTCGTTGTCCCCCGGCCAGCGGATCTGCACCTCGTGCAAAAACCGGTGGTTGATCTCGTAGATGATCTGCAGGTGCCGCGGCAAGAGGCGCTGGAACAGCGCCACCGGCCAGCGTTCCAGCGCCTCGGGCAAGAGCGTGTGGTTGGTGTAGCCGATCGTCTTCCCGGTGATCGCCCAGGCCGCGTCCCAGTCGAGGCCCTCCTCGTCGAGCAGCACGCGCATCAGCTCGGCGACGGCGATCGACGGGTGGGTGTCGTTGAGCTGAATCGCGAACTTGTCGGCAAAAGCGTCGAACGTCGCGTGCTTGAGCTTGTAGCGGCGGACGATGTCGGCGATCGAGCAGGCGACGAAGAAGTACTGCTGCTTGAGCCGCAGCGCTTTGCCCTCCTCGCTCTGGTCGTTCGGGTAGAGGACCTTGGAGATGTTCTCGGTGTCGATCTTTTCTTCAACGGCCCGGCGGAAGTCACCTTCGTTGAAGAACTGCAGGTCGAAGTCGCGCGTGGCCCGCGCCGCCCAGAGCCGCAGCGTGTTCGCGGTGTCGGTCCGGTGCCCGACAATGAACGAGTCGTACGGCAGCCCGATGACGGCGCGCGTGTTGACCCAGCTGGCGCGGGTGCGGCCGTCGCGGTCCTGATAAAAGACGACCTCGCCGCCGAAGCGGACGGTCTGCGCCTCTTCGTGGCGCGGAAGCTCCCAGGTGTTGCCGAGCTGCAACCAGTTGTCGTGCTGCTCGACCTGGCGCCCGCCGTCGATCTTCTGCTCGAACATCCCGAAGTCGTAGCGAATGCCGTAACCGATGGCCGGCAGCTCCAGCGTCGCCAACGAGTCCATGAAGCAGGCCGCCAGTCGGCCGAGGCCGCCGTTGCCGAGGCCGGGATCCCCCTCGCATTCGAGGACCTGTCCCAGCTCCAGCCCGTAGTCGGCCGCCACCTCCACCGCCGCGTCGTAGAGGCTCATGTTCATGAGGCAGAGCCCCAGGCTGCGGCCGGTGAGGAACTCCGACGAAAAGTAGCAGACCCGCTTGACGTCCTTCTCGATGTACGTCCGCTGGGTCGCCAGCCAGCGGTGGACCAGACGATCGCGAACCGTGTGCGCGAACGCGTTGTAAAAATCGAGCGCGGAGGCGTCGCGCAGCTCTTTGGCGCCGGTGTGCACGACGTGGTCGAGGACCGCGGCCCGGAAGTCGACTGCCAGCAGGCTGGCGCGGCGACCTGGGGCGGCACGCCCACGCGGATCCGCTTCCTCCCCGCGACGCGGCTGAATTCCAACGGTCATCGTCGGTCATCTGACCACACGGGGGGGCACGTCCGGGTTTCTGTTTTGTCTGGATTTGATGAACGACGCAGGGCGCCGCCCGAAGGTGTCAAAAATCGAACGGTCGTGACCGAACGCTGACGGTGTGCCCGCCCCACCGGTTTGGTCCTCCGCGGAATTACAGGGGCTTTCTCGCCCACCCAGGGAATTTGCATTGTCGCCCAAAATTGCAAGGCTGTGGCACGGGGGCGAGCCATGAGATCCAAGCGAGTCGGATTTGGGAGAATTGTTTCGGGCGCGGTCAGCAGCGGATTGGTCGCCCTCATGGGCTTGGCAGGCTGCGGCAACGTCAGCGGGATTCCGATCGACCAGACCGCCACGCGGATCGCCAACGCGGTCTGCCCGAAGGCCTGGATGTGCTGCACGGTCGACCAGCTTTCGAACAACTCCGCGGCAGGCACCAGCGAGCAGGACTGCGTCACGCAGACGACAGACAGCTACAAGAACAAGCTCTCCACGCTGCAGCTCTCCATCGACAAGAAGCGGGCGAGCTACCAGTCGTCGAAGCTCGACGCCTGCCTGATGACGATCCAGCAGTCCGACTGCGCCACGCTGAACGTCACCAACCACATACCGGGGATCCCCGGCTGCGAGTCGTTCACCACGCCGCTGGTCCCGGTCGGTGGGGCCTGCTCGCAGGACTACGAGTGCATCAACGGCTGGTGCAACGTCCCCACGAGCTCGACCAACGGCGAGGGGGTCTGCGCCGCGTTCGCTGCTGCTGGTCAATCGTGCGCGACCGGGGGTGGGGTGAGCTGCGGTCCGAGCTCCGTCTGCGACATCGAAGGGACGCCGAACGACAGCTCCGACGATCTCTGCGCGACTGTCTCCGACCTCGGGGGGACCTGCGCCGACGACCTTCAGTGCACCAGCCTCAACTGCAGCTCCAGCGGCGGCAGCGGAATGACCTGCCAGGCCGCGACGACGCCTCCAGCCGCGATGTGCTTCTACAGCAGCGGATGCTCGGCGGCGGGGGGACGTCCTGGTGCAGGCACGCTGCTGCTCTTCGCCGGCTTCGCGGCGATCGCCTTCCTGCGGGCCGGCCGCGCGCGCCGCAACCGCTGATTTCCGGCTCGGCTGGCGGAAAGCGGTTGCGGTTGTTGATAGACGGTTCGGGTATGCTCGCGGCATGCCCGACGCCGCCGATCGTGACGTCAAAGCCGAGCCGGGACTGCCCGCGTGCGCCATCGACCCCGACACGGAGTGCCCCGTCTGTGCGGGGCGCGGCCTGCGGATCAAGATGCTTCCGATAAAGGCGCACTACCAGTGCCCGGAGTGCCGCTACTTCGACTCTTGCTGTATGTAAAAAGATCCTGCCCGCTGTCGATCGCGAGGCCCCACGTTCGTC
>Ga0209890_10000741_pt1 | contig 15101 bp, 10 predicted proteins | sample OrgsoiDNA2013049_FD_185799 | JGI IMG/M metagenome (GOLD analysis project Ga0209890, IMG submission 185799) | Permafrost soil microbial communities from the Arctic, to analyse light accelerated degradation of dissolved organic matter (DOM) -... | ecosystem: Environmental > Terrestrial > Soil >...
CGCGCGTCGAGCCCGGCACCGAGATTCACGATCGTGTCGGCCCCTGCAGCGAGAGCCTTCTGAATCAGGTCGTCGATGATCAGGGTCCGGATCACCACCTGCCACCCGCCCAGGAAGCCGCGCAAGCTGGCGACGATCGCCCGCCCGTGCTCGCCCGCTAGCCGCGCGGCGAACGGGTCGCGAAACAGCGCGTCCGATCGCTCGGATTCGGCGGCCCGCCAGGCCGCCACCATGAACGCCGTGTCGGAAACGCCTTTGATCAGGGATTCGGCCATCGTCGCTGCACCCTGGGGCGCTTCCTCATGATGAACGAAGCTCGGGCTATTTGCCCTGGTGCTCGGCCGCCGTGCGGTCCAATAGCGCCAACATTCGGCGCGCCTCGGCGTTTCGCGGATCGAGGCGGGCGGCGGTGGCCAGCTCCGGCTCCGCCGCGGCGTAGTTCTTCATATTGATGAGCAGCGCGCCCAGCAGGACGTGCGCAGGTGCCCCGGCGCCGGCCGCCACGGCCTGACGCGCCAGCGCGTACGCCCCGGGCGAGTTCCCGCGCTCCCACAGATCGTTGGCCCGGCGGAGCAGCTTGTCGGCCGGGGCGTTGTGCGGCGCCCGGTCGATTGAATGGGGGGAATGGGGCGAATCGGGCAGGCGGCCGGCGACCCGACGTGGGTTGTCGGTCGGCGGAACCCGCGCGGTCAGCCCCGCGCCCCTGGCCGCGGTCGCCACGAGCGGCTCCGGCAACGTCTGAGCGACGGACGCAACGGGCCACTCAGCCGTCGGCGCGGGCGGAGCTGAAACCGTTGCCCCGACCGGCGCCTGCGCCACAGCGACCGACGCCGCCGAGGCGCGCGACCGTGCCGTCCGGCCGTGCGTGCGAAGGAGCCCGATCCCGGAGGTCGCCACGATCGCGGCCACCCCGGCGGCGAGCCAGGGACCGGCGCTGCTCCATCGTTTGGCCGCCGTCTGGATGGGCACGGGCACCGTCGCGGCGACCGGCCTAGCGGTCCGCACGGTCGTTCCGGCGGGCGTCGGCGGACCGACGATCGCTTCCGCGGTTCCCCCCGACGTCACTGGCTGGGCGATCGCCACCGTTGTCTCGTCGGGCGTCTCTGGCTCGATTGCCGTGGGCGTTTCCAAACCGGGCAGCGGCAGGGTCCGGTCAGGCTTGGACACCGAAGTAGGTTCTGCGTTTCTGTCGTGAAGGAACCGCTTCGCCGCGGCGATGTCGTCCGCCAGGAGCTGCTCTTGAAGCGTGACGTTGAAGCAGAGCCCCAACAGATCGGCCAGCTCGCGCCGCGGGTCGGCGCCCGGGGGGACGAAGGCCGCCAGCGCCGCCGCGACCTCGTCGGCCGACTGGTAACGATCTTCGGGCGCCGGCGAGATCGCGCGCGCGACGACCTGCCCCAGCAGCAGCGTCACCTCGGGGTTCAACGTCGAGGGGTCGGGGAGCGACGGATCGTGCGCCTCCTCGGCGCGCCGGCCGGTCAGCACCTCCCAGAGCACCACGCCCAGCGCGAACACATCGGCGCGGTGGTCGACCTTTTCGCCTTCCCAGGCCTCGGGGGGGACGTAGGTGCGCCGCCCGACGACCACGCCGGTGTCGGTCACGCGCCCGTCGACCGCGGAGCGCGCAGCGCCGAAGTCGATCAGCTTCACGTCACCCGCGAACGACAACATGACGTTCTCCGGCGTCACGTCGCGGTGGACGATCCCCAGCCGGCCGAACCCGTGCGCGTGGGCGAGCGCGCGGGCGACCGCGCTCACAACGTGAACCGCGACGACGATCGGCAGCGGCCGGGCGCCGAGCTGACGCATCACCTTTGCCAGGTTCACCCCTTCGATGAACTCCTGCACGATGCACAGCTCACCGTCGATCTTTTCGATCCGCAACGTGCGCGCGATGTTTTCGTGCTCGAGCCGCGCCGCAATCTGCGCCTCCCGCCGAAACCGCGCCTCGTTCTCCTCGTCGTGCAGCGCCCCGTGCAGCCGCTTGATCACACAGATGTCCGGATCCTTCTCGTCGGCCCACAACGCCACTTCGACGCGTCCCATCCCGCCGGCGCCAGAGAGCCGCACGATGAGGTAGGGACCAAACTGGATGTAGTCGTCGGCGGTGGTCATCGAACCCGTCACGGTGCACCGCACCCAGCGCCCGTCGAGCAGGACGAGAATTTACAGCTGCTGGCGATGTCGCCGCCCGTATTCGACGTGACCAGGACGCCCGTCGCCGCGACGGTGCCGTCGCAAGTAATACCGATCTGCTTGTTGTTCTGGATCGTCACCAGATTGAGCTTGCTGCCGGCTCCCACCGTGCTGACGTTCACGCCGCCGCTCGTCCCCTGTGCTCCGGGACCGTTGTTCGTCACCGTCGTATTTTCTATGTCGAACGTAGTGCCGCTGAGAAAGATACCGCCGCCCATGCAGCTGTCCACGGTGACGCCGTCGAGGGTGAGATTCCCGCCGGTCGACTTGATACCGATCGACGCCGAAGGGGAGAACTTCACCGCCCGAATGTAGACGCTGCCGCTCTGGAGGCTGAACCCGGGAGAGGTGGTGCTCGCGATCTGCGCCGCGGTCTGACCGACAATGGAGAGCAGGCCGCCCGTGACGTTGTTGTTGTAGCTCCAGGTCGCTGCCGTGACAGCTCCGGTCACGATGATCAGGTCACGCGCCGGAGACAGATACGGCGTGACCGGCTGCAACGTGCAGAAGGGCTGCGCGCTGGTTCCGGCGTTCGCGTTAACCAATGGTGCGTCGTTGCAGGACGAGGTGTCGTTCTTCACGTAGATCGTCTCGGCGACGGCCGCGCAGTGGCCGTCCTTCATGCAGACTCCGGACCCCATTCCGGTGCAGTCCGAGTCAGCGCTGCATCCGACACAGCTGTTCGAGCTGCAAATGGGCTTGGTCGGCGTGCCGCTGCAGTCGCTGTTCGCGAGGCAGCCGACGCAAGTCCCTTTCGCTACGCTGCCGCTCGCGGCTTTCGCGCAGACCGACTTGGTCGTGTCCTTCGTCGCGCACGCGGTCGCACCCGCGGTGTCGCATCCTCCGCAGGTCCCGGTGTCCAGGCTGCAGATCGGCGTTTGAGGCGTCGTGCACTGATTGTCCATGAGGCAGCCGACACACATCCCCTTCGTCAAGCTGGCGGTCGCGGCCGTCACGCAGAAGGGCTTGGTCGTATCCTTCGTCGCGCAGGCGCTGGAATCCGTGCATGCCTGGCAAGTTCCCGTAGATGTGTTGCAGATGGGGGCCTGGGCCGTCTTGCAGTCGCTGTTCGTGAGACAAACGACGCACATTCCCGCCAGCTGGCCGGCGTCGCCTGGAGCGCAAAGCGGCGTCCCGGCATCGAGGCTGTCGCAAGCGGTGGTCTTCTCTGCGCCGCAGCCGCGGCAGGTCCCGGCGTCCTGGTCGCAGAAGGGCTTCTTCCCCATGCATGTGGCGTTGGGGCAGGTGAACGGCGTGCCGCCGGTGCCCTTCGCGCCAGCTGCGCCGCCGACCCCACCAGCCCCGCCGTTGCCGCCGATTCCGCCGTCAACCTCGCATACCTTGGTGGTGGTGTTGCACGTCCCCTTGAGGCAGTCACTCGGCTGATCGCAGCGGCCTGAGTTGAGCTTCGTGCAGCCGAAGGCAGCCGTCGCGAGCAAAGCTAACGTGCAGAGCCACCGAACGCTCACAGGCGACCTCCCAGAGTCAGACCGAACGGTTGAATCGTGAGGGAGACGCCCGGGTGGTCCTCGCTGCCGTGGACAAGGTAAACGATGCCGCCGACGATCGCCGCAGCAGAAATTCCGGCGGTGATGATCCCTGGCACCAACGTCGTCCGCTGGTGCGCGCATCTCGAGACTCCCGGCGGAGGGCTCACAAGGCAGTTGTCTATGTCGTTTCCGTTGATGGCGAACAGGATCCCGCTCGCGGCGCCCGCGGCGACGCCCGCGCCGATCAGCGACCAGCCCAGCCAGCGGTGCCGGCGCTTGGTTCCCGGAACTTGGTCGGGCGCCGCGACCAGGGGAACCGTTCCTGGGGCAGGCTCTACCGCGACCGACGGGACCGCGGTCGCCGAGAGGTTGGCGTGCAGGGTCGGGACGCGGTCGAGAAGGGGGGCGGCGGCGTTCTGGACGTTGTCGACCATCTGCTGGGCCGCGCAGATGTTGCACTCGGCGACGGCGTTGTCCTCGCGGTCGCTGGCGATGTTCCAGATTCGCAGCTCCACGTGGTAGCCGCGCATGTCGTTGCGGCCGCCGGTAGCGACCAGCACGTCACTCGCTCCCGCGCTCACCGCAGCGACCTTCAGGCATTCGCGATCGGCGCACGAGCCGGCCTCGGGCGCCAGGTCGTAGCCGTGCTTGGTTACAGCGTCGTTCAATGTCGTGCGCAGCTGCGCGCGGATGTCGGCCAGGCTGTCCGGCAGATCGACCGCGTTCACCACCACCACCCGCGGCCGCGCCGCTTCCCCTGGCGCCGCGAGACCCACAGCCGGCACGAGTGCCGCCGCGAAGGTCGCAGCGCAGAGCATCCCAAAGCCCTGCATCGAGATCATGTTTGGCCATAGACGCTACATCCAGTCGCCGCCGATCTTCCAGTTCGTGGCCCATTTTGCCCATCTTCGGCCCTGGTCCGGAAAATGTGCGCGCCGGCAGATGGCGCAAGAGGGCCCTGAGGAGGGCCCAAGCGGAGCTCGATCGTCCCGGCGTGGGCCGAGCGGACCCAAGCGGCGATCGTCGCCATCTCGCCGTCGGTGGCGAGGCCGACGCAGCCGTTGAGCGCCAGCCGGTGCGCGCCCGTCTCGACGACGATCCGGGCGTCGGCCGACGTGCAGGCGCCGGCCGCGCATGCCCGGCCAGGGCAGGCGACCAGCAGGCCGACGACGGCCGGGAGAGCGATGCGGAGGAGAGCGCTGAAGAGCTCGGTGCGGGGCATGCGCCCGACCATTCTAGCGGCGCCGGCGCCGGAGGCCGAGGAGGACGACGCCGGCAACGAGCGCGATCGGGGAGAGCGACCAGGCTGTGGGCTCGGGCGGCAGGGCACAGTGGCATCCGCTGCCCGAGGACGTGCCGCCTCGCGCGTCCGGAGGCCCACCGTCGGAGGTCGTTTTGCCGCCGCTTCCGCCTTGGCCCGTGGCGCCGCCCGTACCGGTGCCGGGCGATGCGCCCGCGCCACCTCCGTCGAGCGGATCGGGCGTGACGGCCGCCGAGCAGACGTCCTGGGAGAGGAGCTCCGCGCTCGAGCGGGTCTCGCAGTCGGTCTGGCAGTAGGACATCACGCAGGTCTGAATCGCCTGGATGTAGCCGGTAGCACCGCCGTCGACGTCCTTGTTGAAGCGCATCAACGGCCGCCAGGTCGTCCCTTCGTCGGTAGAGGTCTCGATCGCGAAGGGGTCGCTCATGTTGTCGAGAGCGGCGTAGAGCGTCTTCCCGCGGGCCGACATCGCCCTGAACGTGAACGGCACCGCCGGCAGCCGCGGGAAGGAGGCGCCGCCGTCGGTCGATCGATAGCCGACGTTGGTGGTCCCGACGACGCCGCCGGCGATGAGCGAGCCGCTCGCCATGCGCGCGAAGGCGGTGAAGACGCCGCCGGCGAAGGTGAGCGGCGTGGTGGCAGAGAGTCCGCTGTCCGTGCTGATCGCCAGCGCCTCGCCGGCAGCGCTGCCGACGCGCAGGATCAGCTTCTTAGCGTTGGTCGGATCGACCGCGACCAACCGGATGCTGTAGGTGCCGGCTGGCAGGCTGGCGCTGAGATCGTGGAGCGCCCAGCTGCCGCCTCCGTTGCTGGTCACCGCGACCTTCGGCGTGTACGCCGAACCACTGGTCAGCGTCAGGTAGACCGTCTGCGGGTCCGAGCGGGAGATCTCGACGCCGGTGATGTGGTCGCCGGCCGCGGCCATGTAGCGGAGCTGGGGGAAGGTGCTGCCGGCGTCCGCGGATTCGACCACCGTGTAGACGCTGCCGGCGTCGCTGCTCTTGGCGACGACCGCCAGCACCCGGTTTCCGTTGGTCGGGTCGACGAAGGCGTCCACCGCGCCGCTGGCGGAGCTGTTCCAGCTGCAGGAGCTGTCGTCCGTGGTGATGAGGCTGGTCTGCGAGACGGCATAGATGCGATTGAGCGGCGGCGGCCCCATCTGGTACAGCGTCGCGAAGCTGTTCAGCGGCTGCTCGCAGGACCAGATCCAGGTCTGATCGTGGTCGAACGACATGACCAGGCCGAAGTTGGTGGCCAGCAACGTCTCGTTGGGGAGCTGCTCGGGGGTGAGGATGTTGAGCGCGTTGGGGAACGCGCCGTCGGCACGCGCGTCGGCGGCCCAGAAGATCGGCCCCGCGACGGCGAGCAGCGCGAGGCTGAAGACGCGGCTGCGAAGCAGCGACGCCTGAGGTCCGACAGCCGCAAGTGCGGTCATGGTGCTGCGGTCATGGTGCTGCGGCGCTCGCGTGGTGGCGCTCAGACGCGCTTGCGTGGGCGCCGCGCGCGCACCAAACCGACGAGCCCGCTCAGCGCTAACCAGAGGCCGGGAGTCGAGCGCGCCGCGTGAGTCGGATCGAAGCTGCAGGAGCAGCCTCCCGTCACGGTCGCCGTCTCGCTGGGCGTCGTCGTGCCGCCTGCACCGGAGCTGGTTGTTCCCGTGCCGCCCGTTCCGGAGCCGGTCGCGCCGCCCGTTCCGGTGGTGCTCGTGCCGCCGGCGCCTGTCGTACTGGTCATGCCGCCGGTGCCGGTCGTCGTGGTACCGCCCGTTCCCGTCACGGTCGTGGAGCCGCCTGTTCCGGTGGCGCCGCCTTTGCCCGAGGCGCCCGCACTGCCTGTGGTGGTGGTTCCGCCGGTCCCTCTCGCGCCGGCCGCGCCGGTGGTTCCGCCAGTCCCTCTCGCGCCGGCCGCGCCGGTGGTTCCGCCGGTCCCGGTGGTCCCGCCGGTGCCGGGCGCGCCGGCGGCGCCGGTCGTGCCTCCGGTGCCGGTCGTCGAGGCCGTGCAGGTCGTCGGCCCGGGCGCCGTCAGCGCCGTGCCGTCGATGCAGGTGGGCGAGCCGGTTCCGCCGTTCGGGTAGCTAATCGTCACACTGGCGCTCGTTGCGCTGATCGAGGTCAGCGTGATCGTCGGGCCGCCCGCCGGATCGACGAAGCTCTGACCGGCCGTCGTGAGCCCGGCGAACGCGTTCGAGGAGGGGTTCATGTTGAGCAGCTCGGTCCAGACGCTGTTCTGCTGGGTGGTGCCGCCGCGCGTGCTCGTCGTCGGCACCCGGATGTTGTCGCTCGCGTAGATGAAGACTGTCGGGGCCGTGAAGACGACGCCCGAGGTCGGGACCCGCGTCGCGTAGGCGTCGAAGAGGCCGCCGGCCGTGCGCAGCTCGACGTAGTAGTTGTTGAGGGCGACCGCCGTCGACGTCGACTGCGGATCGGCGACCGTCAGCGTCGCCGGGAACGGGACCTGCAAGACCTGGATGCCGGTGCCGCCCGAGCAGTTGGTCTCGAGAGGAAGCAGGTTGAACGTGCCGTTCGCCGGCGTCTTGACGCCGTTGCAGCCGGTGAGCCAGTTCATGTACCAGCGCTCGTAGGCGTTGAACTGCTTGCAGCCGCCACCCATGGTCGACATCGAGCTGCCGTACTCGGTGATCGTGCACGACGAGACCGGCGTGGTGGAAAAGCTGTTGGTGCCGCACTTCATGGTGTTGGCGTGCATGAGCCCGAGGTTGTGCCCCGGCTCCTGCATCAGGACGACGCAGCTGAGCGAGCCGTTCATCCAGGTCCGCTTGGCCGGCTTCAGCGCCGAGCCCTCTTCGCCGAGCCCCCCGAAGTCGCAGAGGTTCGATTGCTTGAAATAGTAGATGAGGTGGTTGTACGTGCCGGTGATCATCGGCTCGATCGCCTTGTACATCCCGGTGGTGTCACAGGTGGTCATCGAGAACGGGTAGGGGCCGATCACCGTGCCGGTCACCTGGTACTTCCCGTACGAGACCTCGTTGTAGTACGCGGCGAAAGATTTGTCGGTCGCCACCGTGCCGGCGAGGTAGGTCTGCCCCTGCGTGGCGGAGATGTCGACGCCACTCCCCAGATCGACGAGCACCAACGCGTAGGAGTCGGGCGACGGCGCCGCGTAGGTGGTCGGCTGTGGCTCACCTTGGGCGGCGATCTGCGTCGCGGGGAGCTCCTCCATCGTGGCGACGTGCATGTTCGCGCCGACCATGTCGCCGTGAACGCGCACCTGGGTGCCGGTCGCCGTGAGGGACGGCGTGTCGAAGTCGAGCCGGACCTCGCGCCCGTCGGGTGTGCGGACCGCGTGCCACCACTCGGTCGTGCCGTCTCTCTTGTCGGCGATGTAGGTGACGAACTCACCGGCCACCGCATGCGGGTCGCCGTCGACCGCGCCGATGCTGATGTCCGGCGAGCTCGGAGCGCAACCAGGGGTGAGGGTCGCCCATGCCAGCGCGACCGTCCCCGCACCCAATCCTCGGTACCAGGGGCGCACCATATGAGTAAGTGACAGATCGGTCCCGATAGGGCTCAGAAAAGTTCGCTTTTTTGTGATCACCGTCGCAAGTCACCGAAATGACTGCGTCACCCGTCAGAAGGCGGGGGCTCGGCGGACGGCAGCGGGACCGCATGCAGGCGCCGAACGCGCCGATCGCGAACATCGAGGACCGTGAAGTGGAACCCCACGGTCGAGATCTCGTCGCCGGGGACGGGGAGCTCGGGGAGCTGCGTGATGATGAAGCCGCCCAGCGTCTCCACCTCCGGAGGGACCTTGGGGAAGATGAGACCGAGCTCGCGCGCGGCGACGTCGAGTGTCAGGCGACCGTCGACGTCGAAGCTGCCGTCGGCGTTGCGCCGAATGGGGGGGATCTCCTCGGCGTCCTGCTCGTCTTGAATCTCGCCGACCACCTCCTCGACGAGATCTTCGAGCGTGACGATCCCCGTGAAGGTGTGGCCGGAGCCGAGAATGATGGCGATGTGGACCCGCCGCCGCTGAAATTCGCGCCGCAGCCACTCGAGCCGCGTGTCCTCCGAGGCGTAGATCGGTTCGCGCACCAGCTCCCGCATCCGGCTCGGTCGCTTGTCCGAGGCCAGGGCGGTCACGATGTCCTTCAGGTGGACGTAGCCGACCACGCGGTCCGTGTTCGGCTCGACCAGCGGATAGCGCGTGTACTGATTGGCGACGGCGATCCGCAGGTTATCCTCGAACGGCCGTCCGGCCTCCAGCGTGACGACGTCGCGCCGCAACGTCATCACGTGGCGCGCCAGCCGGTGCGTGTAGTCGAACACGCGATCGATGAGGCGCCGGGCGCCTGGATCGAGGTGGACGTGCTGCAGGACCAGGCGCAGCTCGTCGGGCGAGTGGACCATCTCCGCCTCGGACGCCGGCGGCAGCCGCAGGATCTTGAGCACCAGCGCCGCCGCCCCCTTGAGCATCCAGATGATCGGAAAGGTGAGCACGTAGAACGCGCGGAACGGCACCACGGCCCACAGCGCGATCGGCTCGGTGAGCTGAATCGCCAGCGCCTTGGGCGCCAGCTCCCCCAGCACCGTGTGCAGGAAGGTGATGACGATGAGGCTGACGGTGACGGCCAGCGTGTGAACCGTCCGTTCGGACATCGCGGAGCGGGCGAGCAGCGGCCGCAGGATCGAGGCGAACGCCGGCTCGCCCAGCCAGCCGAGCGTCAGCGACGCCACCGTGATGCCGAGCTGGCTGGCCGAGAGGTAGGCCGGAAGCTGCTGGGTGATCGTAATCAGCAGGCGGGCCCGCCGGCGTCCCTCCTTGGCCAGCTGCTGCAGCCGCGTCGGGCGGATCTTGACGAAGGCGAACTCGGCCGCGACGAAGAAGGCATTCGCCAGGACCATCACCGCTGTCAGCAGCAGCGCGAGACTCGGGTGCATGAAGCCCCGAAGAATCGCACATCCACACAGGAACCCTAAGAGGGTTCCTGCAACCTCCCGCGACGGGCTCGGGCCAGCAAAGCTGTCCCTCCCCCACGCGTACAATCGTGGCCTGCTGCGACTCGGTCGCACGCGGCAAAGCCGAGTTTGGCTGGGCGCTTTTGGTGGTAATGTCGCCCGGCTGTGATCTCCCGTAAATTAGCCTTGGGTTTGGGGTTCGCGCTGGCCGTGCTCGCGTCGGGCAGGGCAGGCGCGCAGGCGCTGCAGTCGTCGAGCGACTGCACCACCGACAATCTGATCGCGCGCAAGGTCCCCGTCTGGCGCCAGGACATCCGCGGCGATCTCAACTTGCCGACGGACAACGCGGCCGCGCCCGAGGGGGCGCAGTGGGACGCGCCGGTCGGCGTCATCCTCGAGACGCCGGCCGGGTCTTTGACCTACGACCTTGGGTCGATCCGCCCGGTCACGTCGTTCCTGCTCCAAGCCGACGCCAACGACACCTACAAGATCTTCGGCGCCGACGTGAACAAGCCGGAGGCGTTCAAGCTTCTGGTCGAGGTCGACAATGTGGTCGCCTCGCAGGGGCACGGCTTCCGGACGCGGACGGTCACCATCGACGCGACACCGGTGCGCTTCCTGCGGGTCGGCGAGCCGCTCGGCGACGGGGCCTACTCGATCGCCGAGTTCCAGGCCTTCTGCCGCGCGCCGACGCCCTTCCCGCCGAAGCTGAACATCACCAACGCCCCGCCAGCGATCGTCGTCCAGCCGGGGTTCTGGAAGTTTGCCTGGTGGGAGAACGACGCCAGCTCGCGGCTCGAGATGACGCTGGCGCTGGCGGCGATGGCGCTGCTCGGCTGGGGGATCTGGCTGGCCAAGAAGGGGCGCCCGGACTTCAAGCGCAAGCTGCGCGATCGGCTGCTGATGCTGGTCGGGGTGCTGTCGTTCTGCGCCTACTGGAACTTCTTCAGCTTCCACTTCGGGAACTACGTCCATATGTGGGACACGTTCCACTACTACGTCGGCTCGAAGTACTTCAAAGAGCTGTCGTACGACCGCCTCTATGAGTGCGTCGCCGTCGCCGACGCCGAGGAGCCGGGTCTGAAGCGCCGGGTCGAGCTGCGCAAGATCATGAACCTGCGCACCAACATGATGGTCGACACCAAGGACGTCATGGCCGACCCCAACGGGACCTGCAAGGTCCACTTTACGCAAGAGCGCTGGGCCGACTTCAAACACGACGTCGCTTACTTCCGGAACCACCACGACATCAAGCGCTGGGAAGAGGCGCAGACCGATCACGGCTACAACGGTTCGCCGGTCTGGAACATCGTCGGCACGACGCTGACGAACCTGTCGCCGATCAGTGACGGCCAGGTCAGCTTTCTCACCAAGATCGATCCGTTCTTCGTCTTCGGGATCATCCTCATGTCCTGGTGGGCGTTCGGCTGGCGGACGATGTGCGTCGCGCTGGCGGTGTTCGCGACGAACTTCCCCTCACGCTTTTATTGGACAGGCGGCTCGCTCTTGCGCTGGGACTGGCTGTTCTATCTGGTGGGGGGCGTCTGTTTGGTGAAGAAGGAGCGTCCGGGCTTGGGAGGGTTCTTCCTCGGCTATTCGACGCTGCTGCGCATCTTCCCGCTCTTCATTTTTTCGGGACCGATCCTGGTGATCTTCAGGCAGCTTTGGGGCAAGGTCGGTGCGTTCCCCTCGGACGCGACGTCCGAGCCTGACGCTCCGAAGGCCCCTGGGCCCGGCGCCGCGACGGCGAACGACGAGCCGCCGGCGCGGCCCTGGTGGAAGCCGGAGCCCTGGGAGTCGTGGCAGGCGTTGTACGCGCGGGTCGATCGCCGTTTCGTTTCGATCCTGGCGGGCGCGGCGCTGGCGGTCGCCCTCCTGGTGCCCATCAGCTTGGTGACCAGCAACGGCATCGCCGGCTATCGCGCCTTCGCTTTCAACACGCAGAAGCACAAGGAGACGCCGCTCACCAACTACATGGGGCTGCGCACCGTCGTCGCCTACAGCCCGTCGGAATCGGGCCGCGTGATGAAGGACGATCGGCAGGAGGACCCCTGGGGGCCGTGGAAGCGCCAGAAGCTGAAGACCTTCCATGCGCGGTTCCCGCTCTACCTGCTGCTGGCCGGCGGATTCGTGGTGCTGCTCTATCAGGCGTTGCGCGACGCCGAGCCGTGGGTGGCCTGCTCTCTCGGCGCGATGATGATGGCCGTGGGGGTCGAGCTGACCTGCTACTACTACGCGTTCCTGTTCGCGATCACGCTGCTCTATCACAAGCGCCGCGAGGCCGGCGTCATCCTGCTGGGGATGACGGCGATGACCGGTCTCATCGACTGGTCGCCGACCCGCTACATCCCCGACGTGAAGCCCTGGATGGGGCTCAAGTGGTCGCAGTGGCTCGACGAGCAATACATGGCGATGTCGATCGCGACGCTCGTCGCGTTCGTCTGGATCCTCTACCGGTTTGCCTACCAGCCGGCGTTGGAGGCAAGCCCGGCGGCGGCCGTCGTCGCTGATGCTGCCGCCGCAGCCTCGGTCAATCGCCGCAAGCCCTCGCGGCGCGCCGGTGGGGGAAACAGCCGGCGTCGCGGTAGCGGCGGCGGTGGTCGACGCGGGCGCGGAAGATAGTGAAGGCGGGGGCGAGAAGATCGCCGCAAATGAAAAAGGCCGCCGGCACGAACGCCCGGCGGCCTTTGAATCGTCGTTGGTCTAACTGACGACTCAGCTGACCAGCTAGCGTCGGCCTTTCTTCTTGGCCGCCTTCTTGGTCGGCTTCTTGGCCGCCTTCTTGACCGGCTTCTTCTTGGCGGCGGCCTTCTTCTTCGCGCCGCCTTTCTTCTTGGCGGCCGGCTTCTTCTTGGCGGCGACCTTCTTCTTCGCCTTGCCGGTCCCCGCCTTCTTCTTTCGCTTCTGCCCGCCGACGGCGCGCTTGGCGCGCGCCACGTCGCCGTCGCGATCGACGAAGTAGATGTAGTTCGTATCTACTTCGAAACCACCGTCGGCGACCTTCTCCGGGCGTCCCTTGGGAACACCGGGTTGCTTTCGCTGAACCTTCCAGACCTCGCCGTCCTTCACGTAGTACATGAAGTCCTTCTCACGCTCGACACCCAGCTTTGCGACTTTCTCCGCCATCTCGGAGGCCCTCCGTCAGAAAGTTTGCGAAAAAAACAGCTGCAAAAAGGTCAGGTGCATCGTATCGGGGGCCGCAGGGCTGTCAAGGGGGATTCCCGACGCCGATCGCTTGTCCGGCGCCTGTTTTTGGCTCATTTCGAGCCCACGCGGCGCGTCGTCCTCTCCTTTAGCTGGAGGTGCTCAATGCGTGCCAGATAGATGTGTTGCTCGCCGCTCTCGTCGTCGGGGTCGAGCGGACGACCGTCAAATGAGCCCCAACTGGCGATGAGCTTGAGCCCCGCGCGAGCGAGCAGTGCTTCGATTTCGCGGGGTTGAACCAGGCGGTGGCGCAGCGAAACAGTCCGGGTGCGATTCCCGGCTCCAGCGACGCGTTGATAACGAAAGGTCATCGCCAGGACGGGGCCGTCGAGAACGTGGCTCTCGCTGTAGATTGTCGCGAGTCCGCTCCGCGGATCGCGGAATCGCGTCGGGGCGGACGACCCGCGCCGTTCGAGAAAGCGGCGGGTCGGGGCGAACGTGTCGAAGGCCAGCCACCCACCCGGCACCAGCGCGGCTGCCGCGCCCCGGAAGAACCGCAACAGCTCGGCATCCGTTTCGCAGTGCTGGATCGTGTGAAACGCCGCCACCGCGAACGAAAACCGGCGCTTTGTGAACGGCAGCGCCCGCAGATCTCCCCGCACGAGGAGCGCCTGCCGCCGCAGGTCGGCGCGCAGGCGCGCCACCCGGGCGGCGGCGCGGGCCAGCATCGGCCGAGCGCGGTCGACGCCGACGACGACGTGGCCGTCACGCAGCAACGGCAGCATGAGGCGCCCAGTCCCGCAGCCGAGATCAAGCACAGGTCCGCCGCGCTCGCCGGCCAGCGTGCGGTAGAAACGGACGTCGTCGCGCCGGCGGCGATACTCCCAGTCGTAGAGAAGAGGGTCGTCGAACGGGCTCTGCACGGTCGGCATTGTACGCGCGAGAGATCGTCGGTGGAGGCGGAGCGTCGTCGTCGGCGATGGCGTCGTCGGCGGGCTGGGCGTCCAAGCTGGGGCAGGGCGGTGGCGCTTGACTCGACGGCGTCGGCTGCGGGAGCTTGGGTGCCCCATGGACGCCATCGTGCTTCTGTCAGGCGGAATCGATTCGGCGACCGCCCTCGCCATGACCCGCGCGGCTGGTCACCGCTGTCACGCGCTCTCTTTTCGGTACGGGCAGCGGCACGCCGTCGAGCTGGAGGCGGCCGCGCGCGTGGCCCGTGCGCTTGGCGCTTCTCGCCACGACGTCATGACGCTCGACCTGCGTGCGATCGGTGGCTCGGCGCTCACAGCGGAGATCGCCGTCCCCAAGGGGCGCGACGAGGCGGCGATCGGCAGCGGCATCCCGGTCACCTACGTGCCGGCACGCAACACGATCTTCCTCGCCTACGCGATCGCCCTGGCCGAGGTGCGGGAGGCCTCGGAGATCGTCGTCGGAGTGAACGTGCTCGACTCGTCCGGCTATCCAGACTGTCGGCCCGAGTGGCTGGCGGCGATGCAAGAGGTGGCGCGGCTGGGAACCAAGAGCGGCGTCGAACGCCGGCCAGTCACGATCCGCGCGCCGCTCATCAAGATGTCGAAGGCGGAGATCATCCGCGCGGGGATCAAGTTGGGGATCGACTACGGGCTCACCCACTCCTGTTACGACCCCTCGCCTTCGGGCGGGGCCTGCGGCAGCTGCGATTCGTGCCAGCTGCGCCGACGCGGGTTCGAGAACGCCGGCGTCGAAGATCCGACCCGGTACGCCTAGAAACTACTCGCCGCGGCTCCAGGGGCCGCCAAAGGCCCCGACGCCCAAGAACGCCGGGCGGAGCTCGGGAGAGAGGAGCGCGCGGGCGGCGGTCGCCAGTGCCGCGAGGTTCATGGGGGGCGAAGCGGATGCCGCGGACGGCGCCAGGGGCGGGCGGGGCGCCTGCGATGAGGGCCCTCGGCCGCGGTCGTGGCCCCGGTCGTGGCCGCGGTCGTTGCCCCGGTCTCGGCCGCGATCCCGGCCCCGGTGCCGATCGTCATCGACGTAGATGTTCTCGGGCTCTTGGTCCTCGCCGGCCAGGGGATCCTCGCCGGGCGTCCCTTCGCCGAGGACGGTTCCCTCGAGGAG
>Ga0209890_10000744_pt1 | contig 15088 bp, 7 predicted proteins | sample OrgsoiDNA2013049_FD_185799 | JGI IMG/M metagenome (GOLD analysis project Ga0209890, IMG submission 185799) | Permafrost soil microbial communities from the Arctic, to analyse light accelerated degradation of dissolved organic matter (DOM) -... | ecosystem: Environmental > Terrestrial > Soil >...
CGCCACCGTGGAAGCCGCATCGTCACCCACGCTCTTGCAGGTTTCAAAATCGAATATCGTCATTCGCGGACTCACCTTCCAATACGCCAACAGTTGCCGCTTTTCAGCGGCCGTATGGGTCTTTGGCAGTTCTACCAATGTTCTTCTCGACAGCGACACTTTTCAGTGGAACAACGGCGAGGGGTTGAAGGTTTCCTATCCGACGACCTATTTCACGGTTGAGAACAGCTTGTCTCAGCATAACGGCGACAGCGGCTTCCAGGAGTCCCAGGCGAAATATGGACTGTGGCAGTCCGACACCACCTCGTATAACAACTGGCGCGGCGCTCAAGCGGGATACTATGCCTGCAACACCGCTGGATTCCATGCTTCGCTCGTACACAATGACACGGTCAATGGGCTAACCACGTCGTTCAATCAGACCTACGGCATTCACTGGGACACCGACAACGCAAATGTCAGCGCTTCCACTGTCAACGCCACGAGCAACCAAATGACAGGCGTGTTCGTTGAAAAGGATGAAGGGCCCATCACAATTTCCGGCAGCTACTTCTGCAATCAGAATCTTGCAACCAGTGTCGGCGGTCTGGTAATTCGCAATTCGGAAGGCATCTCGGTCAGCAAGAGTGTCCTCATCGGCAACATCCCCGCCCAGATCATGGTGATCGGACAAGCGGGCGGCATCCAAGTCACCAACTGGGAAACGGGCGTCACCACTAACCTGGTCACGCAAAACTTTACCAACACTTCCAACGTCATCCAGGGAAACACCAGCACCCAGCAGGTATTCACCGACAGCTACCTGGTGGACCCGGACTGGACGACTTTTCAGACCACGTTGAAGTCTTCGCACAACACCTGGTGGAATGCATCGAATTCCACGACACCGTTCGAGGTGCCAACTCCGAAGAAGAATTCCAAAGACGACTTTTCGGGATGGCAAGGCGCGACGCTCACCGATGCCACTTCCAGTTTCAAGGTTCCGTCGGGCAATCCGGGCGCGGCCTGCAACCTGACCCCAGTGGGCACGGACTACTGGTTCACCATCGATCACGGGTTGCTGACGGTGACCCCGGGAAGCTCGGCAACCTATAACTTAACGCTAACCCCGTTCAACTTCACGGGTACCGTGAACCTGACTTTGGATGGAATCTCCGAAGTAAAAGGGCTCTCCGCCATCCTGAGCCAGAGTTCCATCAAGGTCTCCGGAACTTCGGCATTAACGGTGACTGCGGGAACCAACACGGCGCCCGGGACCTACTCGATTACGATCCTCGCCAACAGCGGCAGCATGACTCGTACGGTTACCACCCAATTGACCGTGAATTAACGGGAGACCAACAATCTCGCCTTTCGCCAAGAATCGAGGCCTTCTTTGGCCCCGGAGGCGAAAGGCGAGATTGCCATTCTTAGTAATTTTCACCGGGGACAGGACTGGTTTGCGCAAGCAGTCGCCGCACCCTGCCGGTACCGACTCTCACAACAGCGCACAATGGCGGATGGGATAGAATCATGCCCGATTGGCGACCTGAACCGGTTGCCGCACGGCGCCACGGAACTGACTGGAACGCACAATAGCTTATAGCACTTGTCATGAGGAAACCGTCCGCATTCGGCCGGAACTCGGAGACAAGAAAGTGACCGCCCATGATGAAATCTCAACCCGCGACCGCACTCCTAGTCTCCATGTTCCTGGCCTGCGCCGCCACATCGCAGGAGGACCTTTCCGTGAAGCCGAGCGTTCCAGTGGGAAAGCTCATCGCCGCACGCGATATGACGACTGCGCGCGGCGGTCATACGGCCACGATACTTCCGGACTTCAAGGTCTTGATCGTTGGCGGCAAGCAGGAACGGGGCGTGGTCCAGGCCACGACCGAGGTCTACGATCCCACTACGGAGACGTTCTCGCCCGGTGCGAAGATGGCCGTCGCCCGGGAAGGCCACGTGGCTGCTTCCCTGCCCGACGGCAAGATCCTGGTCGCCGGAGGTTCGACGACAGGCGGAATTCCCCTCTCCAGTTGTGAGGATTACGACTATGAGACTGGGAGGTTCACGAACCGGGGGGAAATGCACGCGCCCCGTGTCCATGCCGTAGCCACCGTGTTGCGCGATGGCCGAGTTCTTGTCACGGGCGGCGAAGACAAAAACCATCCTCTGGATTCCGCTGAACTCTACAACGTTTTGACAGGCAGGTGGACTCTGGGCGCGAAAATGACCTCGCCGCGCGCCAACCATACCGCGACTTTGCTTTCCGACGGACGCGTCCTGATCGCAGGGGGAACCGGACTCCATCATGCCCCCCTCGCCACTGCCGAGATCTTCGACCCGAAGACCAATCAATTCATGCCTACCGCGAGACTGCGCGAAGCCCGATCCAACCACACTGCCGCTCTCCTGGCGAGTGGCGCGGTGCTGATCGCGGGAGGCTCCGACGGTGCGGCTCACGGCACGCTGGCCTCCGCGGAGGTCTATAAGCCGCAGACCGGATCCTTCACGTTGACCGGAAGTCTCGCAGAACCGCGAGCGAAGCTTCCGGACTCGACCGCCCTGCTCGATGGCCGCGTCCTGACCGTTGGTGGAGCAGCATCCGCTGAGATTTATGACCCCAAGGCCGGCTCGTTCCGCACGGCGGTTGGGAGCATGGACACTGCCCGCTACCGATCCGCAGCCCTGCAGTTGATGGATGGCTCGACTCGCATCTTCGGCGGATACGATTCCTCTGGAGTGAGCACCGCCAAGACCTGGATTTACCGCCCCTAGCCGCAATAAAAAAGCGGGCCTTGGAGAATTCTCCAAGGCCCGCCACCTTTGTGTCTCAGATTGAATTAGTCGCCCGTACCCGTAGCCGTGATCTTCTGCGGTCCGGTGGGGTCGGTGTCGCCGATGCTCAGGGTCGCGGTAAAGGTTCCAACGGCGCTCGGAGTGAACGTGATACTGAACGTGCACGAGGAGTTGGCTGGAACACTGTTTCCAGTGCAGGTGTTGGTCTCGGAGAAGTCGTTCTGGCCGCTCCAAGCGATGCTGCTCAGGGCCAGCGCTACGGAGCCGGCGTTCTGGAAGGTAACATTGATCGGCGCGCTGGTCGTCCCGACCTTAGTGGTCGGGAAGGTCAACGTGGTTGGCGTAACCTTTACCGCGGTTCCCAGTCCGCTGATCAAAAGTCCTTGCTTCGCCAGCGTGAGATTCCCGTAGTAGACTTGCGTGACATTCGCGCCTCCCGATTGCGTGGGACTGAAGTAAACAGTCGAGGTGCAACTGGCACCAGGCAACAAGGGCACTGTGTAGTTAAAGGGGGGACCGCCGCCCGCACAGGTGCTCGTGAAGGTGAACTCGGTCGGATTGGCGCCTTCCAAATCGATAAGCGTGAAGTAGATGTTCACACCGCTCTTATTGGTGAACGTATCGGTCCGGCCGGCGCTCTTCGTGCCAATTAACTGATACCCGGTGAAGTTCATGGTGCGCGGCGCCAAGTAGATTGGAATGTTTCCGGTTCCTACCATCTGGATCGCGATCACGCTGCCGGTGGAATCGGTAATCGTCAGCTGGGCATTGGCCGCCTCCGACGCCGTGGGACTGAACTTCACTGAGACTATGCAGGTCTTCCCCGCGGCTACCGAGGTGCCGCAGGTATTGGTCTGAGTGAAGTCGGTGGAATAGGCCCCGACGAAAGCAATCGTGCCCAGAGTGTATGCCGTGGTGCCGTTGTTCTTCAGCGTGCTGGTCTTGGTCACGGCATATGCGGGACCCGAAGTCTGCGTGCCGTAAGCCAGGATGCTCGGAGTCAGCGAGATGGCATTGTCGGTCAGCACCGAAACCGTGTTCGCCGTGGACGCGGTGACCGCGATGTCAAGTTTGCCGTTGCCGTTGAAATCGCCGATGGCAACGCCCGAAGGGCCGCCACTCGTGGGAAATACCGACTCGCCCTTGAACGTGCCGTCGCCATTGCCCGTCAGGGTCGAAATCGCATTGTCGTTCAAGTTGGCGGAGATCAGATCCAGCTTGCCGTCGGAGTTCAGGTCGGCCGCGGCCACGATCACCGCATTGGCTCCAATCGTATATTCCTTGTGATTCTGGAAGGTTCCATCCCCGTTGCCCAGCAGGACGGACACTGCCTTATTCGACGTGCCGACCGCCAGATCCAGCTTGCCGTCGCCGTTCAAATCGCCCACCACAACGCTGTTGGGCAAGGTGGCCGTCGGAAATGCGACCGGCCCCTGGAAGGTGCCATCGCCGTTACCCAGCAAAATCGCCGCGGTGCCGTCCGTGTTATTTGCGACCACGAGATCCAGTTTGCCGTCGCCATTGAAGTCGCCAATCGCTACGCCGGAAGGACCGTTGCCGGTTGCGTAATCCACGTGCGCCTTGAAGGTGCCGTCGCCGTTACCCAGCAGGACCGCCACTTTGTTGTCGTTCAGGTCGGCAACAATAATATCGAGCTTGCCGTCGCCATTGACGTCCGCGACTGCCAGTGCCACCGGATGATTGCCGGTCAAATATTCCACGTGCGCCTGGAGCGTGCCGTCGCCGTTGCCGAGAAGTACAGAGATCTCGCTCTGATATTCGTCGACCGTCGCTACGTCCACTTTTCCGTCACCATTGAAGTCGCCGGTTACGATCGCGATGGGATGCCCCGGGACGGGGTATTCGACATGCGTCGGGAAGGTTCCGTCCCCCTTGCCTAACAATACGGAGACGCTGTTGTTGCCGGTAGCAACTACCAAGTCGGCGTGGCCGTCGCGGTTGAGATCGGCTGTGGCAACGTCTTCTGGAGAGAGATCTGTGGCGTAATCGATCTTGCCGAAAGCTACTGTGTACCCGTTCTTAATGATCTGGAAGTACGCCGGGTTAGAACTGCCGCCACCGGGCGCTGGGTTCGAAACCGTGACGGAAGCTGTTCCAGCCGTCGCAATATCCGCGGCCGTGATGCTCGCCGTCACCTTCGAACTCGACACAAAAGTCGTGGTACGCGCGTTGCCGTTCCAATTCACCACCGCGCCGGAAACAAATCCGGTACCATTCACGGTCAACGTAAATGTGGCCGCGCCGGGAGCCTTCTGCCCGGGCGACAAGGGAGCGTTAATCAGCGGAAGTGGATTTGTAGCCAGCGCTGAAGATCCCAACGCCAATACCATCGTCACGAGCACGACTAGGGTCGAAAAGCTGTTGAGGCGATGTGAGATGCTTCCCTCACGCAAGGTGGTGGCGGGCTGTCGGCAGGTATTCACGCGGTATCTCCCTCTATTTTTTCTTTGAACGTAGGTAAGTCGGAGCCCTCAAACACGCTCGGCGGGCGGGGGAGGGGACGAAACCGAGTCGAGAGACTCAGTTTCGCTGCCTTCCTGGACGCTGTCAAGATGAAGGAACTTGCATATGGAGCCTTTCGTTTAGAGACGAATGGCGGCTTCTTCCGCGCGGCGCCGACCGTCTTTCACCCCCCATCGGATCATAGATTTGGGGACGATTTACGCGCTCTGTGGGGTCAAGAAACGGTACGTTCTTGAACCACTACGGCAGCCAAAAACCAGGGGCAGTCCCTTGGGAAGAGAGGACGCTGGAACTAAAGAAGTTAAGTCCTTTCGTTTACAAATCATGCAACTTTCCCACCATGCCGGGGTTATGATCCGATATTCGCTGGGGTAGCTATCTGAACAGATCGAGGAAAAACCACGATGTCAATGAGCCCTTCCCCTGTTTCAAGCTCCAAGTCGTTCCAGAAGTTTCTTTCCCTCATCCTTCCGCTCATGGCGCTGGCGGGCACGATCGCTTGCGGAGGCGGAAGTAGCACGCCGTCCGGCGGCGGCGGTGGCGGAGGAGGGGGCGGCGGCGGTGGAACCGGCGCGAACTGCTCGCAGCCCGTTCCGGTCTCGACTTCTCCGCAATCTCAAGGGGGGCTAGCAGCGGGGTTAAACCCGATCCCCACTAGTTTTCTGGATCTGCACTTGGGGGGCAGCGGAATACTCTGGCCTACAGTCCCGTTCGGAGGCTTACGTCTCTGGGATACATCCACGGGTTGGGCTCAGATCAATACCGCGAATGGCGTCTACGATTGGACCAACCTCGACGGGTTCATCGCAGTGTCGCAAGCGCACAGCGTGGACTTGCTTTATAACCTGGCACGAACTCCGGCGTGGATATCCAGTAACCCGAACGATAGCACTTGCGCCTACAGCACGTCCGCGGAAGGCGGTCCTGGACAGTGCGACCCGCCCACCGATCTGAACTCTGACGGTAGTGGTACCGACGCAGCCTGGATTGCCTGGGTGTCGGCTGTGGCTACTCGCTACAAAGGCGAAATCAAGTACTACGAAATCTGGAACGAGTGGAATGCTGCACTCTTTTGGAACCCAAGTCCACCGAACAACACAACCCCGGCAACGGCAGCGCAATTGGTGCGCATGGAACAGGACGCGCGCTGCGTCGTGGAAGGGCCACCCAGCGGTCTCACGTGCAACCCCAATAGCAACTTCACCGGAGGGACGGCGATTGATCCCAACGCTCAAATTGTCACTCCCTCGCCAGTAGGGTCGGCTTCTCAGTTGAACGCCGTCCAGACCAACCTCAACACGTATTTCGGAACTCAGGTGAACGGCTTTTCCGGCGGTCAGTTCGCTGACATCATCGGATTTCACGGATACGTTTCGTCGGGCAGCAGCGGCTTTTGCCCAGTACCCGAAAACGTGATTACCGTGATTGATGACATGAATAGCGCCATCACAACGGCGGGCGAGACCGGCAAGCCCTGGTTCGACACCGAAGACGGTTGGAGCAAGGCGAATGACGAAAACTTCCTCGACCAGGACCGGGAAGCTGCCTTCATGGCGCGATATACCTTGCTGCAGCGGTCCATGGGTGTTGAGCGCGGGTATTGGTACCGGTGGGATAGCACACAGACCTATGGTGGTGCGCTATGGACGCAATCCGGGGGACCGATTGAAGCTGTCACTGCGTGGGACGAAGTCTCCAAGTGGATGGTAGGAGCTACTTTCAGCACGGCCTGCACTGTGAACGCAAACGTCTGGCAATGTGGATTTACGCGCTCCGGCGGATATCAGGCTCTCGCCGTCTGGAACTCCGCGCAGGACTGCCTCAACAGCAGTTGCCCGACGCTCCCATTCACGGTTCCCACGGGTGGCTACACGTTGTACCGCGACTTGACAGGCACCGAAACCAGCATCAGTGGCGCCACCGTTCCCATCGGAGCCAAGCCGATCCTGCTCGAAACCAGTACGTTGCCATAGTTGATAGGCGGTACAAAAAACAAGAGCGGCCATTCACGGCCGCTCTTGTTTTTTCTGCAGATCGATTCTACCGGATCACGGCAGACCGTTGGCATTGGTCAAGGTATAGACATCGGACGACGGGTTCAGCGGATTCGTGCTGCTGGATCCTCCGAATGTCACCATCTCGTTCGCGGTCGAATCGTACAGTGAACTGGGGAATCTCCGAGGCTGGCCGGAAACGCCCTGGGTCCACGTGGCGATGCCGTTGTGCCCGCTCGCGCCGGACAGAATCCAGACATCGCTGAGAATGGCTCCGCCGTTGTACCCCCCATAAATCGTCATGCGATCGTTAGTCGCGTCGTAGATTGCGGACTGGCCAGATCGTGCCGATGGCCCGTGATTGGAAGGAACTAGCTGCGTCCACGCGGGAGTTCCACCCGTACCATTCGCATTGGAGAGCACCCAGATGTCCGCAAAGTTTTGGCTCCCGCCGGCGTCGCCCCCGAAGACGATGAGAGCGTTGTTGGCGGAATCGTACACCGCGCTGCTGCTCTCGCGCGCGCTCGGGATCGTGCCCGTGGGCGCCAGCTGCGTCCAACTGGGCTGCCCAGTCACGTCGTTGGCATCCTTCAGGACCCAAACGTCGTTGTAATAGGTGGTCTTGCAGTTGTATCCGCCAAAAATGATGATGGCGTTGGTGACGGAATCGTATACCGAGGCATGCAGCGCGCGAGGCGTCGGCGGGGTGCCCGATGGCGTAACCAAAGCCCAACTTAGCGATCCACCCTTGGTATTCGCGTTTTTCAACACGTGATAGTCGTTCACGCAAGGTGAGGGATAACCTGTCGCTCCCCCGAAAACCATCATCCGGTCGCTTCCGCTGTCGAACAAGCCGGTGTGACCGAAGCGCGCCGAAGGCCTGCTGCCGCTCGGCGAAAGGATCGTCCATTTCAGGTTGGAAGATCCGACGACGTTCGAAGCCTGCCAGTAGTCACTGAAATCGAGATTCGTCTTGGAATGCTGGCCGCCAAATACGAATAGACTGTTCGTGCCCGTGTCATAGAAGGCGGACTGCGAGTATCGCACTGCGGGCCCGCCCAGAATCCACCGATTTCCTGTCTTGGCAACACCATTTGCTCCGAACAAGGTAAACGTGTGCGAATTGGTCGACAGTTTGTCGGCACTGCTGCTGCCGGCGAAAACATACATGTCGTTCGCTGCCGGATCATAAACCGCGCTGTGATACGCCACACTGGGCGCGGTACCTGTAATAGGGATCTGCAGCCAACTCGGACTGCCGATCCCGTTTGCCGAAGTTAGCACCCAGGAGTCAGAGAAAGTCCCCGTCTTGTTGACGCCCCCGAAAACCGTCATCCGATTATTGGCGCTATCGTAGGTTGCGGTTTGCCCGGTTCGAGCCGGAGGAGTGGTGCCGCTCGGCTTTAGCGTCGTCCACACCGGTGTGCCGCCAGTTCCATTGGCATGAGAGAGCACCCACACATCCCCTAACCCGGTTCCTCCCGCATCGCCTCCATAAACGGTCATGATGTTGTTGACCGAATCGTAGATGGCACTGGCACTCTGCCGCGCCGCCGGTGGTGTGCCGGAAGGGGCGAGCTTGGTCCAAGCGGGGCTTCCGCTTCCGCCGTTTGCGCTGCTCAGAACCCAGACATCGTTGAAGTATCCGGTCGAGCAGTTATTTCCTCCGAACACGATCATGGATCCTGTCGTCGGGTCGTACACAGCCGCGGGATACACACGCGGCGCGGGAGGAGTTCCCGAGGGCGTCAACGCTATCCAGGTCGCGCTTCCACTCCCGTTCGCTCCATCCAGAATCCACGCATCGTTGGCACAGGGCGAAGACACACCGAGCGCGCCGCCGAATATCGTCATGCGATTGCTGCTGGGGTCATAGGTCGCCACATGGCCGTATCTGCCTTGTGGAGCGGTGCCCGTGGGAAGCAACTGATTGAAGTGATCGTTCTGAGTTGCCGCCGTCACACCCATCCAGACGTCGTTCAGGTCTGTGTTGGTAGACGTCTCCTGCCCACCAAAAATAATCATTTGTCCGCTCGCTGGATCAAAAACCGCGGTGTGCGAGTGACGCGATGCCGGACCAGCCAGGGTCCACACTTGGGCGCCCGCGAACGTGGCGGAACCCAAGAAAACGAGGAGGAGAAAGAGGGAGCCGAGTTGCTTCATGATTTTCCAGTCGCATCCATCAAACAGAAGACGTGATCGTCCGGGACGAAAGGCAGGGGTCGTATGTACATTCCACCAGCGGTCGGCCTTGTCGTCTGCCGAACCGTTCAGCCCATCGGGAAACGCCTTTTCCGAGGGCGCTCAAGTCTGGCTGACTATGCAAGCCCTGTCAAGATGCAGGAATTTGCATCTTGACGCTGGGAAGCTCCGGTCCTATGCTGCCTACACGTTCGTGTAGTGCTTGCTGCTGTATCCCCCGCAAGGCTCTACCCTTGACATCGACATCCCCGGACCCAGCCCTGCTGTGCCCGTATCGGAGCGCCTACTTGACCCGGTCTAATAATGTTCTCTGCGCAACGCTGGCTTTATTGTCCCTGAGCACGTTCCTGGTATGTCCTGCTTCGGCGCAAAAATGGAACCGCTATGGTCCCGGCACCCGCAGTCAGGCCTCGGCGGTCTATGACCCCTCGACCAAACAGATGATTATGTTTGGAGGGCAGCATGCGCCCACCAACGTCGATTTCCACGACATCTGGGCGGTCAAGAATGTCATCGCTTCCGGATCGGCCTCCAACAATCTGAATTGGGTTTCGGTAACTGCCAGCGGAACCCCGCCCAGCGTTCGCTTCGGACACTCGGCCATTTACAATCCCAGTTCCAATCGCATGATTGTTTTTGGCGGCGGCACCGGATTTCCCGGACCCTGCGTCAATGATCTCTGGTTACTCACCAACGCGAATTCCGTGGGCACGCCCGCGTGGTCCAAACTTAGTCCGACTGGAACGTTGCCGCCGATCCGCGAGGGCCACACCGCGGTGTATGACTCCGCCGCCAACACGATGACGGTGTTCGGTGGAACCGATTGCAATGGAAAGTATTACAACGACGTCTGGATCTTGAGCAACGCCGACGGATCAACCGGAACGCCCAGTTGGACGCAGGCCCTGCCCGCCGGAACCCCGCCAAGCGCACGCACGCAAAGCACCGCCATCTATGACTCGGTCAACCGCATCATGACAGTTTTCGCCGGCGGCGCGGCCAGCAAGAGCGTGTTCAACGATGTCTGGACCCTTTCCAATGCAAACGGACTGACCGGAACTCCCGCGTGGACGGAACTCTCGCCCTCCGGCGGAGGACCCGTCGCCCGGAGCGGTCATGTCGCCGTCTACGATTCGGCAAATAATCGGATGATGATCCACGGCGGGGGACTGCCTACCTCTACAACCGTGCAAGACGACACCTGGATTCTTACCGACGCCAACGGAATAGGCGCAAATCCCGCCTGGACGCTCTTGGCACCGACCGATCCTGCTCCCTATCGCAGAAGTCACACTGCGATCTACGATCCCGTATCGAATGAAATGGTGATCTTTGGCGGCACCAGCCAACTGCCTCAGACCTTTACCGACGATCACGTTTTTGCCTTGACCGACGCGAATGGTTTGCAGTCCGGACCGACCTGGTCGCAGTATGGCCCTGCCCCACGCGCTCACGCCAGCGCGGGCTACGATGCGGTTACGGATAAGATGATTGTGTTTGGCGGGCAGCAAACCGCTGCCGGGTTAGGTCCGCTGAATGATGTGTGGTCTGAAGCTGGAGTTGTGGCTTCGGGACAAGTCTCCCAGGTTGGCACGAATTGGGTTCAGGTCTTTCCGTCGGGCACTGCTCCTTCCGCGCGCTTTGGACACAGCGGGCTTTACGATTCGGGCAGCAACCGGGTGATGTTTTTTGGAGGCGCAACCGCTTCTACCAGTTGCCTGAATGATCTGTGGATTCTCGACGACGCCAACTCCGCCCATGGCACGCCGGACTGGCTGAGCATAACCGCTTCGGGCGCGCTTCCGGCGCCGCGGATGAACCACACTGCGGTTTATGATCCCATCAAGAACGTGCTCATCGTTTTCGGCGGAACTAACTGCTCGGCCGGCTATTTTTCCGACGTGTGGGTCCTAACCAATGCCAACGGCGAGGGGGGCACACCCACCTGGACGAAGCTCTCTCCCGGCAACACTCCGCCGGCTGCTCGAGAGAACAGCAGCGCTATTTATGATTCGGTTAATAACGCGTTGATTATCTACGCCGGCGACGCCGGAGGAAGCGGCTTCACCGACGTATGGGCCCTCTCCAACGCGAACGGACAAGCTGGAACACCGCGCTGGAAGCAACTATCCCCGACCGGGACTGCTCCTGCGGGCCGAACGGGGCAAATTACCGTTTACGATTCGACTAATAACCGGATGATTATGTACGGTGGGATTAACCAGATCAACGGCACCCGCTTCCTCTACGACACCTGGATCCTTACGAATGCCAACACCCTGGGCGGCACGCCCGCATGGGTCGCTGAAAAAGTGACGGGGACTGCGCCGGAGCGGTTCTTCCATTCGGCGTTCTATAACCCAACCTTCAATGACCTGGTGGTGTTCGGCGGAGACAGCCAGATCGAGTCGCAGGCGGACGATCACATCTTCATCCTTTCGACAGCCAATGGACTGAAGTAAATTTGTAAACACGGAAGGGCGATTCCCTTCTCTGTTCGTATCGAACCGGCAGCAGCACTTTCACGCTATTGTATGATTCTGGAAGTCTTGCGCCGCCGGAGATGATCGGCACTCGCAGGACTTGCGTGATTTTGCCTGGGGGACGACTTCCCTGCCGAATGGCCACCCGTTCATCTGAGAGCAACAACCCATTTCGCCAGAATCCTGCGCAACTTTGTGGATGGCTTTTGTCTGCCATCGCCATCGCATATGCGCTGCTGGCAGGTCTGCATACGCTGCAAGACTTCGATCTGGGCTGGCAACTCGCTACGGGCCGCTGGGTTGTGCAGCACCGGCAGGTTTTCTCCACCGATGTCTTCTCCTACACGGCGAACGGGCAACCTTGGATTTATCCGGTTCTCTCCGGGATCACGTTCTATCTCGCCTATCTCGCGGGCGGATACGCGCTGCTTTCCTGGATGGGCGCGCTGGCGTGCGCGGGAACCGTTGCGCTTCTAGTTCGCCGCAAGAGCCTGCTCGGCTCTGCATTGGCGGTGGTGGCGGTGCCTCTGATTGCGAGCCGGACGCAACCCCGGGCCGAAATGTTCACCACGATATTGTTTGCCGCATTCTTAAGCCTGTTGTGGCGGCACTATCGTAGAGATCGAGCGAGGTTGTGGCTGCTTCCAGTCCTCATGGTGGCTTGGGTCAACCTGCACTTGGGATTCGCCGCTGGCCTGGCAATCTGCGCTGGCTACGTCTTTCTGGAAGTTCTGGAACTGCCGTTCGCGGCCACGCGAACAGCCGCGCTGACAAGGCTACAGAAAGCGTGGCCGTGGCTCGCGCTAACCAGCGCTGCAACCTTCCTTAATCCGTTCGGCCCACATCTCTATCTTGCGTTGATCAGACAAGGACGCGTTCAGCGCCTGCACACCTCCTGGGTGGTCGAATGGGAAAACATTCGTCCCTCATGGGCGAGCCTGCACCAGGTGTTGGATTGGCGCGATCCGCAAAGTTGCTTCTGGTGGCTCATTCTTGTTGCAGTTTTGGGCACCTGCATCGCAGTCTGGCACAAAAGGCTGGGCGCGGCTGCCTTGCTGGCCTGCTCCGTATATTTCACGGTTCAGCATGTGCGCCTGCAGGCTCTGTTTGCCTGCGTCGCGGTCGTGGTGGGCGGCGCGATGCTGGATGAACTCCGCGGCAAGAAACTCACGGGCGAAACCGAGGACGGGGATGTGCGGTTCCCTTCTTCACGTGTGGCCATGGCAGTCACTCTTCTCGTCACGATTGCGGTTGCCGGCCTCGCATCCTTGCGTTCTTTGGATCTCGTTTCCAATCGCTACTACATGCGATCTACGCAGCTGTCTCTGTTCGGAACCGGGCTCTCATGGTGGTATCCCGAGCGAGCGGTGGATTTTCTGCAACGCGAAAAGCTGCCGGGAAATGTCTTCAACGGCTACAGCCTTGGCGGCTACCTGACGTGGCGGCTGTTCCCCGATTACCGCGACTACATCGACGGCCGCGCGATCCCGTTCGGGCCGCAACTATTCTTTCGCGCTTACGACCTTGCCGTGGAGCCTCCGGACTCGCCGGCCTGGCGACAGGAATCCGATGGTCGCGGGATCAACACCATCATCGTGCCATTGTCTCGTTATCAAGGGATGACTCTATTCCCCCAACTCCGCTCCTTTTGCCACAGCCCGGTCTGGCGGCCCGTGTATCTGGATGAAGTCTCGGCCATCTTTGTGCGACGTGGCCCTCTGACGGATGCGCTCATCGATCGTTTGCAGGTGGATTGCGACAAGATCGCGTTCGAACCCTCTGATGAAGGCGCTCCGAAATCTTCCAGAGCGAATGCGGAATTGTTCAACTCGCGGGCCAACGCAGGCGGAGTCTTATACAGCCTCGCACGCTACCCGGAGGCCCTCGCCTCCCTCGACCGCGCGCAAGCTACCTTCGCCGACAATGCCAACGTTCATTTGTTGCGCGCGCTCGTGCTCGAGCAAACAGGCCGTCCTGCCGAAGCCGAAACAGAATTTCGTACTAGCCTCCGTCTCGAACCGAGCGACGAGAGCTGGTTTGATTTTGGACTCTTCTACATGACTCAAAAGAGGTATGCAGAAGCCGCTGAGGTTTTCCGGCAATCCGCGGAGGCCTCTACTCGTCCGCATGAAATGTGGATGATGCTGGGTCAAGCCGACCTGCAAATGCACCAGCCCCAAGCGGCTTTGTCGGCGTTTGACAAGGCTGTAGATTCGAGTCCCTTTGGCCCCGAAGGAGAATCGCTCGGCGCAAGCTTCAATTCGCTGATCGCGACCGGCCGCGCAAAGGCCTGGTACCAGTTGGGAGACTTGGCGCAGGCAGTAAGCTTTCAGGAAGAAGCAGTAAGAATAGCGCCGGGTGATTCCAAGCTTTGGCTGGGCTTGGCGGACCTGTACGATGCCCAAGGGCGAGCTACTTTCGCCGGACAAGCCCGGCTGCGCGCAAGGGCTGCCGGATCTCGGTAGCGAAACGGCCACGAGATGTCTCTCGATCCACTCCCCAAAAATAGAAAATGCGCCGCAATCAGCGATGATTGCGGCGCAATAGGTTTCTCGATCGTCATGCCGGAGGTTAATCTCTCCGTCTACAGCGACCGCAGGAAGTTCACCAGATCCTGCTGGTTCTTCGGACTCAGGTTGTTGAAGTTGGTCACGCTCTGATTCGCTTCAGACGCCGGGTACGATCCATTCCCCAAACTGTAGTGATCTTCAATTGCCGTGACAATGTTGCTTGTGCGGCCATCGTGCAAGAAGAACAGCCGCTGTCCGATGCCCCACAGAGGCGCGGTTCTGAACTCATCCGGACCCGCCGACCCTTGTGGCAAACCATCCGCCAGTCCGGGCCCCATGTGGTGCACCAGAATGTCGGAATACAGATTGATGGTGATGTTGCCCAGCCCAGGTCGCGAGGTCGCAGGCGTGGTAAACGAAGTGTTATGGCAATAGACGCAACCCGCGTTGGTGAACTGCGTCTTCCCGTTCTTGGTGGAATTGCTGCCGGGTCCGGGAGTCGGGGGCGCCAGCCACTGCGTAAAGTACTCGGCGCGTTCCGCGTCGCCGGGGAACATTTCCGTCAGGATACCCGGGGTAAAGTTCGAGACCGTCTCCGGCACCGGATTGAGAACGCAACCCGGGGTCTGGTCGA
>Ga0209890_10000745_pt1 | contig 15080 bp, 12 predicted proteins | sample OrgsoiDNA2013049_FD_185799 | JGI IMG/M metagenome (GOLD analysis project Ga0209890, IMG submission 185799) | Permafrost soil microbial communities from the Arctic, to analyse light accelerated degradation of dissolved organic matter (DOM) -... | ecosystem: Environmental > Terrestrial > Soil >...
CTCGCCTGCGTGATGCACCGGCTGAATGGTCACGCCAGCATGCCATGCTTGGTCTAGCTTCCTGAGTTCAGGCAATATTTTCCCCAGCGCCAACGCAGCTTAGCGAACTGAGCCAGGAACGGCTTGCCGGACGGCAGAGACAAAGTGCCCAAGACGGCCTCCTAGCGGCGCCACGTTTCGGCAGAGACCGTACATCACGAATTTCAACCCGCAAAAGCCCGGAGGTTGGAGGCCTTCGTGGCAGCATCAGAGACTTTGGGGACTATGAGGACTGTGTGGTGGAGACGAGAGGACTCAAACTACGTGCCTACCACGCAGTCCTGTTCGAACCGGTCTCTGTGAGCCGGTAAAGCCCTTTGGTAGTTCCGAGCCCCGATTCTCGAACAGACCTATCTCATTTTACGCCGGCGAGCGCGCGGTCGTGATAAGACAGGTCAAGATATTTCTCCGGCTTTAGCTCCGGGCCGCCCGTCATTTCCGAGCGCAGCGACAACAGCTTCTTGAAGCCTTCCATATTGACGTGCGCGTCTTTATCGAGGCCGCCTTTTGGGCCGACCGCGCCTTCGACGCTTTTCTCCGCCACATCGGGCGCGACTTTCAGAGTTTTGCCGACGATCGCAGCTGTTTCGGCTCTGTTTTCCGGCTTTGAGGCCCAGCGCAGCCCTTCGATGATCGCCTCGATATATTTCACCAACGTGTCGCTGTGTGCGTGCGCCCATTCGCGCATCACCCAGATGCCGTCGGCCTGATAGGCGCCGAGCGCTTCCGCCGCCGAGCCCCAATTAGGATAGCCCTCGCGATCGGCAAGAACGTTGCACGGGAAATTCAGCAGCACCGCGACATTGTTCGGATCGTTGCGAATGCCGTTGAAGCGGCGCATGCAATCGCCGCCCTGAAAGACGCCGTAGTCGGCTTTTTTCAGGCCCTTCAAGGCCAACATCTTGTAGAGGACAAACGCGTAAGCGGTGTCGGGTGAATCGACCACCACGGCCTTGCCACGGATATCGTCGTAGGACTTGATTTCCGGACGCACAAACAAATTCAGCATGCCATTGCCGCCGCCAGCGACGATAATGACGTCCTTCTTGCCCGCTTCCACCATGGCGACCGCGTTGTCGACCGCCGCTTGCGCGATATCGATGCTGCCGTCGGCCAGCCCATCGCGCTGGGCTTTTGCATTCGGCGTAAACGTGATTTCGACGTTCAGTCCACGCTTGGCGAAAAGGCCCTTTTCCTTGGCCACATAAAGCGCGACGTGCTGCGGGCCGGGGAAGACATTTACGCGCAGCAATTCGTCCGCGCGCGTATCCGGCGCCGACAAGAGCGTAGCCAGCGTCGAGGTGATGACCAAACAAGTTCGTTGCAGCATCGTTTCCTCTCCTCTTCCGGCTTCAGCCGGCTAAATGCTTGTTGAAGAAATCGACCGTCAGCTTTAAGGCACGATCAGCCTCTGGCTTGCTGTAGGTCCTGCCGCCGAACCGCGCAAAGGCGTGGTCGGCGCCGGGATATTTGTGGATCGTCACCAGCGGATTCGGCGATAGCCGCCGCTCCAGTAGTTCATTGACCTCCGCCTGCACCCAGCGGTCTTTCATCGCCATGTGCAGCACGAACGGCCGGTGCAGGTTGGTCACTTCACGGATATTGTGTTCGATATACGTGCCGTAATAAGCCACCGCGCAATCGATCTCGGTGCGGCAGCACATCAGATAGCAGAGCTTGCCGCCCAGGCAGTAGCCGACCGCGCCGACTTTACCGTTGCACTCCGGCAAACCCTTCAGATAGGCGCCGGTATCCTCCATGTCGCGGACCGCGAGGTCGTAGTCGAAGTCGTAATAGAGATCGAAGGCCTTTTTCACGTCTTCGGGATTTTTGTCAGACAGCTCGACGCCCGGCTCCTGCCGCCAGAATAAATCGGGCACTAGGCAGACGAAGCCGGCCTCGGCAAATTCATGCGCGTGATGGCGCATGGTGTCGTTGACGCCCCAGATTTCCATGATGGCGATAATCGCGCCGGCCGGCTTGCCGTCGGGAATGGCCAGATAAGCGCCCATCTCGCCGTCGCGCAACTTCACTTTGACGTTTCGCGTCTGCATTTTCTTACCCTTAAAGCCTGAGAAGCTCGCGCGCGTTGCCGGAAAAGATCCGCTGCTGCGCATCCTTGCCGATGTCGAGCGCCTCAACCGCCGCGATGGTTTTGGCGATCAGGCCCTTGCCTTGTTCGGCATCGAACGGCGCATCGGTTGCGAACAGGCAGCGCGCCGTGCCGAAGTAATCGTGGCCGCAGCGCGTGGCAGCGATGTCGCCATTCAACGCGGTGTCGGCATAAAGCATCTTGAAGTAATCGCGCGGCGGCTTCTTCAGCTTCTCCGCCCCGGGATTGCGGTCCGGCTCGCCAAAGAAAATCTGCTTGAAGCCGAGCGCGATACGGCCGGCAAAATAGGGAATCATGCCGCCCATGTGGTGGGTGATGATCTTGAGCTTCGGCATCTCGTCGAACAGCCCCGAATAGATCAGGCGCGTCATGCAGGCCGTGGTCTCGTAGGGCCAGCCGAAAGTGAACCAGATTTCATCTTCCGACATTTTCTCGGTGGCGTAATCGGAAAACTGCGGGCCGCGCATCGGGTGCACCCAGACCGGCAGACCGTGCTCGACCATGCGCGCGAATACCCGCCGGAATTCCGGCGCGCTGAGCGGCTTGCCGGCGACGTTGGTGAACACCTGAATGCCTTTGGCATCGAGCTCGTTCACCGCGCGATCGATCTCCTGCAACGTGGCATCGATGTCGTTCATCGGCAGCGAAGCGATGAAGGTCGGAAATCGCTGCGGATGCAGCCTGCACAATTCGGCCAGGCCATCATTGGCCATGCGCGCCAACTCAGCCGTCTGTTCCGGCGTGCCGAGCAATTCCAGCGGCGGATTGGCGAGCGACAGAACCTGCTGGTATTCGCCAAAGTGGTCGAGCAGCCGCAGCCGCGCATCGACGTCCCACAGCGTTCGCAGCCTCGGGAAGGCAGTCGCCGCCGGAAGATCGGGCGCGAGCTTTCGCAGCCGCTCGAAATAGGCCGCCGGCATGAAATGGTTGAAGATATCGATAATCACAATTGCCGCCCCTGTTGGCCGCGAAGAACCTACGCGGCCTTGAGCACCAATTTCAAGCAACCATCCGCGTGCAATGCGGGACGCGTGGCTTGTCAGTGTTTGCGTTTCGCTATTAACTCCTCACGCGACGTACGGCCTCTGCGATCGCCTGCCGCGCCAGCGGCGATAAATAACGAGGCGGCTTCGGGGGATTAAGATGGGCAGCGCCGATAAATCAGCCGAATTGGTTGGACGCCTGGATCGTCTGCCGTTCTCGAAATGGCATCGTAATTTGTTCACGCTCTGCTTTGTCGGCGTGATGTTCGATGCCTGCGATTTCGCCTTGTTCGGCATGGCGCTGCCGCCGGTCGCGCGCGAATTCGGTCTGAATCAGGCGCAAGCCGGCCTGCTGGCGACGGTCGGCTTGGTTGGCGCCTTCCTCGGCGCGCTGTTCTGGGGCACGATCTCCGACTACATCGGCCGGCGCACGTCGTTTTCCGCAACCATCGGAATCTTTTCAGTCTTCACCGGACTAGTCGCCACCGCAGGGAGCGTATTGTCGCTCTCGATATACCGTTTCATTTCGAATTTCGGTCTGGGCGGCGAGGTCCCTGTGGCCCTGACGCTGACGGCCGAATACAGCCCGAGCCGCATCCGCGGCCGCATGACCGGCTCAATGATGGCGGCATTCCCGCTCGGCTTGGCGCTGGCCGCCCTGCTCGCCTATTTCATCATTCCGACCTATGGCTGGCGCACCGTGTTCATTATCGGCGTCGTGCCGGCGGTGCTGCTGTTCTTCGTTCGCATGGTGATGCCGGAGTCGGTGCGTTATCTGATCAGTCGCGGCCGCCTCGCGGAAGCGGAAAAGACCGTCGCCGAAATTGAAGCCAAAGCATCGGGCGGAGCGCCATTGCCGCCGCCGGTCATGGTCGCGGCCGGTGTCGAAGAGCGCGGCGTCACTGTGTTTGAGTTGCTCACGCCGGAGCGCCGCAAGCGCACCATCCTGTTGTGGATCGTGTCGTTCTGTTTCCTGTGGTCTTCGAACGGCATCATCTTCATGCTGCCGCAGATTCTGGTGCAGCGCGGCTTCCAGCTCAAAGAAATTTTCGTATTCCTATTCGTGCAGGCGATCGCGGCTTTCGTCGGCTACACCGCGTGTGGCTTTCTCATCGACCAGTTTGGGCGCAGGCCGATCCTGTTCCTGTATTATTTCGTCGGCGCGTTCTTCCATCTGTGGTTCGCGCAGGCGACAGGCATCTGGATTTTCTTCGCCATCGCCGCGGTCGGCTGGGTCAATCCGGGCGTCTATGGCGCGAACGGCATCTACGTCAGCGAGCTCTATCCGACGCACCTGCGCGCGACCGCCGTCGGCTGGTTCTTCGGCGTCGGGCGCATCGGCTCGTTCCTAGCGCCGACGGTTGTCGGCTTCATGCTGCAGTACGGGCTGGGCGCCTATGTGCTGCACACTTTCGCGCTGACCTTCCTGATCGCGTCGCTTGCGATCTGGCTCGTCGGTGTCGAGACCAAGGGCCGCGTGCTGGAGCAGATTACGGGGCCCGCGAAAACGGCGTAAGCAGCGAAGTTTTGTATGTGTCGACTTCCGGTCAAAATCAAACGTCGGAGCCCGTCCGCGCCACGTCCGCTTTTCTGAGCCAGGAACGACTTCCCGGACGGCAGAGACAAAGTGCCCAAAACTGCCTCCAAGCGGTCTCACGTTTCGGCAAAGACCGCGCTTCGCCAAATTCAACCCGCAAAAGCCCGGACGTTCGAGGCCTTCGTGACAGCATCAGAGACTTTGGGGACTAAGTTGACTGCGTGGTGGGCCTGAGAGGACTCGAACTGCGTGCCAGGCACGCAGTCCTATCGAACCGGTCTCTGTGAAGCTACCACGTCCAGTTTACCCCCCAAAGCAGACATCCGACGGATGGGTTTGGACGTCCGCTATGTGCCAAAAGCCGACATCTAGAGGGGCATGATCGTGCAGCCCAATTCGCAGGATCGTCGCTCCAATTGTTAATAAGTCAAAGAAACTTATAGTTAATGAATTCGTGAAAGCCTGTCGATGAGATGGAAAAACTCCACATTCTAGTGCCGTAAGCGGTCTCGATCGGTCGGATTGGCACAGCGTCCGCGATCAAGGCCACCGGATGCTCGATGATATCCTTGACTAACTTGAGCGCATTCGCGAGCGGCCGGTGTGGCAGCCAATCCCCGATGATGTTCGGGTGTGTTTTCGCACTGCTGCGCCAGCCAATCCAACTGATCGCCGCGCGAATCCAGCAGAGCGCTAGGCAATAACATGGCCGCATCAATCAATCGGTCCGATCTAGCGGTAAATTCAATCGCGGAGGCGTACTGCTCAGAGGTCTTGAGTTTATCTTTTACCGACCAATTGCTGACAAGCGGCGGTGATGCGCGTATTGTGTGCGATCCAGAGGACGGACGGAACAAATACGGCTGCCCCCCGAAGCCGGAGCCGGAAGTTCTTGCCTTTGGTTCATCGACAGCTTCGACGATAACTCCGCAAAGCTTTGATGCCGCCGAGCGACTGCGTCTTCGCTTATTACGTGCTGCTCACACCGAAATCCGATCTACCACATACGCTCGCGAGCTGGCGCGCATCCGCGCGGAACTTCTTGGGTTATGCGGAATATCTGATCTATCCGGTTTAGAAGCAATTTTTGCGGCGTCCGGAACCGACATTCATCTTATCGCGGGACAGCTTGCGGGCGACGTGACATCGTCCGGCCTACTCGTCGTTATGATTGATCCGGCTGAAACTGGTAGTGGCGTGCCCGCGGCATTGGCCGGACAACACTTCAGCGATTGTGCCGCGCTCGGCAGGGAAGTTACAGCGGGCGCGGCCATTTTCGGCGGAAGCGTGATTGACGTTTCTACAGTTGCCTGCCGTGGAGGAGATGGCTCGCCGCGTGCAGCGACTGTCGTCGATGCGGAGGTGGAAGCGTTGGTCGTCGACGCCGTCACGGCTGGACGGCGGGTGTTGCTCAACCTTGTTGACGTATCGAAAACTGGGATAATCGCTCCTAGTATTTCCTGCGCACTGGAATTGCGCCGGCGCTTTCCGGCGGCTGTAGATGTCCTAGTCGACGCCTGTCAGTTTCGTCTTGCTCCGTCGACCCTAAGGACGTACCTGGAACGCGGCTTTTGGGTCGCGCTCACTGGGTCAAAATTTGTCGGCGGCCCCGCTTTCTCCGGCGTGCTTCTATTGCCGAACATCGCGTCGCGAAGGGTGCGCAAGCACATTTTGTCGCCGGCCCTCAGCGCCTATTCCGCCCGCGCCGATTGGCCACGGGGTTGGATGGCGTGCCATTCGCTCAACAATACAGAGAATTACGGCCTCTTATTGCGGTGGGAGGCCGCGCTCGCTGAATTGCGCAGTTTCCGCTCGCTATCGGAGACGGCCATCGTCGCCTTTCTCGAAGTTTTCGCATCAAATGTGCAGCGCCGGCTCACAACGGATACGACTTTTCAGCTATTACGCGTTCCGAAACTCGATCGCCGCGCGCTCGTGAATCCCTATTCATGGGATGAGATACCGACGATCTTTCCCTTTATCCTGTGTCGTCCTAGTCGATCGGAGCGCCATGGCGCACCGTTGACCCGCGAGGAGACTGCACGGGTCTATAAGCTGCTGGCACGCGACAATATCGGCTTTGCCGATGTCTATTCTTCGCCGACGATGGGCGCGATCGCGAAGCGACGCTGCCAGCTTGGGCAGCCGGTTCAGTGCGGCATATTCCACAATGTGCCGGTTAGCGCATTACGTCTATGCGTCAGCATACGGCTGATCGTTGATGCAATATCACAGCAGGGGCGGGGAGCTGAGACCGTGATTGCTGAGGCCCTTTTGGCGCTCGATAAATGTGCATTCCTCACGACGGCAATTGATCAATTGAATTCAGTGTGAAGTAGCGGAACAATCTGAGCACGACTCGATGTCGCTTCCTTCGCGTCATCAGGCGTAGAGCCGAATGTCCGCTTTGGGTCATTAGCGACCGAGCCATTCGGCTCCAGCATCGAAAAATGGTCGCTATGCCTTCGATAGCGACCGTCAGAGGACTCGAACTGCGTGCCAGGCACGCAGTCCTATCGAACCGGTCTCTAGGAGGCCATCACATCCCGTTTACCCATAAAAGCAGATATCCGGCGGATGGTTTTGGATGTCCGCTAAGTGCGAAGCGCAAAAATTCATGGGCTAACCTCGCTTGTGTCACCATCACGAGTGTTCCCGAGATACGCCCGAATAACTTCCGGGTGCTTCAGCACGTCGTCGGGGCGCCCTTCAGCCAGCATTCGACCGTAGTCGAGGACACATATCCGATCCGCCAGATCGGCCACCATCTGCATATCGTGTTCGATCCAGATCATCGCGATTCCGAGCTGGTACTTGATGCGCAGGATGAAACGCGCCAGGTCCTCGCGCTCGTCGCGGTTCAATCCGGCGGAGGGTTCGTCCAGCAGCAGCAATGCCGGCTCGAGTGCGAGAGCGCGCGCAAAACCGACAAGTTTCTGGGTGCCGAACGGCAAGCCGCCGACACGGGTGTGGCGATAACGCTCAAGCTCCACGAAATCGATGATTTTTTCCACCGCCTCGCGTTGGTGCAATTCTTCCCGGTGGACGCCGGGCAAGAACAGCATTTCGGAAACGGGATTGGTGCGGATGTGCGAATGCCGGCCGATCAGCAGATTCTCCAAAACCGTCATTTGCGGGAACAATTCGCCGTGCTGGAACGTGCGCGCAATCCCAAGCTGCGCGATATCATGCGGTGCGCGGCCGCCAATATGCTGGCCGCGGAAGCGGATGGTACCCTCGCCGCGATAGATTCCGCTGATGCAGTTCAGCACACTGGTCTTGCCGGCGCCGTTGGGACCGATCAGGGCCAGCAATTCGCCCGCCTCGATTGCCAGCGATATGCCGCCGAGCACTACGAGGCCACCGAATCGCAAACGCAGCGATTCAATCGTGAGTTCAGCCATACCACCTCCGACTGCGGCGATATTGCTTGACGCTCCGATAGCTCCGGCGATCGCTGCCGGACGTTTGCCCGAGATAGAATTCCTGGATATCGCCGTGCGCGCGCAGCCGCGCGCCCTCGCCGTCGAGTACAACCCGGCCGTTTTCGAGCACATAACCGTAATCGGCGACGCTCAAAGCGGCGGCAGCACTCTGTTCGACGATAACGATCGTCGTGCCGAGCTCGTGCCGGATCTGCACCAGCCGCGCCATTAAATCCTGCACGATGACTGGGGCCAGGCCAAGCGATAATTCGTCCACCAGCAATAATTCGGGACGGCAGACCAACGCGCTGGCGAGCGCCAGCATTTGCCGCTCGCCGCCCGATAGCAGCCCGGCGGTTCTGCTGCGTAACTCCGCAAGGCGAGGAAAGAACTGGTAGGCGAGATCCTCGCTGTCGCGACGATTGTAATGCGAGGGCGCAAATGGCGCCGTGAGATTTTCGATCACCGTGAGATTGGGAAACACTTTGTCGCGCTCGGGCACGAGCGCGATACCGAAGCGGGTGATCTCGTTCGGCTGCCGGTTTTCGATACGCCTGCCATTGAATGTGACGCTGCCATCCGTCACCCGGGCGTCATCGATGCCAAGGAATCCGGAGATCGCGCGCAGCGTCGTCGACTTACCTGCGCCATTGGTCCCGAGGATGGCGACGATCTGACCCTTTCGCACCGACAGACTGATGCCCTGCACCGCCGTGATGGTGCGGTGATACACGACCTCCAACTTTTCCACCGTGAGCAGCGCGGGCTCGCTCATTTGCCAGCCCCCGCGACCGGCCGATGCTTGAAAGGCCAGAGAAGGAAATAGTGCTGCACCCGGTGCCAGATACCGACGAGCCCGAGCGGCTCGAACAGCAGGAATAAGATCATCACGGCGCCGAAGGCGGCGTAATTGACCGCAAACAGAACGCCGGCATAGCTCTGTGCGTTCGGCAATTGCTGCAGAGCGGCTTCGATCAGATACGGGAACAGTGTCACGAACACGGCACCGAGCAACGCGCCAAGCAACGATCCCATGCCGCCGACAATGATCATTGCGACATATTGAATCGACAGAAAAAGCGAAAACGCCTCGACCGAAACGAAGTGACGATAGTAAGCGAACAAAGCTCCCGCCACGGCCGCCATGGCGGACGAGATCACAAAAGCGAGTAGCTTGTAGGCCGCGATATTGATGCCGAGCGCCTCGGCGACGGTTTCGTGTGCGCGAATGGCGCGCCAGGCGCGCCCGGTCCGGCTGCGCAGTAGATTGATGCAAATCAGCAATGTAGCCACCGCCGCCACCAGCAGGACGAAGTACCACACCCGGCCGTTGGTGATCGCGTAGCCGCCGATAGTCGGCGCATCGATCATGATCCCGGTCGAATAACCGCGTTTACTTTCGTATTCGCCACCGAGATAGACGACGACGAAGTGCAGCGCCAACGTCGATACCGCGAGATAAAGCCCACGCAGACGTAGCGACGGCAGCCCGAAAACGATCCCGAGTAGTGCGCCGACGGCAGCGGCGGCCGGCAGCGTGACCCAGAACGGCGCGTTGAATTCCCGAAACAAGATGCCGGCGGTAAACGCCCCAGCGGCGAGCAAGCCGGCATGTCCGAGCGAAATCTGCCCGGCATAGCCAGTGAGCAGCATCAATGAGAGCGCGCCGATCGCCGCGAGGAACACCTGGCAGGCGAGATCGAGATAGAACGCGGTGGCGAGGAAAGGAAACGCGGCCAGCATGACGGCAAAGGCCAGCAAGCTCGCGCGCTCGAGCCGCGTCTGTGTCAGCGCAAGGTCCTGCGCATAATCCGTGCGGAAATAGCCACTGGCCCGGGGCGTCCCTCTAGACACGATCGAGTTCCTCGCGCGTTCCGAACAGACCCCACGGGCGCACGATCAGCATCGCGATCAGCACCAGGAACGGCACAACATCCGACAGTAACGGATCGACATATTGGATCGACAGCACCTCCGCCGCGCCGATGATCAAGGCGCCGACCAAGGCGCCGACCAGGCTATCGAGGCCGCCGACGAGTGCTGCGGGAAATGCCTTCAAGCCGATGACGGTCATCGAACTGGTGAGACCGGAGTCGAGCGCAATCAGCATTCCGGCCATCGAGCCGGTCAATGTCGAGAGCCCCCATGCCAGCGCGTAAACCGCATGCAGATTGATTCCGCGCTGCGCGGCAAGCAATGGATTTTGTCCGGCCGCCCGCATGCGGACACCCCAGCGGCCGAAGCGGAGAAACACAAAGAGCCCGGTGTAAACCAGCGCGGTCGTCACCACCAGGATGGCGGCGAAAGTGGAGATGCGTCCGCCGCCCGGAAGCGCGATCGCCGGATTGTCGAAGCCGAGCGCCTGACCAGGATATTGTTGTTGCGCGGACCAGATCAGCACCATCAATCCGCGCAGCAGTGTGCCGAGTGCGACCGTGGTGAGGACGGCAGCGAGCACCATTTCACCGGTCATCTTCCGCATCAGGAAGACATAGACCAGGATACCGACCGCGAGGCTCAAAACGACCGCGGCTGCAATCGCCGCCACCGGATTGCCGGCAAAACTCGCCGCCGTCGCCAGCAGCAGATAGGCTCCCAGCATCATCAACTCGCCATGCGCGAGATTGAGCACGCGGCTGACCCGATAGATCAGCACGTAGCCGCAGGCGATCAACGCATAGATCGCCGAAAGCACAACGATGTTGACGGCGAGCTGCACGAAATATCCTGCGACGCGGCCTTGATAACGTGCACCCGGCCATCAGGCCGGGTGCTGGATTGGCAACTGCGAGTGGACGGCTACTTCACGTCGTAGGGATACCAGTTCTTCACCAGGGCGACCTTGGAGCCGTCCCATTTGTAGACCCGGTAATACTGCTTGGTGCGGAAGTGGTTGTCCTTGGTCCATTCGATCGGACCGCCGCGTAGGCCCTTGAGATCGACCTTCAGGTTCTGCATCGAGGCCTGGATCTTGGCCGGCGTCGCGGGCCAGCCGGCGCCCTTCAGCGCGGCTTCGATCACCATGCCGGCGATCCAGCCCTCGGTCATTTGCTCGGGCGGATACTTGCCGCCGGCCTTCTGCGCCGCATCGGCGATCTCTTTCTGGATCGGCAGTTTGTCTTCGAATAGCGCATTGGCGCCGACGACATACAGGTGGCTATCCTTGATTCGCTTGAGTTCGCCCTCGGCTTCCAGATGCGACCAAGCGATGTAATCGCCTTTCCAGTCCAGACGACGAAGCGCCTCGAAGGTCCGCACCTGCGTCACCCATGGCGCCCAGGAAAACACCCAGTTGGCCCCGGCATCCTTCAGCTTGGTGGCGAAGGGCGTGTAGTCGGCGGTCGGCGGCGGAATGACCTCGATGGCGAGTGCGGTCATTCCGAGTTCCGGCGCCTGTTTGGCGGCAAATTCCATCTCGCCGCGCGACAAAGGAATCGCCATGGCGGCAAAGCCGATTTTCACCGGCTCCTTGGCTGATTCCTTGACGAAGGCGAGTGCGGCGCGGCTGTCATAGGTCGAGGCGAACGCCGTGGTGCAGAACTGGCCTTCGTTGGCCGGCGGATAAACATCTTTCGGGCAGACCGAGCTGGCGAATACCAGCGGCACGCCGGCGCCCTTGGCCTCGGCCACGACCGGCGCGTAGGTCGAGGACAGGCTTGCGTCGAGCAGCAACACGACATTGTCCTGGGTCAGCAGCTTCTTGGCGTTCGCGGCAGCCTTCGACGGCTCCGCCGAGTCATCCTGGATGATGAGGTTGACCTTCTTGCCGTTGATTCCGCCCGTGGCGTTGACCCGGTCGATATAGATACGAAGCGCATCGACAGCGGGTGCATAGGTGCTGGCCGGCGGCCCGGTGAGCGCGGCGGTGATTCCGACCACATAGGCATCTTGCGCCAGTGCCGGGTTGAATGCTCCAGCCGTTAACGCGGCAGCAGCGACTATCAGTGAACGCATGAGCTTTCCCTCCGTTGGAATTTATCGTTGGTCGAAATTCATCCGCGCGATGGCGCCCGCAAGACATCCCCCACTTCGCCGGCCAGTAGACGTCCCTCGCTGTCGTCATACATGGCCTCGACCAGCGGCTTGAACCGCTCGTACATTTGCGTGCGTTTGATCTTGCGCGTGGGTGTCACCGGCTCGCCTTCTTCCTCCGGATCGAGCGCCTTTGGTAGAATGCGAAACGCCTTGATCTGCTCGACGCGGGCAAATTCGGCATTGGCCTTGTCGAATTCGCCCTCAATCAGCCGCACCACTTGCGGCTTTTCGGCAAGATTGGTGAAGCCGGTATAGGCAATATCGTTGCGGCGCGCCCAGTCCGAGACCATGTCGAAATCGATTTCGACAAGCGCCGTCAGGTATTTGCAACCGTGACCGAACACCACCGCTTCGGAAATATACGGGCTGGCGCGCAGAACATTTTCGATAAACGAAGGCGATATCGTTTTCCCGCCGGAAGTCACGATGAAATCGCGCGCACGGTCAATGAGGCGTAATCCACCGGCCGTCCATTCGCCGATATCGCCAGTGCGCAGCCAGCCGTCTTCCTGCTTGACGGCGCGTGTTGCGTCCTCGTTGTGCCAATAGCATTCGAACAGATCGGGGCTGCGCACCAGAACCTCGCCGTCGTCGGCAAGGCGCACATCCCAACCATCCGGCGCCGCACCGACATTGCCCGGACGCGGAAACTGCCCGCGTTGTCCCGCAATGATGCCGCCCGCTTCTTCCGTTTGACCGTAAACTTCCAGAACGTTGACGCCGTACATCTGCCAAAGCGCCATCGTCTCGGGCGGCAATGGCGCGCCGCCGCAGATGACAAACTCCAGGCCATCGAAGCCGAGTTTGTTGAGAATCGGGCGAAAAACCGCCGCATGACAGGCGCGGTAGGCTGCCTCGTCCGTTCCGGTTGCGGCACCATCCCAAAGCCTACGGACATGACGGCGGGCCAACCGCATCGCGAATTCGTAACTGGTGCGTTTCAGCGTCGAGGAATTGGCAATGCCGACAACGATCTGCGCGGCAAATTTTTGCAGGTAGCGCGGAACGGTGAACAGTACGGTCGGAGCGACCTCGAACATCGTGCTCGCCAGATCCTCCGGATCCTCTCCGAAATGCGGCACCAGCCGCGAGATCAGCGGCAGCGTCACGGCGATGTCGCGGCCGAGAATATGACAGAGCGGCAGGTAGGCGACGGTGCGGTGCTGTTTCTCCCCCAGTGTCGGATAGTGATCGACAAGATTGACGGTGGCGGCGAGATGCTTGCCATGGGTGATGAGCGCACCCTTGGGATGGCCGGTGGTGCCGGACGTGTAAACGATGATGGCCGGATCGCGCGCATGCACTTGACCGACCTGCGCCTCCAGCCAATCCAGATCGCTGTTCGCTGGACCGACCAGCTTTTCGTAGCTCACTAGCTTGGGATGGTCGTATGCGAACATCGCGGAATCGTCGATGACGATGACGGCCCGCATATCCGGCAAGCGGTCGATGATCGGCAGGATCTTGTCGACGTATTCCTGATCTTCCGCGATGAAGATCACCGCGCCGCCATCGCGCAGCTGATATTCGACTTCCGCGGCTGACGCGGTCGGGTAAATACCGTAGACGATCGCGCCCAACGACTGCGAGGCGAGATCGCAGATCATCCACTCTTCGCAAGCGTCCCCCATGATGGCGACGCGTTCGCCTTTCGTCAGCCCGATGCCGGCAAGCGCCTTCGCGGCCCGCGCCACCAGTAATGCGTAATCGCGGAAACTGCGCTCGCGATAAATACCAAGATGTTTGGAGCGGAATGCCACCCGATCCGGAATACTGCGCGCGCGTTCGCATAACAGCGACGGCGCGGTCCGGTCGCGCAAGGCGTCTCGTGTGATCGCTTCCTCGTCGACCATCACTCTGCCCTTTTCGAGCGTTTCCTGAAATATCCTACAGCCAAACCGACGCTGAATTCTATAGCTCTATCAAATTTAAAACGAGCCGATCATTGTCGGCGGCCAAGGCCGTCGAGCACCAGGGAAACGAATTCGCTGCCGATCCGCTCCATGGATGCGTCTTCCTTGCCGTACCAGCTGGAAACGGTGTTCGCCAAACCCAGAATCGCCAGCGTTGTCAGCCTGGGGTCGAGGTCGCCGCGAAACTCCCCTTTGCGCATGCCGTCGCGAATGACGGTTTCAAAGATTTTCTCCAGCCCGCGCGACCATTTGCCCACCCGGCGGCGGCTGCGGTTGGGCAGGAATTGGCGTTGCGTGAGGAACACCCGCACGAAATTGCCGCGGTCGAGAATGGGCACCATATGGGCCCGGATCAGGCCGGCCAGCCGTTCCCGGGCCTTTCCCGGTCCGCAGGCAATCGCCTGTGCCGCTTCGAAAAAGCCGGCCACCCCCTGGATACAGACAAGCTCGAGAGCAGCCTCCTTGGAAGGCACATAGTAATAGAGGCTGGCTTGGCGGATGTGCAGGATGTCGGCGATATCCTGCGTGGTCGCACCATGGTAGCCGCGCTCGGCAAAGACCTGGGCCGCCGCCTCGATGATCTCGACCGAGCGGCGATGGGTATTTCGCTTCGAAGACGTGGCCGGACGCGCCGAAACCGCGCGCCGTCCCGGCTTGCGCCGCCGGCTGCTTGCGTTGACGGGTCGGGCCGATCTAGATTTCATCTATAAGCCTATAGACAAGGCAAGGCAGCTTACCCGGGAGGCGTCCATGATCAAGAGCCCTAACGGCCGTCCGCCATTTCGCGCCGACCATGTTGGGAGCCTTCTGCGTCCGCCCATCCTGCGGCAAGCCTTCAAGGACTTTTTCGCCAAGCGCATCGACGACGCCCATTTTGCACAAATCCAGGACCAGTGCATCCGCAACGTGGTGAAGCTGCAGGAGGACGCAGGACTCGAGGTCGTGACCGACGGCGAGTTCCGCCGCGGCTCGTATTGGAGCCGCTTCGTCGAGCGTATCGACGGGTTCGTCATCAAACCGGCTGTCTTCAAGTTT
>Ga0209890_10000746_pt1 | contig 15079 bp, 9 predicted proteins | sample OrgsoiDNA2013049_FD_185799 | JGI IMG/M metagenome (GOLD analysis project Ga0209890, IMG submission 185799) | Permafrost soil microbial communities from the Arctic, to analyse light accelerated degradation of dissolved organic matter (DOM) -... | ecosystem: Environmental > Terrestrial > Soil >...
GACAGTGCTTGCTCTGTCCCGGCTTGCTCTGTCCCGGCTTGCTCTGTCCCGGCAGCGCCAGGCCCAGCGGGTGAGCTTGTACCGTTCAGCCCTTCAGCGGGCACCGGAGCAGCCGGCCCGGTGGCCGCCCCTGACCATTTGACCTCTGGGGCCGGAGCCAGGAGTTCACTGGCGCCGGTCAGCAGATCGAGCGGCCAGCCAAGCCCTCCAGCACCTGGCGCACCGTCGGCCCCGTCCGGTATCTGCGCCAACTCTGGTCCCTCCGGCTCAGCGTGCCCGTGGTGAAGTCCGGGTGGCTCGGAATACGTCACGGATGCTGGGCGATCAGGCCACCCAAGGCCCTTGGCAGGGACCATCACGCTGCTCCTCTCCGCATCCAGCACAGCCGCCGGACATCCCGGCGTCAGCGCGCGACTCCGGTCGCCGCCGGGGCCGGTGACCACCACCGCGGTGCGCTCGCTGCCCACCGCTTGGGACGCCCAGCTTCAACGCCTCCGCGCCTTGTCTGCCGTCAGGATACGGACGACCGTTGCCGGTGGTTCGACGATACCGTGACCCACCCTCAGAACTTCAGCGCTCCGTACTCTCAGCCTTCGCAGCACCGGGGCGGCCTCATCGATCTCAGCGGGCGCCTGCTCTCCCTTGAGCGCCAGGATTGTTCCGCCGGGCCGGATGACCCCAACCGAGAGTTGCACGAGCCGGTCCAGGGGAGCGACAGCCCGGGACGTCGCCACATCGGCACGAAACACCCCGGCCATTTCCTCGGCCCGGCCACGGTGGACGGTGACGTTGCCGAGGCCGAGCTCGGCGATACATTCGTCGAGAAACGTCGTACGCCGGAGCATGGGCTCCAGGAGGGTCATCTGCACCTGCGGGCGCAGCATCGCGATGACCAGGCCGGGCAGCCCAGCGCCGGAGCCGACGTCGACCACCCCGGCGGCCGGAGGCACCAGCTCCGCAACCATCGCACAGTTCAGCAGGTGCCGTTCCCACAGACGCGGGATCTCGCGCGGCCCGAGCAGCCCCCGCTCGACCCCATCAGTGGCCAGCAGCGACACGAAGCGGCAGGCGAGATCGAGGGCGGGGCCGAATACCTTGGCCGCGGCGTCAGGAGGGGCCGGGGCAGCGGAGCTCATTCAGCGGGATAGACGACGACCCGCCGGGTTGGCTCTTCGCCTTCGGACTCGCTGCGCAGACCCACGTCGGCTACCGCACTGTGCACGATCTTCCGCTCGAACGGCGTCATGGCCGCGAGCTCCTTGGGAGTACCGGTCCGCTTCACCTCATCGGCGGCATCTCGCCCGACCTCGGTCAGCTCGGCCCGGCGCCGCTCGCGGTAGCCGCCGACGTCCAGCATGAGCTTGGCTCGTTCACCCGTCTGCCGGTGCACGGCCAGCCGGGTCAGCTCCTGCAGTGCTTCCAGCACCTCGCCGCGCCTGCCGACCAGCTCATCCAGGGTCGCGCCGACCACCGATACGACCGCCCGGTTGCCCTCGACATCCATGTCGATGTCACCGTCCAGGTCGGCGATGTCCAGCAGCCCCTCGACGTAATCGGCAGCAATCTCGCCGTCCTGCTCGAGGTCGGCCACGTCGGGCGGAGAGTCGTCCGCAAGCTCGTCGGGCTCGCCGGTCTGGTCTGACCCATTCAGCTCGGTTGCCCCGGGTGGAACGGTCTCGCCTGGCTCGGCGAACTCGTCAGCCTCGGTGCCCGCTGCAGTGTCCGCCGATTCGGTGCTCACCATTGCGCCTCGGTCATCCCCTGGTACGTCGCTTAGCATGTCCTCCGCCTGGCTCACGGCTTAGCCCCCAGCGGGGCAGGCCGGTTCCCATCAAAAAACGTCATCGTTTGCCGGAACGCTTACTGCGTGACTGCCGGACCGGCTGCTGCCTGACGAGCCTAGCGGCCGGGACTTCCGGCTCGGGCTCAGGCTCGGATTTGCCTCTCACCAGCTTGGCGAGGCCGCGGCGTTCCGTGCCGTTCGGCGCCGAGTCGGAGTTCTTGGCCGCCTGCGCGCGGGTAGGCGCCGTCGTCGACCCCGCCGCGCGCGGCTGCGCGGACCGCGGGCGCTGGCCGTCCCCGTCCTTCCCGGTGGATTTGACGGCCGCGGCCGGAACGGGGCTTTCCGTCGTTCCTTTCGCCGTCCCACCTGCAGTGCTCTTGGCCGGCGCGCGTGCTGCCGCCGGCGCGGCCGCGGTGTCCCGGGACCCGGAGTTCTTGGCGGCAGCGGCGTTCTTCGCGGCGGACGTCCTGGCCGGAGTGCCCTTGCTGGTCGGAGTGCTCTTGGCCGTCGCGACCTTGCCGGCCGCAGTCCTGGGGGCAGATCCAGTCCTGGGACCAGATCCCCGGGCCGGGCTCTTGGCTGCTGCCCCCTTGGACACCGTGGTGCCTGCCGGACCGGAGGAGCCCTTGGCCGCAGGCGCGGTCGCACTTTCCGCGTCTGCGGCTGCCGTAATCGGCGTGAAGTTGCGGAACAGGATGAACTGCTGACCCAGCGTCCACACGTTTGTCGTCACCCAGTACAGGACCAGACCGAACTGCCAGTACAGGCCGCTCAGCGCGAACAGCGGCGCGATGTACATCATGTACTTCTGCGAGTTCGCCATCGGGTTGTTGGGATCGGCGGCGACCTGGCCGATGCCGCGCTTCACGCTCTGCCGCACGGTGAGGAAGGTCGTGGTCGAGCTGATCAGGACGGTGATGCCGATGACGATCCTCGCACTGAGCGGCACGCCGGGGGCCAGGTGGTAAGGCGGCAGCGGCGACGTCACGATCCGGTCGGCGATCGTGGCCGTCAGGATGTGCGCGTGAAGCGCACTGTAGACGACGCGTTCGGTCAGCCCGTACTCAATTTTGCCTTCAGAGATCGCCCGCAGCACGTTGAACAGCGCGAAGAACACCGGAAGCTGGACCACCAGGGGCAGGCATCCCGCGAGCGGGTTGGCGCCGTTCTCCTGGTAGAGCTTCATGACCTCCTGGTTCATGGTCTGCTTGTCGTTCTTGTACTTCTTCCGCAGGGCAGCAACCTCGGGAGCGAGCGCAGCCATCTTGCGCTGGGCGTGCATCTGCTTGACGAACAGCGGCACCAGGATCAGCCGCATCAGCACGACCAGGAAGATGATGGACAGGGCCCAGGACCATCCGCTGTTATAGCCGAAGGGAACGGCCAGGATCGCATGCAGCCGCATTAGTACCCATGCGACCGCGTCGTAGAAGGGGTTGAGAATCCCCACGTCCTAGCTCCCTTGCGTTTCTGTGGATAGCGTTCCGGTCCCGTTCAGGGGCCGCTTGGCGCTCCCTTCGCGGGGTGGCACGGGATCGTAGCCACCGGGGTGGAACGGATGGCACCGGGCGATACGGGCTGTGGCCAGCCAGAGGCCACGGACCGCACCGTGAACTCGCAGAGCCTCGAGAGCGTAAGCACTACATGAGGGCTCGAACCGGCATCGGGGTGGCAGCAATGGGCTGAGGAACCGCCGGTAGCCACTCACGGTGGCCATGAGCGTACGCGTTACAGGCCCCGGCCTCTCTGGAGGAACCGGGATCACCCGCACAGCCAAGTCGGTCCGGCCGTCCTGCTTTGCGGTCATGAGTGATGCACCGCCCCAACCTGCCGCCGCAGCAACCTGCTCATCACCAGTTCCAGATCGGCGGCCAGATCCGCCTGGTGTGCGGCCGCGGCCGGAGGATTGGCGCGGACCACAAGCAGGCTACCTGCAGGGAGCGCGCCAAGATACCCGCGCACGAGCACACGGAGACGACGTCTCACCCGGTTGCGCACCACCGCGGTGCCAACCGCGCGACTGACTACAAACCCTACCCTGGCCGGTTCACCGCACTGACGCCGCGTGAGAAGGTGACCCGTGAGGTTGGGGCGCCCGGCGCGGTCGCCCCGGCGCACCGCGAGGGTGAAGTCGGCGCGGTGCCGCATCCTGGATTCACTGGGAAGCACGTCCGGGCATCCTGAGGCCGCTGAAGCGGCACCGGAAACGGTCAGGCGCTGAGGCGCGCGCGGCCCTTGTGGCGACGTGCCGCGAGGACAGCACGGCCAGCACGGGTGCGCATGCGCAGCCGGAAACCGTGGGTCTTCGCCCTGCGGCGGTTGTTCGGCTGGAACGTGCGCTTACTCACCGGAGCTCCAGATGGGTTGATCGTCAGGAAGAGGGAACCACCACGCTACATTAGCGCAGGCATGCCGTGATGCCACCGTAGGTATTCGGCCTATGCACGTTAGCCGCCTACCGGAGCAGCGTCAAACCGGCATGCTGTTCCGCAGTGGGCCGGGTGGCCAGGCCGGTCTTATGGACTCAGCACGCCGCCGCGCGTCCACCGTGGGGCCATACTGGAAGACTGCCGTTCATCGGGCACGCCTCAGGCGGACGGCCTAGGCTGTGGACAACCGCGGAACAGCTGCGGAGCGCGACGGAAGCCCGCTTACGCTGGCAGGATGTGGCGGTAACGGGGCGCAGCGGGAGTGCTACGTGCACAACCTGTGGACAGACCTGTGGAATACGTAGGGTGCGCGCGAGGGGAGCGAGCGGTGAGTGAAACAGACCTCGCGGATATATGGGCACGTTCCCTGGACGGCCTGGCCGACCTGCAGATCAAACCGCACCAGCGGGCTTGGCTCAAGCTGACCAGGCCGCTCGGGCTGGTCGAAAATACCGCACTGATCGCGACCCCTAACGAGTTCGTCAAGGAGCAGCTCGAGACTAAGCTCCGCGCCCTCGTCACGCACGCCCTGTCGGCCGAGCTCGGCCGGACCATCCAGCTCGCGGTGACCGTCGATCCGGTATCAGCGGCCGCCCAGGTATCGCCCGACTTCACCGTTGCGGAGGCCGGCCTGCGTGACCTCGAGGCTCCGCCGGGGGGCCTGGCGTACGAGGACGCGGCTCAGGGTGGATTGACACGTAGCGGGCTGCCAGCGGACACCGGCGAGCGGCCGGTGCTGTCCGGCCCACCTCCTGCGGCCGGTGCCGCGGGCGCGCCTGCACAGGGCAGGATGGGTCCCGCCCCGCTGGCGGCCGACGGCACGCGCCTGATGCCCCACCCGGCCCCGGCAGTGTTTCCTGATAGGGATTACCGCGCCCCCGGCCGCGGCGGCCCGGGCGACCGTGGCCTGCCCGGCGGAGACTCCGGGGCCGACGCGACCGGTCTGGCGGCGGCAGTGGCCCGGCACGAACCGCACGCGGGGCCGGTGCCCTACGCGGTGCCCAGGCCGGCCGGGGCCCGGCTGAATCCGAAGTACACCTTCGAGACCTTCGTCATTGGATCAAGCAACCGCTTCGCCCACGCGGCAGCCGTCGCGGTCGCCGAGGCGCCCGCCAAGGCCTACAACCCGCTGTTCGTCTACGGCGACTCCGGGCTGGGCAAGACGCACCTGCTGCATGCCATCGGCCATTACGCCCAGACTCTGTATACCGGGGTCAAGGTCAGGTACGTGAGCTCGGAGGAGTTCACCAACGACTTCATCAACATGATCCGTGACGGCAAGCAGGACGGGTTCCGGCGCCGGTACCGCGATGTGGATGTGCTGCTGGTCGACGACATCCAGTTCCTGGAGAATAAAGAAGGCACGCAGGAGGAGTTTTTCCACACCTTCAACACCCTCCACAACGCGAGCAAGCAGATTGTCATCTCGAGCGACCGGGCCCCGAAGCGGCTCGTGACCCTGGAAGACCGGCTGCGCAGCCGGTTCGAGTGGGGATTGCTAACCGATGTCCAGCCGCCCGAACTGGAGACGCGGATCGCGATCCTCCGCCGTAAGGCCATCCAGGAGGGACTCAACGCGCCGCCGGAGGTCCTCGAGTACATCGCCAGCCGGATATCCACCAATATCCGCGAGCTGGAGGGGGCGCTCATCCGCGTCACCGCGTTCGCCAGCCTGAACCGGCAGTCGGTTGACCTTCAGCTCGCTGAGATAGTGCTCAAGGACCTCATCCCGGAGGCGCAGGGCCCGCAGATCACCATCGCCACGATCATGGGGCAGACGGCCTCGTACTTCGGCCTGTCGATGGAGGATCTCAGCGGCACGTCGCGATCGCGGGTCCTGGTCACCGCGCGCCATATCGCCATGTACCTGTGCCGGGAGCTGACCGATCTGTCGCTGCCTAAGATCGGCCAGCAGTTCGGCGGCCGGGACCACACCACCGTGATGAACGCCGATCGAAAAATCCGTGGCCTCATGCGGGAACGCCGTTCCATCTACAACCAGGTCACGGAGCTGACCAACCGGATCAAACAGCAAGCGCGGACCGGCTGAGCGGCCATCAGGGCGGCTTCCGGAACATCGGGTTAAACAACATGCTGCGCTCAGATGTCACTGGGAACGACAGCCGTCGACAGGCGCTTTGCGCACAGCTTGTGGAAAACATTGTGGACGACAGATGGAGAGCGGGGGACAACCAGTGGGAAGAAGACGGCCCGGCATTGCCAGGCCACAGTGGGCCCATCTTCATCCCACCCGCCGACACAGTTCCTGTGGACGAAATCCAGCTGGTGACCTGCGGAGATGGAGCTTCTCCCCAGCATCCACCGCACCTATGACTATGACGGTTCTCTAACTAGAAAGAAAACAAAACCAAGTAGGTGCCCGGGGATCTGTGCGTGACAGCCTCGTCGCCCCTATACCCGTAAGCTCGCTGCTACTAAACACGGCGGGCCCAAGCGTCTATCGATGTAAGAAACTCGGTGCAGGAGGCAGTTCCCGTGAAGTTCCAGGTTGAGCGAGACGTACTCGCTGACGCCGTCGCCTGGACGGCCCGCGCCTTGCCCGCCCGCCCGGCCGTTCCGGTGCTGGCCGGCATGCACCTGGCGGCCGCCCAGCAGCTGACTCTGTCCACGTTCGACTACGAGGTCTCGGCTCAGGCCAGCGTGCCGGTGATCACGGATGAGGAGGGCACGGTACTGGTCTCCGGCCGGCTCCTGGCTGAGATCGTCCGCAGCCTGCCGGCCCGCCCCGTGGAGATGAGCACCGAAGGGACCCGGACCACCCTGAAGTGCGGCAGCGCGGTCTTTACGCTGATGACCCTGCCCGACGATGAATACCCGACGCTGCCGGGTATGCCACCGCAGGCCGGGGCGATCGGCGCGGACGTCCTGGCCTCAGCGATCAGCCAGGTGGCCATCGCGGCGGGCCGCGACGACACGCTGCCCGCGCTCACCGGCATCCGGATGGAATTCGCCGGGGACACCGTGACCCTCGTCGCCACCGACCGGTACCGGCTCGCGGTCCGCGAACTGCACTGGCAGCCGGCCAAGCCGGACATGTCGGCCGTGGTTCTGGTGCCGGCGCGGGTCCTGGTGGACGCCGCCCGATCGCTGACGACGGCTGCCGAGGTGTCCATCGCCCTGACCGTGCCCGGCGACGACGGCTCCCAGGGAGAGGGCATCATCGGATTCGACGGGGGCGGCCGGCAGACCACGACGCGGCTGCTCGGCGGCGAGTATCCGCGGTACCAGACGCTACTGCCGAGTGAGTTCAACGCCGTCGCGGAGCTTCCCGCCGCACCGTTTGCCGAGGCGGTCAAGCGGGTGGCCCTGGTGGCCGAGCGGAATACCCCCGTCCGGCTGGCGTTCTCCGCTGGCGAGCTCGTGCTGGAAGCCGGGGCCGGCGACGAGGCCCAGGCGGTGGAGACCCTCGAGGCGAGCTTCGACGGCGAGGATCTGCAGATCGCCTTCAACCCGCAATACCTGCTGGACGGGCTGAGCGCCATCGACTCCGACACGGCCCGGATTTCCTTCACCACGCCGACCCGGCCGGCGGTGGTCACCGGCAAGCGCGGCGAGGACGGCCCGCCCGACTACCGGTACGTGCTGATGCCCATCCGGTCGGCGGGTTAGCCGGGCGGTGCCCTGTCCCCGGATGCGCCGCTCAGCAGCGGAGCACCGTTCGCCGCTCCCGGCAGTAACCTCTACAGCCGTGCACCTAACACGGCTCGCTCTCACCGACTTCAGGTCTTATGCCTCGGCTGACCTGATGCTCGCGCCGGGAGTGACCACGCTGAGCGGGCCGAACGGTGAGGGCAAGACCAATCTGGCGGAGGCCATCGGCTACGTCGCCACGCTGGGCAGTCACCGGGTCGCGACGGATGGCCCGCTGGTCCGGCAGGGCGCTGACCGGGCCATCCTCCGGGCCGCTGTCACATCGGCCCGGGGGAACGCCCTGGTCGAGATCGAAGTCAACCCGGGCCGGGCGAATCGGGTACGGCTGAACCGGGCGCCGTTGCCGCGGCCCCGCGAAATCCTGGGCGTGCTCCGCGCCGTGCTGTTCGCACCGGAGGATCTGGCCCTGGTCAAGGGGGATCCGGGGGAACGGCGGCGATTGCTCGACGATCTTCTGGTCGCAACGGCACCTCGTTACGCTGCGGTCCGCACAGACTACGAACGGGTCGTCCGCCAGCGAACGGCGCTGCTGAAGTCGGCGGCCGCCCGCATGCCACGTGGCCGGCCCGGCGGCCCTGCGGCCGGGGCCCTGCCCGAGGCTATGGCCGCCACCCTCGAGGCCTGGGACGACCAGCTCGCCCGGGCCGGAGCCGAACTTCTCACCGCGCGGCTCTCGCTGGTCCGGGCTCTCCGGCCGCACATAGCGGCGGCCTACGCCGCCGTCTCCGGGGATCAGGGGCCGGCCGGCGTCACCTACCGGTCCTCGTTCCCGCTGGCTGCCCTGGACGGCGCAGCGGGCCAGGACGGGGTGGCGGAGAAGAGCACCGATATCGAGGTGGCCATGCGGGAGGCGCTCCAGCAGGCCCGCCCGCAGGAACTGGAGCGCGGGGTCTGCCTGATCGGGCCGCACCGCGATGAACTGGAGCTGCGCGTCGGCGACCTGCCCGCCCGCGGCTACGCCAGCCACGGGGAATCCTGGTCGCTCGCGCTGGCCCTCCGGCTGGCGGCCTACGAGCTGCTCCGTGTGGACGGGGACGACCCGGTGCTGATCCTCGATGATGTCTTCGCCGAGCTCGACGCCGGCCGCCGCGACCGGCTGGCCGCACTGGTGGGCGGGGCCGAGCAGGTGGTCGTGACCGCTGCGGTTCCCGCTGACGTGCCGGCCGGCCTCACCGGGGCGAGGTACGACGTCGGCAACGGGAAGATCACCCGTGCCGACTGACGCCGATCCGGCTCTCGTGCCGCGTGCGGAACGGCTCCGCCGCGCGGCCGCCGCGCTGGCCGACGTCATTGCCGACGCCCGGGCGCGGGGGGATTGGCCCACTACCGCCCGCCCGGGCTCCACGGGTCCGGCCGGGGAGTCGGCCGGCCAGCCGCCGGGTGACGCTTCCTCCCGCCCGCGCCGGGCGCGCCGGGACGACCCCCAGCCACTCGCCGCCGCGATTGGCGGCCTGCTGTCCGACCAGGGCTGGAAGGAACAAGCCGCGGTCGGTTCGGTGTTTAGCAACTGGGCCCAAATTGTGGGATCCGACCTCGCCGCCCACACGCGCCCGGACGGCTTTGCCGACGGCGAGCTCGCGGTCGCGGCCGACTCGACCGCGTGGGCCACGCAGGTCAGGCTGCTCGCATCAGCGCTGGTCCGCAGGCTCAATTCCGAGCTGGGTGAGGGCACCGTCCGCCGGGTCAAGGTCCGGGGGCCGGCCGGCCCCCGGCAGCGTGGCGGATGGCGGGTCCCAGGAAGCCGGGGACACGGCGACACGTACGGCTAGGAACGCCCGTGTCACACCGAATTCCCAGCTAGAATTGGGGGTGCGCGCACACTACGACACCGGGGGTGTCTCGCGCGCGCTTCAGCAGGATGGAGTTCCCACTTGTCATATGACGCACGCTCGATCACGGTACTCGAGGGCCTGGAGGCCGTCCGGAAACGGCCTGGCATGTACATCGGCTCCACCGGGGATCGCGGGCTCCACCACCTCGTGCAAGAAGTCGTGGACAACTCGGTCGACGAGGCACTCGCCGGGTACTGCGATGCGATTGCGGTCACCCTGCTGCCGGACGGGGGCGTCCGGGTGCAGGACAACGGCCGCGGCATCCCGGTCGACATGCACCCGGTGGAGAAGCGGCCCGCGGTCGAGGTCGTGCTGACCACGCTGCACGCGGGCGGCAAGTTCGACGCCAAGTCCTACGCGGTGTCCGGCGGCCTGCACGGGGTCGGCGTCTCGGTGGTGAACGCCCTGTCGTCGCACCTCGACCTCGCGATCCGCCGGGACGGGTATGTGTGGCGGCAGTCCTACGAGCGCGGCGCGCCGCTCGCGCCGCTGGAGCGCGGCGAGGAGTCGCCGGACACCGGCACGATCACCACGTTCTGGCCGGACGCCATGATCTTCGAGACCACCACCTGGAACTTCGAGACGCTGTCCCGGCGGCTCCAGGAGATGGCCTTCCTCAATCGTGGTCTCACGATCACGCTCACCGACGAGCGCCCGGACGCCGACACCGCCGACACCGACACCGGCGATGCTGGCCCCCGAGTCGTGACGTACCTGTACAAGGGCGGGATTTCGGACTTCGTCCGGTACCTCAACTCCTCCAAGGAGCCGGTGCACGCCTCGGTCATCGACTTCGGTGAGGACGGGGACGGGATCTCCGCCGAGATCGCCATGCAGTGGAACGGCTCCTACTCCGAGTCCGTGCACACCTTCGCCAACACGATCAACACGGCGGAGGGCGGCACGCATGAGGAGGGCTTCCGGTCCGCACTGACCTCGATCATCAACAAGTACGCCCGCGAGCAGAAGCTGCTGCGGGAGAAGGACGACAACCTGACCGGCGAGGACGTGCGCGAGGGCCTCACCGCGATCGTGTCGGTCAAGCTGGCCGACCCGCAGTTCGAGGGCCAGACCAAGACCAAGCTCGGCAACACCGAGGCCAAGTCGTACGTGCAGAAGGTCTGTAACGACCACCTGCGCGACTGGTTCGACCGGAACCCGGGCGAAGCCAAGGACATCATCACCAAGGCCACGCAGGCCCAGCGCGCGCGGGTCGCGGCCCGCCAGGCGCGGGACCTGACCCGGCGCAAGAGCCTGCTGGAGAGCAGCTCGCTGCCGGGCAAGCTGGCGGACTGCCAGTCGTCGGATCCCGCCAAGTGCGAGGTATACGTGGTCGAGGGCGACTCGGCCGGCGGCTCCGCCAAGGGCGGCCGGAACCCTGAGTTCCAGGCCATTCTGCCCATCCGGGGCAAGATCCTCAACGTGGAGAAGGCCCGGATCGACCGGGTGCTGAAGAACAACGAGGTCCAGTCGATGATCACCGCGCTGGGCACCGGTATCCACGACGAGTTCGACATGGCCAAGCTGCGGTACCACAAGATCATCCTGATGGCCGACGCGGACGTGGACGGCCAGCACATCCGGACGCTGCTGCTGACCCTGCTGTTCCGGTTCATGAAGCCGCTGATCGAGGCGGGGCACGTGTACCTGGCCAACCCCCCGCTGTACAAGATCAAGTGGGAGGGCCGCGGCAACACCGACGAGTACGCGTACAGCGACGCGGAGCGGGATCTGCTGGTCGAGGCCGGGATCGCGGCGGGCCGTAGGGACCCGCGCCCGCGGGACGGCATCCAGCGATTCAAGGGTCTGGGTGAGATGAATGCCATCGAGCTGTGGGAAACCACGATGAACCCGGCCCGCCGCGTCCTGTCTCAGGTGACGGTGGATGACGCGGCGCAGGCCGATGAACTGTTCAGCGTGCTGATGGGCGAGGACGTCGAGGCGCGGCGCTCCTTTATTCAGCGCAACGCCAAGGACGTCAGGTTCCTCGACATCTGACCGCATCCGGCGCAAGCACTTCGGGCCGCGTGAGCAGCGCGGCCTTTACTGAGAACAGGAACGTTTAGTGACTGACGTGACAACCGAGGGCGTTCCGTCGCCACAGCATGACCGTACCGAGCCGGTCGACATCGAATTCGAGATGCAGCGCAGCTACATCGACTACGCGATGTCGGTCATCGTCGGCCGGGCGCTGCCGGACGTGCGGGACGGCCTCAAGCCGGTGCACACGCGGGTCCTGTACGCGATGTACGACGGCGGCTACCGTCCCGAACGCGGTTACTCGAAGTGCTCGCGGGTGGTCGGCGACGTCATGGGCCAGTACCACCCGCACGGTGACAGCGCCATCTACGATGCCCTGGTCCGGCTCGGCCAGGACTGGTCGATGCGTTACCCGCTCATCGACAGCCAGGGCAACTTCGGCTCGCCGGGCAACGACCCGCCCGCGGCCATGCGGTACACCGAGTGCCGCCTGGCCCCGCTGGCCATGGAGATGCTGCGGGACATCGATAAGGAGACCGTCGATTTCCGCCCCAACTACGACGGCCGGTCCGCCGAGCCCGTTGTACTGCCCGCCCGGTTCCCGAACCTGCTCGTCAACGGGTCCGAAGGCATCGCGGTCGGCATGGCGACCAAGATCCCGCCGCACAACCTTCGCGAGGTCGCGGAGGGGGTCAGGTGGTACCTGGAGAACTTTGAGGCCTCCGACGAGGAGCTGCTGGATGCGCTGATGGCCCGGATCAAGGGCCCGGACTTCCCGACCCGCGGGCTGATCGTCGGCCGCCGCGGTATCCAGGACGCCTACCGGACCGGCCGCGGCTCCATAACGATGCGCGCGGTCGTTGAGGTCGAAGAGGACCAGCGCGGCCGGCCCTGTCTGGTCGCGACCGAGCTGCCGTTCCAGGTCAACCCGGACAACCTGGCGTCCAAGATCGCCGAGCTGGTCAAGGACGGCCGGGTCACCGGCATCGCGGACGTCCGGGACGAGACCAGCCTGCGCACCGGGCAGCGCCTGGTCATCGTGCTGAAGCGGGACGCGATCCCGAAGGTCGTGCTGAACAACCTCTACAAGCACACCCAGCTGCAAGACACCTTCGGCGCCAACATGATGGCGCTAGTCGACAGCGTGCCGCGGACCCTCCGGCTGGACCAGTTCATCCGGTACTGGGTCGCGCACCAGATCGAGGTCATCATCCGGCGGACCCGGTACCTGCTGCGTAAGGCGCAGGAGCGGGCGCACATCCTGAGCGCGCTGCTGAAGGCGATCGACCGTATCGACGAGGTCATCGCGCTCATCCGGGGCAGCGCCTCGGCTGCTGCGGCGCAGCAGGGCCTGATGGGCATGCTGGAGATCGACGAGATCCAGGCCCGTGCCATCCTGGACATGCAGCTGCGGAAACTGGCCGCCCTCGAGCGGCAGGAGCTGATCGAGGAGTACGACGGGCTGATGACCAAGATCGCCGACTACGAGGACATCCTGGCCTCTCCCATCCGGCAGCGGACGATCGTCGGCGACGAGCTGGCCGAGATCGTGGAGCGGTACGGCGACGAGCGGCGTACCGAGATCATCGCCTACGACGGGGACGTCACCGACGAGGACCTGATCGCCGAAGAGGACGTCGTGGTCACGATCACCCACGGTGGCTACGCCAAGCGGACCAAGACCGACCTGTACCGGGCCCAGCGCCGGGGTGGCAAGGGCGTCCGTGGCGCGCAGCTTCGGACCGACGACATCGTGGACCACTTCTTCGTCACCACGACGCACCACTGGATCTTGTTCTTCACGAACAAGGGCCGGGTGTACCGCGCCAAGGCGTACGAGCTGCCGGAGGCGGCGCGTGACGCCCGCGGCCAGCACGTGGCCAACCTGCTGGCCTTCCAGCCGGACGAGACGATCGCCGAGGTCCTCGCGCTCCGGGACTACCAGGTGGCTCCTTATCTGGTCCTGGCCACCCGAAGCGGCCTGGTCAAGAAGTCGCGCCTGACCGACTTTGATTCACCGCGCTCCGGCGGCATCATCGCCATCAACCTGCGCGAAGACGACGAGGTCATAGCGGCCCGGCTGGTCGCGCCAGAAGAAGACCTGCTGCTGGTCAGCAGCAAGGCGCAGGCCCTGCGTTTCCAGGCCAGTGACGAGTCTCTGCGCCCGATGGGCCGAGCCACCTCCGGGGTCATCGGCATGCGATTCGCCGACGGGGATGAACTGCTCGACATGTACGTGGCCCGGGATGATGAGGACGTCCTGGTCGCGACGGAAGGCGGATACGCAAAACGAACGCCGGCCGATCAGTATCCTGTGAAGAACCGTGGCGGCATGGGTGTCGTTACGGCCAGGATTGTCGAAACGCGCGGGCGGCTCGTGGGCGCCCTGATGGTCCGCCCGGACGACGAGATCTTTGCCATCACGTCCGCGGGCGGTGTCATCAGGACGCGAGCCGGTGAGGTCAAGCGATCTGGCCGGCAGACCATGGGTGTCCGGCTGATGAATCTCGCGTCTGGGGACAGTGTGGTCGGGCTTGCGCGTAACGCCGAGTCGCTTGATGCGGTCGACGATGACCAGCCGAACGGCGTCGCCGAGCCGCCAGCGGAAGACGGTGACGGAGCCAGCGGGGAGTGATCCGGTAGCGTAGGGACCGAAGTTACCTGATACGGCTGAGGGTTCGGGGGAGGTCGATGTCCGACCGTATTTCGCCAGGCGAGGTAGCCTCAGCACGGGGAACTGCAGCCGAGGAGGACGGCGTGGAGCAACGCACGGACGAGACGGCGCGGCAGCCACGGGTAGCCGCGGAGGATGCCGATGTGCCTCCGGCCGAGGACGGGCAGGCAGAGATCGGCCCGTCGGCCGGTCAGGACGTCGGCGAGGGCAACGGGCACGCGCGTGAGGGTGAGTCGGTCTGGAGCCCGGCCACACTCCCGGATGCTGACGCGTCTCGCGACCGCCCCGCGGGCCGTCAGCCGGGCGCGCCGGGCGGCAGCTTCCGGACTTCCCCGGCCGACGCCGGCCAGCCAGGCACGTCTGAGCGCACCTACCAGGCTGCGACCGACCGCGTGTATCCGCCCAGTACATCTGATGGCGCCTATCCGGCCGATACCGCCTACGCTCGGCCATCGGTCGACGACGGTTACGGTTCGCCGGGCACGGAACGGGACTTTCCCGGTTCCAGCACGCAGGCTCACGACCTCCCCTCGGCCTCGGTCACCGGGCCGGATTACGGCGCTGCCCCTGCCGACAGCATCTACGGCGCCTCGGCGGGAACCCAGCGTGACCTGTCCGCCCCTCCGTACCCGGCTCAGGTGACCGCGCCGCAGCGCACCCAGTCCGATTCGCGTTCCCCGTCCGATTCGCACCCCCTGTCCGATTCGCG
>Ga0209890_10000747_pt1 | contig 15062 bp, 15 predicted proteins | sample OrgsoiDNA2013049_FD_185799 | JGI IMG/M metagenome (GOLD analysis project Ga0209890, IMG submission 185799) | Permafrost soil microbial communities from the Arctic, to analyse light accelerated degradation of dissolved organic matter (DOM) -... | ecosystem: Environmental > Terrestrial > Soil >...
CGCCGACCACGAGATCGTCGGGTTCAGCCACCTGCAACGTGCAGCCGATATCGCGCAGCGCATGGTCAATTTCTTCCGGTGAGTACTCGACGCCCATCACCGCAACCGGCAGCGTTGCGCGCATGCGAATCGTCGCTGGCAGCACCGGGTTGCCGACATCGGTCGAGACGGTGTCGGGCTTGGCTGCACCGAATTCGGCAAGAAGGTCGGCCGCCCGCTGCACGGCCACCGCGGCAATCGCCGGATCGACACCACGTTCGAACCGGCGGGACGCCTCACTCAACAACGCGTGCCGTCGCGCACTACGCGAAATGACGGACGCCGTGAAATGCGCGCCCTCGAGCACGATGTCGGTCGTACCCTCACTGAGTTCGGTCGACGCACCACCCATCACGCCGGCGATGCCGATTGCACCTGTGTCGTCGGCGATCACCAGATCGTCAAGGTGCAACGAACGGTCGGCTGCGTCGAGCGTTCGTAGCCGCTCATCAACGCGGGCCCGACGAACGACGATGGCACCCGACAACTTGGCCACGTCATAGGCGTGCAAGGGCTGACCGAGCTCGAGCATCACATAGTTCGTGACGTCGATCGCGAGCCCGAGCGAGCGCACACCTGCGGTCTGCAGCCGGCGACGCAACCGCTCCGGTGTCGGCTGCTGCGGATCGATGCCGCGCACAATCTGCGCGACGAACCGATCGCAGCCGGTCGGATCTTCGATGCGCACCGGCCACCCGGCGTCCGCACTGCTCTCCGCTGGGTGCACAAGATCGGCCGGATCGCTGAACGGGACACCGAACGCGGCCGCCACTTCACGAGCCAGTCCGCGCACTGACATCGCGTAGCCGCGATCGGGAGTCGGTGCGATGTCGAGCACCTCATCGCCGAGACCGAGGAGCAGTTTGGCATCGGCGCCGATCGCGCTTTCGGCCGGCAATACCAAGATGCCAGAGTGGTCCGTGCCGAGCTCGAGCTCGCGGGCCGAACAGATCATGCCGTCGCTGACATGCCCGTAGGTCTTGCGGGCCGCGATCTCGAATCCGCCCGGCAGCACGGCACCTGGCAGCGCGACGGCGACACGATCGCCGACCGAGAAGTTGAGGGCACCACACACGATGCCGCGTGGTGCTTCGTCGACTGCTACCCGAACCTGACACCAGCGAATGGTCTTGCCGTTCTTCTGCGGCTCTTCGTCGAACGAGACGACCTCACCGACGACGAGCGTGCCGGTAACCGCGCCTTCGACCTCGATCGATTCGACCTCGAAACCGGCACCAATGAGCTTCTCAGCGATCGCATGACCGCTCTCGGTGGCGGGAACTGCGGCGAACTCGCGCAACCACGACAACGCGACGCGCACGTCAGCCCTCCGGACCAAAGGCGAGTGCGAACCGCACATCGCCTTCGACGATGTCGCGCATGTCGCCACCGCCGTGTCGCGACAGCAGCGTGCGTTCGATGCCCATGCCGAAGGCGAAGCCGGTGTGCCGCTGCGGGTCGACGCCACAGGCGATCAACACCCGCGGGTTGACCATGCCGCACCCGCCCCATTCGATCCAGCCCTCAGATTTGCAGGTACGGCAGGGATTCGCCGGATCGCCGACCGAAGCGCCGTGGCACACCCAGCAACGTAAATCGACCTCGGCCGACGGTTCGGTGAACGGAAAGAAATGCGGCCGCAATCGGGTCACGACCCCCGCTCCGAACATGGCCTCGGCAAACGCGCCGAGCGTGCCCCGCAGGTTCGCCATCGTGAGACCAACGTCCACGGCCAGACCTTCAACCTGATGGAACACCGGCGTGTGGGTGGCGTCGAGTTCATCGGTGCGGAAGGTGCGACCCGGGCACACCACGTAGACCGGTGGCTGCCGCGACAACAACGTGCGCGCTTGTACCGGTGATGTGTGGGTGCGCAACACGATGCCGCTGTCGGCCGACTCGACGAAGAAGGTGTCTTGCAGGTCGCGGGCCGGGTGGTCGGGCTGGAAGTTCAGTGCGTCGAAGTTGAACCACTCGGCCTCGACCTCGGGACCTTCGGCCACGCCCCAGCCCATGGCCACGAACACGTCGACGATGCGATCAGCCAGCGTCGACACCGGGTGCCGCGCCCCTCGGCTGCGCCGATCCCATGGCAAGGTGACGTCGACCGCCTCTTCGACCAGCAGCCTGGTGTCGCGTTGTAGCAACAACTGCGACTCGCGGTCGGCTAACGCCGCCGCCACGGCGCCGCGAGCCTGGCCAACCCGGCGTCCGGCATCTGCTTTGGCTTGTGGCGGGAGGGCCCCGATCTCGCGGTTCGCGAGGGCAAGCGGCGAGCGGTCACCTGCATGGACGACGCGAAGCTGGCGCAGCTGGTCAAGGTCGGCCGCCGATGCGATCGCGCTCACTGCATCGTCGCGCGCCTTCTCGACCTCGTCAGCGCGCAGCGGACTCACCGCGACCGGGTCGTAGTCGCTGTTCGGGGCGGACATGACGGGCGCTGCTCCTGACGAGGTGACGTGCCGACGGGACCAGGGGTGAGTCTAGAGCGCGAACGCGGGTGTACCCGGCGGCAGCACGATGCGGAAGGCCGCACCCCCGCTGGCCGCCTCTTCAACCGCGACTGAACCGCCGTGCGCCTCGACGAGGCCCTTGACGATGTACAAGCCGAGACCCGTGCCGCCACGCCGACCCGCGCGCCAGAAGCGGCGGAAGACCAGGTTGCGGATCTCTTCGGCTACGCCGTCGCCCTCGTCGGTGACGAGGAGCGCGAGCCCGTCGTCCACGGGAGCAAGAGTGATCGTGACCCGGCCGGCACCGTGGCGAATCGCGTTGTCGACCAGGTTCGCCAGCACCTGATCCATCTTGTCGGGGTCGAGCCACATCTCCGGAAGGTTGTCTGCATCGACAACCTCGAACCGATCAGGCGGATCGCCGGACGCCACCCGGCCGTCGACCAGTCGCCGCACCGCGGCCCCTAGATCGACCACCTGACGCCGGAGCTCGAGCCGACCCGCATCGATGCGCGAAACGTCGAGCAGCTCGGTGATGAGGCGGGTCACCCGGTCGGCGTCCGCATTCACTGTCTGCAGCATGAGCAGCCGCTGCTCGTCGTTGAACCGATCCCACTTGTTCAGCAAGGTGGCGGTGAAGCCTTTGACGCTGGTGAGCGGCGACCGCAACTCGTGCGCGACCGTGGAGACGAGATCAGCGCGATCGCGTTCGGCCCGCTCGCGCTCGCCCGCGCCGCGCAAGCTGATGATGAGACGGCGCACCGGGCCGCACCGGCCGTCGCGGATGTATCGCGCGGTGACGTACAGCTCGCGCTCGTCCGGCAGCATGAGCCGTCGTTCGGGTTGGCCACTGCGGATCGCCAGGCCGTCATACGGTTTCGTGCATGCCCACCAGTCGCGACCGACGGGATCGGTGAACGCGAGCACCTCGCGGTAGTCGCGACCCAAACAGTCATCGACCGTGCGTCGCACCAACGCGGCAGCCGTCGAGTTGATGAGCACCACCGAGCCGACCTCGTCGGCAATCAATACGCCGTCGGGCAGGAGCTCGAATGCGGACTTCTCGTGCTCGATACCGACAGCCATGACTACTGCCTCCGCCTTCGTGCCCCTCTACCTCCGAACAGCCCGTACATCCGAACAGCCCGTACATCCGAACAGCCCGTACATCCGATCAACCCGCGAGCCGATCGCCTCTGACTTTAGGACATCTCCGCGCGTTGGGCGCGCGCCGACGCGTACAGGCAGACAGCCGCGGCGGCGGCCAAGTTGAGGCTTTCGGCGCGACCGTGAATGGGCACACCGACCGTTCGGTCAGCAGCTTGCAAGATTGCGGGCGGCAAACCCCACGCCTCGTTGCCGAAGATCCACGCCGTCGGTTTCGCCAGGATGCCCGCGCGTTCGATGGCATCAAGGCTCTCGGTTGGTGGTGCCCCGTCGGCGGCGAACACCTGATAGCCGCGGCGGCGAAGGTCGTCGATCGCCGGCAGAATCTGCACACCGATCGCAATCGGCAAATGAAAGATGCTGCCCGCCGAAGCCCGCACACACTTGCCGTTATACGGATCGACTGAGCTGTCACTGAACGCCACCGCATCAGCGCCGGCCGCATCAGCCGTGCGCAGCACGGTGCCAGCATTGCCCGGGTCGCGAACCGCCGAGAGCAGGACGACGAGCCTGGCGGCGCGCGTTCGTGCCCCGTCGGCCCCGGTTTCGGTCGCGGCTCCGGCTGCCAGGGCGTGCTCGAACTCGACGTGGATCAGGTCGCACACCGCGATCAGGCCCTGCGGGGTGACCGTGTCGGACAACTCGGCGAGCACCCGGCCGCTCGCCTGATGCACCGGCACCCCGCGCTCGCGGGCCTGCGAAATCAGGTCCGCGGAACGTTCACTCGCCTGCGCCGTGCAAAAGATCTCGCGAACAACGCCCGCCGGTGCCGACACGGCCAGCGCCTCGCGAACTGCTTGCGCGCCCTCGGCCAGGAATGCCTTGTCGTGCTCGCGAAACGATCGCTTCTGTAGGCGCATGGCAGCCTTGACCCGCGGCGAGCGGACATCGGTGATCTCGCCGCCGGGTAAGGCCATCAGCGTGGTGACTCAGGCGGCCGTCTCGGCACCCGCGACCGGCCCAGCGGCTGGCAGGGCCTTGCGAGCAACCTCGACCAGCACCGCGAACGCCGCATCGTCGGAAACCGCGAGCTCGGCGAGGTTCTTGCGATCGATCTCGACACCGGCCGTCTTCAGACCCTGGATCAGCCGGTTGTAGGTCATGCCGTGCAAGCGGGCCGCGGCGTTGATGCGCTGGATCCAGAGCCGACGGAAGTCGCCCTTACGTGCGCGCCGGTCGCGGTAGCTGTAAGTCGCGGAATGCAGCAGTTGCTCTTTGGCCTTGCGATACAACCGCGAGCGCTGGCCGCGATAGCCACTTGCCCGCTCAAGAACGACCCGGCGCTTCTTCTGGGCGTTGACCGCCCGCTTCACGCGTGCCACGAAAACTCCTTGGTTTAGCCGGGATCCGCTCAGCGAGCAGAGCCGGTGTATCGGACGACGGACGAGTTAGTGACCGAGTAGCTTCTTGGCGCGCTTGGCGTCGGGCGCCGACAGCACCACTTCGTTGCTGAGTCGACGAGTCAACGTCGATGACTTGTGCTCAAGCAGGTGGTTACGACCCGCACGGCGTCGCATCAACTTGCCGCTTCCGGTAATCCAGAAGCGCTTCTTGGCGCCACTGTGAGTCTTGTTCTTCGGCATGCTCGCCGTGTCTCCTTCGATGTCGCGGCCGTGTCTGCTGGTGCAGACGCGCCTCTTACTCAGCGGTTGCGGTCTTCTTAGCGGCTGGTGCTCGCGGCTTCGCGGGCGCCGGTGTTGCGGTCTTAGCTGCGGCTGCCGGTGGAGCGGTCTTGGCTGCGGCGGTCTTCGTTGGAACGGCCTTGGCGGGAGCGGTCTTGGCTGCGGCGGTCTTCGTTGGAACGGCCTTGGCGGGAGCGGTCTTGGTGGCAACTGCCTTGGCTGGGGCGGTTTTCGCGGGCGTCTTGGTGGCGGTGACCTTCGCTGCTGCGGTCTTCGTCGCGGCGACCGCTGCGGGCTCCGCCTCGGCAACCTGCGGTACGGATGGTTCGGGTGCCGGTGCTTCGGGTGCCACTGGCAAGGGTGCCGGTGGTTCGGGTGTCGCTGATTCAGTTGTCAGGTCGGGCGCATGCTCGGCCAGCAACACGCTGCCGAGATCGTGCGGGTCGTGACCGCCACGGCCGTCGTGGCCATCGCGGGCATGCCCGGTTGCGCGTTCGGCCCGGAAGTCGGCCTTCTTCTTATGTGGCCCGAGCACCATGATCATGTTGCGGCCGTCGAGCTTCGGTGACGACTCGACAAAGCCGAGCTCAACCACGTCTTCAGCGAGGCGCTGAAGCAGCTTGGCGCCCATCTCTGGCCGCGACTGCTCGCGACCGCGGAACATGATCGTGATCTTGACCTTGTCGCCTTCCCTGAGGAAGCGCACGACGTGACCCTTCTTGGTCTCGTAGTCGTGCACGTCGATCTTGGGTCGAAGCTTCATCTCCTTGATGACTGTTTGCGTCTGGTTCTTGCGCGCCTCGCGGGCCTTGACCGCGGACTCGTACTTGAACTTGCCGTAATCCATGAGCTTGGCCACGGGCGGCCGCGCCATGGGAGCGACCTCGACGAGATCGAGGTCGGCCTCTTCGGCCAGACGTAGTGCGTCTTCAATTCGAACAATGCCGACCTGCTCGCCGTTGGGACCGACGAGCCGAACCTCGGGAACACGGATCCGGTCGTTGATGCGGGGCTCGACGCTGATGGGACCTCCAGGTAGACGGTGGACATCTCGACCGGCCGTTCGGGACAGAAAAAAAGCCCCGCACGAGACGCATGCGGGACTTCCACGGCGAGGCCGGACGTCGCCACGAAGGCAACGCCATGCACCGCGGCGCGAGCGCCACGGCGGCCGACCGAACCTCTCGACACTGGCCGTACTGCCCAGGTCGATCAGGTGGGAGAAAGCCTCCACTTGCGGATGCAGCACGTGAGTGCCGCACCGGTCGCTCGCCGAGACTACCAGGCTGCGCGCGTGGGGCGCGCGTGCGCCCATCGCCGTCCGCGCCGCCCGACCGGCCTTCAGCAGGCGACCCTGCGCCCCGAAGGAAACGGTAGGCAACTGACAGGGGTAGGCGATGACGACAGGACCAGGCTGGTACGCGGATCCGGGCACGGCCGGTTGGTGGCGCTGGTTCGACGGCGCCGCCTGGACCGCACACACCCACCCGATGCAGCAACCGGCGTTCGGCTACGGATATGGCGCACCGCCGGCCCCGCGCGACCGCGGCCTCGAGATGTTGGTTCCGGTCAATCGCGCGCCGCTCGCGATCGTGGCCGGATATCTCGGACTGTTCAGCCTCGTGCTTTTACCCGGACCGATTGCCGTCGCCGTCTCGCTGATCGCGTTGCACCAGCTCAAGTCGAAGCCGGACGTCGGAGGCCGCGGCCGCGCCTGGTTCGGCCTCATCGCCGGGTCGATCGCTTCACTCATCTTGCTCATCATCGTGCTGAACGACCTGGCGTCGCACTGATCGATTAGGTCGGCTACTCGACGATCTTGGAAATCGGGATCTCGAGGATGTCGCGCGCACCGGCCGCCTTGAGCGTAGGGATCAACGTGTTGACGCCGCGCTTCGGCACCACCGACTCGACCGCGTGCATGTCGCCCGAAGCCAGAGCGGTCACGGTCGGTGATCCCATCGACGGCAGTACTGCCAGCACCGACGGCAGCTGCGCATCGGGCACGTTCAGCTTGATCAGCACGTTGCCACGAGCGCGCACAGCTCCACGGAGCAGCAGCATCACGTCGTCCATCGCGGCTCTTTTTTCTGGATCGGCGTAGGCAACGGCGTTCGTAATCAGCTCGGTGCGCGACGTCAGCAAGGTGTCGATGATTTTCAGCCCGTGCTTGCGCAGACTGGTGCCGGTTTCGGTGAGATCGACGATGGCGTCGACGATGTCGGGCACCTTGGCCTCGGTGGCACCGTAGCTCGGCACGATCTTGGCGTTCACGCCGATGCGCTCGAAATAGCGTCGCGTGAGTTGCGGAAATTCGGTGGAGACCCGTACGCCCTCGGGCAGTTCGGCGCCGGTCTCGGCCGGGTGATCCTTCACGACCGCGAGCACGATCCGCACCGCGTTACTCGTCGCCTTCGAATACTCGAGTTCACCCAGCGACACGACGTCGGCGTCGGTCTCGGTGATCCAGTCGCGCCCGGTGATGCCCAGGTCGAACAACCCCTGCTCGACGTAGGTCGGGATCTCCTGCGGGCGAAGAAAGCGGACCGTATCGATACGCGGATCGTCGATCGAAGCGTGGTAGTCGCGGTCGGACCCGCGGCTGACGCCGAGATCAGCGGCTTCGAACAAATCGAGGGTCGCGCGTTCGAGCGATCCCTTGGGCAACACCACAGACAGCACGGCAAGAGCCTTTCGCAGCGGAGCGGACGGACGTCAGCCGGCGGTCGGCCCAAATCCGGGGCCGACGCTCGGGCGGCGATGTCGCAAATCACGCAGTACGAGCGCCGAATCGAGGGCCGCCACCGTCGCCTCCCAACCCTTATCTTCCGCGCTGTCGGGCAAACCGCAGCGGTCAAGTGCCTGCGCAAGGTTGTCACAGTTGAGCACACCATTGCCGATAGGGGTCGCCGCGTCGAGTGCAATTCGGGTGAGGCCGGCGGTGACCGCGTCGCAGACGAAGTCGAAATGTGGCGTGCCGCCGCGGATCACCGCGCCAAGACAGACCACGGCATCGTGTTCGACCGCGAGTTGCTGGGCAATGACCGGCAGTTCAAGAGCACCAGCAACGCGGACGACGGTGGGTTGCGGCACGTCGGATGCGTGCGCCGCGGCCAGCGCACGCTCGAGCAGCGCGTCGACGACGTCGGCGTTCCACCGGGCGGCGACGATGCCCAAGGTCAGGCCGCGAGCGGCAACTGCGGTCGACTCCGGTCGGCCAGTGCCGCTCATGACGACAGGCCACTCATGACTGGACGCCATGGGTCGGCGGCTCAGGTAGCGACAAGTCGTGCCCCATCCGGTCGCGTTTGGTGGTGAGATACCGCAGGTTGTCAGGGTTGGAGTGTGTCGGCAACGACACCCGCCCGTTGATGCGCAGGCCCCAGCCTTCGAGGCCGGCGCGCTTGGCCGGGTTGTTGGTCAGGAGCCGCATCGACCGAACACCGAGGTCAACGAGCACCTGCGCGCCGGTGCCGTAGTCACGCGCATCAGCGGGCAGGCCCAGCTCGAGGTTGGCGTCGATCGTGTCGGCACCGCCGTCTTGCAGTTCATACGCATGGAGCTTTCGGAGCAGCCCGATGCCACGACCCTCGTGGCCGCGAAGGTAAAGCACCACTCCCCTGCCCTCGGCAGCAATCGCTGACATGGCGGCTTCGAGTTGCGGCCCACAATCACACCGCAGCGAGCCAAAGACGTCGCCGGTGAGGCATTCAGAATGCGCACGCACGAGGATGTCTTCGCCATCGCCGATCTCGCCCATCACCAATGCGACCAGGTCGGCGTCATCGAGCGTGCTGCGATATCCGACCGCGCGCCACTCGCCGTGAACGGTCGGCAGCCGTGCATCAGCGACGCGCGCGACCGTCATTTCGTGTCGTCGTCGATAAGCCACCAGGTCGGCGATCGACACAATGGCAAGGCCATGTTCGGCGGCAAATTCGAGCAGGCGCGGCAGCCGCGCCATCGACCCGTCGTCGTCGACGATTTCGCTGATGACGCCAGCGGGCGTCAAGCCGGCAAGAGTGGCGAGATCGACCGCAGCCTCGGTGTGACCGGCTCGACGCAGGACTCCGCCGTCGGCCGCCCGCAACGGAAAGACATGGCCCGGCCTGGTGAGTTCATACGCCTCGGTCGCCGAGTCGGCCAGCACTTTGATCGTGTGGGCGCGATCGGCGGCCGAGATGCCGGTGCTGATGCCGCGTCGCGCATCGACCGACACGGTGTACGCCGTTTGCTTGGCGTCTTCGTTGCGGCTCGTCATCGGCGGCAAGCCGAGCCGGTCAAGAGTCGCGCTGCGCATCGGCACACAGAGCACCCCGCTGGTGTGCCGCACCATGAACGCGACGAGGTCTGGCGTAACCGCCGATGCAGCGGCGATTAGATCGCCCTCGTTCTCGCGGTCTTCGTCGTCGACCACGACGATTGCGCGGCCCGCGGCTATGTCGGCGATGGCTCGCTCAATGCTGTCGAATGTCATGTGGCCACCTCCATCGCTCGGGTCGTGCTCGCGAGCAAGCGCTCGGCGTACTTCGCCATGACGTCGACCTCGAGGTTGACCAGGTCACCAACCACCTTCGCGCCGAGCGTCGTGCGTTGCAGCGTCGTCGGAATCAAACTCACCGTGAACGAGGTAAGCCTTGCTTCGACCGTCGTTAACGACACGCCATCGACCGCGATCGAACCTTTCTCGACGACGTAGCGCGCGAGCTGTTCGGGCAGCGCGATCGTGACGACATCCCACTGCCGCGTCGTCGCACGGTCGAGAATCGAGCCGACCGCATCGACATGGCCTTGCACGAGGTGGCCGCCGAGTCGAGTTTGCAAGGTCGCTGCCCGCTCGAGATTGACCGGCGTGCCGACAATCGCGTCAGCCAAGGTCGTGCGTATGAGGGTTTCGCGCATGACGTCGGCCGTGAAGCATCCGTCGCTCACGTCGACGACGGTGAGGCAGACGCCTGACACCGCGATCGAATCGCCAGGTGCCGCATCGGCCATCACCAGGTTGCCCGCCACGGTCAGCCTCGCAGCGCTATCCGCACCTTCGGCCAGCCAGTGCACGTCGGTGACCATGCCGAGTTCTTCGACGATGCCGGTGAACATCGCTAGCCTCCCCGAACCGTGTCATTGAGCTGCTGGTCGCTGACCGCCCGTTCACCGAACAGAGGCGTCGCGACAACACGCACGTCATCGCCGACCAGATCCACCTGGTCCACATGTAGTTTCAAGGCCCCGGCAATCGTTTCGATTCCCAGGTCACCCAGGGCCGACTGACCGCTCCCCAGCAATGCCGGCGCCAGGTAGGCAACCACACGATCAACGAGTCCGGCGGCTATGAACGCGGCCGCCAAGGTCGGACCACCTTCCAGGAGCACCGAGACGACGTCTCGGCTGGCCAACTCCTTCAGCACAACCACGGGGTCGTGCTCGGCAAGCTGAATCGTCGGAGCAGCGCCGGCGAACACCTTGGCGGCGGGCGGCACCGGTCGGCGTCCGACAACTACTCGAAGTGGATGTTTCGATGTCGAGACATAGGGCAACCGCACGTCGAGGCTCGGATCATCGGCGAGAACCGTGCCGGTGCCGACGACGATGGCATCGCGAGTCGACCGAAGACGATGGACGTCGAGCCTGGCCGCGTCGCCGGTGATCCAACGACTGGTGCCATCAGCCGCAGCCACCCGGCCGTCGAGTGTGGCCGCGTATTTCCAGGTGACAAAGGGCCGACCAGTACGGACGAAATGCAGCCAGGCGGCGTTCGACCAAGCTGCCTCGGCGCGGAGCAGGCCCTCGTCGACGACGACGCCGGCACTACGTAAGACCTCTGCGCCCTTCGCGGCCGGCGGGTACGGGTCAGCCACCGCGAACACGACCCTGGCAACGCCAGCGTCTATCAACGCCTGCGTGCACGGGCCTGAGCGGCCGACGTGCTTGCACGGTTCAAGAGTCACAAAGGCCGTAGCGCCCCGCGCACGAGTACCAGCAGCTGCGAGCGCAACGACCTCTGCGTGCGCTTCACCGGGGCACGCGTGATAGCCCTCGCCGACTGTTCCGCCGTCCGGGCCGACAATGACGCAGCCGACGATCGGATTGGGGCTGGTCGAACCGAGGCCGAGTTCCGACAGCTCGATAGCTCGCCGCATTGCGCGCGCGTCGGCACCAATGGTCGGCGCCGCGCGCACGAGTGGCTGCGCTTCTTGCCGCCTTAGTCGCTGCACCGGTCTCCTCGCGCTCGTGAGCGCACCGGGTTGGGCGAAGGCGGAGACCGGAGGCGAGCGACCGCGCTCACGGCGCAGCCGACCGCGCGCTGCCTCCCATCCGGACTTTCACCGTCGGTCCTGGAGTTCCACCAGGTCAACCGACCGAGCACCGCAGCAGTCGTAAGACCACCGCAAGTTCGGCCGGGTCGCGGACTATCACCGCCGGTTCGGAATTACACCGACCCCGGAGCGCACATTGCTGTTCGTTTCCAGCTTCTCACGATTTCGCGGCCACGTCGCGCCCTGGCGGGCTAGACGGCCCGGCGGTCGACCGCGATTGCCGAGCCGGCCTCGCCCTTGGCGACGCCTTTCATCTCCGAGGCGACCAACACAACCTCGCGATAATCGTCGAACTGGCGGCGCTCGCTGGTGGCCACTCCGACCGACACCGACACCAACGGGAACTGCCGCATCGCGCCTTGGCGGTCAACGACCTCGATGAAGCCGCTGGCCACCTCGGCCGCGTCATGCAACGCGCCAACTTCGTCGTCAAATCGTTCGACCGCCTCGCGGCTGAGTTCTTCGACCTGATCGGGATGGCACACCAGCACGAAGTCGTCGCCGCCGACGTGACCCACGAACGGCGGTGGCAAAGCACCCGCGACCGCACGGCGAAGAGCCGACGCGAGGAGCAAGATGACTTTGTCGCCGCGCAAGAATCCGTGCACGTCGTTGAACGCCTTGAAGTTGTCGAGGTCGAGGTAGGCGACCGCGAACGGGCCGCCCGCACTGACGCGGCTCGCAATTTCGTCTTCGATCCTGATGTTGCCCGGCAGGCCGGTAAGCGGCGACACCGCCCGTGCCTCGGCGTTACGCCGCAGCGTCGAGCGCACACGCGCGACGAGCTCAAGAGTGTCGAACGGCTTGATGATGTAGTCGTCGGCGCCGGTGGTCAGGCCGAGCACGCGATCGGCCGACATGGTTTTCGCGGTCAGCATGATGATGGGCAACGTCGACGTGCGGCTGTCGGCTCGCAGGCGTCTGGTCACCTCGATGCCGTCGTATCCCGGCATCATCGTGTCGAGCAGGACGAGATCGGGCATCTCGGCGGCCACCATCGCCAACGCCTCAACACCGTCGCGCGCCACGACGACGCGGTAACCCTCGAGGCGCAAGTTCATCTCGACGAAGCGCACGATGTCGGCGTCGTCGTCGACGACCAGGATCGTGCCGCGGTCAGGCTTCGGGGTGCTCATCGGGCACCAGCCGAATCGATGGCCGCCGTTGCGTGCGCCCGCAACGCCTCGACCGCAGCGGCCGGGTCAGCGGCGCCGTAGACCGCCGAGCCAGCCACGAACACATCGGCGCCCGCACGCGCACACTCTTCGATCGTGTCGGCGTCGACGCCGCCGTCGACCTGGATCCACAACGCCGATCCGGTGTCGCGCAAGAACCGGCGAGCCTGGGCCACCTTGGGCATCATGTCGCGCAAGAACTCTTGGCCGCCGAAGCCAGGTTCGACGGTCATGACCAACAGCATGTCGAACTCCCCCAGCACGTCGAAATAGGGCTCGACATCGGTCCCGGGCTTGACCGCGAGCCCCGCCCGAGCGCCCGCTGCCCTGATCGACCGCGCGGTCTGAACAACGTCGCCGGCCGCTTCGGCGTGGAAGGTCACATTCGCCGCGCCGGCCTGAACGAACTCGACTGCCCAGCGGTCGGGGTCGTCGATCATCAGGTGGCAGTCGAGCGGCAGCGCGGTCGACGCGCGCAGGGCGGCGACGACCGGCGCGCCGAGGGTGAGGTTCGGCACAAAGTGGTTGTCCATCACGTCAACGTGCAGCCAGTCGGCGACGTCGGCTACGGCGGCAGCCTCATCGGCCAGCCGAGCAAAATCGGCAGCGAGAATGCTCGGCGCAATCTGCACCGACATACTCGTTGCCTCCCCGTGCGCCGACCGGTCCGCGTTAGATGCGCGCACTACAAGCGGATACGCGGTACAAGTCTAGGCGTCGCGGTCACGCCCCGGTTGCGGATTGGCGTCGCAGCAGGCACAGATACATCGCGTCGGTGCCGTGCCGGTGCGGCCAGAGTTGAACGTCAGGACCGACGCCGAGCGAATCGACGCCGGGGAAGAACGGCCGCGCGTCGATCACATCGATATCGGGACGCCGACCAGCCACCTCGTCGACAACCCCGCGGGTCTCGTGCAGGTGCGGCGAGCAGGTGACATAGCCGACCACGCCACCAGGCCGCACAGCCTCGAGCGCAGCATCGAGCAGCGCCGCCTGTTGGCCGTGCAGCGTCTCGACATCTGTGGCGCGCCGCCGCCATCGCGCCTCAGGTCGTCGCCGCAACGCTCCAAGCCCAGAACACGGGACGTCGACCAGCACCCGGTCGAATGATCCGCGCGCCCACGGGCCGGCCACGCTGTCGGATACGACGACGTCGGCGGTGGCACCGACGGCGTGGGCGACCAGCCGGGCTCGATGAGGCTGGCGCTCGACGGCGACCACCCGCCCACCGCGCCCGGCCGCGAGGCCGGCCAGCAGCGCCGCCTTTCCGCCGGGCCCTGCGCACATGTCGAGCCACCGGGTGTCGCGGCCCTCGATGGGCACGGCAGCGAGCGCCAGGGCCACCAGCTGGCTGCCTTCGTCCTGCACACCGGCCCGGCCGTCGCGCACCGGCGCCAACGACGCGGGCGCACCGCCGTCCAGAATTGCGGCCGTCGGTGCCCAGCGGCCGCGGGTGGCACCGTAGGTCAGCAGCTCTTCGACGTCCGACCGGCCGGGTCTGGCGACCAGCGTCACCATCGGCCGCACGTTGTTGGCGATGAGCACCGCGCGGGTCTCATCGAGATCGCCGTCGAGTGCGTCGCGAAACGCCTCGACGATCCAGCGCGGGTGGCTGTACATCAGCGACAGGTGACCGATCGGATCGACCTCGAACAGTGGAGACACCGCCGTGCACCACGCGCCGAAATCACGCGCGGCGACCTTGCGCAGCACCGCGTTGACCAAGCCGGTCGGGCCGTGTCCGACCTTTTCGCGCACCAACTTCACCGACTCGTCGACGGCTGCATGCGTGCTCACGCGGGTGGCCAGCAATTGGTGCGTGCCCAGCCGCAACACGTCGAGCACCAGCGGGTCGAGCTGGTCGAGGGGACGGTCGACGCAGCCACCGAGGATCGCGTCGTAGCTGCCCATCGCGCGCAAGGTGCCGTAGACGAGTTCGGTGACAAACGCGGCGTCGCGAGTGTCGAGCTTGCGGGTGGCGAGCAAGCCGGGCAGCACCAAGTTGGCGTACGCATCGTGCTCGCGAACAGCGCGAAGCGCGTCGAGCGCGACGACGCGCGCCGGATCGGCCGGCACTCGGACGGTCATACGAAGCTGTCGTCGGCAGTCAGCCGTGCACCACGCGCCCATGCGGCCGCCGACGTCATCGCCTTGCCCTCGGTCTGCACTGCCGTCAGCAGCACCGGCGAGGTGGCAGTGCCCACGAAGACGGCCTCACCGCCATCGCGGACAACGGTGACCGAACCTGCGCGCGTCGATCCCACGCTCGACGTAGCCGGCAAGACGGGC
>Ga0209890_10000748_pt1 | contig 15041 bp, 18 predicted proteins | sample OrgsoiDNA2013049_FD_185799 | JGI IMG/M metagenome (GOLD analysis project Ga0209890, IMG submission 185799) | Permafrost soil microbial communities from the Arctic, to analyse light accelerated degradation of dissolved organic matter (DOM) -... | ecosystem: Environmental > Terrestrial > Soil >...
CACACTTAGGGCACACCTGAATGGGGTGAACCCCTGGGTTTAGACACGTCTACGATTGACACACTTGGCAAGCCATGTGAACTTGCTTGCTACCTACAAGTTTGCCTTGGCAAGTCGACGCAGGAAGCTCTCCTTGGCGGCGCGCATGGGTCGCTGCCAGAAGATTGCCCACCTTACGCCGTTCGCTTGCACAGGGCACGTCAGAGGGTTGCTGTAAGTCCGTACGCCGGAAACGCCGCATGAAGTCGTTTCGCCAGCGCTCGCCCTGCTCCACGACCGCAGTAGTGAGCAACTCGTTCTTGTCCTTTTCCGGCAGGTCTCGAATCCATACGGACAGTTCTTTGCGGCTCGGTCCAGCGGCGAGTGGGCTTGAAGCCTGTGCTGCAACGTCGACGAGATCCTCGTCGATTTCGAGGAATTCGATCAGCGCGTCGAGAGGACCGGACAATTCTTGCAAGCCTGCAGGTACGGGCGGCTCCGTTTCATCTTCATCAAGTCCTCCATCCTGCGCACCGCGAAGCCAGCCGAGATACAGGCATCGGAGGTCGCCGCGAAGCAGGTCTGAGCGCAGAGGCATCAGGGAGGCCATCCATCCGGTTCCGTCGTCCTCGCCATCCCACTCCGACTCACATCCAAATTCAACGATCACGAATCTCACGGTTTTTCGTACTCGCACGGTCTCGCCTGGGACCATGGCCTTGAGCAACTTGTAGTCGACCGATTCCTGCGGGAGGCGAATATAGAACTCATGCGTCCCCCAGTTCGCGACGTAGACAAAAGTGTCAAAATATTTCTCCAGCAGCTTGCTCGGATCGGCTTTCAGGTTCCCCATTCGTAGTGGTTCGTGAAGCTCGTGGCGGTGATTGCGGCCCGCGTCGAGATGGAACGAAGTGCTGCCATCTCTTTTTTCGCCAGCGGACGGTCAATTGCGCGGAAATCGTAGTACTGGTATTCGCGCACCAGGTCCCTCGGCGCCAGTGGCGATAAGCGACAATCCACTCCATACCTGCCGGTGCCGGGGTGGGCAAAGGCAGGTCAAGGATTGGGATCTTCTGGCGCGTTTTGCCTCGACGGCAAATGGCAACAATTTGGCCATCTAGCGTCATGTCGACTTTCTGCACGTCAACATCGACGCCGAGGACTTTCACACGGAACGGCAACGCTAGGTGCTCCTCAATCATAGTGAAAAAACCGCCCACTTGTTCTTCTTCGCCGTAAGCATCCACGATCGCTTGTTCGATCAGTTCCTTCAGCCTCGCCTTGCTGAGCGAAGGGAGATATATCCCAGACTCGCCTTTCAGCTTCCGGAGATGCAGAACCGCCGGGCGACTGCTCCGTTTCGTCATGTTTCTCCGTTGATCAAAGGCTCTTTGGGAGATCGATTTTCAACCCTCTGAAAGAACGACGTTCCGTTGCTGGCGTCCCGGATCGTATAGCCGATCAGGTTGTACCCTTTCAGACGACGCACGTACATTCGCGCCAGCATGAGGACGTTGGAATCCACGTAATCGTAGACTCGCACAACTCGCTTGGCATCATGAAGTCGGTGGAGACGCCCTACGTATTGCTGTAGCGTTCCCTTCCAAGAGATGGGCATCGCCAGAAAGAGCGTATCCAAGCGGGCGTCGTCGAATCCTTCGCCGATGTAACTGCCGGTCGCCAGAATGATTCTTGGCTCGCACTCTGGCACGGCCGCGATTGCCTCTGCTGTCGATCGTCGTTGTTTCTTGCCCATGCCCCCCTTGAGGATGAACACGTTGTTCACTCTGCCAGCAAGCTCCGCCTCGAAATATTTCAAGTGCTCAGTTCTGCCGGTAAGAAGCAACGGTGAGCGGCCATCTCTGCTTGCCTGGATGAGATCGGTAAGGATCAATTCATTGCGGACGCGATCATCTACGATTGCGGCGTACACTTCCTGAATCGTCATATCGGTTTGCTCAAGCGGCAAGGAAAAGTCCGTCAGCCGTGGAACTACTTCATGCTCGAACGGCGTAGCTGCCGTCATTGAGCGGGCGCTGAGCTTGAATCGGATCGGGCCGCACTGCATATAGATGATGGGATGATGTCCATCTTTCCGCTCAGGAGTTGCTGTCAGTCCGACAACGTACTTCGCTTTCACCTGCCTCATCACCTGCTCAAAAGTAAACGCCGACAGATGGTGACATTCGTCAACAATCACTTGACCATACTCTGCCACGAAGTCTTTCACCCCTTCCTTGTCGTGAGCGCTTTGAAGAATGGCAATATCTACACAGCCGCTGCGTTTGGCCACCCCTCCCCCGAATTGGCCGATTGACTTTGCGGGAAGACCGAGAAACATCGCCAATCTTGCATGCCACTGGTCCAGCAACTGTTGACGATGCACCAAGATCAATGTGTTCACCTTCCGTGACGCAATCAACCATGCTGCGACTGCCGTCTTGCCAAAAGCTGTGGGAGCGCAGAGAATCCCCTCATCGTGCTGTGCGAACGCGTCAACGGCATCCTGCTGTAACGGGCGAAGTCGACCGGAGAACTCTACTTCGATCGGGCGACCAACGGACCGTTCGTCCCTAACCATGGGCTTGATGCGGTGCGATTTCAATAGCTCGATGACCTCCGCCAGACAACCACGTGGTAGGGCAATGTGGTCGGCAAGTTCCTCGCCACAGGCGATGACTCGCGGCTTGTTGAAAGTGGGAAGCCGCATTGCTTGCGCCTTGTAGAATTCGGGGTTCTGGAATGCCCCAAGGCGAAGCAACCGGTTCAGCATCGCGGAAGGAAGATCATTCTTTTCGATATACAAGAGGTTGGCACGAACAACTTGGACCTGCACCGGAAAGGGGCCGGGTATTGGACGCTCTGCTCGCTTTCGGGATGGTGGCAACGTCCAAGGGTCTTGTCCTTCATCTTCCGCAGAGCTGATCCTCACTCCGACAAGGTCTCCTCTTCGTTGGGCTTCCAGAACGACGGCCCCGGCAGCAGCAATAGGCATCCGTTTCACGCTCGCCAGAAAGGCCCATTGGTCACTGTACGAACGAAACTCCGCATTTATGAAGACGCTGTTTCCGTCTGCACGAGGAAGTTTTTGCAGAGGCAGAGCGATTAAGTTGCCAAGCCCTCCCTTTGGCATGGTGTCTTGGTTGGGGAAAAAGCGGTCGTACGAATCCAGTCCAAGTTGGTGCCGGGACTCCATAGCACGAGTCAGGATTGCACAGCCGAGTTTTCGTGCGGTGGTTGCGGGGATCGCTTGGTCGAAGAAGATCCACACGTGGCCACCGTTTCCTGAGCGTGAACGCTCTAGTGCCGCTGGCACATTCAGTTCGCGGCATACGGCCAGAAACGCAGCGGCATCCGTTTGCCATGTTTTCTTGTCGAAATCGACCGCGAGAAACCAGCAGGTCTCATCCTGCAGCAGCGGATAAATGCCGATGGTGTGATCTCCAACGAGGTGCCCACGCACTACCTCGTCGGTCAACGGTCTGAACTTCCGAGTCTGGCGGTCAACCTTCCTGCGGTCCTCGTCTTTGGCGCGGAGATAGGCCTTCCAGTCACGATCTGCCCTGGGCATGTAACCAGATCGCCCGTCGGTGTTCTCCCAGCGAACTGCATAAACATCGTCGCGCCCGTGGAAAAGGCTCCGGAACAATGCGATTCGTTGTTCAGCTTTCAAGACAAGAATATGAGCACTTGGCAGTGCGTTCGTTGTGACGGGAATCACGGTAGTCGACTGCGGCGCCGGAATCTGGATGCCGTGCTCCTGCAAAAGACACCGTAGACGAACATTTTCTTCACGCAATCGCTGCATCTCAGCAAGAGCAGACTGCAGGTCCACGAGCTTGGGATTAGATTCGTTCACGTGAAGCCATTGTCGCCGTCTACAATCTGTGACTCGATCAGGAATAATCTCACAGTTTGCGGACGCGTCATCCAATGATCCCGTTCTTCGACTAGCGACTAGTATATTAGGCATAATCTTGACAATTCGATTATATGACTAGTATATTAGGCATATTATGCTGAAGCTGCACTCCATTGGCGCTCAGATCGCGTCTAGGCGCAAGGCTCTCGGGTTTAGCCAATCTGCATTGGCTGACAAGGCCGGTGTGAGCCGGGCAACGCTCGAAGCACTGGAGAATGGCCGATCCGGTGAACTTGGTTTTTCCAAGGTCGCCAACATTTTGTCGGCGCTCGGCCTAGAGTTGAAACTACAAGAGGCAAACCTGCAACGGCCCACTTTGGACGAGCTCTTAGAAGAGGATCGTGATGATAAAGGTCTGGACAGACGCCGCTGAGGCAGGATTGCTAGACAGGCAACGGGATCGTGGGAGCGCTTTTGCGTACTTGCCAGAAACAGCCCCACAGCGTGCCGTCTCCGTTACCATGCCTGTGCGACTTCCCTCCTGGGACGTGCCCTTTGGCCTCCCCCCAATCTTCGAGATGAACCTCCCGGAAGGCGCGTTGCGGGAACGGCTGCGACTCGCCTTTGCGAAAGCGACTGGAACGTTCGATGATTTTGACCTGCTCGCCATTGTTGGCCGCTCACAAGTTGGCCGCATACGGTACACCGGCGACAAGGAGCGGCTCAACGAGGATGTTCCTTTTCAATCGGTAGACGAGATTCTGGCGAGTCGTCGCGACGGGGATTTGTTTCGCTACCTCATTGAGAAGTTTGCAGCCTTTTCCGGTATCAGCGGTGTCCAGCCGAAGGTTCTTGTGCGCGACGAGAACGCGTCCCTGACACTGACAAATGCGCAACCCCGAATCTCACCGAGCTGTAGGGGTGCAACTCACATCGTGAAGTTCTGGGAGCCGAACGAATTTCCTCAGCTCGCTGCGAACGAGTACTTTTGCCTGAAAGCCGCTGAGCGTTGCGGCCTGGACGTACCTCGGTATCGGCTCGCAGAAGACGGAATGGCCCTTGTCGTTGACCGTTTCGACTTGCGCTCAGATGGTACCTACCGGGGCTTTGAAGATTTCTGCGTCCTAAACGCGAGAAGAACGGATGAGAAATATCGCGGCAGCTATGAAACGTCAGTCATGAAGCGATTTCAGCAGTTTGCAAACTCACCCGCGGTACTCGCAGATGTTGAAAAACTATTCACGCTGATCGTGCTAAATTGCGCACTGCGCAATGGCGATGCTCACCTCAAGAATTTCGGCATCATCTATGACGATGTGCTCGGTGAAGCTCGACTCGCACCGGTCTACGATCTCGTAACCACCTCCATCTACCTGCCGAAGGATAGTCTGGCCCTTACGCTCAACGGAACAACTCAGTGGCCCGACAACAAAGTTCTCCGTCGGCTCGGTGAAACACGAATGACGGGCACGCCTGCAAGAATTCGCGCGATCCTTGAGCGGGTCTCGGACGCCCTTTCGCAAACCGAGACCGATCTTCGGTCATACATCAAGGACCATCCCGACTTCAAGGAAGTGGGTGAGCGCATGCTGCAGGAATGGTTCAAGGGACGACAACTCTCACTTCAAGCCCGCTATTGATCCCTGCATAAAGAATGCAATAGTCTAGCGCAAAAAAGAGGGCAGTCCGGATTGCAGTATGCAGCCGCGCAGTTTCCGAGTTGAGATACGAATCGCGTTGATCGAGCCGATGACGTCCTCAACTAACTCCTCCACATCATTGGGACAACTATTGGCGAGCGCTCGTTTCGCCAGGGACCAAACCCCTTCATCGGGGTTGAGCTCCGGAGCATAGGAGGGAAAGTGTTCGATATGCAGGCGGCTATGTTGTCGCAGCAGTTGTTGGAGAGGTGCTCCTTTGTGGGTGGAAGAATTGTCCAGAACCACGATCACCTGGCTCCGCAAGTGGCGCAACAACTCGCGCAGAAACATGCAAACTTCTTCTTGCCCGATGTTGTCGAAATAGAGTTGATAGTACAGACCCAGGCGTTGGCGGCGGGGGCTTACGGAGATTCCCGAAATGACCGAGACCTTGTCGCGCCGTCGCTGGCGATGATAGTGAATTGGGGTACAGCCTTGCGGGGACCAGGTCTTGGCCACATAAGGAATCAAGAGGAAGCCCGATTCATCGGCAAAAACTAGGTGGGCACCCAGCCGCGTAGCGTTTTTTTTATCCGCGGCCAATCTTTCTGTTGCCAGCGCTCGATGGCGTTCTCATCCCGCTCCAGGGCGCGTCGTTCTGGTTTCTGCGGGCTCCAGTTCAGACGGTGCATCAAACGTCCGACGTGATCGCGGTGATACTGGATTCCGAACTGGTTCCGGATCAATTCCGCAATCCGCGCGGTGGTCCAAAGATTAGTCCGGTAGCCGTGCATCATCGGTCCCTGCAGAAGAAGGCTGACCAGACGCCGTCGTTGCGTCCGGTCCAACTTCAGCGGTCGTCCTGGTGAGAAACGCACTCGTAATGCCTTGGCTCCACCTCGCCGTCGGGCATCGCGCCAACGCATCACCGAACTTGGATTGCAGCCGATGCGCCGTCCCACTTCGTTAAGAGACTCACCAGAATCCAGCATCGCTAGGGCACGCTTGCGCCGATCCTCCAGTAGGTCAGCACTCCCCTTCAGTCTGGGCATAGGTGTTCTGCTCCTGAACACCTAATTATTATATTGCATTCTTTATGCAGAAATCAATAATGGTTCGTATCCCCGTGTTGGGATTGGGAGCGCAGCCTGCTTCGCCTCCCGCTAACGAGGCCGCCTAGCTCAGAACGCTCAACCACAAGAGACATCCCCTGAGTAGCTTTGCCAGGACAATGGCTTGGCTGACCTGCCCGTTGGATAGCGCTTGGTCTTTTCGCTCATCGGCCTCAGTGTGGGAACCTGCGATACAAGTCAAAACATCCGAGCGTCATGCCTGATCGGATCGACTTGGCACGCCTCAATGCGCTAGGATTACGAAAGCGGTTTCCCCTTCGGGTTGTGACGGGCAAATCCATCCAAGAGGAGACACTGCCATGAACACCAAATACTTCTTCGAGCGCAGTAGCAAACGTCGCAAGGGATTCCCGTCGGAGACGAGAGTTAAGCGCGGCTTTCCGAGTGGTTCATTCTGACAAGGAGCTATTCGAGAAGCTAGGACGCAGAGATCCGTGTCCGTGCGGGTCTGGGCGCAGATTTTAAGAACTGCTGTATGCGAACAGGTCATTACGACGGATCGCTCCGCAACCACTACCAACGATGAATAGAAAAGGCACGGTTAGACGCCGTGCCTTTTTCTGGTGAGCGCAATCGCATCAATTGCGAAGAACTAAATTAGCTAGGTCTTTTGGCGGCGTGCGCAGAGTACGAAAGCCTTCGCCCGTTGGCTGAAATTCACTAAAGCCGTACTGAGAGAGTTCAGCCTTCAGTCTTTCGCTGACGGGCGTGCCGATCACTTCAAGAACCGTGTACGGCGGATCGGCTGAATAGCTCCCGTGATGAAGGTCGATTGTGTCTAGCTCGTTGATAAGAGTCTCTTCGTTTGAACAATCCTGGCCAGCCTTGAACGTGGTAACACCCTCTAGATGATTGCGATTCGGATTGGCTGCCCAAAGGTTCTGTGCCACCGCGCGATCTTGCGGAGTATCCACGATCCACACCGGACCGCTGCGAGCAAGTTCGAGAAGTCGCTCGCCGTACTCTCGATCAACCACAACAAATACGCGATAAGCTTCTGCCATAACCCTGACCCTCTCACTGCGTCACAATCGGCGTTTCCCAACCATCGTAATCACCGTCGAAGCGCCGAGATAGGTTCAGCAGTTCAATGACGGTACGGTCGATAGAATGTTGCTCAATGGATTGAGTGCGAGCAACAACGATGCCGAATGGCAATTCCCCCTTAGCGGGCGCCCCCGGATCTCCAAGTTGACATAACGTTCATAATAATGTACGTTATACCAATTAGCAACCATCATTCTGGACATTAAATATGAGGACCAGCCGATCATCCGTCGTAATGCCACTCCCGGTAAGGCATGCTCTGCGCAAGCTCGGCCACGACATCCGTGACGCCCGGCGGCGGCGGCGCATTCCGGCGGCCATCGCGGCGCAGCGCGCATCGATCAGCCGCACGACCCTCGTCAAGATTGAAAAGGGCGATTCCGGCGTCGCAATCGGGATCTACGCCACGGTCCTTTTTGTGCTGGGCATGGCGGACCGTCTGGGCGATCTCGCCGCACCGAAGAACGATCCCGTGGGCCTGCAGCTCGAAGAAGAAAACCTGCCACAGCGCATTCGCGTGCCGCGCATGCCGAAACGCACGAAAGACAAGTGATGGACAGAGAGGCTCTCGTATACGTGGATCTCGACGGCGTCCCGCACCTGATGGGGCGTCTGTGGGCCCGTACACGCAAGAACAAGGAAAGCGCCACCTTCGAATACGACAAGACATGGCTGGGAAATCTCGCGCGATTCTCTCTGGAGCCAGCTCTGCAGGTTGGTCCCGGCCCGTTTCACACGCCGGCAGACACGCCCATGTTCGGCGCCATCGGTGACTCCGCGCCCGACCGTTGGGGGCGGGCGCTCATGCGCCGCATGGAACGCAGGCGCGCGGAGCGCGAGGGCGAGGCGCCGCGCACGCTCCAGGAAATCGACTTCCTCCTGCTGGTGGACGACGAGGCTCGTCAGGGCGCGCTGCACTTTGCAGAAAAAGAAGGCGGACCCTTCGTGCGGGAGGAGGGCGTCAAGCGCATCCCCCCGTTGATCGAGCTCCCGAAACTGCTCTCCGCGGCCGAACATGTGATGGAAGAGAAAGACACCGAGGAGGAACTGCGCATGCTGTTCGCGCCCGGCTCCTCTCTTGGCGGCGCGAGACCCAAGGCTTCCGTCAGGGAAAAGGACGGCCGTCTCGCCATCGCGAAATTCCCACGCAAAAACGATGAAATCAACACGGTGGTCTGGGAGGCGGTCGCACTCTCCCTCGCGCAGAAATCTGGCATCCCCGTTCCCCAATCGCGTGTCGAAAACATCGCCGGCAAGTCTGTGCTCCTCCTGCGACGCTTCGACCGCGACGGCGAACGGCGTATCCCGTTTCTCTCCGCGATGAGCATGCTCGGATCGAAGGACAACGAAACCAGAAGCTATATGGAAATAGTCGATGCGCTGCGCCAACACGGCGCCGCGCCGCAAGCCGACATGGAAGCGCTGTGGCGGCGGCTGGTTTTCAACATACTGATCTCCAACACCGACGACCACCTGCGCAATCACGGCTTTCTGTACGAAGGCCAGGCGGGCTGGCGCCTGTCGCCCGCTTACGACCTCAATCCGGTGCCGACCGACATCAAGCCGCGCATTCTCAGCACGGCAATCAATGAGGATGACAACACGGCTTCACTCGCACTGGCGATGGAGGTGGCGGGATATTTCGAACTGGACTCTGGCAAGGCTCGCGAAATAGCGGCACACGTCGGTAAGGTCGTCTCTAGGTGGCGCGATGAAGCCGCACGGCATGGTCTCGCCAAAGGCGAAATCGATCGCATGGTGTCGGCATTTGAGCATGATGATCTGAAAGCGGCTCTCGCAGCGCGGTAAGTAGAAAGAGCAGCACGATGCACGGCATGTTGTTTGCCTTCATAAGGTAATTTTCTTTTCCCGCTCGGGGCTAAACGCCTACGTCGACTGGCAGACCCGCTCCATCAAAATCCTTGCATTCAAAACCGCCAAAGTTGCCAGGATATCCGAGCTGATTTGAAATGATCCGGGTTTGGCCGATCGTCTGATCGTCGCATTCATGCGTGTGGCCATACACCCAGAGGACAGGCTGGTGGGTGTCAATGATCTCCACCATGTCCAGGGAATTGAACGCCGGCGTGAGAGGGCCGCCCTTGTATTTGGAGTTGGGATTGATAACCGGTGCATTATGGCTGATTACCACGCGCGGACCACTTAGATTCTTGCCAAACCAGTTCAGCAATTTCGACGAGAAGTTTTTATGTAGCGCAATCGAATCTGCTGGCGTGAAAGGCGTTTCGTCGGGGTTATAGATGAGGCGGTAATCATTCATTTGAGAACAGGCGGTCTCCATGGCACGCAAATCGCCGCCGTTGAAATCCGTCCACATCGTGCCGCCGAAGAAATTGACGCCGCCGATGCTGACCTCTTCATCAAGCAGCAGTTTCACATGCGGATGTCTGTCTTCGAGCCACGCCTTGAATCTACTGTCCTCTTCGTTCATTGGCCACCGCGTGTAATATTCGAACTGGGCGGCCGCGTACAAATGTCTGTCAGCGTCGAAAGCTACAGGCCCAAGCGCGCCGCTACCTTTGTCGCCGAGAGAATAGAGTACGGTCTCCGTCCATTTTCCACCGCGATTTTTCGACGTTGGATGGGATCCTCAGAATGGCCGGGCATAAGGCTCGGATACCATCACCACAATAGGAGCAGTGAACGGCAACTATCCGGTTTCCGTGTTTGTAAAAACCACGGAGTTTGGGAGTACATCCGGGCCATCGTTTGGGGGAATCGGTCCCGCAATGTTGACCGGGAACAATATCCTGCCCCCAATTCATGACACCGGAACGGTTTCTATCACGCTGAACGGCGCGGCAACGCCGTCAGCGAGCTACACGGATGGCCAGAACGATAAGGTCTCCACGCGGTATGCCGCCAGGTGGTGCTCGATCCGCACTGGCTGCGAAGCCCGGCCTCGCTCGTCGACGGCAACGAAGGCCGAGTAATGCTTGAGTGCGTCACATCCCAGAAATTCTTGCATGAGTGTTTCTTCTTGAAGGAGAACCTAGCGAAGCCACGAGCGCTTTCATGCAGGAACCTGCACTATGGCTTCGGGTCCTTAATTTCGCGGTAAAGCATGGCGCTGCCGATTTCGGAAGAGGACGGCCAATATCCTCTACGGCGTCCGGCCTGCTCGGTGTAAACGGACAGGTCTTGCGGATCGGGCTGCACGGGCTCACCGTTTTTGAGAAACAGCAGCCCCTCCTTACCAACCGGCATGGCGTGGGCAAACGCGTCGGCTTCTTCCAACACGGCACGCAGCCGCTTCGACACATCGGCGGCGTCCACCGGTTCGACCAAGTCCAGGTCGGCATAGTCGTCCGCACGATAGTGCGCGTTACGGCGGATTTCCGTAATCAGGCTCTCGGGCGAATACCCAGGGTCTTTCGCGACCGCCGCCCAGATCACCGCACCCAGCGGCAAATGCCGCTCGTGGATGTAAAGAAGGTCGAGCACGTCGCGCGGCTCGCGTCGCCCCGCCGCCGCCAACGCCTTGTTGGTCGCCAAATCGGCGACATGCAAGCGGTAGCCGAATAGATCGTCCTTGACCGTCGGAAAAAAACGAAAATCGCTATCGCGCACCCATTCCAATTTTGTGTTCTCGCCGCGCCGATGCACAATGGCGGCATGAAGACCAGGCTCGCGCCGCAGCCATTGAATGTCATAGCCGTTCTCGGCCAGCAGCGCGGTGTCCGCGCTGGATGCCTGCGCGACGCCTTCTTCGCGGTCATGGAATATGTCGATGTCCAAGGAGAAACGAGGACCGTCTTGGTTGAGCGCGGTCGCGCCCGCCACATAGCTTTCCGGGTTCCGGTGCGACGCCAGCAACAACAGGACCTCTCCTTGCAACTTAGAGAGCGGCACGACAAGCCTCCTCGATCCGCACCGCGAGTGGGCGAGACTTCATGTTGCCTTCACGCCGCAGGCTCTCCGCCACAACCAGCGCTTGGGCGATTGTCGGGTGCTCTCCCGGCCTGCGGCTCCAAAGCACCTGCGCGCCAAATTCCAGGAATGCCTGGCGGTAGAGGGACGCAACCTCATCCGGCGCTTGTCGCCCGGTGCCGAGTTCTTTTAATTCGTCTAGACTATGTCGATCCGCCATCGTCTAAGCTCTGCTCCTCAGAAGCCATCTTACGCGAACAATTGTTTTTTCTCCTACCTGCCCCGGAATAGTGGAAAGATTTTTGCCCAGCCTGTCCGTGTGTCAAGGCTGCCGAAGGCACCGCGCAAGCGGCTGTGGCCTTGACACACGGACAGGTTGGGCTACACTCCCATCATTCGGGCAGGTGGGGGCTACATACTGATTCCCAAGCCCAGCCCGTGTTCTTGGTGTGGACCGATCTCTCGCTGCGGCGCAATTGTTTGCTTTTGCTTTACTCGCGGTATATGCGCACTGCTGTGGGAAACATCGTGCCCGAGCGCCGCACCCAGCTTCTCGCGGTCGTTGATAAAAATTTGCGCATCAAAGCGTCCACGCGAGACCGAGACATAGGCCATGCGGCTGTTGAGCAGGTTTTTCGTACTCAACTCAGTATCCACATGAATCAGGACGCGGTCGGCAGTTTGTCCCTGGCTGGAATGGCTGGTCATGGCATAGCCATGATCGAGATGCAGATGTCTGCGCGGATCGAATTCGACCGCGCGGCCATCGTCCATCTTTAGGCGCAATCGTTCGTCCTGGCCGATGCTCTCGATTGTTCCCAACTCCCCGGTTCGTAATTTTCAACTCGGTGACCGGCGCGGTGAACTGAATACGATCGCCCACTGAAAAATTCCGCATCTCCTCACGGAAGACGGAGACGCCCCGCTGTCGGCGTGGATCGTAAGTGCGCTCCGCGCCGTCCTGCAGCTCGACTGTCAGCCGGTTTCTTTGAGCGTCGATGCTCTCCACTTGTGCGTACTCGCCTTTCCCTTTCAAACCGATCGGCCCGGATCTCTCAGGTCTGAAGCCGCCCTGCTCCCGAGCGAGAAGGAGGCGCTGCAGACGATCGCCGAAGAGTTCAAGAAATATCTAGCCCAGCAGGGCGATCATCATCACGAAGGCGAGATAAACCTCCACCACTGCTGGCCCTCGCAAATTTGGTACTGCAGTGACTACTGCTCTGACGCCGCCGGCGTGCACGAGACCGAAATTCAATGTGATCGTAGCCACCGAAAGCGCCCGAGCGGACCCCGCTCTGCCCATGAGGGTCGGCGTATCCACAAGCCGCTTGTCTGTCACCGTTGAACGGCTTGACCGGGCTTTCGACCAGGCTGTGAGGCAGACCATGGTCGCCGGCATCGTCATCGTCATCACCGTCGTCGGCGTCATCACCGGCATCGGCATGGGCGGCAGCATCGACGGGACCGCCAGGGCCAACGGCCAACACGGATCCGGAGCGGCCCGATCGTTGACGGCGCGCGCGGCCCATGCTGCGTCGGACTGAAAAACGCAAAGGAGAATGTCGATCGAAATCGGATCAGGAAGGCGGCGTGATGGTAGTGGTAGTAGTCGCGGTGATGGTCATGGTGTTCATCGTCGCTGTGTGAGCGTAAAGGGGGCTCCGAATCAGTTCTATACGCAATTATGGGTCGTTTTAATTGCGTTTAGATGGAAGTAATTGCGTATAGAACGCATTTTTGTTTGCGTATAACCATTGATAATTGCGTATAGCTGTGTTTTAATTGCGCATAGAAATCTATACGCAACAATAGGCCACTATGCCTCCTCGCATTCCGGAAGAATCCCTGGCTGCTATCGAGCAAGCGGTCGCGAAGCACCCTGACGGGGCGAGCTTGAGCAACGTGGCCGAGGCGCTCCCGGAGCGGCTTGCGGATCGCACCCTACAGTACAGGCTCAAATATCTCGTCGACAAGGGGCGCCTGATCACGGACGGCGAGGGGCGGCGGTGGACGCGATATCGCATACCGGCGGCGGAGGTGGAGCCTGCGGCTGTTCCCGCAGCAGCGGAGAAGACGGAGGAGGCGGCGGTGCCGCTGTCTCCGGCCAGCCAGGAAATGCGCGCCTATTTGAGCCAACCACTCAATGCGCGCAAGCCGGTTGGTTACAACCGTGAATTTCTCGACTCGTACCGGCCCAACGAGACGCTCTATCTTTCGGAAGAACAGCGCGCGCATCTCGCGCAGGTCGGCAAGCCAAACTTTGACGATCAGGCAGCGGGCACTTATGCAAAGCAGATTTTGAACCGGCTGCTCATCGATCTGTCGTGGAACTCAAGCCGCCTTGAGGGCAACACCTATTCGCTGCTGGATACGACACGGCTGATCGAACTCGGCGAGGCGGCGGAAGGTCGGGACCGGCTGGAAGCGCAGATGATCATCAACCACAAGGACGCGATCGAATTCCTGGTCAATGACGCGGAGGCCATCGGCTTCAACCGTTACACGATCCTCAACCTCCATGGCATTTTGGCGCAGAACCTTCTGCCCGACCCGGGTGCGCCGGGGAGGTTACGCCGTATGGGCGTCGGCATCGGAAAGTCCACTTTCCATCCTCTGGAACTGCCGCAACTGATCGAGGAGTGTTTCAACGAGGTACTGGAAAAAGCCGCGACAATCAAAGATCCGTTCGAGCAGGCGCTGTTTGCGATGGTGCAGTTGCCCTATCTGCAGCCGTTCGATGACGTGAACAAGCGCGTGTCGCGCCTGTCGGCGAACATTCCGTTCATCAATCGCAATCTTTCACCGCTGTCCTTCATCGACGTGCCGCGCGCGATCTACATGGATGCGATCCTGGGCGTTTATGAACTGAATAAGATCGATCTGCTGCGGGATGTATTCATCTGGGCGTATGAGCGGTCCGCGGCCCGCTATGCCGCCGTTCGCCAGTCGTTGGGCGAGCCCGATCCGTTCAGGTTCAAGCACAAGGCCGCGTTGCAGCAGATCGTCGGCGAGGTGGTGCGCGGGCGGATGGACAGGAAAGCCGCCGCGGCATATATCACGGCCTGGGTGGAGAAGAACGGCATCTCGGAGGCCGACCGGGAGAAATTCAGGGACATGGCCGAGAGCGAGCTTGTCAGCCTGCACGAAGGAAACTTCGCGCGCTACCAGATCAGGCCCAGTGAATTCGAGGGGTGGCAACATGTCTGGCGTGAGCGCAAGAAGTCATGAGCGACAGACGGCTGAACGACCTCATCCGCTTCTATTCGATCCTGAATCAGCTCGAAAAAGCGATTGGCGCCGCGCGCCCTGGCTGATTGCCGCGGCCGTATGAAATGGCCGTCGCGCGGGGTCTACTTCTTCCACGAAACCGGCGGCCACCGAGGCTCAGCGCCGCGCTTCGTGGTCTTTGAGCCGGTCCAGAGCCACACGCGCCTTCTGCTTCTTGACCAAGTCGACGATTCCGTCGAACACCTCGGACGTCATCGCCTG
>Ga0209890_10000749_pt1 | contig 15036 bp, 17 predicted proteins | sample OrgsoiDNA2013049_FD_185799 | JGI IMG/M metagenome (GOLD analysis project Ga0209890, IMG submission 185799) | Permafrost soil microbial communities from the Arctic, to analyse light accelerated degradation of dissolved organic matter (DOM) -... | ecosystem: Environmental > Terrestrial > Soil >...
AGGAATTCGCGCTCCCGGTCACGTCCCCACCCCTCCCCGTCCCCAGACCGGGTTCGCGAGCGGCCGGCCCTCCCCCAAGGGCCGGCCGCACCCTGTTTAGGGGTGCGGAAACTCAACCGATCCGCTTCAAGCCTTTCGCGTACTGCTGCGAGCGCCGCACATAGATGTCGGCGCCGCCGCGGATCATCTCGATCAGCCGGTCGTCGAGCGTGCGGATCGCCTTCGCGGGTGAGCCAACGATCAGCGAATTGTCCGGGAAGCTCTTGCCTTCGGGCACCACGCTGCCGGCGCCGACCAGCGAATTCTTTCCGATCTTGACGCCGTTCATCATGATCGCGCCCATGCCGATCAGGCTGTTGTCGCCGATCGTACAGCCGTGCAGGACCACGTTGTGGCCGATCACGCAATTGCTGCCGATCACCATGGGGAATCCTGGATCGGTGTGCAGCGTTGAATTGTCCTGGATCTGCGAGCGTTCGCCCAGTTCGATCCATTCGTTGTCGCCGCGCAGCACGGCGCCGAACCAGACGCTGGATTCGCGCTTGAGCCGCACGCGGCCGATCAGCGTCGCGGTCTCCGCCACCCAATATTCGCCCTCGCCGGGAAATTCCGGCCGCTGTCCGTCGAGTTCATAGATTGGCATTCGCGTCCCCTTTTATGAGACGCACATTCGCAACGAATTTGGAAAATTGGAAGTGGTTAGGCGAGCAAGATGCCGCAGGCCTGCAATGTCATCACCAGCACCAGGCCCGACATCAGGCTCCAGAAGCCGGCAATGAGGGTGGCCAGGAACACGAATTCGAAGCGGCGGCCTTCCTGGCGGCGGCCGAGCAGCGTGTTGCGCATGATCAGGAACGGAGCCGCCAGCATCAGCACGGGCACCGCCGCGAAGGTCGATGGGCTGGGGCCGGCGCTGAGCAGGCTGAAGCTCGGCAGGCGGCTGGTGACGAGCTGGTAGGCCGAGCTGCACAGGCCCGCCACGGCAAAGCCGAGCACGAGCGCCAGCAAATTTTGCACGGATTCCGGCGTCATTTTGGCCTCAACGCAATACAGAAGGCCCTATTTCGCAAAGGCAGGCCTCTGGCGCCAGCCAATCCTTAACAAATGGTAAACGCGGCAATCCGGGGCTGCTGCGGCCGCCGTGGCATAATCGGGCGCGATTCGATTTCAGGAAGTGGAATGGCCACAGTCACGCAAGCGCCCGCCAAAGCGGCAAAGCCCCGCCGCCGCCATGCCGGACGCAGCCCACTCGCCGGCCCGCTCCTGCTGTTCGCCGCCGTCACCTTGTTTGCCGCCGTCTACGTCGCCTATGTGCTGTGGCCGCGCTGGCCGGACTCAGCCGTCACGCTCGATGCGCCGTCGCTTCCGATCATCGTGGCCGGCGTTTACTTCAACATCGAGCCGGCAGCGATCCGCATGCCGGTGCAGCGCCGCCCGGGTACGCAGGAGCGCGTTGACCTCGCTTATCTCTGGCCGTCGCTGACGCCGCCCGATCCCGCGCTCCGCCCGACGATGGGCGCGCCGGTCGATCCCAATGAACGGCTGTTCGTGACCATCGCGGCGGGCGATACCACGCTGCCGCTCATCGAGCGTGTGCAGACGATCTATCCGCGCTACCTGGTGGCTGAGCCGACCGCGGGGCCGGACGGGCTCACGCTGCGCGGCTTCCGCGACGGCACGCCCTATCAGGGCGAGGAACTGGTGTTCGAGCCGCAAGCGCCCGAGCATTTCCTGGCGCGCTGCTCGCGCAAGGGCGTCACCAATACCGGCACGTGTCTGTTGGAGCGGCGCATCGGCAATGCCGACGTCACCATTCGTTTTGCGCGTGACTGGCTCGGCGACTGGAAAAGCGTCGCCGCCGGCATCGACCGGCTGATGGCAAGATTGCATCCAAAGTGAAAGTTAAATACCCGAGTCGACCAGATCGACGTCCAAAATCGGCAACTCGAAAATATACGACTTGCGGCCTTTTTCGGTTTCCAGGAACAGCACGCCGAGAAATTCCTCGCCGATATAGACTTCCAGCGAATCCGTTTTCTTCGGACGCGTCACCACGCGGATATTCTCGTTGTCGAACTTGCGCCGCAGATAGGCATTGAGCGTCGGCACCGGCTGGATGCTGGGATCGCTGCCGACCAGGATGACCATGCGGAAATTGAACGAGCGGTCGCCGTCCTCGTCGTCGAGAGTCAGTTCCCCGAGATCGTCCTCGCCGACGAAGACTTCGGCGGTATCGCCCGTCCGCGGCACCACGCGAATATGCGCGTTGCCGAACAGCTTCTTGAGATAGGCGTCGAGTTTTCTGACTTCCGATACGTCCACCGGACCGCTCCTGGTTGACTGCGACGTCTAGTTGCCCGATTGGGCGCGCCGGCGCAAGCGGCCTAGCGCATGATCCCGAAAAGTGGGAACCGGTTTTCGGATAAGATCATGCGCAAACAAAATGTTCAGCCGTCGAGCATGATGCCGTAAAGCATCTGGTCCATGGCGCGCGACGGCTCGGGGCAGCCGGCCTCGCCGACCACCTTGGCCGGCACGCCGGCGACCGTCGTGTTGTGCGGCACCTCTTTGATGACGACCGAGCCGGCGGCGATACGCGCGCAATAGCCGACCTCGATATTGCCGAGGATCTTGGCGCCGGCGCCGATCATCACGCCGCGGCGGATTTTCGGATGGCGGTCCTCGTGCTCCTTGCCGGTGCCGCCGAGCGTGACGTCATGCAGGATCGAGACATCGTCCTCGATCACCGCGGTCTCGCCCACCACCAGGCCGGTGGCGTGATCGAGGAAGATGCCGCGGCCGATGCGGGCGGCCGGATTGATGTCGCACTGGAACACCGCCGAGGAGCGGCTTTGCAGATAGAGCGCAAAGTCCTTGCGGCCCTTGCCGAGCAGCCAATGCGCCAGCCGATGCGTCTGGATGGCGTGGAAGCCTTTGTAATAGAGCACCGGCTCGATGAAGCGGCTGGTGGCCGGATCGCGGTCGAGCGTGGCGACGATGTCGGCGCGGAACATCTCACCGAGTGAGGGCTGCTCGTCCAACGCGTCGCTGTAGGCCTGACGGATCAGGTCGCCGGAAATGTCGGCGTTGCCGAGCCGCTCGCTGACGCGGTGGATGACCGCGGCTTCCAGCGTGTCGTGATGCAGGATGTTCTCGTAAATGAAGGTGGCAAACTCCGGCTCGCGGCGCGCGACGTCCTCCGCCTCGCTGCGGATGCGCGCCCAGACCGGATCGACCTTGTCGAGGGCCTTGGCAGGCCGCGTCTGAAACTGAGCCATGGATCGATTCTCCAGCGCCTCTCGAACCCCTAGATAGGTCTTTTATCACAAATTTGCAGGAGCCAAGAGGGGCGCCAAAAGCCCTAGAGCATGATCCCGAAAAGTGGGAACCGGTTTTCGGAAAAGATCATGTTCCAGCAAAATGTTATGGCTCAGTTGCGTTGGTTAAGGAAGTCGAGCACGCCCGCTTTGAACACCTTGTCGCCGACCGCCAGCATGTGATCGCGGTCTGGAATATCGAGCGCCCGCGCGCCCGGAATGAGGGCGGCTAATTCTTGCGCAGAGCCGGCCACTTTGTCTTCGGTCCCGACCGCAACCAGGACCGGAACGCGAATGCCGGCGACCTGCTCGCTGCTGAGTGTCTGGCGCGAACCGCGCATGCAGGCGGCGAGCGCTTTCAAGTCCGATTTGGTCTGCTCGGCAAACGAACGGAACGAGCGGCCGGTCGGGTCGCGCACATCGGCGAGCGAGCGCGCCTCCAGCGCCTCGGCGATGGTCGAAGACAGCCCGACGCCTTTGACCAGGCGAATGCCGAGCCCACCCAGCACGACGGAACGTACGCGCGCCGGATGATTGACTGTAAGGAATGCCGCGATGCGCGCGCCCATGGAATAGCCCATCACGTCGGCGCGCTCGATGTTGAGATGATCGAGCAGCGCGCACACGTCCTCCGCCATGGTCGCACTGTGGTAGGCGGACGGCTCATAAAGCTTGCTCGATGCCCCATGGCCGCGATTGTCGAGCGCGATCACACGGCGCCCGGCGCCCGTGAGCGTCTCCACCCAGCCCGGGTTGACCCAGTTCACTTGCCTGTTGGAGGCAAAGCCGTGCACCAGCACGATCGGTGCGCCGGCCCCCTCTTCGAGATAGGCGATCTCGACCTCGCCGTTCCTGAAACTTGCCATGTCGAGTTCTAGAATTTGGTGCGGGAATAAACAATCTGATACCACACGCCTCTAGGCACGAGGCGGACGCCTCGCTATGGTGCCGCCGAAATCGCCACCATCCCCGCAACACAAGGGTTCCCCATGGCGGAGCACGTCGTCCCCCATTTCCATAACGATCCGGGCGTGCCGGTGATCGAGATCGGCGCCAAGGAATTCATGTGCGTGGGCGCCACGCCGCCCTACGATCATCCGCACGTGTTCCTCGACATGGGCGAGGGCAACGAGATCATCTGCCCCTATTGTTCGACGCTTTACCGGTTCGACCCCAAGCTCGATCCGCATGCGGCGCGGCCGGCGGAATGCGCGTTGCCGTTCACCGCCGCCGCCTGATCCAAGATCGGAGCTCCAAGCCTTGGCGTCCGCGCGTCACGTCATCGTCGCCGGCGCCGGCATCGCGGGGCTGACGGCAGCGCTGGCGCTGGCGCGCGCCGGATTACGCGTGAGCGTCCTCGAACAAGCCGCCAAACTCGAAGAGACCGGCGCCGGCATCCAACTCTCGCCCAATGCCACCCGCGTGCTGATCGCGCTCGGCTTACGCGAACGGCTGGCGCCATCGGTCATGTCGCCGCAGGCGATCCGCGTAATGGCGGGCGGCTCTGGCCGCGAGATCGTGCGCATTCCGCTTGGGAGCGACGCCGAGCGCCGCTACGGCGCGCCCTATTGGACGATCCATCGCGGCGATCTGCAAGCCGCGCTCGCCGCCGCCGCGCAGGCGACGCAGGACATCGAGATCAGGCTCGGCACCCGAGTCGAGGACTTCGCCACCCACGTCAACGGCATCACGGTGCAGGCGCGCTGCGGCCAGCGCGTGGTGGACGAATATGGGCTGGCGCTGATCGGCGCCGACGGCGTGTGGTCGACGCTGAGCACACAATTACAGGGCCGACGCCCGCCGCGCTACCGCCATCGCACCGCCTGGCGCACGCTGGTGCCGGCCAGTGCGGCGCCGGAGGAATTCCGCGAGCCGCTGGTGCATCTGTGGCTCGGGCCCGACGCGCATCTCGTGCATTATCCGGTAAAGGCGGGCCGCCTCATCAACATCGTCGGCATCGTGCACGACGAATGGAAAGAGATCGGCTGGTCGGCCGCCGGCAATCGCGCTGAAATCATGCGCCATTTCGCGCGCTGGTCCTGGGACGAGCAGGCGCGCGCGCTGATCGCGATCCCCGACCAGTGGCTGAAATGGGCGCTGTACGATCGCGCGGCGTCGTTTCACGGCGGCGTGGGCCCGGTGACGCTGATCGGGGACGCCGCCCACCCGATGCTGCCGTTTCTCGCGCAAGGCGCCGGCATAGCGATCGAGGATGCGGCGGTGCTCGCCGACATGCTGGGGAAATATCTGGATGATCCTTGCGACGCGCTGCGCGCCTATGAGGGCGCCCGCCACCACCGCGCCGCGCGTGCCCAACAGGCCTCCCGCCGCCAGGGCCGCATCTATGGGCTGAGCGGCCCGGAAGCATTCGTGCGCAATCTCGCCATGCGCGCGATGGGCGGAGAAAAACTGCGCGCGCGCTACGATTGGCTCTATGATTGGCAACCGCCTGTAAGATTTCAGAACGCGAGCTGACGAATATGTTGTTTCCCGCGACCGTCGCCGGCAGCCTGCCGAAACCGTCCTGGCTTGCCGAGCCGAACAAGCTGTGGCCGCAGTGGCGGCTTTCCGGTGCGGAACTCGCGGCGGGCAAGCTCGACGCAACTTTGTTGGCGATCAAATGGCAGGAGGACGCCGGCATCGATATCGTCGGCGACGGCGAAATGTCGCGTCAGCATTTCGTGCACGGCTTTCTGGAATACGTCGACGGCATCGATTTCGCCCATAAGGTCGAGATGGGCATCCGCGCCGACCGTTACAAAGCCATGGTGCCGGTGGTGCGCGGCGATCTCATGCTCAAGGGCCGCGTGCATCAAGCCGAAGCGCGCCACGCCCGCGCCCACACAACGCGCCAATTAAAGATCACGCTGCCGGGGCCGATGACGATCGCCGACACCGTTGCGGACTCCCACTACGGCGACAAGATGAAGATGGCGATGGCCTTCGCCGATTTGCTCAATCAGGAAGCGCGCGCGCTGCAAGCCGACGGCGTCGATGTCATCCAGTTCGACGAGCCGGCCTTCAACGTGTTCATGGACGAAGTTCCCGGCTGGGGCATCGAGGCGCTGCATCGCGCCATCGACGGGCTCACCTGCACCACCGCCGTACACATCTGCTACGGCTACGGCATCCAGGCCAATATCGATTGGAAGAACGCGCTTGGCTCGGAATGGCGGCAATACGAGAAGATTTTTCCGGCGCTGGCCAAGAGCCGCGTCAAGCAGGTGTCGCTCGAGTGCATCAATTCGCGCGTGCCGTTGAAACTGTTGTCGCTACTCGACGGCAAGGACGTTCTGGTCGGCGTCATCGATGTCGCCACCGACGCGATAGAGACGCCCGAGCAAGTGGCGCAAGTAATCGGCGAGGTGATGAAATTCGTGCCGAAGGAGCGCATCGTCGCCTGCACCAATTGCGGCATGGCGCCGATGCGGCGCGACATCGCGCAAGCTAAATTGCTGGCGCTCGGCGCCGGCGCCGCGCTGGCGCGCAAGCAATTCGGGTGATCCCATCTTTGTCATTGCGGCCGGGCCGCAGGAGCGGCGAGTGCCGGAATGACGGCTATGGTGCGCCGCACGCGGGAGTTGATCTCGATCAAATTGATACTATTACGCAGAACTAGGCTATTCTACTACTAGTGGTTGAAAGGGAGTTCGCCATGTCCGCCAATGTCGGAACGTTCGATCGCCTTGCGCGCCTTGTTGTCGGCCTTGCGCTGATCGCGTTCGCCTTGGGCTATCTCGCCCCGGGTACCGGTTGGAATTGGGTTGGTTGGATCGGCGTGCTGCCGATCCTTACCGCAGTGTTCAGCACGTGTCCGGCCTATAGCTTGTTTGGCTGCTCGACGCGCTAGCGCCTGGCGCGAAATCGCCTCTAGCGCCCTGCCCGCCCCATCACGTCCATCAATTCCGCGACCTTGCGGCGCTGGTCAGCCTTGTCGCCGCTCGAAATCGCGTGCGCGACGCAATGGGCGACATGGCCGCGCAGGATTTCCTCTTCCACCCGGCGCAGCGCGGCGCGCACCGCGCCGATCTGCGTCACGATGTCGATACAGTAGCGCTCGTCCTCGACCATGCGGGCGAGGCCGCGCACCTGGCCTTCGATGCGGCCGAGCCGCTTGAGCGTTGCCGACTTGCCGTCCTTCTTGTGGTCCTTGCGCATGCGGTCTATATACCCCCTGGGGGTATCGAAGACAAGAGCCCTCGAATACTACCGCTGAAAGTTGAGCGCCATGTCCATGACCGCCGAACACCATCATCACGACGCCCCGGCCGAAGGCGGCGCGATCGATCCGGTCTGCGGCATGACGGTCGATCCGCACACCGCCAAGCACCGCGCCGACTATCGTGGCCATACTTATTATTTCTGCTCCGCCGGCTGCCGCACAAAATTCGTCGCCGATCCGCAGAAATATCTTGGCCCGCGCGCACCCGAGCCGGTGGTCGAAGGCGCGACCTACACCTGCCCGATGCATCCCGAGATCCGGCAAGTCGGCCCCGGCGCCTGCCCGATCTGCGGCATGGCGCTCGAACCCGAGATCGCCACCGCCGACAGCGGCCCCAATCCCGAACTCGCCGACATGACGCGCCGGTTCTGGATCGGCCTAATGCTCGCAATGCCGGTGATGGTGCTGGAAATGGGCGGTCATTTCGCTGGGCCGCACAACTGGGTCGATCCGACACTCTCAAATTACATTCAATTCGCCTTCGCTACGCCGGTGGTGCTGTGGGCGGGCTGGCCGTTTTTCGTGCGCGGCGCGCAATCGCTGGTCACGCGCAACCTCAACATGTTCACCCTGATCGGCATGGGCGTCGGCGTCGCTTACGTCTACAGCCTCATCGCGACGTTTAGCCCCGGCATTTTCCCCGACGCATTCCGCGGTCACGGCGGCGCGCCGGCGGTTTATTTCGAAGCCGCCAGCATGATCACCGTGCTGGTGCTGATCGGCCAGGTGCTCGAACTGCGTGTGCGCGCGGCTACTTCGGGCGCAATCCGCGCGCTGCTCGATCTGGCGCCCAAGACCGCGCGCCGCGTGAAAGATGACGGCAGCGACGAGGAAGTCTCGCTCGACGCCGTCCAAGTCGGCGACCGCTTGCGCGTGCGTCCCGGCGACAAGGTGCCGGTCGACGGCGTCGTGCTGGAGGGTCACTCCGCGCTCGATGAATCCATGGTGACCGGTGAATCCATGCCGGTGAGTAAGGACAAGGACGCCCGCGTCATCGGCGGCACGCTCAACACCTCGGGAAGTTTCGTCATGCGCGCCGACAAGGTCGGGCGCGACACGCTGCTCTCTCGAATCGTGCAGATGGTCGCGAGTGCGCAACGCAGCCGCGCGCCGATCCAGCGGCTGGCCGACCGGGTCGCCGGCTGGTTCGTGCCGGCGGTGATCGCGGTGGCGCTCATCGCCTTTGCCGCCTGGGCCACGTTCGGGCCGGAACCGCGCTTCGCCTTCGGGCTGGTCGCGGCGGTGAGCGTGCTGATCATCGCCTGCCCCTGCGCGCTGGGCTTAGCCACCCCCATGTCGATCATGGTCGGCGTCGGCCGCGGCGCGCAACTGGGCGTGCTGATCAAGAACGCGGAAGCGCTCGAGCGCATGGAGAAAGTGGACACGCTGGTGGTCGACAAGACCGGCACGCTCACCGAAGGCAAGCCGAAGGTGGTGGCGGTGGTCGCGCTGCCCGGCTTCGACGAGGCGCAGGTGCTGCGCTTCGCCGCCAGCGTCGAGCGCGGCAGCGAGCATCCGCTGGCCGCGGCGATCGTTGCGGCCGCCGCAGAGCGCAAGATCGAACTGGCGCCCGTGCGCGGCTTCGATTCGCCGGCCGGCAAGGGCGTCATCGGCATGGTCGAAGGCAAGCGGCTCGCACTCGGCAATGCCAAATTCTTAGCCGAACTGAATATCGATACAGCAGCGCTCAGCGACGAAGCCGAGCGCCTGCGCGGCGACGGCGCCACCGCCATATTCCTCGGCGTGAACGGCAAACTGGCCGGCGTCATCGCCATCGCCGACCCGGTCAAGGCCACGACGCCGGAGGCGCTCAAGGCGCTCGTGGCCGCCGGCATCCGCGTGGTGATGCTCACCGGCGACAACCGCACGACGGCACAAGCCGTCGCCAAGCGCCTGGGCATTTCCGAAGTCGAGGCCGAAGTTCTCCCCGACCAGAAGAGCGCCGTGATCGAGAAGCTGCGCGCCGAAGGCCGCGTGGTCGCCATGGCCGGTGACGGCGTCAACGACGCGCCGGCGCTGGCCGCCGCCGAGGTCGGCATCGCCATGGGCACCGGTTCGGATGTGGCGATCGAAAGCGCCGGCGTCACGCTGCTCAAGGGCGACCTCACCGGCATCGTCAAGGCGCGCGCGCTGTCGGCGGCGGTCATGAGCAACATCCGGCAGAACCTGTTCTTCGCTTTCATCTACAACGCCGCCGGCGTGCCGATCGCGGCCGGCGTGCTCTATCCCGCCTTCGGACTGCTGCTGTCGCCGATCATCGCCGCCGCCGCGATGGCGCTCTCTTCCGTCAGCGTGGTCGGCAACGCGCTGCGGCTGCGGCGCGCGGCATTATAAGGCGTCGTCAACGAATGACGCTGTCGCTCGCACGTCCGGCGGGATTGTCTTCGCCCGGCACGAAATTGCATTTCCGCTCTGCGGCGGCGGCCCGCAAGTTCTTCATCCGACCGCGCGTCGTGACGTAGTCCGTCCCATAGGTGGCGTCGCTGATCAACCGCCCGCCGGCGTTGGTGCTGGCTTTCGCCATCAACTGTTCCAGTTCTTTTTGGCGCTCCTGGGTAGTTTTCGCGGTTCGCGCGATATCGTCGCAGGTGAACAGCGCGTAATTACCGGGCGCGACCAGGAAAGACGAGAGACTGTCATCCGACATGGCGCAAGCAGAGAGCCACACGCTCGCGATCGCGGCCGCGGCGATCGCGCGCCCATTGTGCCCGGCGTTAGGTTTCGGATTCGGCATTGACCCGCGCTAGGCCCATTTCATGTGAACAGTCGTCATCGAGAGTGGCCGCGATTGCCGCTGGAAGCTTTCGATTGGCACGTCTCTCAGGTTAGCTCGCCATCCCGCGTTCATTTCACCTGGATGCGATTTAAGTAATCGATGACCGCCAAGATGCGACCGTGAACCACACCTTCCGGCGAAGCCGGAGGCGAATATACATAGTCGTCGGCTTGTTTTAACTGAAACGCTTGCGGTGGCCTGTATCGGTACCCCCAAATCGGCATTTCACGCGAGCCATGGCTGCTGATCGATGTTCGTCCATCGATAACTTCGTACACCGCATTGACCGGAAACACGCCGTGATTGTTCTTGGTGAGCACCGTCAGGTCGGTCGGTGTCGCTTTCAGCGCCGCACTGAACACTCCCTTTCCCTTTCCATCCGCGCCGTGGCATGCAGCACAACTGGACTGATATTCTATTTTGCCAACATCGATGTCTTGCGCCAGGGCGCACGCACCGAACCCAATGACCGCGCTGGCAATGATTGCCCATTTGAAAGCTGCTTTTTCCATCATGCGCTCCTGTCGGTGTTTCGCAGACACTCAGCCGGCACTTCGCTCCTTACCTCTTGCAAATGATAAGAGCATTTTTTCGATTGGTCCCCGCGTAAAATGAAAAACAGTCAACCGCAATTTTGGTAAGCTCGCGAAGATCAGTGGTAGTAGCTCTCGAAATGAAACATTTGTAGCACAATCCACCCGACCAGAAGCAATATCGAACCAACTCCAAGTATTGTCTTCAGCAGCAATTTTTCGATGGATACCAGCCGCACATGAATGCTTTCATCTCGGTGAAGTGGACTCCACATTCCGCAATGGCGACAAAAGTGATCAGTGAGGGTGACTTCCCCCTTACATGACCAACAGTGATGCGACGTTGTCTCTCCCTTGTTCGTGCCGCGTGTCATGAAATTCATGAGATGGCGCCCCATTACGCGCGAACATTTCGCCCCATTGATCAATCGGCTTCACAAGTCGAAAACGCATTGACTTGGATCAAGGATGCGCTTCACCGATTACACCGCGGTTGGCTGTTGTTACCGATGCCATGAGGGGATCATCAGCTTTGCTGCCGACGCCGGTACTCGATCCCGGACGGGATTGCTCCCAAGGGACTATAAAGTTTCTTGTGTCTACCATGGCGCCATGTCCGCGCGTGCATTATCACCCGCAAACCTGAATAACTCTCGATCTCACGTAACCGTGACGTGATTCTAACGGCTTCCGCTGCGAGATTGTGAAAATCAAACCATTGTTAAAGTCGGGGTCTTCGATGCGCAAACAACAATCTGTCGACCGTCACCGTCGCGCGCTACTGGGCGCGGGCGGCGTGATGATGCTGGGAGCGGTTTTACAACCGGTGCGCCTGTGGGGCCAGGGCGGCTCGCCGGCCAAGATCGGCATCATCGGATCGGGTCACATTGGCGGCACGATCGGCAGCTTGTGGGTCAAGAAAGGTCACCCGGTGACGTTTTCGTCGCGCCATCCGGAAGAGTTGAAAGAGATGGTGACGAACCTCGGCAGCCTGGCGCAGGCCGGCACCGTCGAGCAGGCGATCGCCTTCGGCGACGTCTTGTTCATCGCCGTGCCCTACGGCGCGCTTCCGCAGATCGGCAAGGATCACGCCGCGGCGATGCAGGGCAAGGTCATGCTCGACGCCTGCAATGCAACGGCGGCGCGCGACGGCGCCATTGCCGATGAAGTCGAGCAAAACGGCATCGGCGTCACTTCGCAGAAATATCTCCCCGGCACCCGCCTCGTGCGCGCCTTCAACACGATGTCGTACATGATCTTCGCGCGCGCGGCGAACCGCCCCGATCCCAAGCTCGCCATCCCGATTGCCGGCGACGATGCGCAGGCCGTGCAGATCGCCGCCGGTCTGGTGCGCGATGCCGGTTTCGATCCGGTCACCGTCGGCAAACTGGCCGACGCGCGCCGCTTCCAGCGCGGCCAGCCCGGCTATGGGCAGCAGGTGTCCGCCGCCGAACTGAAGCAAAAACTATCGCTGCCATGAGCCTATTTGAGCGCTGGCTCGCCCGCGTCATGCCGGCGACGGCGCAGGAGCGGGCCGCGGCACTATGGTCGTTCGCGTATTTCTTCGCGCTGCTCGCCGGCTATTACGTGTTGCGGCCGCTGCGCGATCAGATGGGCATCGCCGGCGGCGTGAAGAATCTGTCCTGGCTGTTCACCGCGACCTTCGTCACGCTGCTGGCGGCGCAACCGCTGTACGGCGCGCTGGTCGCACGGCTGCCTCGCGCGCGTTTCATTCCCATCGTCTATCATTTCTTCGTGGCGAATATCGTCCTGTTCTGGGCGCTGCTCACGCTCGACATCGAGACCGCCATCACCGCGCGGGTGTTTTTCGTCTGGGTCAGTGTGTTCAATCTGTTCGCGGTCGCGGTGTTCTGGTCGTTCATGGCCGACCTGTTCAGCTCCGAGCAGGGCAAGCGGCTGTTCGGATTCATCGGCGCCGGCGGCACGGCGGGCGCGCTGCTCGGCCCGATCATCACGATTTGGCTTTCGGTTCCGCTCGGTCCGGTCAACCTGCTGATCGCCGCCGCGCTGTTCCTGGAAGTGGCGGTGTTTTGCGTCTACCGGCTCGAGCGCGCGGCTGCGGTGCACGCCGGGCCACGGCCGGCGGAGCAAAATATCGGCGGCGGCGCTTTCGCCGGCCTCACCGAAATGATGCGCTCGCCATATTTGCTGGGCATAGGCGCCTGGGTCGGCCTGCTGTCTTATGCCGCCACCATCGTCTATTTCGAACAGGCGAATATCGTTTCCGAGGCGGTCAAGGGTGCCGGCTTCCAGACGCGCATTTTTGCCAGCATCGATCTGGCCGTCAGCCTGCTGACGCTGGCGACGCAATTGCTGCTCACCGGCCCGTTGCTCAAGCGCATCGGCACGGGTCTGGCGGCGGCGGCGCTGCCGCTGGTCTACATCGTGGGATTTGCCGCTCTCGCCGCGATGCCGACGCTCATCGTCGTCGTCACTTTGCAAGTCGTGCAACGCTGGATGAACTTCGCCATCGCCAATCCGGCGCGCCAGGTGTTTTTCACGGTGGTCAGCCGCGAGGAGAAATACAAGGCGAAAAATCTGGTCGATGTCGTGGTCTATCGCGGCTCCGACGCGGCGTCCGGCTGGATCTTCGACAGCATGCAAGGATTGGGACTGAAGCTCGGCGCCATCGCGCTCTGCTCGCTGCCGGTTGTCGCCGGATGGACTGTGCTATCGTTGGCGCTGGGACGCACGCAGGAGAAACGTTCCGCGCAAGCCACCTCGGAGGATTAAAATGACGTCCTTCATGACGCGGCGTGAATTCGCCGCCTTGGCCGGCGCCGGTCTGCTGGCGCGGCCGGCTTTGGCGCAAACCGATCAGCCACTGCTCACCCGTGCCATTCCGAGCAGCGGCGAGCGCATCCCCGCCGTCGGGCTGGGCACCGCCAGCATTTTCAACACCGCCGACGACGCCACCCGCCAGAAAGCGGCGGCCGTCGTCAAATCCCTGCTCGCCAATGGCGGGCGGCTCATCGACACCGCGTCCACCTATGGCGACGCCGAAATCGTCATGGGCGATGAGATCGCCGCGTCCAAGCTGCGCGACAAGATTTTCATCGCCACCAAGACGGAAGAACCAGACGATGCCGAATTCAAGCGCTCGCTTTCCCGGCTGAAGACCGCAAAAGTCGACCTCGTGCAGTTGCACAACGTCAATTCGTCGAAGCAGTCGCTGGCGCGGTTCCGCGACTGGAAAGCGCAAGGCCTGTGCCGCTACATCGGCATCACTTCCACCTATCACGGCGATTTCGCCGCGGTCGAAGCGGCGCTCAAGCGCGAGAAGCCGGACTTCGTGCAGATCGATTATTCGCTCGACGACCGCGAGGCGGAAAAGCGCATTCTGCCGCTGGCGGCCGAGGTGAAGGCCGGCGTGTTGACGGCCCTGCCCTTCGGCCGCAGCCGGCTGTTCCGCGCGGTGCGCGGCAAGGCGATGCCCGACTGGGCGAGCGGATTTGCCGGCAGTTGGGCGCAATTTTTCTTGAAATATCTGCTGGGCGATCCGCGCGTGACCGCGGTCATCCCCGGCACCGGCGATCCGGCGCACATGCTGGACAATCTCGGCGCCATGCGCGGCCGGCTGCCCGATGCCAACGAACGCAAGCAAATGGTCGCGTTCGTCGAAAAGCTGTAACCGCGGCTTGGTGAAATTTTGCCTTGGTGCGGACGCCCGGACTCGAACCGGGACGGGATTACTCCCAAGGGATTTTAAGTCCCTTGCGTCTACCATTCCGCCACGTCCGCGCGTGGGCTTCTCATCACCGCGCCATCGCGCGGTTTCATCCACGCGGCGGCGTGTCAAACTATTTCGATAATAACTGGCTCCAGGCCGGGTCCCAGTCCTTGCCGCTGGCATCCACCACGCGGCCGTCCTGCTCGAAGAACTTGTTGGGGATCTGGAACATGGCGATGAACGTGCCGCCCTTCGGGCTCCAAGCCACGTGCCGGCTGCCCGCGGGCCGCCAGACGAATTCGCCGGGGCCGACCTCGACGCCGGCGTCGGGACCCTCTTTGTCCACCAGCGAACCTTCCAGCACGTAAGTCTGCTCGATCAGCACGTGCTCATGGTCGGGCAGCACCGCGCCCGGCTCCATTTTCATCAGCATGGTGGCGAGCCCGCTCTTGGGATCGAACAGCAGCGTCTTCATCTCGCAGCCGGGAAAGCGCAGC
>Ga0209890_10000750_pt1 | contig 15036 bp, 13 predicted proteins | sample OrgsoiDNA2013049_FD_185799 | JGI IMG/M metagenome (GOLD analysis project Ga0209890, IMG submission 185799) | Permafrost soil microbial communities from the Arctic, to analyse light accelerated degradation of dissolved organic matter (DOM) -... | ecosystem: Environmental > Terrestrial > Soil >...
CAAGCTTTCCGAATTCCATACCGGGTATCGCGCCTATTCGCGAGCGACGCTCGAGAGCATTCCCTGGCGCCGCAATTCCGACGATTTCGTCTTCGACAATCAGCTGCTCGCACAGGCGCTGATCGGCGGAAGCCAGGTCGGAGAGATATCGGTGCCGACGAAGTATTTCGACGACGCAAGCTCCATCAACTTCCGGCGATCGGTGCGCTACGGCATCGGTGTCCTCGGCGTTGGCGTATTGGGATTGCTCGCACGGACGGGCATTTGGCGGGCGGCGGTCTTTCGCGCAAGCGATCACCCGTGAACAGGGATTCGGTCAGGTTCTGGCTCGCCGAGTGTTGGCGCTTCACACTGCACGTGCTGACCGGAGTGCTGGCGGTCCTTGCGCATTACACGCTTATGGCGATCCTGCTTCACTTCGGCAGTAACGCACTGTTGGCGACGACGATTGGCTTCGCCGCCGGCGCATTCACACGGTTCCTGCTTTCGTATTTTCATGTCTTCGAGCCGACCAAAGGCGCAAGCGTCGCCGTTGGCCGTTTCCTGGTGGCACTTGCCGTGCAAGCCGTCGCGAACGGCGCCTTGTTTTCGGCATTTCTCGGACTCGGCCTGTCGACTTGGCCGGCGCAGATTGCAACGACCGTTCTTCTTACATTCGCGAATTACGCAATGTACCGGCTGTGGGTGTTCCGCTGACCGCGACACGGCCAACCCGGTCCGCTGCCGTGCCTCCGAAGTTTACTGAAGGTGCACTTCTCGCCGCCCAGCGGTGATCTCGGAAGTCACGTCGCGGAATTGCCCTTGCTCATAGGAAAAAAACATTCCATTGCCGGCATTGTCGCGATCCACCTTGGGCGGCGCGCTCAGATACGCAATGTCCAATCCCCCGACATGCAGCCAGGGCACAATCACGCCGTTCATTTCGAGAGGCCGGAAAGGAAGGGATTTGCGCGGGTCGAGATGACCATGGGGCGCAAAATAGAAAAAGGTCGGGTACTCGTTGTGAAACAGGCAGTCCTGTACGCGGTGTAGATCGGGCGCCAAAGCCTTGACGACCGCGTCCATTGATACGTAGATCGACCATTCGGGCGGAGGCTGAATGTCCAGGAAATACACGTGGCAGTCCTGCTCCGGCAAGTTGACTCCAGCGATCGATGCAACGGCCGCGTGGGCGAGGAGGCCGATTTCCCTCGAGCGCACTCCGTAATCCGTCGTCGTTCGATACGCGGCCGATCCGAAGGTCGCGATCATGAGGACAAGCGGCAGCACCACCGCGGCCCGCAATCGCGGTTTGTAAGCCTCCAGCGTGTCCCACGCCGCGCCAAGCACGACGGCGAGAAAAAGGGTGGCCCCGACGGTGCTGAGATAGTAGAGCCTCGACTGCATGGCCACCTCCACTGCGGAGATGCCAGCGCTGAGCGGTGCAGCGTTGAGCGCGGCAACGGGGGCTTGTAACAGGATTGGCGAAGACGATATGGCCAACGCGCTCAAGAGCAGCTCGCCGCGCCTGTCATGCCAGGGCCCGGCCTGACTTCTTCGCCATGCGAAACCAAACACGACTGTGAAAGTCAACGCCGCGCCAGTAAGTACTCCGCGCTGCCACGATTCCAGGCGTGGCCAGAATGACAAGTAATCGGGCGAATAGTCGAGCCACTTGTAAATTCCCTTGCCGACCAACTCTGCGAGTGGCGTGCCGCCGGCGAGGTTGCTTGCCGGGGTCCCGAGCACAGTCCATCGCCAAGCGACATACACGAGGGTCGTCGCGAGGAGCGAAAGCATTGCCTTCTTTACGCCCGCATCGCGCGGCTCGTGAATTGCCGCACCGAGCCAGAGCAGGAAGACTGGGGCCAATACCGCGATACCGACTTCCTTCGAAGCCATCGCCGCCAACGCAAACATCAGCGTTGCGGCGAGCATGACCGGCCGGCGGTCATCCAACCAGTCGTATGCTGCACGCAGGGCGAGCAGGCAGAACAGCGCGGCAAGGACGTCGAACCGGTTGGTCCAGACGAGCACCGTGGATATTACGGCGGGGTGGATGGCAAATGCGAGCGTGCACAATAGCGCCAGATTCCGCGATCGCAACACGAGATTGATGACGCGAAACAAGGCCACGGCAACGGCAATGTGCAATCCCAGATCGACGAGACTTTGCGCGCGGTATTCGGCGCCGAAAAGGGCCTGCGTGATCCACATCGAGGCGTAACCAAGCGGGCGGAAAATGGCGCCAGGAGTCGGAAAATGGTCGTTCACGAAGAACGCCAAAGGCTTATCGACCAGCCGCATATACGCGACAACGAAGAAATCGTCGCGCACCCAGAACCCCCGGAGACCAGGCCAGTACACCAGCGCAATTGCGATCGCGAGCAACACCATGCCGCCGAACTGCAGCACGCGTAAGCGTTGCCTTTGCCAACCCTCCATGATCTGATGCGGCGGGCGGGCCATGAGAGGTGCTTCGCTGTGCGCGGCCACGGTGTGCGCAATATTGCGATGGACGTTCGGTGGCATCGCTATCGGAATTGTTCGCGGGGCACGGTTTGGGTTGGGGGTTGCGCGATCCGGCGATCGATACGGTCGAGGCCGATGACGTCGATGCCACGCTGCAATGTGAGGTTTCTTTCCGACGAAGAATGTAACGTGCATCCCGCGGAATCGTCAATCAAGCGAGCCTTGAACAACGCATGGTGCCTTCCGGCGCGATGTCGGTATGGGCTACACTTCGGGCTTGAACGGTGATCATGCCGCAAGGAGCCCAATAGGGCTTCATGCAATGAGCGTTTCGGGTATCCGCAGAATAAAATGCAACAGCGCGAGTTTGACAAGTTTGCGGAAGAATATCGGTCGCTCCATGCCGCGAACGTCCGCGTCTCGGGTGAGACTCCCGAATATTTCGCCGAATACAAGGTGCTCGATGCGTCGCGCGCCCTCGCTGCGCGCGGCAGCCATGCGCGAAACGTCCTGGATTTTGGTGCGGGCGTTGGAACGTCCGTGCCCTATTTTCGCCGTTATCTTCCCGATGCGTCGCTGACGTGTCTCGATGTTTCGGAGAAGAGTCTCGAAATCGGTCGTTCCCGATTTTCGGGGCAGGCCGATTTCCGGGCATTCGACGGAACAACCATACCATTCGACGCCGGGACGTTTGACGTGGCTTTCGCCGCGTGCGTGTTCCATCACGTCGAGGTGGGAGATCAGGCGTGGCTGTTGAGTGAACTCCGACGCGTTCTCCGGCCTGGGGGGACGTTGATCATTTTCGAGCACAACCCGCTGAACCCGCTCACAGTTCATGCCGTCAACACCTGTCCGTTCGACGAGAATGCGATCCTGCTTCCCGCATGGACAATGACACGGCGTATCCGGCGCGCCGGATACTTGCGCATCGAGCGCCGCTTCAGGATCTTTTTTCCGCACGTATTTCGCGCGCTGCGCCCGCTCGAGCGGTTTCTCACATGGTGTCCGCTGGGTGCGCAGTACTCTGTTTTCGCAACAAAATGATTCGATCGTTCGACAATTCGTTGATGAAATTCGTCGCGGTGGGGCTCGCCAATACACTGCTCGGTCTGGGCGTCATTTACGCGGCGAAGTGGTTTCTGCACTTCGGCGACTTGGCAGCAAATCTGGTGGGCTATGGCATTGGCGTTGCGTTCAGCTTCGTTTTCAACAAGCGCTGGACATTCGACCATCTCGGGAACAACACCAGCGCGTTTGTTCGCTTTCTTGCGGTGCTTCTTTTCGCCTACCTCGTCAACCTGATGACAGTCTTCGGCGCGCTGCGTCTCGGCGTCAATGGTTTCATTGCGCAGGCTCTCGGCGTCGTTCCGTACGCGGTTCTTTCGTACCTCGGCAGCAAGCATTTCGTTTTCATTGCCCGCGGCGCCGACTAGGGAAAGGTAACCTTGATATGGTCACCATAAGCATTGTTGTTCCCTGTTTCAACGAGGAAGCGGTGCTGCCGGAGACTGCCAAGCGTCTGCTAGCACTGATCGGCCGGCTTCGCGACGCGGACAAGGTAAGCGCGGGCAGCAGCGTGTACTTCGTCGATGACGGATCGACGGACCGCACCTGGCAACTGATCGAGGGTTTGTCGAGACAGTACCCTAGCGTCGGCGGCATCAGGCTTTCCCGCAACCGCGGGCACCAGAACGCCCTGATGGCTGGGCTTCTTCTTGCGCCCGGCGACGCCGTCATCAGTGTCGACGCCGATTTGCAGGACGACCTGAGTTCAATCGAGGCAATGGTCGATGCTCACCTGGGAGGGCGCGACATTGTCTATGGCGTGCGCAAGAGCCGCAGCGTCGACACCTTCTTCAAACGCTTTCCTGCGCAAGCGTACTACCGCATCCTCCAGGCAATGGGAGTAGACGTCGTCTTCAACCACGCCGACTTTCGTCTCATGAGCCGGCGCGCCATCGACGCTCTGAAGGAATTCAAGGAGGTGAACTTGTTCTTGAGGGGCATCATTCCGCAACTGGGATTTGCCACGGACATGGTGTACTACGACCGGGCGGATCGCTTCGCGGGAGAATCCAAGTACCCGCTTGCCAGCATGCTTGCCTTGGCGGTGCAGGGAGTCACGTCCTTTTCCGCTACGCCGCTACGCATGATAACGGTCACGGGCCTGGTGGTCTCGCTTGGCACATTCATTGTGACCCTATGGGCGGTCTTCGTCTGGCTTTTCACGGACAGAGCGGTTCCGGGTTGGACCTCCACCGTGGTGCCGATGTACTTTCTCGGGGGGATCCAGCTCCTCAGCCTGGGTGTCATTGGTGAATATTTGGCCAAGATCTACATGGAAACGAAGCACCGGCCCAAATTCATTGTCGAGTCGGTCCTCAATCCCCAGGCCGCTTCGCTCCCGGTACCGACCGGGGTTGCGTGAACGAATATTTGTCCGCGAACGGTCCTTCGCATTCCAATTCGACGGCGTTCCCTCGATGATGAAACGCTTGCTACGTTCACTTTATGGCGAGGCGACAAACTCGGCCCCGGCGATCGCGCCATCGGCGTTCTCGCTGAACCGTCTCGCGCAGCAGAATCCGGGTTTGGCTGACTCCTTCATGTGGCGCACCAATGCGGTTCCCGCAACGGGCGCGCCACTGTTTCTGCACCTTGGCTGCGGAGAACAGGTCCTCGACGGGTTCGTCAATCTGGATTTCATTCCGCATGACGAGCGCGTGTTCAAGTGGAATTTGCTCGACCTCTGGCCCGATGCATTGGCAGGCATGGTCGAGGGCGTGTACTCGGAAGATATGCTCGAGCATTTTTTCCACGCGGAACAGGTATACATCCTGTGCAACATCAACCGTGTTCTGCAGCCCGGTGGAGTCGCGCGTACGCTGATGCCGAGCCTCCCCAGACTGGTGGATTACAGTGCGGACTACAAACCCGAGCCGGGTGAATTGCTGCACCACGCATTCGGCGTAGACACCGGTGCGGATGCCCTCAATATGGGCATGCGCTTCTCCGGACATCGCTGGCTGCACAGTCCGCAGAGTCTTGCCCGGATGGCACAGATGTGCGGGTTCGATGTCTTCCCGACCACGTGCGCCGTGTCGACCGTCGAGAAGTTCAACGGCATCAATCTGCGCGATGAAAGCAATTCGCTCTCATTTGCGAATGACCTGCGCAAGACGCGTTCGCTCACTCGCACGCTGCTGATGCCGCAGAGGATCATCGGTGCAAGCCCGGTGGAAGAGGTAGCGGAAGGCGTGCAGCTGCTGGTCGCGATCGCCGGACGCCCAACCGTCGAATACCTGATTCCCCGGCCAATGGAGTCGCATGCCGTCGCCTGCGTCAACATCCGCTCGTCCAATCTGTCTTCGTTTCGCGAGCACAATCTCAAGTCGCTGCTAATCGACGATGTGCATCGCGATCAGCCCTGGTATTTCGACGAGACGCTCAAGTCCAGGCCGTGCATGAATTTGATCACACACAACCAGCTGCCGCTCGTCATTGGCGACGCGAAGACGATTTCCAAGCTGGTGTTTTCGCCGACAGCGGAAAAAGGCGAGTATTTCGCGCTGGGTTGCGCGGAAGTATTCGCGCTCGAATGAGCTGTGACGCTCTGCTTCGTGGAGCCCGGGATTTGTCGGTCAGGCATAGGGAGGACGAATGATCGATCTGCTCATCCGCAATGCGACCCTGGCGGACGGCCGCCGGGGGATCGACGTCGCCGTTGCTGACAAACGCATCGTCGAAGTCGCCATGCGTATCGCCGGCGACGCGAGGGAGACCATCGACGCCGCGGGCCAGCTGCTGTCAGCACCCTTTGTCGACGCCCACTTCCATATGGACGCCGCATTGTCGTACGGCGTGCCGCGCGTGAATCGCAGCGGAACGCTGCTGGAGGGCATTGCGCTCTGGGGCGAATTGAAGCCGCAACTGACGGCGGACGCGATCATGCAGCGTGCTCTGACGTATTGCGACTGGGCGGTCGCCAAGGGCTTGCTCGCCATCCGTTCGCACGTCGATATCTGCGATCCGCGACTGATCGCCGTGGAAGCGCTGCTGGAAGTGAAACGGCGCGTGGCGCCCTATCTCGATCTGCAACTCGTCGCGTTCCCGCAGGACGGGCTGCTGCGCTCGGCGGAAGCGCTCGTCAATCTGAAGCGCGCACTCGACCTTGGCGTCGAAGTCGTCGGCGGCATTCCGCATTTCGAACGCACCATGGCCGAGGGTGCGGAGAGCGTACGCGTGCTGTGCGAACTCGCCGCCGAGCGCGGATTGCGCGTGGACATGCACTGCGACGAATCCGATGATCCGATGTCGCGGCATATCGAGACGCTGGCCCAGCAAACGGTTCGTCTCGGCTTGCAGGGCCGCGTGACCGGCTCGCATCTGACCTCCATGCACTCGATGGACAACTATTACGTGTCGAAACTCATTCCCCTGATCGCCGAGGCGCGGGTGAGTGCGATCGCGAATCCGCTGATCAACATCACCTTGCAGGGGCGGCATGATACGTACCCGAAGCGGCGCGGCATGACGCGCGTGCCGGAACTGCTGGCCGCGGGCGTCGAGGTTGCGTTTGGCCATGATTGCGCAATGGACCCCTGGTACAGCCTGGGTTCGGCGGACATGCTGGAGGTCGCGCACATGGGGCTGCACGTTGCGCAGATGACGGGGCAGGACGCGATGCGCGCCTGTTTCCGGGCGGTAACCGATACGCCGGCGAAGATTCTCGGACTTGAGGGCTATGGCATTGCGCCTGGCTGCCACGCCGATCTCGTACTGCTGCAGGCGCGCGATCCCATCGAGGCGATCCGCTTGCGCGCAGCGCGCGTGGCCGTGATTCGACGTGGCCGCGTCATCGCGCGTACCGCGCCGGCGATCGCGTCTCTTGCGGTGCCCGGGCGGCCGCCGGCTGTCAGTTTTCAGTACGACTCTGCCGGCGCTTAAGCGGTATCCCCGAAGTCGATGCGCAAAGGAGGCGCTCAGGAAGCGTGCGCCGCGGCATAGGCCCCGATCTCTGCAAGCCAGGACTGCTTGCGCGCGTCCGGCAGGAATGACGCAACAATCGAGTTGCGCGCGAGCTTGCCGACGTCCGCGCGGGAGAGGCCGAGCGCCTGTTGCACGGCGACAAAATTGTCCGCGATGTAGCCGCCGAAATATGCCGGGTCGTCGGAATTGATGGTTACGCAAAGACCGCGATCGAGCAATCGTTTGAGATTGTGGTCGGCCATCGTCTTGAACACGCCCAGTTTGATGTTGGACAGCGGGCAGACGGTGAGCGGGATTTGCTGGGCGGCCAGACGGTCGCACAGTGCGTCGTCCCCCTCGCAGCGCACGCCATGATCGATGCGTGTGACCTTGAGCAAGTCGATCGCCTGTTCGATGTAGGAGGGCGGTCCTTCCTCGCCGGCGTGGGCTACCGCGAAAAATCCGGCGTCGCGCGCCCGCTGAAATACTTCGCTGAATTTCTCCGGCGGATTGCCGGCTTCGGAGGAGTCGAGACCGACCGCAAAGATCGTGTCGCGATGCGGCAGGGCTTGTTCGAGCGTTGCCATTGCGTCGTCCGCGCTCAGGTGGCGCAGGAAACAAAGGATCAGCCGGGAGGAGATGCCAAGTTCGGTCATGCCGGCATCGAGCGCATGTCGAATCCCGCGCAAGACGGTTTCGAACGCGATGCCGCGGGCGGTGTGCGTCTGCGGGTCGAAGAAAATCTCGGCGTGCACAACCCCTTGTGCTCGTGCGCGCAGCAGGTACGCCCACGTGAGCGCGTAGAAGTCGCTTTCGTCACGCAGGACGTCCGCGCAGGCGTAGTACAGATCGAGAAACGATTGCAGGTCGTCGAACCGATAGGCGTCGCGCAGCGCGGCTTCCGATGCATAGCCCAATGCAACACCGTTCTTTCGGGCCAGCTGGAAAGCCATCGAGGGCTCAAGCGAGCCCTCGATGTGAATGTGCAACTCAGCCTTCGGGATTCCCGCAATGAACGATGCAATGTCTTTGGCGCCAGTGGCGCGAGTGTCGCTCATCGCTGACGCGCATCGACCCGGCAGCTGCCGACGATGCAGACCTACTTGGGAATGGACCCTTCGACGCCCTCGATATACCAGTTGATCGCCATCAGGTCCTTGAATGGCATCTCCTGGCCCGCCGGGATCTTCATGGCACCCTTGTTGTCCTTGAGCGGCCCCGCAAAAAGAATCAGCTTGCCGTCGATGATGGCCTGTTTCTTCTCGTTGAACAGTTTCGCCACGTCAGGTGGCACCGACGCATTCAACGCCGTCAGTACGACCATGCCTTCCTTGATCCCCCAACTCGTCTCGCCGCTTTTCCATGTGCCGTCGAACACTTTCTTGACTTGGCTGATGTAATAGACGCCCCAGTTCTGGGTATTCGCCGTAAGTTCCGCTTTCGGGCCGTACTTCGCCATGTCGGAGTCCCATCCGAATGCATTTATCCCCTTTTCCTGGGCGACCTGCACCACGGCCGGCGAATCGGTATTTTGCGCGAGCATGTCCGCGCCTTGCGCGACCAGCGTTTCGGCGGCCTGCCGTTCCTTGCCCGGGTCGTACCACGTATTGACCCAGATCACCTTGGTCTTGATCTTGGGATTCACGCTCAGCGCGCCCAACGTGTACGCATCGATGTTGCGAATCACTTCCGGAATCGGGAACGAGCCGACAAAACCCAACGTATTGGTCTTGGTCAACTTGCCCGCGAGAACCCCAAGCAGGTAAGCGCCTTCGTAGAAGCGCGGCTGATACGTCGCCAGGTTGGGTGCGGTCTTGTAGCCGGTAGCGTGCTCGAACTTGACCTTGGGAAACTGCTTCGCGACCTTGAGCGTCGGTTCCATATACCCGAACGAGGTCGTGAAGATCAGCTGATTGCCGTCGGCGGCGAGTTGACGGATCACGCGTTCCGCATCGGCGGTTTCGGGAACATTCTCGACGAACGTCGTCTTGACCTTGTCGCCGAACTCCTTTTGCAGCGCTATCCGGCCGAGATCGTGCTGAAAGGTCCATCCGCCGTCGCCGACGGGGCCGAGATACACGAACGCGACCTTCAAGGGCGGGTCCGCCGCGATCGCCGTCATCCCCAAGCCGAACAGCAAACCCGAACCCACCGCAATCGTGGCTAATTTTGAAATCAGATTACGCATGTCTTCTCCCCATATCATGTTTCGCCACCGCCGCGCCTCCCAGCAGGCACGCTGCCAGGGCGCGACACGAACGCGCGCACAGGCTCTCCGCAATGTTACCAAATCGCCGTCTGCAAGTGCCATTCGAATGATGCCATTTTGTATACAAAGCGGCAGCAGCGCACGGCAGGTCGTGCGACGCGGATGAGCACCCGAAAAAATGCGGGTGAGCAACGCATCGGCGTTGTGGACAATTTGCGGCCGAGGCTTGCGATACTTGCCGATCGCACGGCACAATAGCGCAGGGAGATCGCGGGTGACGCAGCCAGACACAGCCGATGTTCGTGGCCAGGAGCCGCGCCTGGTGTTGACCGGGATCACCAAGCGCTATCCGACGGTGGTCGCCAATGAAGACATCGGCCTCTGCGTGCGGCCGGGAGAGATCCACGCGGTGCTCGGAGAAAACGGCGCGGGCAAGAGCACGCTGATGAAAGTCGTCTACGGCGTCATCAAACCCGACGCCGGGTCGATTCGCTGGGAAGGGCGCGAGCAGACCATCGCCAATCCCGCGGCCGCGCGGCGCATGGGCATCGGCATGGTGTTCCAGCACTTTTCGCTGTTCGAGACGCTGACCGTGGCGGAGAACATCGCGCTGGCGCTCGATCACCGCGTGCCGCGGGACGAACTTGCGGCCAACATCACCGAGGTCTCGAATCGCTACGGTCTGCCGATCGATCCGGGCCGCCTCGTCCACAGCATGTCGGTCGGGGAGAGACAGCGCGTCGAAATCGTGCGGTGCCTCTTGCAGGAGCCAAAACTCCTGATCATGGACGAGCCGACGTCCGTGCTGACGCCGCAGGCGGTGCGCAAACTCTTCGAGACACTGCGACGGCTCGCGTCCGAAGGGTGCAGCATCCTTTATATCAGTCACAAGCTCGACGAGATCCGTGCACTTTGCGACACGGCGACGGTGTTGCGCAACGGCAAGGTCAGCGGTACCGCGATGCCGAAAAACGAAACGAACGAGAGTCTCGCCCGGATGATGATCGGCGGCGAGCTTGCCGAGTGCCATCTCACGGCGCGCGCGGCTGGCGAAGTCCGCTTGCAACTGGAAAATCTGTCGCTGACGACCCTTGATCCATTCGGCACCGCCTTGAAGGGCATCAACCTGTCCGTGCACAGCGGCGAGATCGTCGGCATTGCCGGCGTTTCCGGCAACGGCCAGAAGGAATTGCTTGCCGCGCTGTCCGGCGAGGCGCCGATCGAAGACGCGGCCGAGATTCGCCTGCTCGGCGCGGCGGCCGGCAATCTCGATCCCGCCCAGCGACGCCGCCTCGGGCTGACGTTCGTGCCCGAAGAACGGCTGGGCCGTGGTGCCGTGCCGCCGATGAGCCTCGCCTACAACGCGCTGCTCACCGGAGCGAGGCATGGCATGGTCAGCTATGGCATCGTGCGCAGCGACTCGATGCATCAATTCGCGCAAAAGGTCATCGAGCGCTTCAAGGTCAAATGCGGCGGCGATGACGCGGCGGCGTCGAGCCTTTCGGGCGGCAATCTGCAGAAATACATCGTCGGACGCGAAACGCTGCTCGAGCCGCGGGTGATGATTGTTGCGCAACCGACCTGGGGCGTCGACGTGGGGGCGTCGATGCTGATCCGGCAGGCGCTCATCGACTTGCGCGACAGCGGCGTCGCCGTCCTGGTCATTTCGGAGGAACTCGACGAATTGTTCATGATCAGCGATCGCATCGCGGTGCTTGCGGGAGGCCGGCTATCGCCGACGCGACGATCGGCGGAAACGAACATCGAACAGATCGGCGTATGGATGAGCGGCAATTTCGATTCCGGCGTGCCGGCCGGCACGGAGGCCGATCTTGCTTCGGCTTGAGCGGCGGCCCGCGCCGTCCAAGGCGATGCGCATCGCCTCGCCGCTGATCGCGGCGGTCGCGATGCTGATCACGGGGTTCCTGATCTTCACGCTGCTCGGCAAGGAACCGGCGCAGGCGTTCTACGTGTTCTTCATCAAGCCGATCGACAATTCGTACGGCTTCAGCGAATTGCTGCTCAAGGCGACGCCGTTGATCCTGTGCGGACTCGGACTGGCGATCGCCTATCGCGCGAACGTCTGGAACATCGGCGCGGAAGGGCAGCTCGTGATGGGCGCCATCGCCGGCAGCGGTGTCGCGCTCACGTTCGGTGAAAGCAATGGCTCCTGGGTCCTGCCGCTGATGCTTTTGGCAGGCGTCATCGGCGGGATGGTCTGGGCGGCGATTCCGGCATACCTGCGCACGCGGTTCAATACCAACGAGATCCTGGTAACGCTGATGCTGGTGTACGTTGCGCAGCTGGTCCTGTCGTTTCTGATACATGGACCTTGGCGCGATCCGGCCGGCTATAACTTTCCGCAATCGCGCATGTTCGGTGACGCAGAGTTGTTGCCGGTGCTTGTCGAGGGCATGCGCGTTACCTGGGCGTTTGTGCTGGCGTTGCTGCTTGCGGGCGCATCGTGGTTCTTTTCGGCGAAGACGTTTGCCGGCTTCCGCACGCTGGTTGCCGGACTCGCACCCGCGGCGGCCCGCTACGCCGGATTCAGCGAGAAGCGCAACATCTGGCTCGCCCTGCTGATCAGTGGCGCGACTGCCGGACTCGCGGGGATCTGTGAAGTGGCGGGGCCGATCGGACAATTGCAGCCGACAGTCTCGCCCGGCTACGGTTTCGCAGCGATCATCGTCGCCTGGGTCGGACGGCTGCATCCTCTCGGTATCGTCCTCGCCGCGCTGCTGATGTCGTTGCTCTATCTCGGTGGCGAGGCGGCGCAGATGCAACTTTCGCTTCCCTCGGCGGTGACGGGGTTGTTCCAGGGATTGCTGTTGTTCTACGTGCTTGCCGCCGATCTTTTCATCGGCTACCGGATCAGGCGCACCGACCCGGTCGTCAAGGCGCCGACGCCTGTGCAAACCGCCCAGAAGCCCGCATGAGGCCCGTTGCCGACATGACGAGGGCGATCCGCGCAACCGAGCTGGGATGAATCCATGAATCCGATCATTCCCATCATCGCCAGCACGGTCGTGGCAGCGACGCCGCTGATCTACGCTGCACTCGGCGAACTCATCGCCGAAAAAGCGGGCGTGCTCAACCTTGGCGTCGAAGGCATGATGCTCGTCGGTGCCGTGGCCGGCTTCGCCATCAGCTTGCAAACGGGCAACCCGGCCGTCGCCTTCGCTGCTGCCGCCGGCGCAGGGATGCTGTTGTCGCTGGTGTTTGCATTTCTTACGCTGACGATGCTGACCAATCAGGTTGCGACAGGCCTGGCGTTGACCCTGTTCGGCGTCGGCCTGTCGGCGTTCGCGGGTCACGATTTCGTCGGGACGCCCATCACGGGACTCAAGTCGATAGAGATCCCGGGCTTGAGCGATCTGCCCATCGTCGGACCGTTGCTCTTTCATTACGACATCATGGTCTACCTGTCACTGGTGCTCCTGGTAGCCGTGCAGTGGTTTCTCAGCCGCACCCACGCCGGACTCAAGATGCGCGCGGTGGGTGAATCGCCCGCCGTCGCACACGCGATCGGGCACCCCGTCATCGCGATCCGTTACCTTGCCGTGATGTTTGGCGGCGCGGCCGCGGGCATCGCGGGCGCGTATCTGTCGACGGTTCAGACGCCGATGTGGGTCGAGGGCATGACCGCGGGCAAGGGCTGGATTGCGCTGGCGCTGGTCGTCTTCGGCACGTGGAAACCGATGCGCGTGGCTCTTGGCGCGTATCTTTTTGGCGGCGTGACGGTGATGCAGCTCTATGCGCAGGGCTTCGGGTTTTCCATACCGTCCGAATTCCTGTCGATGTTGCCGTACGTCGCGACCGTAGTGGTGCTGGTCCTGATTTGCCGCAATCCGAAAACGATTCTGCTCAATCAGCCGGCGTCGCTCGGGATACGCTTCCATCCCGACGGCTGAGATCGACTCAACCGACGCGTACTTCGTCGGTCCATACCTTGAAGCTCGCCAACGTGTTCGACCCAAACGTGCTGCTGATGGCAACGTCGGAAGCGTCGCGCCCGCGTGCGATCAGCACCCGGCCGATGCGCGGCATGTTGTTGCGCGCGTCGAACGTGTACCAGTGGCCATCGAGGAATGCCTCGAACCATGCAGCGAAATCCATCGGGCCATAGGGGGGCGGCATGCCGATGTCGCCGAGGTAGCCGGTGCAGTAGCGCGCGGGAATGTTCATGCACCGGCAGAACGCGACCGCGAGATGCGCGTAGTCGCGGCAAACGCCCGTCTTGTCGTGAAAGGCTTCCAGCGCGGTGCGTGTCATGCGCGCATGCTCATAGCCGAAGGTGATATGCCGATGGACGTAGTCGCAGATCGCCTGGACGCGGTCCCAACCCGTGGGCGCCTGCCCAAAAAGATTCCACGCGGTCTCGGAAAGTCGGTCGGTTTCGCAGTATCGGCTTCCCAGCAGGAACAGCAGCGTTTCCTCGGGCAGATCCTGCACGGGAAGCTGTTGCGCCTGCGGCACGATCACGTCAGGCGCGCCGCTGTCTTTGACGATCGCATCGGCGGAGACGCGTGTGCGCCCCACCGGTGCAACGATGCGCGTGCACCAGTTGCCAAAGCTGTCGCGATAGGCAGCCATCGGTACCGGCGGGTCGAACGTCAGGTCGTCACGGCCGACGAGATCGGAGACACGCGTGAAGTGGACGTTGAGGTTGAAGATCATGGGAGTTGGCTGCGGGCAGTCGTAGACCATTTCGAAGCCGACGCGAATTTGCATCATAGTTCTCCGGTAGCTGCCGGGCGGGATTGCGCAACGCTGGCGGCGCACGTGGTGGCAAGCATGCTCAAAGCGTTGCCTGGCGAAAGTTATTCATTGATGATCCGGTAGCCGTCGATCGCCGCGTGCAATCACCAGACCAGCTCCGGCAACTGGCGAAATACCTGCCTCGTCCCTTCGCTCCACTCGTGGCTGAGCGCCGTGAAATAGGGGTCTCCGTGGTCGAATCGGCGCCGCATCTGCACTTCAAGGCTGTCACGTTCGTAGCAAATCAGGTCGATGGGCATGCCGACCGAGAGATTGCTGCGCATGGTCGAATCGAATGAGACCAGGACACATTTCGTGGCGTCGGCAAGGGCTGTCGAACGCGTAATCACGCGTTCGATGATCGGCTTGCCGTACTTCGTCTCGCCGGTCTGCAAGTACGGGGTGTCGACACCAGCCTCGATGAAATTGCCCTCGGAATAGATCCGGAACAGACGTGGCGACTCGCCGTCGATTTGCCCGCCGACGATGAACGAGGCGTTGAAGTCGATCTCGTTTTCCTGCAGATACTCACCGTCGCGTCGTTCGATATCGCGCATCGCATCCGCCGCCAGCACCGCGACGTCGAACATTGTCGGTGCGTTCCAGAGATTCATGATCGCATCGCCGGCAGCGCAACGCTGGTTCAGTAT
>Ga0209890_10000751_pt1 | contig 15023 bp, 18 predicted proteins | sample OrgsoiDNA2013049_FD_185799 | JGI IMG/M metagenome (GOLD analysis project Ga0209890, IMG submission 185799) | Permafrost soil microbial communities from the Arctic, to analyse light accelerated degradation of dissolved organic matter (DOM) -... | ecosystem: Environmental > Terrestrial > Soil >...
CACGTGATCCCTCTGCACCCGGCGACGACACCCGCGCGCCACGGTGTCAGCAGTGTCCGTTCGCACACCATGCTCGTCCTCACAGTCTTGGTTAGATTATGGGTAACCCATCGGCAAACTCATGAAAAACATGGTATTGGCAGATGCCCGCTGCGCTTGGCGTAGACAGGATCGTACGCGTACATGAGGCGATGCGTGAGGTCACAGCTACCCCCCACCGCTCACTTGGTCGGCTCACGAGCACATTGGGCTTCCGGTGCCGCCTCCCACGACGCAGCGAAGCCTATAGCTCCGCTCCTGGGATCTCTGCGATGTGCGCATCCAGTCGATCGACCCGCCCGGCGACACGAGCGTCGCCGTACGCGTGTCTCCGAGCAGGGCGTAGTCGCGGAGCGGGTGAACACGCGACCTCAGTGGAAACCGTTCAGATGCCGCAGCTGGGCAAGCGAATCAGCTCCATGAACTCCGCGCGAGTCCGTTGGTCGCCGAGGAAGACGCCGCGCATACTCGAGGTCAGCGTTCGGCTGTTCTGCTTTTGCACGCCGCGCATCATCATGCAGAGGTGCGCAGCCTCGATGACGACTGCGGCCCCGAGGGGTGAGAGCGCCGCGTCAAGGGCGTCGGCGACCTGGCTCGTGAGTCGCTCCTGTACCTGGAGACGTCGCGCGAACATGTCGACGATCCGGGGCAGCTTGCTGAGACCGATGACGCGACCATCGGGAATGTAGGCAACGTGGGCGAGGCCGAAGAACGGAAGCAGATGATGCTCGCAGAGGCTGTAGACCTCGATATCTCGGACGATGACCATCTCTGTATAGGTCTCGGCGAAAACAGCTCCGTTGATCACCGTGCCCAGATCCCGCTCATATCCGGCGGTGAGAAATTCCAGCGACCTGACCACACGCTCCGGCGTCCGCTGGAGGCCTTCTCGCTCCGGGTCCTCACCGAGGTAGCGAAGCATGCCCTCGACCAAATGGCCTGCCTCAACAATCCGGGGCGGTGGTCCCGACACACCGAGCGGTGGGCGGCTCCAGCCGTCCGCACGCGGGGTGAGGTCGCGAGATCGCTGCTCGTGCTCCGCCGTCTCCTCGGACAGCGCGATGGTGCTCAATGACCTGCAGCGGCGAGTTTCAACTCAACGCGTCCCTCTCGCTCACGCACCGCAAACGTCGGCTGATCAAAGGTGGCCGGTCCCTGGAACACCCGCCCCGACTCCACCGAAAAGATCGACCCGTGCCAGGGGCACGTCACGCGGGTTCCCTCCAGCGTACCTTCGTCGAGCGGTCCGCCCGCGTGCGAGCAGACTGCCGCGATCGCGTGGAGCGTACCGGCTCGGCGGACGAGCAGTGCCGGCATACCGGCCGCATTGACCCGGTGCATCTCCCCCTCCGGGAAGTCGGCCGCCATGCCGACGGCGACGTAGTCCTCCGGACCCTCCGCGAAGGCGTTGCGGTTGACCATCGTGCCGAGACCGAAGACCAGGTGACCACCGAGGTATCCCCCCGCCATCACACCGGCAAAGCCGACCGTGGACAGTCCGACGGCAAGCGGGTGCAGCGAGGAGGAACCGAACCACCGCAGCGCAAGCGAGGCGGCATCGAGGGCAACGACGGCCACCATTGTGAGTCCGTGAGCGGTGGCCACCCGCCGCTCGTGACCGATCGTGTCGTGATAGTCGGTCAGCCCGGTCAACGCTGCGAGGATGGCGGCGGACAGGCCGAGAGCGAGCGCGACGTCCCCCGCCTGCGTCGGCAGAGCGCTGCTGAAGTGAGCGACGTAGTCGGCGACCACACCCGCCGCCCAGGCACCGATCGGCAGGTCACTGATGGCGGGATGCAGTGGGTGGCCCATGACGGCGCTGCCGTGCATGACGTTCTTGAGCGCACGCCCCGGGCGACCGAGCGCCCCGTATACGGCGCCCACTCCCCCCTGGAGCACATCGGCCACCTTTTCCAGCCATCTCTGTCGCCGAATGACTCGATCAACCGGGCTCTCGGTCACCTTTCCTCACCCTCGTGTGTTGAGAACCGCCGGGCGTGCCCGGGGCCGTCGCCATCGTGACGACCCGAGTTCATTGTGTCAAGGCGCGATAAATGCTAGATTCATGCTGTGCCAACCACTCACGGGAATTCCCCGAGATCAGTTAGCCCGTCGGAGCCGTCTGCCTCCGGGAACGTCGAGCGGTTGGTCACGGCTCTTCAGGACCCCACCCGCCGGCGGATCCTTCTCAGCCTGGTCGGTGATGGCGGACCTAGGACGATCGACGATCTCGCCGAGCTCGTCGGCGTCCACCGGACCGTCGCCTTCACCCATCTGGAACGGCTCGCCGATCTCGGGTACCTGGAGAAGTCGCAAAGACGTGGACGGCTCGGTAAACCAGCCTCGCTGTATGCCGCGAGGCCTGGTGTTCTCTCGTTCACGTACCCGGCTCGCCAGTTCGTCGCCCTCGCGAGCATCCTCGCAGCTGGCGTGACCAGCCTCGGCGATGCGGCGCCCGGTGTGGCCAAGGCAGCCGGATTGCGATTCGGTGAGGACGCGGCCCGCCAGGGTGCGCGCTCGGTGGTCGAAGCCATCGCCCCCCTTGATTCACTGGGAGCCGACTACAGAGTGGAGGGCGAGAGGATTCTCGCCGGCAACTGCATCTTTCTCGAGGCGTGCGACCAAGCCCGCGAGGTCATCTGCGCCGCGCAGGCCGGCATCCTTGAAGGTGCCCTACACGCCGCGGGCATTGCGGGAACGGTCCTACCCGAGGGCCCGCTGCCGACCCAGGGTTGCGCTTACCGGCTGACACGTCACGGCACCGCGATCTGATGGGGTGTACGGTCTGGGGCTCCAGCGAGGTCTCGCCGTCCCACTTCACGCTCTTCTAGGAGATCCCATGGCCCTGTATGCCGGACTGAGCGATGCCGCCCCCAACCGCATCCTCCAGTTGGTCGATAGCGACCAGGTCACGCGCAGCGCCGCCGACCCCTGCCTCGTCTGCGGCCGCCCCGCCACGTGGCGGATTGAACGCCCCGACGGCAGCTATCTGCTCTGCGAGTGGTGCGACTCAATCATCCGGGAATATGACTCCAGGCATCCCGAGCGCGATCCCAGCCGCCACCTCCGGTTGGGTTGGGGCGAGGCGCGCCCCGGGATCGAGCGCTCCGCGGTCTTCGCCCGAGGTAGGTCGTTCGGAGAATTCGCTATCACCCACGCGTAGCGGCGAACCAGCGCGGGCTGGGGCGGATGCTTACGGGCCACGCTGGGTGACCGAGGTGCAACGGAGCTAACAGTCGTACGACCTGCTGCTTGTGGAGAAAGTGTTACCCCGGTGGTAGCGTTCGGCACCTCATTCGTCGGGACCCACTTGGCCGTCCGGCTCGCACGGCGGGGCGACAGCGGCTCCCACACCGGAGGCTTGGGATGAAGGCGAAGCTGGCGCTTGGGTCACTCATAGTCGCGACGGCGCTGCCTGCGGCCGGCACGGGCGGCTTCTCGGCCGGTGCGCAGGCGACCGCAGCGCAGCACCTTCACATCAGCTGCTATGCCAGCGCCGGGATATGTGCGGAGCTGGGGAACCCAGCGGAGGTCTTCGGGGCCGACCACTACGTCGGCCATGACGAACCTGGCGTGCACTTCTTTTCAGACCAGCCTGGGTCGGGGAACCGCTTCCAGTCTCAGTTGACACTCCCCACAGACCCATCGGCTGCCAACCCCACTCAACCGGGCAAGGCGTACGCATTTCAACTGAACAGCGGGTCCTGGTACGGGATGACGCTGTGCGACACCCAGTCGTATCCCGAGCAGGTCAAGAACTGTACCGCGGACAGCAATTCCAACATTGTTGACCCGGCCCTATCGCCGAAGCATCCCGGGGCCGCCTTTATGGAACTCCAGTTCTATCCCCCCGGATGGGTTCAGTGGCCGACATGGGCGGTGGCCGTCGGGACGGGTTCCTGCGACCCCAAGAAGTGGTGCGCCGCGCTCAACGTGGACAGCCTTCTCGAGGATCCGGTGGCGGGAACTCTGCAGAACGCAACCTGCGCCGCCAAGGTGGGCGTGGAGACGATCAACTTCGCGTTTCTCACTATCAACGGCACGTCGACGGGACCAGCGAATCCCGTTGACTCGACCTCTGCCACCTTCACCCCTGACCCGACTCGCGATCTGTTCATGAGCTCAGGAGACAACCTGGCGGTTACACTCCACGACACGCCGACGGGCCTCGAGACGATCATCAAGGACAAGACGAGCGGCCAGACGGGATCGATGACGGCCAGCAAGGCGAACGGCTTTGCGCATGTCAAGTTCGATCCGACTGGCACGAGCTGTACGGCGATTCCCTATGACTTCCATCCGATGTACAGCACCTCCTCCGAGAAGACGATCCTTCCGTGGGGAGCTGACCAGGACAATATCGCCTTCACCGACGAGATCGGACATTTTCAGTATTGCAACGGGGCAACCCCAGTTCCGGCAAGCCCGTTCGGTTTGGACGACACCGGCAACCCCATCAGCTGTCCGACGACTGACACGGAGGAGATCGGCGTGAATGCCGAACCGTCAGACGCTGACAACAACTTCTGCTTCCCGGGCACCGAGGCTCCAAGAATCCACGTGAGCGGCTGCATGGACACGAACACCGGCTTCGATGGTTTGACCTATCAACCGGTGTGGCCGGATGGCAACACGATGCTGCATCCAACGCCATACCGTTTCAGCAGTCCCATGACCGGCGCTTCGTATGGGATACCCTACAGCCGGGCGGTGTTCGAGGTCGACCTGCCCGATGTCGAATCGACTGCGGCTGTCAACCCGTGCAACCGCTCCACCGGTAGTGGATGCACGCATTTCCCACTCACCGACGACGGGCAACCGGTCGCCTTTTACCCATTCTTCAGCACGACCGGCGCCGGTGCCAACTGCCGCTGGCAGTTTGGTAACCACATCCCCGGGTCAGCCAACGACTTCGGCCAGAACGCGCAATACGGACCCCTGCTCAACGCCAACTACATCCTCTTCGGCGGCGGCGGTGTCACGGTCACGCGGTTCAACTCCTTCCGCCACATCCTTTCGACGAATCCCTGCTGAGCTACATCCCACCGCAAACCTGAGGGCTAGGGGGTCGCCTCTGGGGCGGCCCTCTAGCTGTGCGCGCTTGGAGCCTATTTAGAATGAGTCGAGCTGTTGCGCCAGGACCAGCGAGGCTGCCGGTCAGGCGAACTCCGCGGTCTGCCGAGGCTCGCGCGCCTGTGTCGCCCCGCGGCGTTGCCGTCCGGTCTTCGCTCGCGGCCGCGGATTGCCCGACTCGGCCGATCAGCGCTAGAGTGCCGCCGACGGACGAAACCGTTGGGTCCCGGAGGGTGCCATGGAACGGGTAAACGGAGCCACCGCAATCACTGGCAATCGGCCGGGACTTCGTCGCGAGGCCGTCGGTCTCCGCGAGGTTCTCTTCCAGAGCATCACCGCCATGGCGCCTGGTGCTGCCATCGCGGCGTCCATCCCCGCCGGTGCCGCGTACGCCGGCGGCTCCCTGCCGCTCGCCGTCGTGTTCGCGTTGATCGCATGCATCTTCACCGCGCTGGCGATCGGAGAGCTCGCTCGGCATATCCCGGCGGCGGGCAGTGTGGCCACGTACACGGCCCAGGGCCTCCACCCGGGGGTAGGGTTTCTCGTCGGCTGGGGATACCTCTTCATCGAACTGCTTGTGCCCCCTCTGCTGTTCCTCCAGTTGGGGTTCACCGTCGCCGCCACGCTGAATGCGCAGTGGCCGTCGGTATCAGCGGACCTCTGGTGGCCGTGGGTCATCCTCGGCTCGCTCATCGTCCTCTTCGCCGGCTACCGCGGGGTGCGGTTCTCAGCCAGGCTCGGAACCGTGCTCGGGAGCTTCGAGATTGCCGTCTTCGTGGTCCTGGCATTCCTGCTCATCATCAACGCGGGCTCACACAACGACCTCAGCGTGTTCGGCACCGGGCACACACCCGACGCGTACAAGGGATTCACCGGCGTCATCGCCGGTTCGATCTACACAGTCCTGGCCTTTGCCGGCTTCGAGGCAGCTGCGCCGCTCGCTGAGGAGACGGTGAACCCCAAGCGCAACATCCGCCTCGCGGTCGTCGGTGCAACTATCGGTATCGGCGTCATCTACATCTTCACAACCTACGCCATCGACATCGCGTACGGGCCGGGCAGGTTCACCAAGTTCACGGGCGCCGGGGCGGATTCCTGGCAGGGCGTGGCCAAGGCGTCGTACGGCATCTTCTGGGTTCTGGTCTTCCTCGCAGTGGTCAATTCGACGATTGCCAACGCCAACGCCGGCTCGAACGTCTCCACCCGCATGGCCTTCGCCCTCGGACGCATTCGCATGCTACCGCGCTTCCTGAGCACACTCCATCCGCGGTACCGCTCGCCGTATATCGCGGTCCTGATCCAGTGGGTGGTCGGGCTGGCGGCTCCGCTCATCCTGGGCTTCAAATACGGGCCGACGACCGGCTTCATTTTCGACGCCACGATCATCGTGCTCATCATCGTGGGGGTGTATATCGCCTGCGACCTCGCCTGCATCGGGTACTACCTCCGGCACCGGCGAGAGGACTTCAATCCGCTGATGCATCTGGTCATTCCCGTACTCGGCATCGCCGCCTTCGTACCCGCGTTCCTCGCCGCGGCCGGCATCCAGGCGTTCAGTTTCATCGCACCGCTAACATCCCCGTCCTCGTACGCTGGGATCGTCGTGGGTGTCTGGCTTGTCATCGGTGTCATCCTGCTTGCGTACTTCGCCACCCAGCACCCCGAGCGCCTCGCAGAGATGTCGCGAGTGCACCTCGACGAGGATCCGGTTGGTTCTCCAAGCTGACGTGCGAACGTGACAGAGCCGCAGGTGATCGCCTTCCGGCCAAAGCCCGAAGAGTTCGCTTGGACGTTCGGCGGAGCCTCACCTGTGATGCGAGTGGGGCCGGGCTCCGTCCTCGAGCTGTGGACGGAGGACTGTTTCGCTGGCAGGGTCCGCTCGCGCAACGACCTCGTGTCCGTCGTCTGCGAGTTCCCCTTCCTGAACCCGCAGACAGGCCCGTTTTACATCGAAGGCGCGGAGCCGGGCGACACGCTCGCGGTGCACTTCATCTCGATCGAACCCAGCCGGGACTGGGCGGCCTCGACGACGGTGCCGCTGTTCGGCGCTCTGACCAGCACGCACCTCACCGCCACCCTGCAGGCACCGCTGCCTGAGATCGTCTGGATGTGGCAACTCGACCGGACAGCGCGGCTCTGTCGCTTCGAAGCTGGAGAGGGTGACTTCACGGTCGACCTGCCGATGGTGCCCATGCATGGGACAGTAGGCGTAGCTCCCGCAAACCTCGAGGTCAGGTCGGCGCTCGTTCCTGACGCTCACGGCGGCAACATGGACACTCCGGAGATGCAAGCCGGAGTTACCTGCTTTCTTGGCGTCAACGTCGAGGGTGCACTCTTCTCGATCGGCGATGGACACGCCCGCCAGGGTGAGGGCGAAACGTGCGGCGTGGCCATCGAATGTGCGATGGACACCGTCGTCGCCATCGACCTGATCAAGGGGCGCTCCACGCCGTGGCCGCGGCTGGAGTCCGACACCTACATCATGTCGACCGGCTCGGCGCGCCCGTTGGAGGACGCATTCCGGATCGCCCAGAGCGACCTTGTGAACTGGCTCGTTTCCGACCACGGTCTTGCGGTCATGGACGCATACCAACTCATCAGCCAAGCGGTGGAGTCGCCGCTGGCGAACGTCTGCGACACCAACTACACGTCACTGGCGAAGATCCGCAAGGAGTGGCTCCCGCCGCGCCACGGCCCCCTCGCGGAGGTGCACCAGCGACTTCGCGAGGTCGGCCGGCGGTATCTCGTCGGACGGTAGTTGTCGCGGAAAGCGCGGCGAGCGATTCAGGGCAATCGTCGTAGGACGCTCCCTCGGCTATCGACGCGCGTCAGCGCGACAATCTCGAGCGTGTTGAAAATAGTCGACACGGCGAGTCGTCCGCCTGACCTACCAGATGAACGGAACGACCCTGCGTGTGCGCCGCGCGTACTCGATGTACAGCGGATACGCGACGCTGAGCAGGCGCTCCTCGTACCGCGCCCGCAACAGTTGCACAGCGACGAACGCCGCCAGTACGAGCACGGTCGACACGGTGGGGTTCACGAGCACGAAGGCGAAGGCTGCGAGGATCTCAGCGGCGTACAGCGGATGGCGGACCAAGCGGTACGGACCGCCGATGACCAGCCGGCGCACCTCGGGAATGATGCTCAGGCTGCTACGCAGGTGCATCAGCGCATAGATGATCACCGTAAAGGCCACGATCGAGATGCCGGTGGACAGGCCACTGCTCCAGAGCGGTGGCCTGTAGAGCAAGGTGCTCGGCGGCAGTGCGCCGACGAGGAGCACCATGAGGGTTCCGGTCATCGCCAGCGCGCGAGGCACCAGCCGTCCATCGCGATGGTGCGGCGCTGGGCGCCTGACATAGAGGCCCACCGGGATGAGGCAGAAGCAAAGGTAGAGGGCCGCTGGGAGCGGTCCGCTCACCAGCCCAACAGCAGTCGCGGGCCTGGGGAGAGCGCGCACATCGACGGCAAGGCGAAGAAGCTGCTGGTAGCCAAGCCACGCAAAGAACGTCGCGGGCACGAGGCGCCCGAACACGACGAGCCGGAAGAGGCCAATGGGGTTGTTGCGCCAGGCTTTGAGAGTGCCGGCAGGCACCTCCACCGCGCCATCCCATAGTGGGGCGTCGACCGGTGCCCGCGGCGTCCCCCTGACGCCGATCGCGCCACGCGCTGTCATCGGTACCATCCAGCTGCGCGCATCGCTTTCATCGTAGGCGCGGCCAGGGCCCGGGCAAGCCCCGCAAGTGGTCGTACGACGAAGGTAACGGTGTCGAGCGCGCCCGCGTGGCCCACGATTTATCCCGTGATCAAGCACTCGCGGCAGATGACCAGGAAGGCGCCCTCCACGACCGCGCACGACGCCGTACGTTCCTCGAGCGCCGCATGACGCCGCCTGGAGGAATTCGCCTTCTCATCGTCGATGACGACGCCGTGGCTCGCGAGACGCTGTCTGAGAGATTCAGTCGCGACCAGGACATCAATGTTGTCGGCGTCGCTGCCGCCGCGGATGAGGCAATACGCATCGCTGCGGACCAGAGCCCGGACGTCGTTGTGATGGAGGTGTCGATTCGCGGTATGAGCGGGGCGGAGGTGGCCCGGCAAATCCGGGCGGTCTCACCGCATTCGAAAGTGGTGATGCTCACCGGCGTCAGCGACCACCAAAGCGTGCTCGACTCAATCGACAGTGGTGCGGTCGGGTACATGTACAAGGACGACGATGACGACGCGGTGGTCCAAGCGATCCGGGCGGCGTTTCGCGGCGAGTCACCGATGTCGGCTCGGGCGGCGACGGCACTGCTCGCCTCACGACGTCGCGCTACCGAAGTCCGCGGTGCTGACGGAGACGGATCACCTGGCTAGCAAACCCTTCAGCCGCAGGCGCCGGTTCGAGAACGGGTCACTGCCTGAAGCAACGTCTTAAGACGTTTGAACACTACCGAGGAGCACGCGGTCCGTGACACAGTCGTCTCTCAACCCGTAGGAGGACCCTTTGACATGCCATTCACAAGAGCACGGAGCATCCTCGGAGCAGCGGCGCTGCTGACGCTAGCGGCCTGCGGCGGTGCAGCTGCGACGAGCGCGAGCAGCGCATCAAGCGGCGGCGGTACAAGCAACCCCGGAGCGGTAAAGGCCACGGTTGCGTCCGCAACCGTGAGCGGCCACGGAACCGTGCTCGTGGCGGGTTCCAGCAAGATGACCCTGTACCAATTCACCAAGGACGTGGCCAACAGCGGCATGAGTGCCTGCTCGGGCGCGTGTATCACGCGCTGGCCTGCACTTACCGTCCCGTCGGGCAGCTCGCCTTCAGCATCGGTGAGCGGCGGACAGTGGGGCACCATCGTGCGCGGCGATGGCGGTGGGACGCAGGTCACCTACAACGGTCTCCCGCTGTACTTCTTCTCCGGAGACAGCAAGCCGGGCGACGCCAACGGGAGCTATCCGGGGTGGGTGGTTGTGGCGGCGATGGCCGGTTCAGGGTCGGGCGGCGGTGGTGCTGCGGCAAGTCCAACATCGTCAGGAAGCGGCGGGTACGGCTACTAGAGATGCGCCCGTCATCGTTCCGCGGCAGCCACGGCGCTCTCGTCGTGGCTGCCGTCGCGATGGTCTCGGTCGCCTCGTGCGGGACTCCGTCGGGCACGGCGGCGGCAGCGACACAAGTCAGGTCCTACATCGCCGCTGTCGAGCCGATCCGTCTGGGTGTCAATCATCTCCTCGACGGCGCTGACCCCATCCTGGAGGAGTACCGGTCCCACCGCCTGAACGGTCAGCAGACAGCCGCAGCCATGGGTGACCTCGAGCGAGCCTTCGCGGCCTACGCACTCGATGTCAACGCGCTGCAACCTGCCAATCCGACGCTTTCGCGCATCAACGCGGCGTATGCGCACACCTACGTCCTCGAGGACTCCTATCTCAGCGCGTTGGTGGCAGCACTGCCCGACGGCCAGTTCGGCTCCCTTCCCACGACGCAGGCCGACCAGCGCGCCACCATCATTGAGTGGAGGATCCAGCTCGAGCTGATGGGGCGGAACACGCGAGTCGCTCTCCCCGCCGACCTTCAGCAAGCGGGCCGCGGCGAGATAGCCCCCACGGTCACGGGCGGCACCTGACGCCGCATGGGGCGGTGGCGTGGTGACGACGTCGTTCGGCGCGAAGCACTGCTGCCTACATCCCGGGCATTGACATGACTTCTAACACAGCGATTGAACTGTCACCAGGCGTCTTCAGGTGGGGATGGTCTTCAAGGAGCGTCGTGACAGCGTCGCGCGACTCTGCCTGGAGGATCGAAAAACCGGTGATGTGCTCGTCGGCATTGCCACTCGCGGCGCCGCCCACCGAAGATGCCTCTCCAAAGGGGGACCCAAGGTCAACGATCGCCTCGCCGGCGCTGGCCGACCACCGCGTCCAGTCCTCCATGCCCGCCTGCATCTGTTCAGGGGTCGCGGAAGCCATCATCTCGCTGGCCGAAGTCGACGACTTGTAGAGCACCAGAAACCGCTTCAAGGCACGCGCCTCCTCACATCAGGTTGCCGTCCTCGGAGTCTACATCGGGCCATAACAGGGGGCCCCGACCGGGCCTTCACGGAGCCTTCCCGACAACGTGTGGACGCCGGACATGAGAGGCGCCGGCGAGGGCTATTGGTCGACGACGACGTACGCGCGCACCGGAAATGTCGCGCCACCAACCCACGAAATGGGGACTGCGTGGAGGCGCCCGCCGCCAGATTCGAGAGAGGCTAGGTTGGTCATGTGCTCGCATATAGGGATGCCGGCGCCCAGCAGGATCGTGTGCGCCGGACGGGCCATGTCGGCGATGTCGTCGATATTCAATGAGTCGATCCCAACAAAGGCAACTCCAGAGGCGACGAGCCGGTCGCACCCCTCGGAGGTCAGGAAGGGGTTGGCGCTGAAGTAACTGTCGGTGCCCCAGTGATGCGAAAAGTCGGTGCGAACAAGTACGGCCTTGCCGCTCAGGTCGCCGATGGGCAGGGCGTCGGGGCCGATCGCCCGCCCGACGCCGGTGGCGTCAGCGACGACGACGGGCAGATCGGCAAGACGCTCGAGTGAAAGTCCGGCAAGGTCGACACCAGTCCGAAAGCGATGTCGGGGCGAGTCGACGTACGTCCCCGTGTTGCCACACAGGTGGAGGGAGGCGATGAGGAACTCCGACTTGCCGTCGTATCGCGACGCGTCATAGTCGTTGAGGATCTCGGCCCGCGGTACGGGTAGCGGTCGGTACGTTTCCATGCCCGCCACAACGGGATGGCTGAGGTCGATGAAGCGGCTCAAGGCGACAGTGTGGATCGCAGCTGTGGGCGGTTCTCCTATCAGTGAACGAGGACGCGGCGGCTTGAATCCTGTCGGCGGCGCCCCCAACATGGGTAGATGCTCGCGCTGATCGTCGTGCTGGCCGTGGTACTTGGCATCCTTGGGATGGCGTTCTGGAACGTGACGCGCGCTGAGCCCAACGCTGGGCCCGCTCTCGGGACGAACAATCCGTATCCGGATGGCGTTGGGTTGTTGGGACCCGGCGAAGACGCACCCACTTTCCTGCCTTCGCCGATCATCAGCGATGCTGAGGAATTCCGCCGGGACGCTCACCTCCATCTGACGAGCGCCCAGCACACTCGAAGGCGAACTGCGGCGGCCAGCACTTGGAGGGAGGAGCCGGGAGCCATGGAGGCGGCGGGCCTCGTCGACAGGCCTGAACCACCCACGGGCGAGGGCCCTGCGAGCGGCGCAAACGAGAGCAGCGAGGCGCCCAGCCGCGGGCCATCGTGAATCGAACTGAGCCAACTGGTCGGTTCGATTTCTGGGGCTTCGTGAAAGGCCGAACAACCGCTGGCGCGAGTATCGCAACCACCACATCAGCCTTCGCCGCCGGCGTCGGCCTAGCTGCCGTCGCCGTAGTGCCTCTGCGTCTCGTGGTCATCTCCGTCGGGGGGGTACTGGCACTCTTCGCAATTGGCAGCAGCGTGTCGACGATCCCAGTGGGCTAGGCCTTGCCTCCCCGTCACTCTGGCCTATGGTGGACGCTGTACCTTTCGAGCCTCGGCCTCGGCTTATTGTTCGGGGTCGAGGTGGAGCGCGTCTGCTCATCACCGCGAATCGTCGTGATCTGAAAGCCATCTCACCGGTGTCACAGCGTTGCCGATGCGCCGCCCGTCTCCTGCCGGGCGTACCTGATCCGCCAGGTGCTCTCCCAACTGCCGTCAGCATTCTGACGCTCGTAGTTCCAGAGGATGGCCGCCGGTGCGATGTCGGACCAGACCAGCCGCGTCAACGGTCCCGGCCCAGGCCCGGGGATCCGCTCGAGGATCATGCGATCGGCGCTACGTGAGCCCTGGAAGATGGCGCTGTATCCCCGGTTGTCCCAGTAGTCCTGCCGCCAGCACTCGGCGTCTGCATCCCAGCGGCTGACGCTGGCGCCGATGTACGCACCCGCAGGATCAGGAGCGGTGAAGAGCTCGCGGATCGTGTCATCGACCCGTGTGACCGAGTTGACCCCCGCCTCGACCTGGCCGCCCTCGCCGCCCCAGCTCACATCCCAGGTGCCGAGCCAGAAGTCGAAGCTGTCAGCGCTCACACCCGATAGGATCTCATGTGATGATTTCGCGGAGGGTGACCGGGCGGTCCGCACTTCGCCTGAGGTCGGCAGGCATGTCAATGCCCGACTGCTCCGCGTGAGGCGCAGGAACATTCCGCACATCGAGCACGGCATCGAGCGTCAGGGGACGGTCCTGAGGGTCTGGCTCGTGGACAGGGCTGACGGAGTGAGCGAACTCCACCACGAGGGATCGGAATTGGTGGCCCGGACCTTGAGATCGCGGTCGTAGGACTGCAAAATACATGACTACTATGAGTCAGCGCAGAGAGGTGCCAACTATTCGTTTTGACGCCACTCTGTACACGATGGACAAGTGGACTATTTTGCGCTTGCCTGAGAAAGCGAGCGGGAAACTGCCGTCGCGCGGGCAGGTGGCAGTGCAAGGAACGATCAATGGCTATGGGTTCCAGGCGGTGTTGGAACCAGACGGCTATTTTGGCCACTGGATGAGGATTGATGGAAAGCTACAACAAACCGCTGCTTTAGGCGCAGGTGACACCGCGACGCTCGAAATTGAGTCACTCAAAGACTGGCCGGAGCCGAACGTGCCACAGGATCTTGAGACAGCGCTGGCAGCTGCACCTCAGAAGATCCAAAACCTATGGAAAGATATTACGCCGATGGCGCGCTGGGAATGGGTTCGCTGGGTCGATGCAACCCAAAACCGTGATACGCGCAAACGACGGGTCGAAGTAAGTATCTCGAAAATGAAAAGCGGGAAGCGACGGCCCTGCTGTTTCAACCTTGCCGCATGCACCGACCCGAACCTGTCAAGAAACGGCAGGCTTATTGTACCAGCTTGATTTGTCGTGTTCGACCCCTTGACTCTCCGGGAAAATGGAGCGGGAGACGAGACTCGAACTCGCGACATCCAGCTTGGAAGCTATGCGATGTGATTTGTATTCAGAATCGCGCTCAAACCGGTTTAGAGCGTCAGATTTGAGCTACCGACTCCGGCCTTCTAGCTCGGCGTCGGTCCATGTCGCACGCCGTACCTCAGCCATGAGCCGCGACATCATCGAAAAGCCGAGTGACAAGCCGCTCGCTTCGTCAAGGGTTCGGCGACTCGAAGCGGACATTCCCCCTGCGCCCCTGCTTACGAGACGGAGCCGAAACTGCCCCCCTTTCCGCCCCTCTCGAGAGCCTACCGACCACGGGCTTGGACTCGTCGAGCGTCAACCCTGGGCGGTCGGACCGGCACCGGCGCAGGCCCCGCCGCGGCTTTTCGCCGGCACCTGTAGACGCGGCCGCGCCATCCTCTGTACGCCGGGTAAGTCCAACCGCATGCCCCTCCCCCGTTCCCCATCGACGACCGAGGTCGGCGCCGGGGAACCGCGATCGTGAGAACCCGCGGGCCTGATCCGCTCACCCGTCCAGGAACGCCGAGTCCGATGGCACCGCGAGCATTGCGACGAGGGTGCGCGGGCATAGCGTCATCCGCTCCGGCACCAGGTACGGCCGGGACCTGATCCCTGCCGGGATCACCGAGCAGCCGGCGCAGGCGATGGCCTCTCCGATCGCCACGCGCGGGCACGAGCCGTCGTCGGCAGGTCCCGCGCACGCCCAGAGCACGCGCCGCGACACCGGGTCACAGATGAGAGTGTTGGTGTTCATACCAGCACCATGGGCTCACCTCCGTGGCAGCGCCAGCGGGAGTCCACGCCCACTGCATCCCCGTGATTCCCGCTGGTCTGGCCGTCAGCCAGCGAGAGAACTTTCCACTGGTGCCAGCGGCAGCGTCACCTTCACGGTGGCTCCCTTCCGGCGCGCGAGCCGCGACATCCTCGAAAGGCCGAGTGACAGG
>Ga0209890_10000752_pt1 | contig 15023 bp, 13 predicted proteins | sample OrgsoiDNA2013049_FD_185799 | JGI IMG/M metagenome (GOLD analysis project Ga0209890, IMG submission 185799) | Permafrost soil microbial communities from the Arctic, to analyse light accelerated degradation of dissolved organic matter (DOM) -... | ecosystem: Environmental > Terrestrial > Soil >...
CGGTCGCGCCCATGATCGTGGCCGCTGTGATCTCAGGCCCCTGACTGTCAGGGATGAGGTCTTTCAGCACGACCTCGGCGAGCGAGAGGTCGACGCCCTGCCGGTTGAGGCTGGCGAAAGCGGTGACGCGGATCAAGGCACCTTCGAGCTCGCGAATATTGCTGGCGATCTTGCTGGCGATGTATTCCATGACGTCGTTGGGTACGTTCAGTCGCTCCTGCGCTGCCTTCTTCCGGAGAATGGCGATGCGGGTCTCAAGCTCGGGCGGTTGGACGTCGGTCAGCAAGCCCCATTCGAATCGGTTGCGAAGCCGATCCTCCAAGGTGATGAGTTGCTTGGGCGGGCGGTCGCTCGAGATCACGATCTGCTTGTTCGCGTTGTGCAGGGTGTTGAACGTGTGGAAGAACTCCTCCTGCGTTTGTTCCTTGTTCTCCAGGAACTGGATGTCGTCGACGAGTAACACGTCGACTTCGCGGTAGCGCCGCCGGAAGCCCTCGGCTTTGCCATCACGAATCGAGTTGATGAAGTCGTTGGTGAACTCCTCCGAGCTCACGTAACGCACTCGCGCGCCGTGGAACAGGCCCATGGCGTAGTGACCGATGGCGTGCAGCAGGTGGGTTTTGCCAAGGCCTGACTCGCCGTAGATGAACAACGGGTTGTAGGCCTTCGCTGGAGCTTCAGCGACCGCCACGGCGGCCGCGTGCGCAAAGCGGTTGCTGGCTCCGATCACGAAGGTTTCGAACGTGTATTTCGGATTCAGCCGGGCTGGCTCGATTTCGCGGCGGGCGCCAGGTTCGCGACCGGTGCCGAGATGCGCGCGGGCGGGCTGGCCGTCGCGGCCGCCGGCAGTGGGCCGATGATCTGGTTCGCGGCGGGTGTCGTCGCTGCCGCGATGAGTGTCGTCGACGTGGCGGGTCTCATCGGGATGGCGAGAGCTCTGCAGGCCGGTCGCCTCGTCGCGGGAGCGGCGACCCGCATCTCCCGCGCGCTGCCGGTCGTCGTCAGTGGCGAATGCCCGGTTGTCACCGGCGAAGTCGCGGCTGTCATCTGGCGAGCCCGCGACCGCAGTCGACGGCTCGACCGTCACCGCTACCCGCACGTCGCGGCCGATCTCGAGGGCCAGTGCCGCCGTCAGCGCGGGCCGCAAGCGGGTTTCAAGGATGTCTTTGGCAAAGTCATGGGGCGCTGCGAGCAGCACCGTGTCTTCGACGAAGGCGATCGGTCGGGTCAACGACAGCCATGCCTGGAACTGGGGGGTCAGTTCATCCTGGGCGGTCAGCCGCTCGAGTGTGCGCGACCACAAGTGGGCGAGATCAGGTCGGGGATCTGGCGATTCGTCTGCGCCCACCGAAAGTTCGGGGGCGTTGCCAGCTGTGCTGACCATGCTTGGGTCGGTGCTGATGCCAGTACTCGTGATGTCAGTAGTCACGGCGCTCTCCTGCGGGGCGGACATGCCCACCCCCTCACGGGCAAATTCTGCCCAACCACGCGATGAAAGCGTCCGGCGAAGCCGGCCACCATGGAGCCCCTCGCGGTGGGGAACGCAAGAGTGCCGGGGAAAACACGGGTGGTTAAGCCCGAAATGCCGCTAAACGGTTGCTAAATAATGGTGTCAGGGGTCGTTCGTCCACACCGTCGTCCACAGCCTGTGTACGCAGCGCGGCTAAAGGGCCACCGATCGCAACCGACCGAGCAACCACCTGGCCAACGAGGGCGAGCGACGGCTCGATCAGAAAACGTCCGGCCGTGGGACGCTAACAGCGCGCCGCCCCGTGCTTCAAGCAGTTCTCCACAAGCAGTTGAAAGAATCTTGGCAGTTTGACCGTGCCTCGCGCCGCACGTACCGTAGGTAGTTCATGTGACCTGCTAGGCGTGACGCTGTCTGTTAGGCGTGACGCTGTCTGTTAGGCGTGACTGCGTCCCGCCGTCCTCGCACTTCTGCCGCTGCACCCGCCGCTGCACCGCCGTTGTACCTTCCGCGTCTCTGGAGCCCCCGAGTGAGCAAGCGCACGTTCCAGCCGAACAATCGCCGCCGTGCGAAAACCCACGGCTTTCGGCTCCGCATGCGAACGCGTGCTGGCCGTGCAATTCTCGCTGCTCGCCGCCGGAAGGGTCGTCAGGGCCTTTCGGCCTGACGACCGCACCCGGATTCCTGTGTTACCGGCCGCGTCGCGACTCCGACACCGCTCCGACTTCCATGCGACGGTGCGGCAGGGCCGTCGCGCCGGTCGGACGTCGCTCGTCGTCCATCTCATGCCGGTAACGGTCACACCCGTAACACCCGTAACAGCCGACTCGGTCACGGCCGGTGCACGAGTCGGATTTGTTGTGCCGCGGACCGTTGGCGGCGCGGTCGTACGTAACCGGATTCGCCGACAGTTGCGGCACTTGGTGCGGCCGCGACTGGCGGAGTTGCCCGACGGTGCCGCCGTTGTGGTGCGAGTACTTCCCGCCGCCGCGACCGTCACGAGGGCGGCCCTCGCGGCCGACCTAGACGCTGCTCTCGCGCGTTGCGCGCCGGCTGCGTCGACCGGCGGGCGACCATGACCCCGTTGAACCAGATTGCCCCGATGACCCCGGCGGCGACCGCTCCGGCGGCCCGGCCCACGCTGCTCGCGCGACTGCTGGTGCTGCCGATCGAGGGGTACCGCAGGCTGATTAGCCCGTTTCTCGGTCAGCGCTGCCGCTTCACTCCGTCGTGTAGCGCCTACGCGGTCGACGCATTGCGCGTGCACGGTGCCGCCCGCGGCCTCTGGCTGTCCGTTCGTCGGGTCGCCCGCTGCCACCCGTGGAATCCCGGCGGCGTCGACCCAATACCGCCCCGTGCACCGTCGGTCTCGTCCGGCCTGACAACAGGAGTACCCCGGTGCACATTCTGAACCCTTTGTACGTGATTGTCACCGAAGTCATTCTTGGCATCCACGCCGTGCTGAAGCCGCTCTTCAATGGCAGCAGCGGCGTGACCTGGGGACTCTCGCTGTTCTTTCTCACGGTTCTCGTACGAATCCTGCTGTTCCCGATCTTCGTCAAGCAGATCAAGACGCAACGGGCGATGTCGGTCCTCGCGCCCAAGGTCAAGGAATTGCAGGTCAAGTACAAGAAGGACCGCGAGCGCATGAACACCGAGGTGATGGCGCTCTACAAGGAGCACAACGCCAACCCGTTGATGGGCTGCTTGCCGCTGCTGCTCCAGATGCCGGTCTTCTACGCGCTGTTTCACGTGCTGCGCTATATCGCGGAGCACGGCGGCTCGGCGCGGGCCAACTTCACCGCGCTGCCCGGATCGTCGGCAACCTCCGCCTGTACGCAATGGCTGCAGTCCAAACAAGCTGGCTTCCACCCGCAATACGGCTGGTCGGCGAGTTCGTTGTGTACGGCCGGCCACGCGAAGGTCTTCGGGGTTCCGCTCGCGCTCGGATTCAAGACCGCGTCGAAGGCGCTGGCGTTTGGCGCGACGCCGTCGACAGTGAAGACCGTGACCGTCATCGCCATCATCATCATGGCGAGCACGACGTTCTTGACCCAACGCCAGCTGGTCGCCCGCAACGCTGCGAGCGGCACCGCAATGCCGTCCCAGCAGAAGATCATGCTCTACGTATTGCCGCCGATCTTCGCGCTGTTCGGGTTGAACTTCCAGATGGGCGTGCTCATCTACTGGGTGACCACGAACTCATGGTCGCTGGGCCAGCAGCACTTTGTCATCAAAGCCATGCCCCAGATCGCCCCTGGCGGACCGCTACCCGGCGCATCACCGCCGGGTGGAACACGGCCTGGCGCACCACCGCCGGGCGGGACGACGAACGGCGGCGGAGCCAGCGCGGCGTCCGGGCTGACCGCTCGAAAGAAGCGCGGCCAGTTGCCGCCGGCGCCACCGGCCGCAACGGTGCAAATTCGCCGCCAGCAACCGTCTCGGCCACCTAAGCGCAAGCGTGGTGGCGGCGGTTCGCAGCGCCCAGGTAGCCCCCGATGAGCCAGGAGGACGAGGCAGTGACTAGCGCGACTGACTCACTCGACGAGCCGACCGCCCCCAACCACCCAGATGAGGCCGATCAGCCCTCCCACGACGACGAGCCGGGTACGGCGAAACTCTCGCTTGCCGACCTGCTCGAGCGCGAGGGCGAAGTCGCGGCCGACTACCTCGAGGGACTTCTCGACATCATCGACGCGGACGGCGACATCGACATGGATGTCGAGGGCGATCGGGCCGTGGTCTCGATCATAGGCGACCGATTGCGGCACCTGGTCGGGCCCGATGGCCAGGTGCTCGACGCGTTGCAGGAGTTGACGCGCCTCGCGGTCGCACGTGAAACGGGGGTGCGCAGCCGGTTGATGCTCGATGTTGGCGGGCATCGCGCCCGGCGCCGCTCGGATCTCACCGTGCTGGGGACCAAGGCGGCCGAGGAGGCAACCGAAACCGGCGAACCGGTGCGGATGTCGCCGATGTCGGCGTTCGAGCGCAAAGTTGTGCACGACGCGATCGCGGCGGCGGGTCTTCGGAGTGAGTCCGAAGGCGTCGAGCCGGCTCGATTCGTGGTGGTGCTGCCGCCCGGCATGAGCGAACTGCCGCCAGCGTCGATCGAACTGCCGACGACCGAGCTGCCAGCGAGCACGGACGCCGAAGTACCTGACCCGTCCGAGCCGGCGGATAACGCCTGAGCCCCGCCCTCTACCTGAGCCCGCCGTAGAGATATGTCACTAGCGGCTGCTGTTTTCGGCGGGCAACTGGCAACGGCGACGCGCTTCGCTGAGTGGTTGAGCGGGCCGGGAGTCGAACGCGGCATCCTCGGCCCGAACGAGGCTGACCGGCTGTGGGACCGCCACCTGCTGAATTGCGCGGTAGTGGCCGCGCTGATTCCACCGGCAAGCACCGTGGTCGACATCGGCTCAGGAGCGGGGTTGCCGGGCATCGCGCTCGCGCTAGCCAGGCCGGATCTTTCGATGGTGCTGGTCGAGTCGATGGCGCGCAGAACTGCCTTCCTGGATGAGGTCGTTGCCGATCTTGGGCTGGTGAATGTGCGTGTGCAGCGTTCGCGGGCAGAGGAGCTTGCGTCGGCGCGGATAAACGCTGACGTGGTCACCTGCCGAGCGGTGGCCCCGATGGGGCGGCTGGCGGGCTGGGCGGCGCCACTCCTGCGCCCTGGCGGACAACTCCTCGCGCTCAAGGGCGCTGGAGCTGTCGCAGAGATAGCGACCGGGTGGCCGGCCATTCGGGAGGCCCGGATGGAGTTGGGAGCGACATTGTTCGTCATCTCGGTCGCCACCGGGGGGTCAGGTGCGGAGTGGTTGCCTGCGGTTCGGGTGGTCGAACAGGCTCGCTGGCGGGCGAATTCCGGGTCCGAGGCCACGATGATGGCCGCCGATCATGTGCTGGTTGAGGACGGTGAGGCTGGCGAGACCACGGAGGCGCTCGCCGTCGTCGTCCGGCTAAATCGGGGTGCACCAGGCCTCTCGCAGCGTCGGTCGTCTGGTCTAGGCTGACGCACTCCCGGCGACCGACGGGCGAGGTTCGGCAGTACGCCCGTTTGTCCCGAAGGTCTTGTCCCGAGGATCCGAATCGCACGTGATCGGAGGTACCCGCATGAATGGTTCAACCGTTGCGGGCAGCCAACACCCGTCGTCCATTCCGGTTTCACGTGAAACAACCCGTGCCCGAACCGATCCGCTTGTCGGTCGCCATGTTTCACGTGAAACACCGCCAGCAGGCGACGACACCCCGATCGCGACGGCGGTGGCCACCGCGCTTCGGGTTCTGGGCCGCACCGGCGAGGACTTCCCCAAACCGCACGCTCGACGGGTGGTTACGGTCGCGAACCAGAAGGGCGGCGTCGGAAAGACCACATCCACCGTGAACATTGCCGCGGCGATGACGCTGCACGGTTTGCGGGTGCTGGTGATCGACCTCGATCCCCAAGGCAACGCCTCGACCGCGCTCGGGATCGATCACCACGCGGACATTCCGTCGGTCTACGACCTGCTGATCGAAGGCAAGAGCCTGCGCGATGTCGTCGTCGAGGTGCCCGAGTTGCCCGGCCTCGCCTGCGTCCCTGCGACCATTGACCTCGCGGGCGCGGAGATCGAACTGGTCTCGCTGGTGGCCCGGGAGGCCAGGTTGCACCGGGCTTTGGCCGAATCGACGGCCGACTTTGACTATGTGCTGATCGATTGTCCGCCGTCGCTCGGCCTGCTCACGGTGAACGCCTTGGTGGCCGCCCAGGAAGTGCTCATTCCGATTCAATGCGAGTACTACGCGCTGGAAGGGCTCAACCAGCTGCTCCGCAACATCGACCTGGTGAAGTCGCATCTGAATCCGAAGCTGCACGTCTCGACCATCTTGCTGACGATGTATGACGGGCGGACCCGGCTTGCCTCGCAGGTGGCCGATGACGTGCGCGAGCATTTCGGTTCGACTGTGCTGCGCACCGTCATTCCGCGCAGTGTGCGCGTCTCCGAAGCCCCGAGCTACGGCCAGACCGTCATGACCTATGACCCCACATCGCCTGGTGCGCTGTGTTATCTCGACGCCGCTCGAGAAATCGCTGATCGAGGAGCGGAAGATCCCGCTGCAGACAGGAGTCAGGAATGAACACCCGACGCGGTGGCTTGGGCCGGGGCCTCGGTGCGCTCATCCCGACCGCGCCGGCGCGGGCGGATCTCACTGTCCTGCACGATCCAGCGCACACGGCGATCGCCAATACCGCCGTTGCGCAGGCCGCAAGCGACCTCCGCATGGTGGCCGTGCCTGGCGCGCGCTATGCCGAGATTGCGGTGCGGGATATCCGGCCGAACCCGAAGCAGCCTCGACAGGTATTCGACGAGGCGGCTCTCGATGAGTTGGCACATTCGCTGCGGGAGGTCGGCTTTCTCCAGCCGGTCGTCGTCCGGCCCGCAGCGCAGGGATACGAACTGGTCATGGGCGAGCGGCGCTGGCGCGCGGCCGAGCAGGCCGGATTCGCGACCATCCCGGCTATCGTCCGCGAGACCAACGACGATGTGTTGTTGCGCGACGCGCTGCTGGAGAACCTGCACCGCGAGCAGCTCAATCCGCTCGAGGAAGGCGCTGCCTACGCGCAACTTCTGGACGAATTCGGTGTGACGCACGATGAGCTGGCCCGTCGCATCGGGCGATCCCGTTCGCAGGTGAGCAACACCATTCGGCTGCTCAACCTGCCCCCGTCGGTCCAACGCAAAGTGGCCGCCGGCGTGTTGTCAGCAGGCCACGCGCGGGCACTGCTCTCACTCGACGACGCCGGCGCCCAGGAGGCGTTGGCGCAGCGGATCATCGCCGAAGGCCTGTCGGTGCGCGCAGTTGAAGAGCTGGTGGCGGTTGGCGACGACTCGGCCGCCCGGCGTCGCGGGCCCCGAACCGCGCATCGACGGGCGCCCCGCCTCGACGAGCTCGCGGCTGGACTCTCCGACCATTTCGAGACCCGCGTTCGAGTCGATCTGGGTAAGACGCGCGGCAAGATCACCATCGAGTTCGCGTCAGTCGATGATCTCGACCGCATCGTGTCGGCTATGGCGCCAGCGTTGAACCCGCGCAGCCGCGAGGGCGGCAGTTAGACCGGCGGCAGTTAGACCGACCGACGGCTCCGCTGCACGTGGCGCTACATCGCTCCGGGGCGGGACTGGCCGCGCTGCACTGCGTGGTGCAGCAAGTCTCGGCAGAGCGTGCCGAGATCGAGCCCGGCGGCTGCGGCCGCAAGCGGGAGCAGGCTGGTCGTCGTCATGCCGGGCGCCACATTCGTCTCTAAATAGTGCACCTGACCCTCAGCATCAACAATCAGGTCTGTACGCGACAAATCTCGTAAACCGAGGGTTAGGTGCGCTAACACCGCAGCCGCACCAGCCGCTGCCGCCTGAGCTGGGTGCAGTCGAGCCGGCGCGTGGTACTCGGTCATTCCGGCGGTGTAGCGGGCGGCGTAATCGAACGTCCCGCTCAACGGCTCGATCTCGACCGCGGGCAAAGAGACCGGCCCGGTGCCGTCGTCGATGACGCTGACAGCGAGTTCGACGCCGGCCACGTACTGCTCGATCAAGGCGACGTTGTCGTAGGAGTAGCAGCCCACCATCGCCGCCGGCAGTTCGGCGGCTGTCCGCACAACGGTGACGCCCAGCGCCGAGCCGCCGCGCGCGGGCTTGACGACTAGCGGCAGCCCCAACTGCCGCACGACTTGGGCAAGGAGCGCTGGGCCGCCAAGGTCGCGAAATGCGGCGTGCTGCAACGCCACGGACGGCGGGGTGTGCAGGCCGGCCCGCGCCACAATGGCCTTGGCTACCGGCTTGTCGAACGCGAGACGAGCGGCTGATCCGGTGGCGCCGACGTAGGGCACACCGGTCAGGTCGAGTGCGTCACGCAGGGCGCCGTCTTCGCCTTCAATTCCGTGCACAGCAAGGAAAATTGCGGCCGGCGGATCATTCAGGAGGCGCGGCAACAGATGCGCGTCGATGTCGACGAGTTGCACATCGACACCGAGCGCGGTCAAGGCGTCAGTGACCCGTCGGCCAGACGACAGCGACACCTCGCGTTCGTATGACAGGCCGCCGGCGAGAACCAGAACCGGCCCGAGGTCACTCATGCGCCGCCTCGCACAGTCGGCTGGCCGCTGAACGTGGCGACGATCTCAAGCTCCTCGGCGAGCACGCCGGCCAGCCGACGAACGCCTTCACGGATGCGGTCGGGCTCGGGCAGGCTGTACGCGAGTCGCAAATTGAGGGTGCCTTGCCCATCGGAGTAGAAGCCGACGCCAGGTACGTACGCAACTCGACCCTGAATCGCCCTCGGGAGCATCGCCTTCGCGTCGACTCCAGCGGGCAGCGTGACCCATACATAGAAGCCACCCGTGGGATGCGTCCACGACGACCCGGGCGGAAACGACGCCTCGAGCGCCTCCAGGCAGGCATCACGGCGAGCGCGATACAGCTCGCGGAACACTTTGACCTGTTCTTGCCAGGGGTGGTGCGCGAGGAACTCCGCGACGACGTACTGCGACAGCGCCACCGGACACAGCGTGGTCGCCTCGCTCGCCATGATCAGTTTCTCTTTCACGCCGGGTGGGGCCAGCACCCAGCCGACGCGAACACCGGCGGCGAAAGTCTTCGAGAACGACCCGAGATACAAGATGCCATCAGTAATACGAGATCGCAGTGCGGGCAACGGCGGCCCATCAAAACCCAACAACCCGTACGGGTTGTCTTCGACGATCAGCAACCCGGCTTCGGCGCAGATCGCGATGATTTCGTCGCGCCGTTCTTCGATCAGCGTGATGCCGGCTGGGTTGTGATAATTCGGTACGGTGTAAAGGAATTTGGCCCGTCGGCCGCTCTTTGCGACGTCGGCGATCGCGGCCCGCAACGCCTCGGGAACCAGCCCGTCGTCGTCCATCGTGACGTGTACGACATCAGCTTCATACTGCGTGAACGTGCCCAACGCACCGACGTACGACGGCGCTTCCGCGATCACGACGTCACCTGGGTCGAGGAAGATACGCGAGACGATGTCGAGGGCCTGCTGCGATCCGACGGTGACAATGACGTCGTCGGGCGATGCGCTGATGCCTTCAAGCGCCATCACGGTGCAGATGAGTTCACGGAGCCGCTCGTCGCCCTGACCGCCCATGTACTGCAGTGCCTGTGCGCCCTGCTCGCTGATGAGCTTCGCGGTCATCTCGGCGATGGCGTCGAGTGGGAGTGCGCTGACGCAGGGCGAGCCGCCGCCCATGCCGATGATCTCGGGTCGGTTGGCAACGGCGAACAGTGCGCGGATCTCCGAGGTCGTCATGCCGTGCGTGCGGGTGGCATAGCGGTCGACGTAGGCGTCGAGCCGCGATCCGCCGGACATGTCCACGACAAACCTCCTGAAGTACCGATCGGTGGTGCTGCGCTGCGGTTGCTGGAGCGCAGGGCAGCGGAAGATCAGGCTACCGCCCGTGCTCTGCCAGCTTCCGGGATTTCCTTTCCGGCCCGACTCAGGAGGATTACGATCCGCTAGGCGGCAACCCCCGTTTGGTGTTGTCGTCAGCACAGTGTTGTGGTCAGAGCAGTGGTGTCGTCATCGAACGGGGCAGCTCTCGCGGAGGCGGGCATGTCGCGACGCGTCGTCGGGCTCACCCTCGACAACCTCGATGAATTACCGGGCCGCTGCCGCCGCTGCGTTTTCTGGGAACTCGACCCCGTCAGCAGCACGCGCGCAGAAGAATCCGGCGACGCCGCACTGGAGAAGGAAGCGTGGGTGTCGGCAGCGCTGCTCGAATGGGGCAGCTGCGGCAAGCTCGCGCAGGTCGATGGCATTCCGGCGGGCTACATCTTGTACGCGCCACCCGCATACGTGCCCCGTTCGGTTGCGTTCGCGACCAGCCCGGTAAGCCCAGACGCAGTGCTGCTGATGACCGCGCGGGTGTTGCCGGAGTTCAGCGGCGGCGGCCTCGGGCGCATGATGCTACAGGCGATGGCGAAGGATCTGACTCGCCGTGGAGTCAAGGCGATCGAGGCTTTCGGTGACACGAAATGGGAGTCGCCAGCCTGTGTGCTACCCGCAGATTTCCTGCTGGCATTGGGATTCAAGACGGTTCGACCGCACCTGCGGTATCCGCGCTTGCGCCTTGATCTGAAGACAGTGCTGTCGTGGCGCGAAGACGTCGAAGGCGCACTCGAGCGATTGCTCGGTTCGGTAACGTCCGAAGGCGCCCTACGACCGGTGTAGTGCGGCCGGTCTAGCGAGTCAGACGTAGCTGGGCTGACGACCGAGTTCGATCGCCTCGCCGGCTGGCAGCTCGGCAACTGCGAACAGTCGCTGAATCGCCACCACGATCGCTTCGGCCAGGTCGTCGCGGAAATCCGCACGCGCGAGCCTGGCGGCGTCCTCGGGATTGCTGAGGTAGCCAAGTTCGACGCGGACGGCAGGCATGCGCGTTGTGCGCAGCAGCGCCCAGCTCTTGGGGTGGCTGCGGCAGTCGAGCAGGTCAGTGCGGGCGAGGATTTCTTCCTGGATGAGGTCGGCCAATCGGGACCCGACGAGCGAGCGGTCGTTGACCGTGCCGTAGTAGTACGTCGAGACCCCCTCGCAGCGCGGGTTCGCGTCGCCGTCAACGTGCAATGACACCACCAGGTCGGCCTCGGCTGCGTTCGCAAAGGCGGCCCGGTCAGCGTCGGTTGGGGGCGCGTCCGGCTCGAAGTTTTCGTTCGTGCCCTCACCGGCTCGAGTGGAGTAGGACTGTGCACCCGCGGCCGCGAGCCGCCCCTCGAGGCGACTCGCAATGTCGTCGACAATCGCGGCCTCGTCGAGCTCGCCACGCGACGCGCCACGATCGAGGCCACCGTGCCCCGGGTCGATCACCACGAGCTTGCCGGCCATTGTCGGGCCGCTGTGGTGCAGACGTTCGTATTCGCGCAGCTCGTTGGCTTTGCCGCCGACTACCGTGCGCACGAGTTGACGCAACGCCCGGAAGCTGGCCGGCCCGCAGGTGCCATCGGCGGGGAGACCGACGTTGCGTTGGAATTCGCGAAGCGCGTTTTCGGTACGGACGCCGAACACGCCGTCGGCCCGCCCGCAGTCGAAGCCCATGTCGATTAGGCGGTGTTGGAGGGCGGCGACATCATCGCCGACATACGGATGCCGCACCGCAAATGACAGTGGCCGATCGCCGAGGCGCCAGCGCGCTTCGTCTAGCGCGCGGTAGGTCTCGCGATCGACCACGCCATCGATGCGAAGGCCGCGCTGTTGTTGAAAGCTGCGGACGGCGTGATCGCAGCGCTCATCGAAGATATCGAGCACCTCGGGCGGCTCGACCAGCTCGGGCGGGGCACTCACGGCAGCCGGAATGTCTCCGTCGATAACGACGTCAATGTCTCCGTCGGAAACGGCGTCGGTGAGTGACAGGCCGAGCTGGCGGAGCCGGTGTCGGAGCTCAAGCACAGCCAGCCCGCTGTCGCCGAGCCGCAAGGGCTCATCGACACGCTCGTGCTGCTGTTGCATCGGCGGTCCTGTCGGTCGGTAGCTGCTGGGGCAGCCATGCTACCGGGCTATAGGAACGCTTCCAGATCCTTCAACAAAGCAGATTTCGACTTGGCTCCGATGATCTGCTTGACGACCTGGCCACCCTGGTACACGTTCAGGGTCGGAATCGACAAGATCGAATACGCCCGAGCGGTCTCGGGGTTCTCGTCGATGTTCAGTTTCACCACGCGCACCTTGCCGGCGTGCTCGTTGGCGATCTCTTCGAGGACAGGCGCAACCATGCGGCACGGCCCGCACCACTCCGCCCAGAAATCGACGAGCACCGGCGTAGTGCTGGCAAGGACGTCGGTGGCGAAGCTCTCGTCGGTGACGGACTGGGTGGCTCCCATGGTGGGCTCCTCTATCGAATTTAACGGCGGCCGGATCAGCGGTGTCGGGTGAGCGGGTCTCGGGTAAGCGGTGTGGGGCGAGCGGTTACGCATTGCGTGTCTTGCCTAACGCGCGAGTGCGGCGGAAACATCCCGATCGGTGGGCTCGGCGGAGGCGGGCTGGGCGGAGACCGAGTTGGACGCCAACCAGTGTTCGGCGTCGAGCGCCGCCGCGCAGCCGGTGCCAGCAGCGGTGACGGCTTGCCGGTACATGTGATCGACCAGGTCGCCGCACGCAAATACGCCATCGAGATTGGTGTGGGTCGACGGATGCACGACCTTGACGTACCCGGCGTCGTCGAGATCGATCTGCCCACGGAACAACTCACTCCGCGGGTCGTGACCGATGGCAAGAAACAAGCCGGTGACGCCGACGGTGTCGGCCGCGCCAGTGACGGTGTCGCGGACGGCGATGCCGGCCACCTTCTGGTCGCCCATGACGTCGGTGACTTCGCTGTTCCAGCGGAAGGCGATCTTGTCGTTCGCGAGGGCGCGGTCTTGCATAATTTTGCTGGCACGTAAGGCATCGCGGCGATGGACGACGGTCACGCTACGCGCGAACTTCGCGAGGAACGTCGCTTCCTCGAGGGCTGAGTCGCCACCACCGACGACGGCGATGTCTTGGTCGCGGAAAAAGAAACCATCACACGTCGCGCAGGCTGAAACGCCGTGTCCGAGGAGTCGGGCCTCGTTGTCGAGACCGAGGTAGCGGTATTTCGATCCGGTCGCCAGGATCACCGCGCGGGCGCGGTACACGGCGTCGCCGACGTGCACGATTTTTACCGGCCCGGTCAGATCGACCTCGGTGACGTCGTCAGTCACGAGCTCGGCGCCAAAGCGGGCCGCTTGCTTGCGCATGGCGTCCATCAGGTCGGGCCCGAGTATCCCGTCGGGAAAGCCCGGGAAGTTCTCGACCTCGGTGGTTGTCATGAGCGCGCCGCCCGCACCGATGGCGCCTTCGAATACCAGCGGATGCAGATCAGCCCGCGCGGCATACAGGGCTGCGGTGTATCCGGACGGGCCGGAACCAATGATGATCAGCTCGCGGATCGGGCTGTCAGTTGATGTCGCTGTTGCGCTCACGTGACCTACCTTGACAATGTTTCGCCGGTCCGGGCCGACCTGAGCGTCAACAGATCTTAGGGCGCGGAGATTCCAGCGGCGCCCCGCGGTCGAGGTGTCGTGGTGTCTATCGCGCGGGGCTCGCCGGTGGTGGCAAGAAAATCACGAAGGTCACTTGGCTCGCACAGTTGGCTGTGTCGGCTTCGACGTACACGTCGAGCTTGCCGGCGACGTCGGGATCGGCCAGCACGATGATCGTGGAAGGCACGCCGTTGAACGTGGCGTAGTCGACCAACACCGGTTGTTCAGCCTTCTGCACGAGGGTTTGGATGCAACGCGCGAGCGCGGCCGGGTCGGACAGCGGCCCGCTCGGCGCCGTTCGCGCTGGTAGCCCCAATGCCGGAGCAGAGCCGTTCGCAGAAGCCGCGGGTGCGAAGCTTGCCGCGGGTGCCGCGGCGGAGGTTGCCGCCGCCGCAGCGGGGGCGGGAGCGGCAGCAGCCGACGAACCACCCTCGACTGGAGCCCGCAGTGCCGGGAACTGGTTTGCTGCGTCGGGAGCCGCGCCGTTGACGACGCCGATCACTTGCGACCGGATGTCGGCGGCGGTGTAGTTCGTACCCGACTCGATGACCGTCGTCGATGCGGTCGATGCCGCGGCGGAGGAGCTTGCGGCCGCCGCGGTTGTTGGGCTCCTTTTCGATTCGCCCTTGTTGCTGAGGCCAATCGCGACTGCGCCGATAGCCAGGACAAGGACGACTGCGGCGGCAGCTCCGAGCGGGAACTCGCGGGTGCGCGGCGTGCGGCGCAGCTTCTCGCGGGCGGGCCGAGCGAACGGGACAACGTCGGCCGTACCGCCCGCCGCCGGTGCCGATGCTGATGCTGATGCGGCCGCGAGGGCCGCTTCAAGCCGGGCAACAACATCGGCCGGCATCGGTATCGGAGGGAGCGCCAGAAGCGTCGCCCGCAGTTCGCGCAGCGCGGCCAGATCCGCGGTGCATTGCGCACAGTCGGCAACGTGCGCACGGATCTCTGCGGTCGCAGCAGAGTCTGCAGCCTTAGCAGAGTCTGCAGCGTCAGCAGAGCCAGCCAGCTCAGCCAGCGCTTCTTGATCCGGGTGCGGGGTGCTCACCGGGGGTCCTCTCGGGGCGGGTTCATCTGTGGTTCGACGTGCCCATCCGCAGATGGGTTCCCCTCTGCTGCTGGGTACCGCTCAACACCGCGCAGGTGCGCCAGCAGCGGAACCAACTTCACTCGACCGCGGGCGCATCTGCTCTTCACCGTGCCCGCCGGAACGTCCAGGATCGCGGCGGCATCGGCGACCGGGTAGCCCTCGATATCGACTAGCACGATGGCGGCCCGCTGGTCAGCGGGCAGCGTCGCCAAGGCAGCACGGACGTCGGCTGCGGTGTCGCGGTCGTCAAACTCATCACGGCTGGTGCTCGGAGCCCGATCGTCGTCCGGCAACGGACTCGTCGGGTGGGCGGCCCGCCGGCGAAGTTTGTCGAGGCACGCGTTCACCACGATGCGGTGCAGCCAGGTGCTCAACTTCGCGTCGCCGCGAAACGACGCCGCATGGCGCA
>Ga0209890_10000754_pt1 | contig 15006 bp, 18 predicted proteins | sample OrgsoiDNA2013049_FD_185799 | JGI IMG/M metagenome (GOLD analysis project Ga0209890, IMG submission 185799) | Permafrost soil microbial communities from the Arctic, to analyse light accelerated degradation of dissolved organic matter (DOM) -... | ecosystem: Environmental > Terrestrial > Soil >...
CGGCACGACAATGGGAATAGTGGTGGTCGCTTGCTGTACGGCACGCGCGGCGAGCGAATTCGATGCGACGATGAGATCGACGTTAAGACGGACCAGTTCGCTCGCCAGAGCCGGAAACCGCTCGACCTTCGAGTCAGCGGCTCGAACCTCTACGAGAATGTTCAGCCTCAAGCCGCAACTTCGACTTGAACGGCAGGGCCAGGATGGCCAAAACGAAACAGAGCAGCCCGATCATTCCGCCAGTTTAGGAGATTCCATCACATCATCAACTCGAATAAGGTTTTCGGTACACACAGGTCCGGTAACCGCCGCCGGCAGGACAAGTCGTGCTGGATCCTCCTCCGAGGCATGATCGATGCGGGTCAGCACTCGCGCGACAGCTTGCTCGGCGAGACCCAGACGGAGACGACGGTCGGGCAAGTCCTTCTCCGCCGTGACGTACCGCGCCCGCAAGTCCGTCAGCAATTCGATGCGGTTCTCCAGTCCGCACGCGGAGGCATTCACGACGAGGCGTTCGAGTTCGTCGCGCAAATTCCCGATGGTCTCGGCGACCGTCTGCGCCAGCGTCGCGAACTTCGTCTGTTGGATCATCAGTGGCGGAAGGTCGTCGGTCCGGGTCGATGGCGCGTCGGGCAGCGAGGCGAGCGGAAGAAACTCGGCCCGAAGAGATCGAAGGGTCTGCAGTCTCGGCAGCGCGTTGATGAAGCGTTGCACCTCGTCGATACGGGCCTGCGTGCGGCCGCGCTGGACGAGAGCCTCGGTGTAGGCCGACGACGCTTCGTCGCGCTCGATTACAAGCCGCGAGTAGCGGCATACGCACCCGGTGGCATCAAAACAGCATGTGATCAAGGCGACGTGGCGGAGGGTTATCAATCGATGACCGCTACCTGAAGCTCTATCCGTCGAGTGAAGGTATGATGCACGACGAGTGCATGGTGGGCATTGGGGGAACGACCGCTCACTGGTATCCGGGGGATCGAGACGTACCGCCAGAGGCCCAACTTCATCATACCGTTATTGAGCGCCTGAAGCTGAACCGTGTTCGCAATTTCATCAGTTATGGTCCTTATCGTCCAGCGCCCCTTCGCAACCATAGAGAAGCAAAACCGTTCTTTCAAAACGCCGCAGATGATGGTCGTCCTGAAGCCGAGGCACGAACCCCACCCAGCTCGCCAGACGGTTCTTCTCAGCTTCCATAAAGCTGCACCATACCTCCCGCACGCAGAACGCATGCGCTCACTTGACGGCGTTTATTCTCGATAAACCCGATCCTTTGGTATAGCGTTATCGATCAGCCATAACGGCTGAAGCCGCCACCGAGCCGCTCAAGACAAAACAATCAAGGGAGGTTTTGATGCCTACCAATTCTTTGCGCCTAGCTTGGGCATGTGTAGCTCTGGGCACTGTATTAGCGAGCCCGAGCGCTCAAGCTGCAAGCCCAAAGCTTGAGAGCAGCGACGTCATGATCCCGTCAGCGGACGCTGGCATCGAGCTGTTCGTGCGCAATAAGCATCCCGCAGGCACGGAGGGCTTTCCCTCCGACCGGATTTTGCTGTACGTGCACGGCGCAACGTACCCGTCGGAAACCGCTTTCGACTTACCTATCGAGGGTGTGTCGATGATGGACATGATCGCAGCACGCGGTTTCGATGTTTATCTAGTCGATGTCCGCGGTTACGGGCACTCGACCCGGCCCCCAGAGATGAGCCAACCTGCAGCCGCAAACAAGCCGATCGTCTCGACTGAGGTTGCTGCTCGCGACTTGGGTGCCGCTGTCGATTACATCCTTAAAAAGCGCGGCGTTTCAAAAATTGAAGTGATGGGTTGGTCGTGGGGTACTTCGATCGCTGGTTTGTACACCAGTGGTCACAATGAGAAGGTTGATCGTTTAGTCCTGTACGCTCCGCAATGGATACGCACAGAGCCGCCGGTGCCTGTCGCCGCCAATGCCCCGCCGCTTGGAGCCTACCGATTGGTCTCAAAGGATTCGGCCAAAGCGCGCTGGCTGAAAGGCGTGCCCGACGATAAGCAAGCGGGACTAATTCCGCCGGGTGTATTTGAAGCTTGGGCCGATGCAACATGGGCGACTGACCCGGATGCGGCAAAGCAGTCACCACCTATGCTGCGTGCGCCCAATGGCGTGTTCGAGGACAACATGAACTATTGGGGTGCAGGCAAAGCCCAATACGATCCCGGTAAGATCACTGTGCCGACCTTGATTCTTCATGCCGAATGGGACGCCGACCTTCCCAGTTATTTGGCGCAGAACTATTTCACTCAACTGAAGAACACGCCTTACAAGCGTATGATCGAGCTGAGCGAAGGAACTCATACGGTGATGATGGAAAAGAACCGCATGCAGTTTTTCCGCGAACTGATGGGCTTTCTGGACGAGGAAAAGCCGCTTGCGCTAAAATAGGGCAACACTCGATTTAATCGTTGATCAGGCCCGTCTGGTTCCGCCAGGCGGGCTTCGCCACAAATTGCTGCGACAGAGCGATGCAACTTTGCTCGAAAGTAAAATCCATAGGTCGCAGTTGCATGGTATCTCGCAATTGAAATCGGAACTTCAGCAGGCTGCGAGTTGCACGCTTTGACGCGCGATCACGCTAGTGGCGGGTAAAAGAGGTTTCCGTTTTCAACCGAATAGTCATCTACGGAAACGTAACGGCCGATGCCAAGCAAACCGAAGCGAAGCGCAGGCATCCTTGCCTTCCGGTTGGGAGAAGGCGCGTTGGAAGTGCTGCTGATCCATCCGGGCGGACCGCTCTGGGCCAAGAAGGATGCCGGTAGCTGGTCCATTCCCAAGGGCCTCTATACCGAAGATGAGGACGCGCTAGTTGCAGCGAAGCGGGAATTCGAAGAAGAAACCGGTTTGAAACCGGTCGGAGATTTCATCGAGCTCGGCGCGTTCAGACAACCAAGCGGTAAAACTATCTCGGCTTGGGCTGTGGAGAATGATTTCGACATCAGTGCGTTTAAGAGCAACACGTTCTCGATGGAATGGCCGCCGCGGTCAGGCCGCATGCAGGAATTTCCGGAAGCAGATCGAGCTCAATGGTTTGGTGTGGCCGAAGCCCGGCGCAAAATCGCGAAAGGCCAAGTTCCGATTGTCGATGCTCTTGAGCGACGATTGAACGGCTAATTTGCCGCCCGCGTTTGGGTGCCTTGTATCAACCCGTGCAGTACCCGTAAGGATCGATGGGCTGCTTTTATTGACCGTGGCTATCGCATACCATCGTGCGGCGGGGGTTTATAGTGAGGATAAGCCCATGCAAGACTTGGGGACCGCTGCTGTTCACCTGCTAACAATGGCAACCTCATATACCACACAACGTCCTGACAGCTGAACGAGGTTCAGAGTTAGCGAGATGCCGTAACCCTCGAGCACCAACGGCGATAAACATGCAGGTTGCTGCCACCAAGGTCGTTCAAAGACCTTGCGCCCCGGCCCCTGACGGACGGTACCTACGAATATGCCACTCGTTTTTTTTGTTGCGTCGGCATGCTGATCGGACAGTAACGTTGTCGCAAATCGTGCATCTCCGTGCTCCGCCCCACGAATAAACCTTGCGTCGCATCTTGAGGCGGACGCTAATTTTGATGAGCAGCGCCCCCTGATTGCCTACGCGCCCGATCCTCCAACGCGTGTGCGTAGTGCGATGACCGCACGGCTCCGTTTTTCGCCAGCCCCAACGGGACCGTGCGGCCTTTCCCGGCGCGGATGATCGCCACGAAGCGTGTTGCGTAATAGAGCGGGTGAGACGATGAACGAGAAAGATCAGGTTAGCGAACGCGAGTATCAGGGCCGTCTCAAGAGTTTGCTGAAAAGCGCCTTTAACACGCAACTGCAGCCGCTGAGGTCGCTCAAGACCGCAACAAAAAGGCGGAGAGCGCTGAAAAAGAAGGTCGCAAAAAGTTCTGGATTCACGAAATCAAGCACGACGGCTTCCGGCTGATGGTGCGCGGGAAGGCGCGGGTGCGCTGGCTACACAAGGGCGGTTCTGATTAGGCCGACCGCTTCCCAACGGTCGTGGAAGCCGCCAGCCGCCTCAAGGCATCATCACTCCTGACCATGGCGAGGCCGTGATCTGCCGGCAGGATGGCCTGTCGGATTTCCATGCGCTGCGCAGCCGGCGCCGTAACCACGAGGCGATGCTGTTCGCCTTCGACCTCTGATCGAGCATCAGGGCGACGATCTGCACGACCTGCCGGCAGATCAGGCGCAACAATCTCGGAGTCCAAGTCGATGCAATCAGCAGGGTCCGGCTTCGCTTTTTTCGAGCCGAAACCGTGCTCCCGTTTTCGCAGCTCATGATCCATTCCGACGCACGCACCTTTTCTCAACGCGCGGGCTGCGACAACGGGTGGCAGTTGAACTTCAAAAAATGCGTGTTGGGTTTGAACAGTCCCGCTGGCATCCGTCCACTTGATGGGCTTGGCCGAAAATGCCCATTGCGTTGGCGGTGGCGCAGCAGCTTCGACCTGCGGCAAGGTCGCTTGCGCATGCCCAGCCAAGACAGCGTCGGCGTAGGCGCGGATCTGCAAGGTCAGCATCTCGATGCTGCCGGGTAATTCGGCCTTGGCTCTTACAGCAAATGAATGCAGCCCCGCAGAATCGGGCAGGAACCGGGCCATTGATTCAGTTTGAAGCGCCAGAGCAGCAAGTGACGTGACAACATCGGCAGCGGCGCTGGTGACTCCTTCGACGATTTCTTCAACCTCAAGGGCGGCCTCCTCACGCTGTTTTTTATGGGCGGCAACAGTCAAATCGTTTTCGAGCTGTAGGATTTGCTGATCGGTCTCGATCAACGTTGCACTAAGGGTGTGAATGCGAATCTGCGGCGCGCGATTTTTGTTTTTCGCTTTGTCGAGCCCGGCGTCATCGGCATAGTCGCGCGCTGATTGTTTGGCCGTGGCATGATGCTCCGCGAGCAAAGGCTTCGCGGTAATAAGTCGCGCTGCTATCGACTTCGTGGCGTCGAGAGTCATCTGCAGGTTTTTGTCCGCGTCGAGTTTGAACAGGCTCATGGCAATGAGTGCCCTATGTTTGAAATTTGACCCCATGATAGCCTCCAAAAAAAGTGGGCGAGCGGGTGCGGTATTCCTCTTTAATCCTCGCTGTGGGATTGAGAAATCGGCAAGTTTTGCTGGTTACTTTCTGCCGCTGTGCACACTTAAGGACAGTTGTGAATAAGCACCGAAGCGGGACCCCAACTGAGATGAGCGCAATGCTTTGATGTAGCACGAGGAAATTCGTTCGGGGTGGGGTCCAGATCGGCGCCGATCGGGACCCCGGTTGTCTGCCAAGTTCACGAACTAGATCAGCAGGTTGGCCCTCATGTAGCCCGGGGTCCCACTTCGGTGCTTATTCAAAGTAATGCCCGCGTGGCCTTTGGGTTTTTGTTGTCTGACCGTAAAAAAGGGATTCTGGGGGAACGGCCGCTATGGCACCTTTGAGACATTCCGGCGGACGGTAACGATGTCTGTTCATCGGGGTAGAGCGGAAGTCGTTGGCCGACCGTCAAACCGACGCGATTGACCCTGAGCCGAACATCAGGATGCGTTGGGACGGCTTGCTCGGACTAGTCTCAAAGGCGCCGACATTCTGCATTTTCAAAACTTAGCTTGGCTAAAGTTAAACGCTCGCCGCGGCAGTTCTAGCCGCCAACTTTGGTGCGAATCTATTTCTCTGGATGATTGTTCGATTGTCGGTCTGAACGACGCAAGCACCGGGCCTAATCCAACGCCTTATCTCCGCCGGCCGCAGTAATAACGCCGACAATGATGAGACCGGTAAGCAACAGCCGAACCCCGGCGCTGACGCCAAAGGTATTGAGCATGGTGAGCAGCAGGACCAGGAACAGGGCCGCGCCCCAGATGCCGGGAACGTTCGCCTTGCCGCCGGCGACCGAGGTACCTCCAATGACCACCACCGCGATGGATGTCAGAAGATATTCGTTGCCAATGTCGACATTGGCACCGCGGAAATAGCCGGCCAGCAATGCGCCATCCAGACCACCGAGCGTGCCGGAGAGCGCGTAGGTGGCAAAGCGGACCAACCCCACCCTGATTCCTGCGAGCCGCGCAGCCCGCATATTCTGCCCGATGGCGAGGACAGAGCGGCCGTACGCAGTGCGCTGCAACGCGACGCCGGCGCCGGCCGTGAAAAGCACGGTGAGGATGGCAAGAACGGGAATGCCGAGGATCTGGATGTTGGTGAAATCCGCAAAGCCCGGCGGCGGCTTGATCTGAAGGCCACGACCGTAACCGATGTCGATCGACTGGATGATGAAGCTGGCGGAAAGTGTCGCGATAATCGGCGGAATGCGCAGCGCCCAAATCAACAGGTAATTGACGGTGCCAATCGCGAGGCCGCAAAACAGCGCGGCGAGCAAGCCGATCGCGACCAGGCCGTCGTCGCCGGCCATGACTTTCATGGCCACCGCGCTCGCCAGCCCGATATTGGCCGGCAGCGACAGATCGACATTGCCCGGTCCAAGCGAGATGACGAACATCTGCCCGACACCGACCACCACCATGAACACGGCGAGCGAGAGCGCTGCCGTGACCATGCCTCCCGCGCCATAACCGCGGGTGAAGAAAATTGCCGCCAGCCAGACCAGCAAGGCGCCGAAATATGACCAGATCCAGGGTTTGGCGAGAAGCTTGCGGACCGCACCATTCATCGCTCGGCGCCCTTTGGGCTGATCAGCACGCGCGCGGCGAGGACGACGATGAGAATTGCACCATTGGCTGCGACCTGCCAATCGGGAGGAATTTGCATGAAGGTGAGAAGCGGCGAAGCGGCAAGCGCCAGCGTCAAGGCGCCGATCACCGCGCCGACCGGCGAGACCCGGCCGCCGACAAATTCGCCGCCGCCCAGGATGACGCCGGCAATCGACAGCAAGGTGTAGCCGTTGCCGATATTGGCATCAGCCGAAGTGGTGATGCCGATCAGGGCGAGACCCGACAGCACGCCGAACAGGCCGGTGAGGGCGAACAGGGCCATCTTGGCCTTGAGCAACGACCAGCCGGCACGGCCGATAGCGACCGAGTTGCCGCCCGAGCCTCGCAGAATGGCGCCATAGGACGTCCGCATCAGGCCAAAATACGCGACTGCGGCGATCAACAGTGCGGCCAGGATCGGAAACGGAACCAGGGGCGGCTTGACGCCCATAGTCGTCAACAACCAGTCGGGCGCTCGGCCACCGGGTTTCGGCAACAGCAGGATCGCAAGGCCCTGCCAGACGAAGCTCATGCCGAGCGTCACCACGATCGAGGGCAGGTTGCGCAGATAGATCAGGGCGCCGACCGCCGCGTAGACGCCGATGCAGCCCAAGAGCATCAGGATTCCGACGAGCGGAGTATCGCGCAGCCAGGTCGCCGTGACACAACCAACAAAGCCGACGAAGGGGCCGATCGACAGATCGAGGTCGTTGCCGGCGATGACGAACATCTGCGCGATCGTCGCTAGCGCGATTGGAATCGCAAGATTGAGCATGAGCGTGAAGCCGAAATAGCTGATCGCGCGCGGGTTGAGAGTGGCGATTGCCATCAGCACCAACGCCAACGATAGCGCCGGCAGAAGCGCGCGCAACAGGCGCTGCGCCTTGAGCTTGCCCATGGTGCGCGCCGCCGGCTGGGCTGCGGCGGTCGACGCGGCCGTCATTCAGCTAGCCTCCGTGAACGAGGATTGGATGACTTTCTGCTCGGTGAGTTCGTCGCGCGTTAGATCAGCGACGATGGTGCCGTTGCGAAAAACATAAACGTGGTCGCATTGTTTCAATTCGTCGGTCTCGGTCGTGTACCAAAGGAAGGTCCGGCCAGCCTGCGCCTCCTCGCGTATGAGGTCATAGACTTCGAGCTTGGTGCCGACATCGACGCCGCGTGTCGGATCGTCCATCAGCACGATGCGCGCATCCGAGCCAAGGGCGCGAGCGAACAATGCCTTCTGCTGATTGCCGCCGGAAAGCGAGAGGATGTTGTTGCGGATATCGGGGGTGCGGATCCCGATCTTGTCACGCCAGAAATTGGCCAGCGCCGCTTCGCGGCGCTGCGAAATCAGCAGGCCTTGGCGGAGCTTGCCGAGCGAGCACACACCGATATTTTCCGAGATCGACCACAGCGGGAAGATGCCGTCGGCCTGGCGATCGCCGGCAACGAGCGCCACTGTCGCGGTGACTTCGACGCCGGCGCGGGCGCGGGTCGCTGCCGAAAACACCGCGAGCAGCAGGTCGGTCTGACCGTGGCCGGCGAGGCCGGCAAGACCGATCACCTCGCCCTCATGCGCGACGAGTTCGGCGACGCCAATCTGTCGCATCGAGCGGGCGCGAACCCGAAGCGGCGATCGCCCGCGGGCAAGGTGGTTACCGCCACTCGCCTCGCGCTGTTGAGTTTCGTCGCCCATGGCGGTGACCAGCTTGTCGCGATCGAAGGCTTGAGCTGCATCGGCGGCGACACTTTTGCCGTCGCGCATCACCACGATGCGATCGCAGTTTTCCAGCACTTCGCCCAAAAGATGCGAGATGAAGATGCAGCTTACGCCTGCGGCGACGGTGCGTCGCATGAAGGCGAGCAACTGCGCGGCAGTGTGGGCGTCGAGCGAGGAGGTCGGCTCGTCCAGAATGACGAGGCGCACCGGCTGATCAGTCGCGGTGAAAGCACGCGCCACTTCAACCATCTGGCGCCGCCCGATTGGAAGGTCCTGAACCAGATCGGAGGCGCCGACGCCATGACCCGGAAAGATCTCGTCAAGCTTGCCCACGATCAGCGCGCCGGCCGCTCTACGCCAGTTGAAGCCACTGAGCGCCGGATGCAGGATGCGGGCGTTCTCGGCGACCGTCAGGTTTGGGCATAGCGAGAGTTCCTGAAACACGCAGCGGATGCCAAATTGCTTGGCCTGATCGGGCGAATAGCCGTTTTGCTCTTCGCCGGAAAGCACGATGCGCCCGCGATCGGGAACGGCGGTTCCCGCCAGGATATGCATCAGGGTCGACTTGCCGGCGCCGTTGTGTCCGACCAGGCCGAGGCATTCACCCCGTTGGACGCGAAGATCGACACCGCCGAGCGCACGGACGGCGCCGAAATGCTTTTCGACGCCGTCCAGTTCGACGATAGTTGGGCTCGCAACGATCATTGCCCATACACCTGGCGTCAGCGAGCCGTTGTCCGTTTCGAGGGAGCCACTACTTCATGTTGGCTTTGATGGCCGCGACGGCATCCTGCTGGGTATATTCGTGGCTTGCGACGCCGCCCTTGGTGATGTTGGGTAGTTCAGCCTCGAAATTGTCCTGGGTGAAGGCGAGGTATGGCACCAGCAGGTCGTGCGGCATGTTCTTGTTGCCGTCAAGCACCTGTTGGGCGACCCAGAAGGCAAGCGTCGAAACACCCGGAGCGATCGAGGCCGACCAACTGGTGTAGCCGTCCTTCGCCTTCTGCTCCTTCCACCATTGCAGTTCGTCCTGGCGGTTGCCCATGATGATGGTCGGCCGCGGCTTGCTGGCGGCGGCGAACGCTTGGGCCGCCCCGTAACCGTCGCCGCCCTGATCAACTACGCCGATCACGGCGGGCAGCGAAGACAGCACCGTGGCGACGGCCTTCTGCGCCGTGGTTTGATCCCAATCGCCGGTCACCGACGCCACGATCTTGAACTCCGGATGGGCCTTGACCCCATCGAGGATGCCGGCATGGATAGCGTCGTCGATCGAGGTGCCGGCGAGGCCGCGAATTTCTAGCAGGTTGCCGCCCTTGGGTTGGAACTTGGCCATCTGCTCGACTTCCTGTTTGCCCATGTCCTTGAAGTCGACAACGACGCGGTAAGCACAGGGTTCCGTGACGATGCCGTCAAAGGACACCACGACGATGCCGGCGTCGCAGGCCTGTTTGATCGCACCGTTCAAGGCGTCGGGAGATGACGCATTGATGACGATGGCGTCATAGCCCTGCAGGATCAGATTCTGGATCTGGGCGGCCTGAGTGGGCACTTCCTTGTCAGCGGTGGTGAAGACGTCGGCGGTGCCGACAACCTTGTCCGCGACGGCCTTCTTGGTGACAATGTTGTAGCTCTTGAGCATCGCCTGGCGCCAGGAATTGCCGGCGTAGTTGTTGGAAAATGCGATTTTCTTTGCGCTGGTGTCGGCGAGCGCCAATCCAGCGAGGATCGTGCTGCCGAGGGCGCCCAAAGCCAGGATTCTGATGGCGGATCTCATGATATTTCTCCTTAGGTGACCATTGTCACACGCTCCGAACAATTTATGAGTTTTTTGCAGAGCCGTTGCGACGATATCGTTGGGATGCTCGTTCGACAAGCGGGCAGGCTCGGTCACGCGCGAGTTTTCGCCACTCCAGCATCCGTTTGACATCGCCACCGCGTCCGATAATCTCGCATCCCTGCGATATTTTTTTGGCGAAGGTCGGCTCAGTCGCCGGTCGGCGTGATCCTGAACTCGGTCACCTCAGGCCGTCCGCGAAGGTAAGTAGACAGCGCCTCCGCATTCTTGCGGTTTCTACTTTTGATCGTCATTCGGTATTCGAATTGCTGGCCACTCTCGCTTAGTCGCGACGATAGGTTGGCAATCGGGAACCCGTGGTCATGGATAAGCCTGTGCACTTCGTCCTCGTCGCTAACTTGATCCCGTGCGAACCTAAGCATGTAATGCGCGCGTAGAACTCACTAGCGACTGGATATATCGAGTAAGCGGGCTTGCCGGCTGGCCGGACGATTGATGCAAGCGGGGACGCACCATGATTTCAGACTGAGAACGCCGTCGCCGCTCGCGAGGTCGGTCCGACCAGCGGCCGGGCATCACTTCTGAAAAGATGTTGGCCCGTGACATAGTACCAACGGGTATCCTCGGTACCGCCGTTGCAAGATAAACAGCAACTCCCTGAGTGGCAGGCTGGCGCAAACGCGAAGTGCCGCCTTCATCGAGCAATGTCCGAGTTCGAGGTGCAAAGCGGATAACATGTGCTTGTACTGAGTTCTTCTCAGTTTGACCCAGAGCGGACCTGCAGCGCCATTTCATTCGATAACCTTATCGGCGCGCAGAAGGATTGAGTCCGGCACCATAAGGCCCAGCGCCTTGGCGGTAGTGAGATTGATCACCAATTCGAATTTGGTAGGTTGCTCGACCGGCAGACTGGCTGGATTGGCGCCCTTGAGGATCTTGTCGACATAGCTCGCCGTCCGCCGGAACATGTCGCGTAGGCTCGGCCCGTAGGATATCAGGCCACCAGCTTCAACGAACCTGCCGTCTTCGTACATGGTGGGAATGACATTGCGTGCCATGAAATCGAGAATGCGAGACCGATGCTCCATGGTGAACGGTTCTGCTGTCACCACTAACGCTAAGGGCTTTCGCTTCGTTAGCCCAGCAAACATCGCTGCCAGTTCGTCGAGATTGCGCGCGCCGGCGTCGAAAAACACGATCTTGGACTGTTCGGCAGCGGCCCGAGTCTCGCGGGCGCGTATAGCCATTCCCGGATTTGAGGAGTCCCATAGAACGGCGATGCTGCTCACGCCAGGCACTAGGGTATGAATCAACTCGAGCCGCTTTGCGCTCAGGTCCGACGCCATTGGCGCGGTCAAGAACCGCCGCAAGAATGGCGACTTCTACTGGGTGCTGGCAACCGCGTCCCCGATCCGAGAGAATGGCGAAGTTACCGGCTATACGTCGATCCGAACCAAACTGCCCGCCGATCAGCGTGCGGAAGCCGAACAAGTCTACGCGCTGCTGCGCGCGAAGAAGGCGCATAACTACAAAATTGACGCTGGCATTATCCGATCCCGCTCGGTGTCCGATTATCTCGCTCTCTTCACCCGCACGCTGAAAGCGCGGTTGATTACCATGATCGCCGTACTGGCAGCTTTCATGATGGTTATTGGGTCGGCAGGAATGCTGGCGACAAACAGTTCCAACAAGCGGATGAAGTCTGTCTACGAGGACCGTGCGGTTCCGTTGGGTCAACTGTCCGAAATCAGTGATCGCATGAACAAGAATACCATCACGCTGTATGATGCCGCGGTCGGTGGTCGCGAAGGCCGAGTGGTCGGCGACGTCTCTGGCAAAATCTCGGGCAACTCGGAGGCGATCAACAAGCTTTGGGCGGATTACACAGCGACCCACCTCACCCCGGAGGAAAAGATTGCCGCCGATGCATTCATCGCCACGCGCAAGGATTACCTTGAACAATGCGTCAAGCCTGGGCTCGCGCTGCTTACGGATCGCAAATACGATCAGGCCATAGGGTTGCTCGGCAAAGCTAGTGAAACGCTCGATATTGCCATGGCCGATATGCGTAAGCTGCAGGTCCTAGAGGCCAAGGTTGAATTCGAAGCCACACAATCGCAATACTTCATCGCGCTCGGCCTCGTTGTCGGCTTGTTGGCCCTTGGTCTTCTACTGGGTGGATTGCTAGGTATGCAGACGATCCGCGCCATCGTCCGGCCGCTCGGCCGGTTGAATGAGGCGATGCTGAATATCACACAGGCCAAGCTCGATACCCGCATCCTGGTCGAGCGTGACGACGAGATCGGCGTGGCGCTGCGCAATCTTCAGACGGTTCAGGCCATCGTGCGTTTCGACCGCGAGGAATTGAAAGCGACCGAAAGGCGGTCGGCAGTCCAGCGCAAGTCGGATATGGTCAGGCTCGCCAACGGCTTCGAAGGCGCGGTCGGTGAAATCATCGAAACCGTGTCCTCCGCTGCAACCGAACTGGAAGCTTCGGCTGGTACGCTCACCTCGACCGCTAACCGCGCGCAGGAACTCACTACGATAGTCGCGGCGGCATCCGAGGAAGCCTCCACCAACGTCCAATCAGTGGCTTCGGCTACCGAGGAACTGACATCATCAGTTAACGAGATCAGCCGTCAGGTGCAGGCATCAGCCCGGATGGCCAACGAGGCGGTCGAGCAGGCCCGCAGAACCAACGACCGTGTCGGCGAATTGTCGAAGGCGGCAGCCCGCATCGGCGATGTGGTCGAGCTGATCAACACTATCGCGGGACAGACCAATCTGCTGGCGCTGAACGCCACCATCGAAGCGGCCCGTGCCGGTGAGGCCGGCCGCGGTTTTGCGGTCGTGGCATCCGAAGTCAAAGCTCTGGCTGAACAGACCGCGAAGGCGACCGGTGAAATCGGTCAGCAGATCAGCGGCATCCAGGCCGCGACACAGGAGTCGGTGCACGCCATCAAGGAAATCAGCGGCACCATCGAAAAACTGTCCGAGATCTCCTCGACCATCGCGGCTGCGGTGGAAGAGCAGAGTGCCGCGACCCAGGAAATCTCCCGCAACGTCCAGCAGGCGGCCCAAGGCACGCAGCAGGTGAGTTTCAACATCACCGACGTGCAACGTGGTGCCAGCGAGACCGGGTCGGCCTCGTCGCAGGTTTTGTCGGCGGCGAAGTCGCTGTCTAGCGACAGCAACCGCCTCAAGCTCGAAGTCAGCAAGTTCCTCAATACGGTAAGGGCCGCTTAGCAAATAAAACGCGGCTCCTCATTGAGCCGGGCTTGCGCCGATGACGACCATCAATGGTTTCAAGCGAGGGTAGGGTGAGCAACGTCTTTCAATTGTCTAAGCTCGAGAAAATTGGGGATCATTCATCTGGTGATCCGAACGCCAACGTGACAATCGCCGTCGCGGAGATTTTGGCGTCGTATGTCCAACTGGACCGCACGATAAAGGAACTTTCAAAGCATTTCGGTGCTGTCGACCACGCTATCGATGGACTTGGCGATCTCGAATCCAAAAGCCGGCTTGCGCAGTCGATGAAACAGACCAGCGAAGCATTGACGACCGCCATGCTCGAACTGTCTCAAGCGATTGGAAAATTGCCAAGGCCACAGATCGGGGCCATCGCGGATTAGGCGGCTAACGGACAGTGACAGCAAAGGCTATATGCGCGTGTCTTGGCCTTGGTATCAAAGGCCGCCAGCGGGGGGCCTCGTGGTGCGCGCGAACTTGAAAGACGGAAATGTCCCCGCGCTCATCGCATCGACGCCTGACGACGCTGCGCCGATGATCCTGCGACGCTACCTGCGCTTATCGCATGCTGGATGGGGCAGGGGCTCTTCGTGGTCGAGCACCGCGCCGAGATCGCGCATGTCGAACCAGCCGTCGCATGCTTCGTATCGGAAAAAACTCCGCATCGTTTCTGAGAAAGGGCCGACTGTGGCGGCCCACGGTTCGCTATTTTTTTGGTGAGTAAAAGGTCCAACTCTGGCAACAGAACGATGCAATCCTGATCACTGCCGGATGAATGAACCACAAGCCATTTGCAGAGTGCCGTGCCCTGATTGTACGGGGCGTGGGGAACATCTTCGGGGAGGTAAACCTGGTCCCCAGCATGTGCCATCACCCGGTACGCTAGTTCATCCCGTAGTAGACCGCGCATTCGCCTTCCAGAAGGTAAGCGATGGTCTCAATACCCTTGTGATAGTGGACCTTTGCTTTTGCTCCGTGCGGCATCGGCAAAACGTTCATGCAAATTGCTTCGCGCCTACCGTCTCAGTGGAGGCCCCAGCCCCATAACTAAAGCCCTGCTTTCCAACGTAGGTTTTGCTGCCTGTCCCTCGGAGGTGGAGCGCCCGCTTAATATCCTCGCCAAGTCTGCTCTGGGACCAATAGCCGACTACTTCGTGGCGAATTGGCAGCGTCGCTTTAAGCCGCCGCGCCGCCACGTAGCAGGTGCCGGTAACCATGCTCCGTCATCCATTTGGCACGCGATAAATGGCTGTCAAACGCCCTCCGGCGCGATCGGAGTCATGTTCCGGATCAAGATGCAGCACCACTCGTGCGACTTCCCGCAATGTCCGGCGAGCCACGCGCAGCAGCACTAGAGCCGTGACGTGATTGAGCAAAATTCACACAGTCCGTCAGGCGTAGGGGCTAACGCGTCGGCGAGCGTTTCTAGTGTTCTGACTCATTCATTTGCATCCCGCTTTTGCGATGGCGAGCGCTTTTTTGGCGCGGCGGTGCTTTACAAGGATGGATTTGGCGCTGGCGG
>Ga0209890_10000756_pt1 | contig 14925 bp, 12 predicted proteins | sample OrgsoiDNA2013049_FD_185799 | JGI IMG/M metagenome (GOLD analysis project Ga0209890, IMG submission 185799) | Permafrost soil microbial communities from the Arctic, to analyse light accelerated degradation of dissolved organic matter (DOM) -... | ecosystem: Environmental > Terrestrial > Soil >...
GACACATGCCAGGACCTTCCCTATACGGGGCCTTCCGTGGTTACGCTTACCGCGCTTTCGAAAGAACTGCGCGACTTATCGCAGGAAGTCCGTATCGTGAGGGGCGCCGAGGCCAATGCCGCGGCCGGGGCCAGTCTCGATCCGGTCACGCTCGCTTATTTGGCACCGAAGATTTATCCAACAGGCGTTATCACGCTTCCAGCCAACTTCGATAAACCAGGCAAATACGCGGTCCTCGTGACGGTCCGTGACGGCAAGGACATGACCATGTCCGGGCGCCTCATCATCACCGTCGGGCGGGAATCGCGCCAATGGATTTATGTTTTCGCGCTCGCCGGGATTATTCTGGCGGCCGGATTTGGCTATTCCATTTGGGATTTCAATCGCCGGAAAAAGCTGCCGGTCAAGAGCGGTTGAGGCATCATCCGTCGCGACCAGGCGGCCGCTATCCTTGTTTGAGGTCAAGCGCGGCGTGAGCCGGCAGCTTCTTGATTTCCCCGAGCCAGGCTTGCCAGTCCTTGATCGAACCGTTGAAGGCATTGCGATCGACATAGCCGCGGATGCCGGGGACATGGCCCTCGGCGGTATGCTGCCAGAAATGCCAATGGCGCGTGCCATATTTGAGCGCCGGATTGCATTTCACGCTGCGGACCCAGACCGGATAATCGGAAAATTCCCCTTGCATCACGTCGCGATGGAAATCGATGGACGTGTAAATCACCGGCTTTTTCCCATAGGCGCGTTCCATCGCGGCGAGCATGATTTTCATCTGGGCTATTGCGGTATCGCGCGGAATGCGCTTTGGACAGGTCCTCGATTGGCCATTCCATTCGACATCGAGAACCGGCGGCAAGGCGTCCGGATCGTTGGGCACATTCGCGGTAAACCAGGCCGCTTGTTCCTCCATGGGCCTGCACCAATAGGCGAAATGATAGGCGCCGCGCGGCAGGCCAGCAGCTTTCGCCGAAGCCCAATTTTGGCTGAATTTCTCGTCGACGCGGTCGCCGCCCTCGGTCGCCTTGATCCAGGCGAAGCGAACCCCCGAAGCGTGCACGCTATTCCAATCGATATCGCCCTGGTATCTGGAGACGTCGATGCCGCCGACCTCATATTCCGCCGGGGTCGGAAAGATATCGTCGCCGGTGACGCCACCCGCGCAGCCCCCCGCAAGCAGCGCGAGGCCAACCCAGCAAAAGGAGCCGAGCACCAAAAAGCAGCGAGGAAAATATCGCATCGATGTCATAGCCCGCCCGTGAGACCGTCAAATTATCTCATAATCCGTAATATGTCGTTAAAAAGTCAAAAAAACGGCCGTCTCGCGCTTATACGTTTGTTTTGGTTAACTTTTGGCCAGCTCGCGTGGAGAAGGCGCAGCGGAAGTCGCCAAGCCGCTCCTCGAACGGCGGCCAAAAACCCGGCCTGCGTTCGCTGTCATTAAAATTTCATGTGACTCGACAAGCGTAGAAAACTGCGATTGATCGCGTGCCGAACCCCGGCACGAAACCGCTGCCCGCATTGTCCGCACGCGCTCTTCAGTCCTTCGTGAAAGGCCGCCATGCTGTCCCGATTCGTCGCCTTCACCTCGATCGGCCGCAGGGCGCTTCCCAATCAATATGATCTTTTTGCGTTCGCGCTGGTGTTTGCCGCGTTCATCGCGGCCACCCATGTTTCGCACGGGCTGACTTTGCCACTGACAGCGCCCGAATCGACGGTCGTTTCGCTCGACTATAAACTTCTCCCCTATTACGCGCTGCGGACGACCTTACGAATGTTCGCCGCCATCGCCGCCTCGCTGGTCTTTACCTTCATCTACGCGACGCTGGCCGCCAAAAGCCGGCGGGCGGCGCTCGTTCTCATCCCGCTGCTCGATGTCCTGCAATCGGTGCCGATTCTTGGCTTTCTATCGTTCACGGTGACCTTTTTTCTGGGGCTATTTCCCGGCTCGATCCTTGGCGCCGAATGCGCCGGTCTCGCGGCGCAGGACGGCGAGCCCGCCGACGGCGGCGTCGTTGCGCAGCAGCGGCGCGTCGACCACGCGTTCGCCGCTGTTCAACGTGAGATCGATGTACCAGCCCTTGACCGACGGCAATGCCACCGCATTGCTGCTGACGGTGGCCACCGCGATGGAGCCTATGGCGGCGGCCGTGAGCGTTTGTTGCACGAGACTCGATCGGGTCAGCGGCGAGGTGTAGCTCGCCGGTGGATCATAGACGCCATAAATGGTTTGGGTTCCGGTGTTCGACAGGTCGGGGATGCCGAGCAATTGTCCGGTGCCGACGAACACCATGGTGCCGGCCAGCTGCGGATAGCGGGGGTTGAGTGTGGCAATGGGCGCGGTGGTGATGGGTTGCGCGTTACCGTAGGAATCCCGCGCCTGCAGCAACACCGATACGGTCCACGAACTGGGAGTCGCGCTGGATATATCGATGCGCCACAGATTTCCCTGCAAATCACCGGCATACACAACATTGGCGGCGGCGCCGGGTTGGCCGCTGGTGTTGACCGCGATCACGGTGGATAAGCCATTCGCCGCACCCGCATTGCAGGCACTCGTGACCGCGGCGCACAGGTCGACTTTCGCGACGATCGCGCCGCTTTGCGGATTCAGCGCATACAGAAAAGGCTTGCCGTTGGTACTGTCGTACCCATTGCCGAGGAACACCAGCGTGCCGCTGGCCGCGGTGGCGACCACGGGGTTGGCGTACCCCAGGCCCATGTCAGCGTCGGTGAAATCCCATAGCACCGAGGCAGCGAGTGCGGCTTCGGACGCGGTGAGCGCTGGATCGGTGATGTCGAGCGCGAACACACTCTTGCCGCCGGCGGCCTCGGTGCCTAAGAGCACGGTGTGCCACGTGGCATCGGAAAACTGCACGTCAGCCTGTTGCGGCGATCCATCGACGTAGAACAGGTGACTCGCATTGTAGTAAGGAGAGGCCAGGTTGACCAAATTGTTGTACACACCCTTCGGTATGTAGGCGAATCGTTCATTCCCGGTGGTTGCGTCGAATGCGTGCAACATGCCGTCGTCCGCGCCCACATAGATCACCGGCGGCCGCGACGCATGAGCGCCCGCAAAGCTCAAGTAGGAACTCGACAAGTTATGGGAGGACGGGCCGCCGACGTATACCGGATTACTGAAAACGATGTCTCCCAGCTTGTGAGTGCGGTTTCTGAACTGCCCGCCATTGGCCACTTCGCGCAAGTTCGAGCCGCGCAAATACTCGAGCACGTGCTGGCCGTTGGTGTCGGCGGTGAACGTGGTCAGAGCCTGACCCAGCAGCGTGCTGCTCGCAATGCCGGAGCTCGCCGTGGTGCTGGTATTCCAGCGGAAAGGCGCGCCGGCGGCCGTCACGGGGTCCCACGTGGCAATGAGCCGCCCGCTATTCCAGTTCTGCGCATCGAGCTGCGTGGCTGCGGACCACAGGGCGTCTGCCGGCGCGGTGTCCACCACACCGGTGGATGCATTCGCCGTGAATGCGAACAAATTACCGGTCCAGTCCTGGTTGGTATCCGACGAAACGAACTGCGACTGATACACCACGCTGGACGCGTTGAGGCCGGTGGAATTCACCGCCACCGAGGCGACAGATTGCGTCGCTGCCAGAATCGAAGCCAGTATGCTTTGCAGGTCGTTGGTCAATGTGGTCGGATCGGTGGCGGCAAAGTAAGAGCCGGTGCCGCCGGCAATCGCCATCGCGGTCAGAGTGGCGGCGGCGGTCGGGTTCTTCGTGGGGTCCACGCCGGCGCCGAGTCCCACGATATACGTTTGTATGCCGGCCGCCTTGAGGGCAGCCAATTGGGCGATCACGTCGGTGAGGGGCTGATCGTTGGTCGACCCGAGCGATCCGTCGCCGTTGAACGTGGCCGTCACGCCATAACCGGCAGCAGCGGCGCTTCCCAACGGCGGCCAGGTACGACCGGTCAAATCGTAAGTCGGCAATCCGTCCGTCACCAAAATGACGTAGCGGGTTGGTGCACAACCGTTGCTCGACGGCGGGTTGGTTGCAAAATAATTCCTGGCCTTGGACATCAATCCGGCCATCGGTGATTGCCCGGCGGAAGCTTTGATTTCGCTGGTGCCGCCGTTGTTGGTCTCCGGGGCCAGATACGATGTGAAAAGTCCCAGAGCCGAGGACACGCTGGCTGCCGTGGGGGTGGCGCCCGCACTGGTCATCGGCACGAGAACGGTACCATCGGTCGCGGATTGACCCGCACCGTAGCCAAAGCCGCGCTGTTCGTACATGACTTCCGCGGAATAGGGCACGAAGCCGGCGTTGGTGGGGCCGGTCACCCGGGGGCAATTGTTCCGGTCGTGGTCGTAAGATTCGGTGACGTTGAAGCCGCCGCCGTTGAATTGTGCAAGAGTGAAATTGGGCGGGTAGGGGTTCGCCGGGTGTGGCCCGCCGTACGCGATACAGACCGCTCCCGGTCCACCGCCGTCGTACAGCACGTCGTTGATCGACGGATCATCGCTGCTGGCGCCAATATTCATGTAGCGCTGGAGCAAGATATTCTGGCCGCTATAGTAATTGTTGTCCAAATCCTTGCAACTTTGCGCCACCGGATCGCTCTGGGTGGTATCGATATTGAAACAAGGATTGGCCACCTGGCCGCTGGAGGCTGCCACGTTGGTGAAGGTGAATCCTCCCGCGGAGCTCATCTGATAGACCCAGGTCTGATACAGGCCGTTGCCGAAGGTGTCGTAGTCCATCAGAGCGAAATCCGCACTGCCCATGTAGCCGGCCAGAATCGCGCTGATTCCCGCTTTGGCGACGTTGAGCCGGCTTGGGGAGTTGTCGTACAAGGTCCCGCCCGAATTGACGGTGTACGGCGCCAGCCCGGCGCTGCCGGAGTTGAGGGGCGGCGTGAATCCGGCCGGGATGGTGAAGCTCACGGGCGAGCTCGAGCTATTCAGACCGACATAAGAGGCGCCAAGCGAACCCGACCCGGTCATGATCGCGCCGCTCAGATTGCCATCCATGGATTCTGAATTGGCGACCGCCAGCATAATCTGCGGGTGCGCCGGAATGGTGATGGTCAGAGGTACCTGCGACACCGGCACTGCCGGCGGAAGAGCCACCGCCGCGACCGGCGAACCGATCAACAGCGTCGACCCGGCCGCGGTGAGCAGAGCGACGACGCGGGAGCGCAGCAAAGTTCTCATTGATCTTTTCATAGCCTTCCTTGAATCCTTGCCTCTAGCGATAAATGCTTTGCAACATGACGCTCGGATTGCCTTCCGCATTGAGCGCCTGCACGGTGACTCGGTAGGTCGGCGGCGCCGACGACAGGTCATCGCCGGGCACCGCTCCGTACCCCATCAATTCCATGGCCACCCGCGGCGTCCGCGCGGCCGCCGGAATCGCGGTCAATGCCGGACCTGTGTAGGTGGAGGTCTTGGTGGAATCGTTCCAATTCAACGATGGAATCAAGCTTCCGGTGGTCGGCGACACCGCGTAGTAGCCCGCCGTATCGCCCGCGAAGGTGCCGACGGCGGGTGCGTTGCCGAGAACGGTCTCGGCATTGCGGAGTGCCGCTTCGGCGGCTTGCGCGGCGATCTGCCCATTGTTGTCGTTGCGGGCCATGCGCTCTTCCACGGTCTGCATGCGGGCGACAGTGACGCCGATCATGCTCAAGATCAGCAGCAGCATCAGCGCAACGAACAGCACGACACCGGATTGATGCTTACGCATAGGTGGACCTCATGGCAGGGAATTGCGAGCGGCGATGGTGATATTGAACACCTGACGGAAGCGCGTATCGATCGGCGCCGTGACCGTGGCGCCCAGCAAATTGTAGGTCTTTGCCGCCGGCGGCTTCGTGGCCGAGCCAATCGGGCCTGCCGCGAGCAGCGCGATCTGCACGCTCATGACGCTGGTGAAATCGGCGACTTGATCGGCAGTGACGTACTGACTCACCGTCTGCGAGAGGTTGGTGTCCACACCATACAGAATTTGCATGGCTTCGATGTCAGGCACCAGTTCGGCGGCGACGAGAGTGTTGTTCGGAGCGACGTTCGCCGACCACAGGGCACCTTCCCCGTCCTGACCCACGCCGATGTAATAGACAGTGGCCACGAACGGCGTGACCTGCGAACCGGCGGCAAAGGTAACTGTCGCCGGAAAGGCACTGGTCAAGTTTCCCGGCGCCCCGCCGGTGGCGTGGGTAATCGTGGTTCCCGCAATCGAGCTGATTTGAAAGATCAGCGATTTGACGCAATCCGAGACCACCGCCAGTTGCGGCGCGGCCCACGAGGCGGGGACGCTGTTCACGGTCAGGGTGTTGGCGGCGGCCGCCGTGACATAGGCGGGTTGGGCGCCCTGACTCGACGACCGCACCACCAAAATATCATTGTTCTTGACGGGCAAGGCAGCCAAGGAACTGAACGCCGCATCCAAACCCGAGGTCCAGCCCGACGGCGGATTCCAGTTGCCAAGCACTCCGGAAGCCGTCGACGCGGTGTAAGCGGCGCCGCTCCCGGTGCCGACTGCTTCGAACCCGGACATGGGCTGAAACAACAGTAGCGGCCCTGGGCCCGGGCTGTAGTACAGGGGAGTGGCTTCGGCGTTCACATTGACGATGGTCCGGATGGGCGCGCCGCAGGCCATATTGCCCGCGTCCCGTACCGCGCCTTCGAGAAATCCCAGCGCGAAGCGTCCATTGTCGCTCACCACGGCCACGCCCGACGTCGACTGAAATGCCGAACGCGCACCGATAAATACCGACACCACCCCGCCCGTCACGATCAGCGCCAGGGTGACCGCAACCATGAGTTCGACCAATGAAAAGCCTTGCGCGCGCTTCATTGCAGCACCGTTTCCAGGGTGATCTGCATGGTGGCCGCGACGCCCGTGGTAACGCCGGGAACGTTGTTGGCCGTGCTCATGGCCGATTGACCCGCCGCATCGTCCCATTGAACGACGATGGTCGCGGTGGTCGGCGACGTACCCGACGTGACGATCGAGCCGGCGCCGGAGGGCAGCGCCGTCAACAAGCTCTGCTTCCAGCTGTAGACATTCCACTGGGCGAGCTGGAGATTGGTGCATTGCGTGCCGGTGCCCACGCACGATGTCGGAGCCGTGGGCGTGGCGGTGAGCGCCGTGTCATATTGTGCGCCCGTCGCGCCGGCGAGATTGGCGCGCATGTTGTCGGTCATCTGATACGCCAGCGCCGTGGCTTGACTGCGCAAGTAGGCGCTGTCGTTCGAATGGGAGGACACCATGACGAGCTTGGCCATGCCGAGCAGTCCTATGCTCAAAACCACGAGTGCGACCAGTACTTCAATCAGCGTGAAGCCGCGCGATCGCTTGCAGTCGAGGGACGAGTTTGACGCGATGGACGGCATTGGCGGCGGCAGCTTGAAGTTCATGGGCACGTCAGCGACGCGCCGGCGGCGTCGTGACCGGGATTTTGCGATGCCGTGACCGTGCCGACCGGGGTCACTTCGATGTCACGTGCATACGCGCTGCCGCGCGAGTCGCACACTTTGACTTTCATCGATGCAACGACGGAGCCGTTTGATCTGAAGGTGACGCCATTGGCGCCGCCGCCCGTGGCGGTCAGGACGTTGGTCCCGGCAAGCGCGGGAACTTGCTGCAAAACCGGCGCGAGCGTGTTGTTCGGATCCAGGTCGAGCACGAGCCATCCGGCCGCCCAACCGCCCGCTGGCGAATTGCATGCTCCATTACTCGAGGGGCACACCGTCACGCCCGCGGAGGTGTTGCGCTTGACGGCTTCACTGCGCGCCAGGTTCAAGCTCATCGCGAGGGAATTGATCTGGCCGGTATCGCGATCGTTCTGCACAAAGCTGCTGAATGCGGGGATGCCAATCGCGGCCAAGATTCCGGCGACCACCATCGCCACCAGCAATTCGATGATGGTGAATCCGAGGGCAACCCTTCGATGTTCAGCGTTGAGGAGTTTCCGAGGCTTCATGGGAGAGCATCGTGGGCGACCAAACTTGCTCGAAACTTGCGCAACGAGCGTCAACAACGATATCTGTGATTACGCACTCGCTTTTATGCGGCGCGACTTGGATTATGTCTGCTGCGCGCTCACCGATCTGTCGATGCGGCGTCAGCCGGCTAGACGTTGAACCGGAAATGCATCACGTCGCCTTCGCGAACGAGGTATTCCTTTCCTTCGAGGCGCAGCTTCCCGGCCTCCTTCGCCCCGGCTTCGCCCTTGTTCGCGATGAAATCGTCATAGGCGATGACTTCGGCGCGAATGAATCCATGCTCGAAGTCGGTATGAATCACACCGGCCGCCTGTGGCGCCGTCGACCCCGCGCGGATGGTCCACGCCCGCACCTCTTTGACGCCGGCAGTGAAGTAGGTCTGCAGTCCGAGCAGCGCATAGCCGCCGCGGATCACCCGATTGAGACCGGGTTCGTCCAGCTTCAACTCTTTCAAGAACTCCGCCCGGTCCGCTTCCTCGAGTTGCGAAATTTCCGCCTCGATGGCCGCGCACACCGGCACCACCACGGCACCTTCCGCCTTCGCAAGTTCACGCACGCGGTCGAGACGCGGATTGTCGGTAAAGCCCGTCTCGTCGACGTTGGCCACATACATCACCGGCTTGTCGGTCAACAGATGAAAGTCTTTGAGTAATGCCTTCTCATTGGCGTCCAAGCCCATGGCGCGCACCGGCTTGGCGAGGTTCAACTGCGCCCTCACCCGTTCCAAGAGGTCGCGAGACTTGATCGCATCCTTATCCGAGGTCTTCGCAGCCTTCACCGCCTTCTGATAGGCGCGGTCGATACTGTCGAGGTCGGCCAACGCGAGTTCGGTGTTGATGACCTCAATGTCGTTCGCCGGATCGATCTTGCCGGCCACGTGAATGATGTCGTCGTTTTCGAAGCATCTGACGACATGCGCGATCGCATCGACTTCGCGGATGTGCGCAAGAAACTTGTTGCCCAGGCCCTCACCCTTCGAGGCTCCCGCCACCAGACCGGCGATGTCGACGAACTCCACCGTCGTTGGGAGGATGCGCTCGGGATGCACGATCTCCGCGAGCCTTTCCAGACGCGGGTCCGGCACCGGCACCACGCCCACATTCGGGTCGATGGTGCAGAACGGATAATTCTCCGCCGCGATCTGAGCGCGCGTGAGCGCGTTGAACAGCGTTGATTTACCCACGTTGGGCAAACCGACGATTCCACAACGAATTGGCATTTAGGTCTTTCCCGCGCGGCTGTGCAATTTGGTCATCGCGCGTTCTGCCCCTTGTTCGAGTATCAGCGGTACGGAGTCCGCCGCCGTCGCGACGGCTTCCAATATCAAATCCTCCTCGGCCCGCGGCGCGCGGGTGAGCACATAGTCGATCACATCGGCCTTGTTGCCTGGATGGCCGATTCCAAGCCGCAGCCGCCAGAAATTCTCTCCGATGTGCGCGATGGTATCGCGTAGCCCATTATGCCCGCCGTGGCCGCCCCCGTGCTTCAGGCGCACGCTGCCCACCGGCAGATCCAGTTCATCGTGCGCCACCAAGATCTCATCCGGCGCGATCTTGTAAAAATCACTGATCTGACGGACCGACAATCCACTGCGGTTCATATAGGTCGTCGGCTTCAACAAGATGATCTCCTGACCGTCGATCGTCACCCGCGCAGTCTCGCCGGAATACTTGCGGTAATCCCGGAATTCCCCGCCGTGTCGCCGCGCAAGCAGATCCACGAACCAGAATCCGACGTTATGCCGGGTGACCTGGTGCTCGGGACCCGGATTGCCGAGACCGACGATAATGCGCAATGGTAATCCAGCCATCGTGGACTCACCCAACTCTCAAGGCTTGAAAAAGTAAGGGCCGCCCCGCAGACGGCCCTACTCGCAGCAACGCTTCGGGAACTACTTCTTGGCGTCTTTCTTCGCCGGTTCCTTCTTGGCGTCCGCCTTCGCAGGCTCCGCCTTCTTCGCCGCATCGGCGGCGCCGGCCGCTGCCGCTGCAGGCGCTGCAGGCGCACCTTCCGCAGCCGTTGCCGCCACCGCAGTGGGCTCGGGCTCTTCCGCGCGCGGGCTGTGAATCGCCACGACCGCGGCGTCTTCCTTGGCGAGCGCTACCAGTTCCACGCCGGCCGGGATCTTCAGCTGCGACATGTGGATGCTTTCGTTGAGCGACAACCCAGACAAATCCACCTCGATAAATTCCGGCAGATCCTTCGGCAGGCAGGTCACTTCCAATTCAGTGCGCATGTGCGACACCAGACCGCCTTGAGTCTTGACGCCCGGCGAGACCGCCGCGCCGACGAAATGCAGCGGAATGCTGATGCGGATCTTCTGATTGTCCTCGACGCGCTGAAAATCGACGTGCACGATCGCATTCTTGAAGGGATGCCGTTGCACGTCCTTCAAGATCGCAGCCTGCGTCTGATCGCCGACTTTCAGGCTCAAAATCGTCGAATAGAAGCGTTCGTTGTCGAGCATGATCAGGAGCTTTTGATGGCTCAAGGTCAACGCCTTCGCTTCGGAATGTCCGCCGTAGAGGATTGCCGGTACTTTTCCTTCGTGACGCAGGCGGCGGCTCGCACCTTTGCCTTGCGTCTCGCGGAACTCGGCAACGAGTTCGAATGAGGTTTTCATAATCATCTCCAGTTACATCACAAACACGGCATCCCCGCACCGCGACCAGTTTGCGGGACCACCGACCAAGAGCTAACCAATTCAACCAAGGTGAGCGCAGCAATGGCGCCCGACCAAGAGCAGACATCTCAACCTAAGGTGGGCGAAGCAACTGCGCCGCCGACCAAGCGCTGACCTAGTCAATCAAGGTGAGCGCAGCAATAGCGCCCGCCGACCAATTCAGCTAAAACCAATTCAATCTACATACAGGGAACTGACCGACTCTTCGTCGCTGATGCGCCGTATCGTCTCAGCCAGCAACCCTGCGACACTCAACTGCCGGATGCGGGTACACGCCCTTCCGGCTTCCGATAGCGGAATCGTGTCCGTCACCACCAATTCATCCAGCACCGACCTCGAAATGCGCTCGATCGCGGCTCCCGACAGCACGGCATGCGTGATGTAGGCGACCACGCGGATGGCCCCCTCGTCTTTGAGGGCCTGCGCCGCCTGGCACAAGGTGCCTGCGGTGTCCACCATGTCGTCGACCAGCATGCAGCTCTTGCCTTCGACCTCGCCGATGATGTTCATCACCTTCGACTCGTTCGGCCGCGGCCGGCGCTTGTCGATGATGGCGAGTTCGGCGTCGTCGAGCCGCTTCGCCAGCGCCCTCGCACGCACCACTCCGCCCACGTCGGGAGACACCACGATCATCTTCTCGTCCTTTTCCTTCTGCTTCCAGGCGTCCCCCAGCAGCACCGGCGACGCGTACACGTTGTCGACCGGAATGTCGAAGAAGCCTTGGATCTGGTCCGCATGCAGATCCACCGTCAGCAACCGGTCGACGCCGGCGCGCGCGATCATGTTCGCCACCAACTTGGCGGCAATCGCGACCCGCGTGGCGCGCGGCCGCCGATCCTGGCGTGCGTACCCGAAGTACGGCACCACCGCCGTGATGCGCTTCGCCGAGGCGCGCCGGAGCGCATCGGTCATCATCAACAATTCCATCAAATTGTCGTTCGCCGGCGGACAGGTGGGCTGCACAATGAACACATCGCGGCCGCGCACGTTCTCCATCAATTCGGCGTTCACCTCGCCGTCGCTGAACCGGCCCACGTTCGCCCGCCCCATCGGCACGTGAAGGTGGCGGGTGATCTCATGCGCCAACGCCGGATTCGCATTGCCCGCAAATACCGAGATCGGTGAAGATTCGAAATCATTACTTCGCGACATAGCAACAACCAGCCAGACACACAACTCACGCGCAGTTGGCTGGGGTGGAAGGATTCGAACCTCCGTATGGCGGGATCAAAACCCGCTGCCTTACCGCTTGGCGACACCCCAACTCGGAAATCAACAGTCAGCGATCTCTCGTCGGCCGCGCCTCGCCGTCCGCGCCGCGGCGGCCCCGTTCACACAGCCGATAACCTTTCAAGCAAGGGCGAGACGTTCAATCCACGCACCAAAAAAGCGTCCGACGCCGGCGGCAGCTTACGCATAATCTCTCGACCGCGGTCCAACGATTCGATACTGACGAAAACGCACGCACCGGTGCCCGTCAGCCGCGCATGCCCATAGAACGACAGCCAATCGAGTGCGCGCGCTACCTCCGGGTATCTGCGCCGCACCACATCGAGGCAATCGTTCCTACCACCGGACGCCAGGAAACCGTGAATTGTGATGGGCGGGGAATTTCTTGTCAATTCGGGATCCTGGAATACCTCCGCCGTGCTCACGAATACTTTTGGCTTCAGAATCAAGTAGTTATCCTCTCGCGGCGCAAACTGGGGTTCAAGCGGCGTGAGCCTTTCGCCCACTCCTTCCGCCCAGGCGGCACGCCCGTGCACGAACACCGGCACATCGGCACCTAATGTCAGGCCCAATGCCGCAAGCCGGTTGTCGGTCCAATCGAGGCCCCACAGGCGGTTCAATGCCACCAAGCAAGTGGCGGCATCCGAACTGCCGCCGCCCAAGCCCGCACCCATCGGAATGCGCTTGACCACGTCGATGTCCACGCCCAAGTTGCAATTCGCCGCGGTTTGCAAAACGTGCGCGGCGCGCACGCACAAATCGGAGTCCTCCGAGACCCCTTCCGCGCCCCGCAGGCGCCTGATTTTGCCGTCCAACCGAACCCGCAGGTAGATGTCGTCGCATAGATCGACGAACTGAAAGCAGGTTTGCAGCTCGTGGTATCCATCCGGTCGGCGGCCGATGATATGTAAAAAAAGATTGAGTTTTGCCGGCGCCGGCCATGGCCGTTCGCCAGGCACGACCTTCCGCGTTGGCTCACTCCCGCTCACCGAGGACCGTCCCAATGATCCACCGCGATCCGGACTCGCACGGCATCGCGGACCAGCACCATGCGCGCCGGCAGCCAATCTCCGCTCACCAGCATGTATTTGTCGTACGTCAGAGTCCACCCCGCCTGGGTCAACTGCGACGCGCGATCTTGGTCATTTCGCGTGAGATCGAATGCGCTGCCCGGGTCCGGTACTCCCAACAACCAGTAGCGCAGATTGTTCAACGGTAAGTCGAATCCCAAGCGCTCCTGGAGTTGCGCCTGCACCGCATCGCTCGGCGGCGCCCCGTTCAACGACAAACCAGCCGGCGTTTCCTTGAGCACCAGCGCGCCTACCCCCAAGGGTCCGGCAAGATGCAGTTCGGCAGCAACCCCACGCTGGTGCCAATCCAAACTGGCCTGCCAGCCCTGGGTACCCACAGCCACGGCGGCACGCCCCGCAAGTTGCCACGTGTCCGCATGCTGCAGATCGGCCGACCGCTGATCCCACGGCACGGCCACGGGGGTATGCGTCGGGCGCGCCGTCATGCAAGCGCTCAACGCACCGCAACAGAGGAATACCACCGCCAATCGATGTCGCATGACGCTTAGTTCGACGCGTGCAAACGCACACGGGTGGTGTTGACCAGATGGTTTTCAGCGCCTGCCTTGTTCGCATCGGACCAGATACGTTCCGCATCCGACCGCCGGCCGAGCTGCCACAACACTTCGCCAAGATGCGCGGCCACGTCGCCGTCGTGATCGTCCGCATAGGCAGCGTTCAAATACGGCAACGCCTCCTCGCTGTGCCCTTGCCTGAAGAGCACCCAGCCCAGACTATCCAAAATGGACGCATTCTTGGGAGCCGCCGCGTGCGCTCGTTCGATGAGCCGTCGTGCAACCGGCAACTGTCGGCGGTTGTCGGCCAATGTATATCCATACGCATTGAGCGCCGCCGGATCTGTCGGGCGCAGTGCGGCGACGGTCTTCAGTTCGCGCAATGCGGCCGCAACTTGCCCATGTTCTTCGGACAGCGATGCCTTCGCGTATCGCAATTCCACGCTGTCCGGATATTCCGCTTCGGCTTGGGTCAGTACAGCGATGGCCTTCGGCAGATCGCCCGCTTCCGCATCGATGCGAGCACGCGCTGCGAGAATCTCCGGCGCACGCTGCGGCGTCTCCGCAACGAGATGATCGAGCAGCTCGTCCGCCGCCGGTGCCGCACCATGTGCCTTGAGAATGGCCGCCGCGCGCAGCAGCGCGGGCACCGCGTTCTCGCCGGTTTGCACCTCGGCGTAGAGGCGCAGTGCGCGTTCCAGGTCCTGGTGCCGCTCGGCAATCATTCCCAGGTAGAAGATCGCGTCGTCCAAAAACTTACCCGTGGTTACGAGCTCCGCGAATCGAGCGCTCGCTTCGTCCAGCCGCCCGTCTTGGTATTCCACCAGTCCGAGCAGCCGCAATGCGAGGGGCCCGGACCCGGGGTCGCGAGTCAACATCGAGAGCTGCGCGCGCGCCGCCGAAGTCTGCTGTGCCGCCAATAGCAAGAGGGCGTAGTCCAGGCGATTCTCGACCGTATCGACGCGATCCAACAGGTCCTTTGCCTGCGCCAGCGGTTCCACCTGATCGCCCGCCAAGATGCGCGCGCGCCATAGTCCCTGCGTCAATTCCCGGCGCGCGACCTCCGGATCTGCATGGGACGGCTCGTCCGGCGTCGCGGCAGCCGGAGGCCCACCCGCGACGGCCAGCGCAGCCTCGAAGGTGCGCACGGCTGCCGCTGGATCGTCGGCCCGGAGGGCTGCGAATGCCTGCATTCGAAGTGCCGCCCCAGATTCGGGGAAATACCCCGCCAAAAGGTCCGCAAGCTGCCGCGCGCCGAAGAGATTGCCGGCCCCCGTCAATTCGGTCTCGAGCACGGCAAACTCCCCGTCCGTGCCGCGCGGCGAGGACTTGAGGACGACCCGATAGTGAGCCGCAGATTGCTCGATCTTGTGCAATTCCAGCGCGGCTTTCCCCGCCGCGCGATGCGCATCTACCGCGGCCGGATCGACATCGAGCCACCGGGCCGCGACGCCGGCTGCGAGCGTTGGC
>Ga0209890_10000757_pt1 | contig 14924 bp, 14 predicted proteins | sample OrgsoiDNA2013049_FD_185799 | JGI IMG/M metagenome (GOLD analysis project Ga0209890, IMG submission 185799) | Permafrost soil microbial communities from the Arctic, to analyse light accelerated degradation of dissolved organic matter (DOM) -... | ecosystem: Environmental > Terrestrial > Soil >...
TCGATGCTGCCGGATTGGAAGCGCGAAATACATCAGCAGGGATACCATCAAACGCTTGTCGGCGGACTTGGCCGACGTTGGTTTCATTCGCATCGAACGCTCGCTGCTCGTCAACATTCGCGCCGTTGCATACGTGGAGGCCGTGGGCCGGGGCATGTTTGCGTTCACCTTGACCTCCGGGGCAGTCTTGCACTCCGGCACCTCCTACCGCGATTCGATCCTGCGGATACTGCCCATGAGGCGCCTCTCGATCCGGCGGACATAGCGCGACGCTGCGACGTGTAGGCCGCATCCGACGCTCGCTCGTGACATTCATAGGCTTGTCCCCGCTTCAGTGCCTGCTAGTTTGTGGGGGACGAGAACCGGGTTGCCATTACCCTAGAGAGGATCGCCATGCTTCATTATGCTGTTGTCTTTCTTGTAATCGCGTTAATCGCAGCCGTGTTCGGTTTCGGCGGAATCGCGGCTGGGGCTGCCGGCATTGCAAAAATCCTATTCGTCGTGTTCTTGATCGGCGCGATAGTCACGTTCTTGATGAATGGGCGGAGCCGAATCTAGAAGCCGAGTCCAGCGGACTTCGTTCTGCCGTGACCCCGGGCTTAAACGCGCGCGCCCGGCGACCTCTCGCGGGCAGCGGAAGATAGATGACCCAGCGTCCACGCGAGGGAGGCCGCGGTGACCACGGCGAGAAATGGATGTTCATGCACATACTCGACCAGCGAGCCGGGAATGCGCGTAATTTTCACCGGACCTTGCGCATGCCGGGGTGATTTCCCATGTTTCGCATCTGAAACAAACGCGTCCACGCGATCGCGGAGCCGCTGAATATCGGGATTTTCGGTATCCTGCAATTTGGATACCAATTCTTCCGCACCATCGATCAAGCGACTAACGTGTTTTTCGTATCTCATACGGCTGGCCTTGTTCCTAAACGAGAACTGTGACGCACTTATTCGCAAATTGCGGTAGGCGGCCGCTGTTTCTCGTTGTCAGACGCGCCCCACACGCAGTGCAGCTGAGGTAAGTTGCCGCTTGCGGCCATGGCCTTCACTGGAACTGCAACTCGCCGGTGGGCCGGTTACCATACGGGGATCCGATCGAAACTGGAGCTTGCAGGCGATTTCATGGCAACCACACCACCCCGCTTGGGAACCAGCCGCGAACAGTTGATTCATGCACTCTACGAGGCAGCCGAACTCGAACACAATCTGATGTGCACCTATCTGTACGCTGCATTCAGCCTCAAGAGAGGCGAGGGCGAGGGGCTTAATGCTGCAGAGGCCGCTGCGGTGGAACGCTGGCGCAGTTCGATCATTCAGGTGGCGGTCGGAGAAATGGGCCATCTGGCGGCGGTTTGGAACATCACGGCCGCTCTTGGCGCCGCACCGCGCATTGGCCGGGTAAATTTCCCGCTGGATCCGGGTTACCTTCCCGCGGGAATCATCGTCAAACTTGCGCCTTTCAACGCGCAGACGCTGCAGCACTTTATATTTCTTGAGCGTCCGCACGGCTCGGGAGAAGCGGAGGGAGTGGGGTTCGTGCCGGAGAGGATGTTCGTGCGCGGCAATCCGGGCGCCCGCCTGACGCCGATGTCGATGGACTACGATACGGTGGGCGCCTTCTATGAGTCGCTCAAGGAAGGTCTCGCCGCACTCGTCGATCGCGTGGGCGAAGCACGTGCATTTCGGGGCAATCCGGCGCTGCAGTTGGCGGGGGTCGACTTCGGATTTACCGAGGCCAAGCCTGTGAAATGCCTGAAGACGGCATTGGCCGCCTTCGATTCCATTGTGCTGCAGGGTGAAGGGTCCCCCGCACACGCCGATGATTCGCATTTCCAGAAGTTCCTCGCAATACGCGCGGAATTCGCCGGGCGTCGGGCGACGAATCCCTCTTTCTCGCCCGCGTACGCGGCGGCCACCAATCCTGTGCTGCGGCGGCCGCCGAGGCCCGAAGGCCGAGTTTGGATCGAAGGTGATGAAGCCGTTTCCACGGTTGACTTGGCGAACGCCGCCTACGGACTGATGCTTCGGCTGCTCGCTTACGCCTATGCGGTGCCGGCACCGGCCGCCAAGGGGGCAATCGTGGATTTGGGGATTGGATTGATGCGTTCCATCGTACCGCTCGGCGAGCATGCGGCCCGGCTGCCGGCCGGGCCCTCGCATCCGGAGTGTCATGCCGGCATGTCGTTTACGACACTGCGGGATTCTGCGTCCTTCCCACCCGGACCTGCCGCCGAGGCGTTCTTTGTGGAGCGCCTGCAGGAATTGTCCGCCGCCGCGGCCGTGCTTGCGGCATACGGATCCGCGCGGCTCGAGCGCGCCGCGGAGCAGTTGGAGGCGCTCGCCAGGCGCAGCCTCACCTGCTTTCCGTCCGTGAAAACCGCCGCCGCGGCAGGGGCGGGCGCAGGCAGGGGAGGCACCGGTCAAGCTGCGGCGCCGCGCGAGACACCGGCCGCGTCGGATTCCCTCGAGGTGGTGGCCGGTCGCGCCATCGAAATACAATTTCAGGCCCGTCGCTGCATACATTCTCGATTTTGCGTTACCGGTGCGCCGAAGGTCTTCCTCGCCAACGTTAAGGGACCGTGGATCCACCCCGACGCGATGCCCGTCGAGCGGCTCGTCGAGGTGGCCCACGCCTGTCCTTCGGGCGCCATTCGGTATACAAGGCGGGACGGTGCGCCCGACGAATCGGCGCCGCCGGTCAATCTGGCCGCCGTACGCGAAGCGGGCCCGTACGCGTTTCGCGGGGTACTGCAGCTCTCGGGGTTGCCGCAGGCTTTCGCGTGACTTTGTGCCGCTGCGGCGCCTCGCACAATAAGCCGTATTGCGACGGCTCGCATCATGATGTGGGCTTCAGCGCAAGCGGCGAGCCGCCGACCGGCGCAGCGGATATGCTGCCGATTCGCGACGGATTGCTCGCGATCGAACCCGAAACTAATGGTCCGCTGCAAGTTCAGGGAAATCTTGAGATCACGAGCGGCACGGGTCGTGTGGTGGCTCGCGTTCAGAGCGCGCGGCTCTGCCGCTGCGGCGGCAGCCAGACCAAACCTTTTTGCGACGGGTCTCACGCAAAAATCGGCTTTCAAGGTTGAGAGCCTCGTGGACGGCCACGGCGAGCTTTGACCCTCCATGCTCAATGCGATCGAATCGATCGCAACAAGGCCACTTCGATGCATCGCCGCGCCATTTTCAGCATCGGCCTACACCGCCACGAGCCATAGGATGACAGCGGATCGGCAAAATGCAGCCGAATATCCCGTATTTAGCCCAAGGGGACTTCCTATGGCAGACGGGATTGCCAGCGCGATGCACGGCGAACTTGCGGCGCACAAAGGCGATGTGCCGGTCAGCCGCTCGGTCACCATCGATCGACCTCGCGAGGAGTTGTACGCCTTCTGGCGCAATTTCAATAATCTGCCGCTGTTCATGCGCAACATCCACAGCGTCGCCGAGGTTACCGACGACGATCCGAATCGTCTCATCGCTTGGCGATTGGAAGGTGCCGGCGTGTGCAACAGCGGACGCGTGGAGTTTCGTGATTCCCCGGACCGCCGCGGTACGGTGGTGACTGTGACTCAAGAACCTCAAAGTCAGCTGCGGCATGACCTGCGTCGCTTCAAGCAGCTCATGGAAACGGGTGAAGTGTCGACCGCTCAATCTCCCGAAGCGGCGCCGCATGCATAGCTCAACTGCGGCGCATTGACCGAGTTGGAATCATTGCATGCGCGCACTGACTTGGCACGGTGAACATGATGTCCGCGTGGAGACGGTTCCGGATCCTCAAATAGTCAACCCCAGGGACGCCATCATCAAAGTCACGTCCACCGCGATTTGCGGATCCGATCTGCATCTCTACGATCATACGATTCCGACGATGAAGGCGGGAGATGTGTTGGGCCATGAATTCATGGGAGAGGTCGTTGAGGTGGGCCCGGGCAATAAGAAACTCAAAGTGGGACAGAGAGTCGTGGTCCCGTTTGTCATCGCGTGCGGCCAGTGTTTCTTTTGCAAGCAACAACAATTTGCGGCCTGCGATAATTCAAATCCGGCGGAAACCGCCGACATGTCCGAGCGCTTGTACGGGTACCCCATGACCGGCGCCTTCGGATACTCCCATCTCACGGGTGGCTACGCCGGCGGTCAAGCGGAATATGTGCGGGTGCCTTACGCGGATGTGGGACCTCTCGTCATCCCCGATGGCATCGAGGATGAGAAGGTGCTCTTTCTCTCCGATATTCTTCCGACGGGATGGATGGCCGCAGATAACTGTGAAATCAAATCGAGCGACATTGTCGCGGTTTGGGGGTGCGGCCCCGTGGGTCTGTTTGCAGTTCAAAGCGCGTTCGCGCTCGGCGCGCACCGGGTTATCGCGATTGACCGCCTACCGCACCGCTTGGATCTCGCGAAATCGATGGGCGCCGAGGTCATCAACTTCGAGGAATTGGACGTACGCGAGGCCTTGGTGGAGATGACCGGCGGCATAGGCCCTGATGCCTGCATCGACGCCGTCGCCATGGAGAGTCACGGGTTTTCTGCCGACAGCGTCATGGACGAGCTGACGGCGGCTGTGCAATTGGTCGCTGATCAAACGCGTGGCCTGCGGCAGGTGATCCTCGCGTGCCGAAAGGGTGGGCTAGTGTCGATCCCCGGGGTTTATGGCGGTATCACGGACAAATTCCCCATCGGCGCGCTGATGGAAAGGGGGCTGTCCATAAAGAGCGGCCAGAGCCACGTTCAGAAGTATATGCCGCACCTTCTCAAGCTAATCATGGAGGGCAGGCTCGACACGACCTTCCTGATCAGTCACCGGTTGGACCTCGAGAATGCACCCGAGGGCTACAGAATCTTCAAGGAAAATCAGAACGAAGTCACCAAAGTGGTGCTCAAGCCACAGGGTGCGACGCGACACTGAGAATGCGCGGCACTGCGTCTGTCACGGCGTCAATGGAAGGAAACTGCTCTGGATGCGTCAACATCAAACGCGCCAGCGCCAGCGCGTTCGCTTCGCAGCGGCCGCGCCGCGCCGCATCCGGGATCGAATCAAAATCGATGACATGGGCGAACCCCAGAATGCGGCGGATCATCTTGCAGGCGCCGAAGCCGATCATGTCCGCAAATATTGAATCCACATAGACGTTCTTAGCCGCCTGGAGGGCGGCGAAGTCTTCGGGAGAGGCAAACATGGCGGCCGGGAAGACATCTCCTTTTGCGTGCTCGGCCCACAGTGCAAGGAAGCGGCGGCGGAAGGTTTCCCAAAAAGTGCGCGCCTGCTCAAGTATCCATGCTTGATATTCGATGCGGTCATCGTCCGCGCTTGCGTGCCCGGGTTGCGAGTACCAACTCAGCAGGAGATTGCCGAAAAACGCGCCCAGGTCGAATCCGATGGGGCCGTAGAAAGCGAACTCAGGATCGATCACGCGAGTGTCGCTGTCCGTGACCATCACCGAGCCGGAATGAAGATCCCCGTGAAGGAGTGCTTGAGCGTGGTTGAGAAATTTATCGCCCAAGCGTGCCGCGGCCACTTTGAGCGGTCCGTCGCGGCGAACGTCGGAGGCAATCTCGTCGAGCAGGGGAGAGGTGTGACGATTGCGCCCGCTGAGCAGATAGGGATCGGTAAAAATCAAATCTACCGTGATGCGGACCAGCGCCTTATTCGCGGCGAACTGCGCGATTCGGTCCATTTTGCGCTCGAACACTTCAGCCAAGTCGGAAGTGAAAAAGCAGGTGCGGGCGACATACTCGCCCATGTGCAGGGCGAGATTCGGATAACGCCGCCCTGCAATCAAGCCATGCCTCAAGATGATGTGGGGCGAGAGCCGCTCCATGATCGTGCAATAAAGCACGGGATCGTAGTGATGGACGTGGGGTATTCGCTCTCCGACGTGCGGTGCCACCGCTCGATAGTATGCGTTCTCGAAAAATGCCCGTTCCAGGGACATCGGCCAGGACGGTCCGGCGGCGCGAACGTAGGGCAGGGCCTGCTTGAGGCAGACCGATCCGTCCTTGCCCTCCACGACAAACACGAGATTCAGGTTTCCATCGCCCACTTCGCGAACTCGCCAATCATCCGGACGCCCCCCGAGCAGCGCGCGAACGTCATTCAAATCCGCAATGAACGCGAGCAGGCTCTGTTGATCGAGCATTCGATAGGCGCTGTGTGCATGCGGCAAGATGAGTTTCTCTTTGAGGGCGCGGCTCAGAGGGTATCGCCGCCAAAAACCAGTCCGGTGTCCGTCGCGTCCTGCCTGCCGTAGGTGCGGAACTTCTCAAGCACGCGCAGCATTTCGCTCTCATCCAGAATGCGAACCTCTCCGACGGTGAGCGCCGAACAATATTGTGCGGCGAGGTTCTCGACCTCGCCGGCAAGCGCGAGCGCGGCAGGCAGATCTGCGCCAACGGCGATAACACCGTGGTTCGCAAGCAAACAGGCCATACGACCGTCCAATGCGGCCACCGCGGCGTCCGAGAGTTCCTGTGTGCCGAAAGTGCAGTACGGCGCGCAGCGGATGTCGGGACCGCCGGCGACGGCCACCATATAATGGAACGCCGGGATGCCGCGGCCGCTGCAGGCGAGCGCGGTGGCGTTGCGGGAATGGGTGTGAACGATGGCGCGAACGTCAGGCCGGGACGTGAAAATGTCGCGATGAAACCGCCACTCGCTCGACGGACGGCACCGGCCGAACCAGCGGCCATCAATCTCCATGAGCGGAACATGGCCGGTTTCAAGGGCGCCGTAAGCCATTCCGGAAGGACTGATGAAAAACCGCCGTTCATCACGGCGCACGCTGATATTGCCGGACGTGCCGTGAGTCAAACCGCGGCGCTCGAGTTCGCGACAGGCCGCAATCACCATGTCGCGCAGGTCTTCGTCCGGCATTGCGCCGACGATGCGCGTCATCCTGCCGCTCGCCGATCGCGGCGAATGCTTCTCAAGTCGCCATGGGTTGCCGGGCAGACGCCGTGCTCCGTGATCAATGCGGTCACCAACCGTGCGGGCGTCACGTCGAACGCGAGGTTGAGCGCCGGGCTCCCCTGCGGCACCACTCTCACGGTCTCGACGGCGCCGGAGGAGTTTCGGCCGGTGATGTGCGTGAGTTCCGTCGCCGATCGCTCCTCGATGGGGATATCACAACCCCGATCGAGGGACCAGTCGATTGTGCTTGTGGGCAGCGCCACGTAGAAGGGCACGCCGTTGTCGTGGGCGGCAAGCGCCTTGAGATACGTGCCGACCTTGTTGCATACATCCCCCGAGGCGGTGGTCCGGTCGCTGCCGACGATAACCAAATCCACCTGGCCCCGCTGCATCAGATGACCGCCCAGATTATCGGCGATCACTGTGTGAGGCACTTCGTGTGCTCCCAGTTCGAAGGCCGTCAGGGCAGCGCCCTGGTTGCGAGGCCGGGTTTCATCCACCCAAATATGCACCGGGATTCCCGCGTCGTGCGCCATATAAATTGGCGAGAGCGCAGTACCCCAGTCGACGCATGCGAGCCACCCTGCGTTGCAGTGGGTAAGGATGTTGACCCTCCGGCCGACCGCCTTCGCCATCCCGCGAATGATCTCGAGGCCGTGAATGCCGATTGAACGGCACTGTTCGACGTCTTCGTCGCAGATCGCTGCCGCCTCTCGAAACGCCGCTTCAGCACGCTCAAGAGGCGCGACTGCCGCGAGCGCGCCGCGCATTCTCGTCAAGCCCCACGCCAAGTTGACGGCCGTCGGACGTGTCGCCCGCAATGTCCGCACCGCTTCCTCGAGGCTCGCATCCGACGCGTCCGACCGGAGAGCGAGCGCGACGCCGTAGGCCGCAGCCGCTCCGATCAGCGGTGCGCCGCGCACCACCATCGAGCGGATCGCTTGCGCAACGTCATCGAGAGTCTCGAGTTCGAGCGTGGCGAATTCGAACGGAAGGCGAGACTGGTCGATGACATGGACGGTTCCGGCTGCAGTAGGCCAGATGGTGCGGTAGTGCGTGCCGGATATTCGCATGCGCGCACCGCACCTAGTCTGAGTCCGCGTACAGCTTTACCAGATCGGTCAGGAAATCGCGACCGACGAATACGGAACGTACGCTGCGGCGCTCGTTGAGCCCGTGAACACCATTGCCGTCGGGATCGCCCCAACCGCCAGGCACCCCATAGACTGGAATGCCAATGGCTTCGAGGAAGACTCCGTCGGTGGCCCCCGTCGACATGGAGGGAATCAACGGCACGCCGGGAAAATATTTCGCGACCAGCTTTTCGGCCGGACCAATGATTTTGGAGTTGAGCGGCGGCGGCACCGCTACCGGACGGATCGGCGGGACAGGAGTCAACTTGACGCCGGGATCACCGATCGCCGCGACGAGAGCGGCCTGTGTGCCCTCCACGGTCTCGCCGGGGAAGATACGGCAATTGACGTTAGCCGCGGCGCGCTGCGGCAGCGCGTTGTTGGCGTGGCCGCCTTCGAGTAAGGTCGCGACACATGTGGTGCGGAGCATGCTGTGATAGCTGCGGTCCTTCGAAACTATCGTCTCCGCGGCTGCATCGTCAGGGTTCTGCGATAGGGCGACCATGGCATGGCCCAACTCGTCGGCACGCGCCGCGCCCGCCTTGGCGAAGAAGACCCGGGTGGTATCCGAAAACTTCAGCGCAAATTCATGATCGCGCACCTTGACGAGCGCATCGGCGAGTTCGTAAATCGCATTGTCGCGAATGGGGATCGAGCTATGGCCGCCGGCGTTGACCGTCTCCAGCCGATAGTTCTGCGCCGCCTTCTCCCCGACCTGCATCGACTGCACTACCAGCTTGCCGTGACTATCGGTGCGCCCGCCGCCGCCCTCGTTCAGCGCGAACGCGGCGGAAATCAAGTCCGGCCGATTCTTCGCCAGCCAATCAGCGCCGTTGAAGGCGTACGTTGTCTCCTCGCCGCAGGTCAGTGCCAACTTGATCGTGCGCCTGGGTCGATGGCCGCTTTGCTTGAATCGCATCAGCGCATCGACCCAGATAGCATCCATCGCCTTCATGTCGGCGGTGCCGCGGCCATAGAAATAGCCGTTTTCCTCGATGAGAGTAAACGGATCGCGGGTCCAATCCGCGCGCTTGGCCTCGACGACGTCGAGATGGCCGAGCAGCAACATCGGTTTTGCCGTCTTCGAGGTTCCCGCCAGGACCGCCACCAGTCCCCCTTCCTTGGGATGATCGGGTGCCGAAAATAGCGTGATATCTCCCTCGCCGTAGCCCGCCGCCTTCAGATGGGCCGCCAGGCGTTCGGCCGCCAGGGTGCAGCTTCCCGCCGACAACGTGGTGTTGGTCTCGACCAGCTCCTTGTAAAGTGCGAGGAACGTAACTTGATCGGGCCGAAGCGGCGTCATTGGCGCCTCTTGCGCGATCGCTGCCGCCTGCATGGTTGCGGCCAGAACGACCGCGCTGAAAAAGCGCTCGTGCATTATTATTTCCCAACTGCCGCAAGTGATCGCAAGGCAATCTTTCAATTCTCCTATGCGCGATCTAGCGGCGCAATGTGTGCCGATTCGGGGCGCCTTCCTCGAACCGGCACCAAAGGTGTTGCAGTACTCGCGTCGATTCCGATCTATATTGCGCGAGCCGTTGAATTCGATAGAAAAACCACCCATCATCGACCGAAAGGCAGGCGCAGGCTGAGTGGGCGCGGCCAACTCGTTCAACGCGACGGCTTCACGGCGCTTGCCCGCTCCTGTAGAGTTCGAAGCCCCCCAAAAAATAGGGAACATTGAAGAATGGACGCGATCTTCGTTCCAATCACGTGTAGCGTTTGCAAGCGGCACAGCGCGGTGTCGGTTTCTAAGCTTGAAATCAAACGCAAGCTCGAGACCGGCGAGGCGATCGAACTTCGCTGCGCCTATGACGACGTGAAGTGGGATGCCACCTCGATGGAACGCTTGCAGATAATGAAATTGTCGATGGAGAATGACACCGTCGATCGCGTGATGTCGTGGCCCCGCCGAATCGATCGGCAGGGCGCCGCGACGACCTAACGTCTGCCTCCGCACACCGCTGACGTCGCACGCCGGCTCCTCAGTTCTGTGATCGAGTTCCGCCGCCAGCGGTCATCGGACACGGCGGTTGCGCGTTCATTGCGGTAGTGTCTCTCGAATTGCAGGATGGCATCGACAGGAGCAGTACCGTTGAATCGCTTATGGCACACACCGCTATGCTGCCTTTGGCTCCTTTTGGGTGGGCCCACGGCAACATCAACGGCGCGGGCGGACGCGGTCTCCGCAGTGCAATTGCTTCGAGAAGGCGGTTGCGGCGGCGTCCTGCCGGTCGCTCCGCGGCTTCGTCATAGTCCGCTCTTGGATCGGGCGGCAGAATTGTGGGCCGGCGGACGCTCGCCCGCAGCTGCGGCTGAGCGCAGTGGCTACGAGGCTGAAACCGCAGCCGGTTTGCACATCAACGGTCCGGAGTCATCCATCGTCCAGCTGCTCAAGCGTTCGCGCTGCCGCACGGCGCTCAACCCGGGCTTCCACGACATCGGCGTGTATCGCCATGGTTCGGATACCTGGCTCGTGCTGGCCGCCGCCTATGTCGTGCCGACTCGCTCGCAGGCGCCGGTGCTGGCGACGCGCGCGCTGCAGCTCGTCAACGAGGTGCGCGCCCGCGGCACTCGCTGCGGCGAGCGATCGTTTGGACCGGCACCTACGTTAAGGTTGTCCGGGGCCCTCGCGGACGTCGCGTTTGGACATGCGAACGACATGGCCGCGCACAACTATTTTGAACATGAAGATCTTGCCGGGCATTCGCCGGCGGAGCGAGTGCGCGCCGTCGGATATCGCGAAAAACTTGTCGGCGAAAACATTGCCTACGGCCCAAAATCGGCCGAGGAAGTGGTCCAAGGCTGGCTTGACAGTCCCGGTCACTGCGAAAATATCATGGACCCCAGATTCGCCGAGATGGGAATCGCCTACGCGCAGGGCCCAGCATCCAAGCACGGTCTGTACTGGGTTCAATTACTCGCCGATCCACAGGCTTAAGCTTACCGCAGCTGGCTATCCTTACTTCCGCGCCTGTTATATCCGGAGACCTGCGCGGTTTCGCGATCCTCCGCATCCTGACATGACACACACAAGCGAACGCCGGGAACCGCCACCCGGCGTGCCTCAGGAATCTCGCTCCCACACTCCGCGCAATGAGTCAGGCTCGGCCCCTGAGGCAGCCGGCTCTTGGCCCGGTTGATTCCGTCCTTCACGGTGGCATCTATTTGATCCTGCACCGCGCCTTCGGCCGCCCAACCCGTTGCCATGCATGTCTCCTCGCGGAAATTGTCACACTACTATAGTGCACGACTGCTATTTGTTCGCAGTGCCAATTTTCAAGCGGTGCTCTTTTCTGCCGCGCTGCGGTAAAAGCGCGATACCGCTATCATGCCACCTGATGAGCCCCGCGCCTTCACGCTTGGATGAGCAATCGCTGCTCGGCACCTGCCATAGGCGGTCCGTCGAGCTATTGAAGCGAAATCTGGCCCCTGGCGGTATATTGGCCGCCTCTCCAAGCGCGCGGGCCAGCGAACGCGGGTATACCGCAATATTCGGGCGCGACGCGGCCGTGTGTGCGATCGGGATGGCCGTTTCCGGCGACAAACTGTTGGAGCGCGAAGCCGCCGCGGGTCTTCACACGCTGGCGCTGCATCAGGCGCCAAACGGTCAGATTGCGAAGTTCGTGGATCTGCGGAAACAGGAGGCGGACTTCTGGTATCTGGGATGCATCGACTCGACGCTATGGTGGCTGATTGCGCTGGCATTCCTCGATCGACGCCGGCCTGCCCACGGGTTGCGGCGCCGGTACGCCAAACACATCAAGCTCGCGATTCAATGGCTGCTGGCGCAGGAGCATCAGCGCTTCTTTCTGTTGCAGCAAAACGAAGCCAGCGACTGGGCCGACATCATGCCGCGCTCGGGATTCGTGCTTTATACGAACGCATTGTGGTACTACGTGAAACGGCTCTACCGTCTCGCGCGCGCACAGGAGACGCGCGAAAACTTCAACGGACTGTTCCATCCGTTTTCAGCAGGCCTTGCAGTGTATCGTCGGGCCCGGCTTCTCAACGATTACGTGCTGCGGGGCGGGCGCGATCGCGACTTGTACTTGAGTTTCGTCAACTTCTCGTTCTTTGGCGAGGAGGGCGATGTGTTCGGCAACGTGCTGGCCATCCTGCTCGGGCTTGCCGACGGCAGGGCGAGCAAACGAACGCTGGACGCGCTCACGAAGGCGCGCGTGAACCAACCATACCCGGTGCGCGCAGTCACCCGTCCGATCAAAAAAGACAGCTCACTCTGGCGGGCTTATATGGGGCGTCACCGGCAGAATCTCGTCTGGCAATACCACAACGGGGGAATCTGGCCGATGGTGGGCGGATTTTGGGTTGCGGCACTCGTATCGGCGGGCCGGGTCGAGGAGGCAAGGACCGACCTCGTAAGGCTGGCGCAGGTATGCGCCCTTCGAGACTGGTCGTTCACGGAATGGCTGCACGGGAGGACGCTGGCGCCCAGGGGGATGCCCGGGCAGTCCTGGAATGCCGCGGCGTTTCTGATGGCGGAGCACGCGGTTTCAGCCAAGCGGTATCGTGACGCGGAACACCGACCCTCCCTCGGTCGGCGAGGTGATCGCTGCTTCCCCGTTTAGATGCTTTACGCGGTGGAATATCGAGAACATTGGGGTCGATACCCCATCCCGCCTCGCGTCGACCGAGGATTGCTTGCGGTCGTCCGCCAGTTGCACCATGAGCCGGTCGTCCGTCGTATCGACCGATAGGCTCACCACGCTCACCGATTTTTGTTGAAGCGCAAGATTGAATGCTTCCTGCGCGATTCGGAACAGGTCAATCAATCGATGCGCCTCCATCTCGGGGGCCGATTCCGGATACGTCTCCTTGTACCCGATTCCTGCATTTGCGCAGCCGCGCCTGAATTGCCAACTCAATGCTGCAAATAACCCCACCGAGTCAAGCAGTGTCGGCCGCAATTCCTCGACCATCGTCCTCGCCAAGTCGATAGCGCCGCGCAACCCGTCTTTGACTCTCGTCAATCGCATCGCGGTATCGGGGGTGAGTTGAGGATCGTGCTGTTCTATCCACGCGACGTCCATCATGGCGCCGATGACCGCCCCGCCGATTTCGTCATGAAGTTTGCGCGCGACCAAACTACTTTTCTGCTCGAAGTCGGCCTGAAGAAAAGTCACCAACGCACCCAGTTCTGCGACCTGATCGACCGAACCCGCGTCCAGCGGGGCGGCGGCGAGCACATGATCGCGAGGCGGGGACGCCGTGGATGCTTCATTGCGCACGGTCACCGTTCCCATCGTTTGGCGATCGCGCGTGACGCACCCGCCGAAAAGCATATCCAAGATCTCATGTATGAAGCTTATGGAAGCCTGCGTGATTTTCTAGGGCAAACAACCATCGCCCGTCGTCAGACGCTGCCTACTCTCAGTGTAGGCGCCTCGCCATATCGGCAGGATGAATTTGCATGCTGTCGCTCAGACGTCCGATCATCGATGCTTGAAGAACTGCACTGCTTTTTCATGTTTTACTGCCGCCGACCTCGATGCAAAGGTGCCGAGATTGCGCCGCTTGCCCGTTTTCGGGTCGACTTTGCGCGAATACAAGCGATAGTCGCCCGAGGGTAGTTTGCGTATCACACATTACCTCCGCGTCCGCCGAGACGCCTATCCATGCTTGCGCTTCAACTCCCGTACCGCTGTCGGTGCATGCCGATGCGTGTTGTCAGCAGCAACGCCGCGCCTGCGCGTCCTTCCACGGCATTGATGAGACCTCGCCCGATCGCGTGCGCGGATTGCAAGACTGCCGCGCGATGCCGCGAAAAACAGTGAGTACCGTTTTCCGCGCGAACGGTTTAATCAACGCAAAAAATAAATCAGCGTCGTCGCCGTGCGCGAAAGAAGTGCTCTCGCTGCGCAACCTTGCCCTAAAAGAGTTCGTCTTGCGAACTACTCTGTTTCCTATCACCGAGCAGCTACGTTGTTCCCTCACTTCGCATGGGGTGTTGGGTGTATTGGTGGAAAGAAGATGACCGCATAGCTTGGTGTTCATGACACATGACACCGATCGAAAGGAGACTGTGCGGAATCAAATATATGTGCATCAGATATATTTGCGCGGGGTCTGTCGCGCGGGGCGCAAAGCCGTCGCGGCAATGGCGACGTACCTGGTGCCGCTGGTCGCCGCCGTTGTGGCCAGCCGCGCAGCGCAGGCACTGCCGAGTTTTGCGCAGCAGACCGGTAAGCCTTGCGCGCAGTGTCATACCGTCGCGTACGGTCCCGCGCTCACGGCATATGGGCGGCAATTCAAATTGAACGGCTATGTGTGGGGTGATGTCACGACAGCCATCCCGCCGCTCGCGATGATGGTGCAAGGCGGATTCACGCACACGTCCAAAGACCAGATCGACGCACCCGCGCCGCACTTTGCCACCAACGACAATTTGTCCGTCGATCAGGTCAGCGGCTTTTATGGTGGCCGGATCACCGAGCACACCGGCGCATTCGTTCAAGTGACTTACAGCGGCGAGGACCGCCATACCCACTGGGACAACCTCGACGTCCGCCATGCGCGCTCCGCTTCGATTGGAGACCGCAGCCTCGTATTCGGGGTCTCGGTCAACAATAACCCCACCGTGCAGGATCTTTGGAATTCGATACCGGCGTGGGGCTTTCCATACATTACCTCCGCGCTTGCACCGACGCCCGCTGCGGGGCCGGTCATCGCAGGCGGCCTCGCCCAATTGGTGTTGGGCGCGACGGCTTATGCGATGCTCGACGATCATTTGTATTTGGAGGCCGGCGCCTATCACGGCCTGTCGAATAACTGGCTCAGCAGAGCCGGTGTCGGCGCGGATTCCAATCCCAACATGGTCGGTCTGTCGCCGTATTGGCGCGCGACCTGGCAGATGGATTT
>Ga0209890_10000758_pt1 | contig 14922 bp, 13 predicted proteins | sample OrgsoiDNA2013049_FD_185799 | JGI IMG/M metagenome (GOLD analysis project Ga0209890, IMG submission 185799) | Permafrost soil microbial communities from the Arctic, to analyse light accelerated degradation of dissolved organic matter (DOM) -... | ecosystem: Environmental > Terrestrial > Soil >...
CCCTCCGATCCTGCGAGCAATGACGCAACCTCGGACCGGCCGACAGTCGGAACTATATCCGTCAAGCGAAAGTAACATCCTCAGGTGAGGCAATACGAGATGCCGAAATTGCGCGCTCCGGCGCATCATACCGTTTGATTCTCGTCGTCCCGGCGACCGCCGGGACGACCCGGAAAGGATTTCAAGCCAAATCTTTCAATCGCAAAAGCGCTAGACAGTATTTATCCAACGGGTTAATTTGTGCACGAAAATTCATAAACGAGGGAGCGGAGCGTGGCCGAGCCAAGAGCCCCCGGAGGCGTGTCGAAAGCGCTGAACGCGGCGTGGATTCGTCCCTTTTTGTTCCTGATTTTCATCGTGGTCGCCTGGGATCTGGCGATCCGGCTGTTCCGGATTCCGCCGTATCAAATCCCGGCGCCCGCCGATGTCGTCGCGGTGTTGTGGACCGACTGGCCGGAACTGATGCGGCAGGCGTGGCCCACCACTTACGCGACGATCTGCGGCTTCCTGCTGTCGGCGCTGTTCGGCATTCCCGTGGCGATGCTGATCGCGGGATCGAAGACGGTGGAAAGCTACGTCTACCCGCTGCTGGTGTTTTCGCAATCGGTGCCCAAAATCGCGATCGCGCCGCTGTTCGTGGTGTGGTTCGGATTCGGCTTCATCCCGAAAGTGATTTCCGCCTTTCTGTTGGGGTTCTTTCCGGTGGTGGTCTCCGCGGTGCAGGGGTTCAAATCGGTCGATCCCGACATGGTCGATCTGGCGCGCGCGATGCAGGGCAGCCGCTTTCATGTGTTCTGCGCCGTCAATTTGCCGCACGCGATGCCGGCGATCTTTTCCGGATTAAAGGTTTCGGTGACGCTGGCGGTGGTCGGCGCGGTGGTCGGCGAATTCGTCGGCTCCAATTCCGGCATCGGCTACGTGCTGCAGCGCTCGATCGGCACTTTCGACCTGCCGACGATGTTTGCGGCATTGGTGATCCTGGCGCTGCTCGGCGTTGTCCTGTTCTGGATCGTCGACCGCATCGAGCGTCTTGTGATTCCCTGGCATGTCAGCCAGCGCGAGGAATTTATTTTCGCCGCGTAAGCGGCAAGACCTGAAAAACGGCCCGCAAAGGGTCGCGAGAAATGCCGACGGGAGGATGAACATGGTGCGATTGATAGCGGCGCTTGCGGGCGTGCTGGTCTGGACGGCGCTTGCGGCGGGCCCTGCAGCCGCCGCGGACAAGGTGGTGCTGATGCTGAACTGGTATGTCTATGGCGAGCACGCGCCGTTCTATTACGGCAAGGCCAAGGGCATCTATGCTGCCGAAAATATCGATCTCGAAATTCAGGAAGGCCGCGGCTCGGCGGCGACGACGCAAGCCGTCGCGGCCAAGACCGCCGACTTCGGCTATGTCGACGTGCCAACCATGATGCGCGCCGCGGTCAAGGGCGCGCCGGTCGTTGCCACCGGCGTGCTGCTGCAGACCAGCCCGATGTCGGCGATGGGTTTTACCGACAAGAACATCAGGAAGCCCGACGATATCAGGGGCAAGACCGTGGCGATCACGCCGGCGGATTCGATGACGCAGATCTGGCCGCTGTTTCTGAAGAAGACCGGCCTGAAGGAAGGCGATTTCACCACGGTGGCCGGCGACGGCCAAACCAAGCTTAACGCCGTCATCAACGGGCAGGCTGATCTGCTGCTCGGTTACGTCATGGACCAGTCGATGAAGATCAAGGACGCCACCGGCAAGGACGTCTATCCGATCAAGTTTGCCGACTACGGCATCAACATGGTTTCGTCAGGGATCATCGCGAATACCGATTACGTCAAGGCCAACGCCGATCTGGTTAGGCGTTTCATGTCGGCGACCACCAAGGCCGTCGAAGCCGCCGAGAAGGATCCGAAAGCCGCGGCGCAATCGATCCTCGACGCCAATCCGAAGGGCGGCAAGATCGACACGCTGACGCAAGGCTTTGAGCTGACGATTCCGCTGTATCGCACGCCGGAAACCAAGGGCAAGCGGCCGTTCCAGGTGACCGAGCAGAACATGACCGACAGCGTCAATCTGATGGTCGAATATGGCGGTCTCGCCGCCAAGGCCAAGGACAATGCCAAGGCGTTTTATACCAACGATTATCTACCGAAATAGCACACCCCGTCATTGCGAGGAGCGAAGCGACGAAGCAATCCATACTTTTTCTGGCTTTGTGGATTGCTTCGCTACGCTCGCAATGACGGCTCCTCAACACCGCTTTCGAATGGACTTGGCTGAATGAACCCGGCGAGCAGAACCTCAGGCGTTGATCGACCGGGCGGGTATCTGCGCCTGGTGTCGGACCGCGCCGCCGGCGGCATGTCCGGCATAAAGCTATCCGGCGTGTCGAAAACCTATCGGTCGCGCGATGGCGACGTGCCGTCGCTGCGGCCGCTGGATTTCCGCATCAGCGCCGGCGAGTTCTTTGTGGTGGTCGGACCGTCCGGCTGCGGCAAGTCCACGCTTCTGAAACTGATTTCCGGACTGTTGGCGCCCTCGACCGGCGAGATTTTCGTCGAGGGCGAACAAGTGACAAGGCCACACGGCAATGTCGGCATCGTGTTCCAGAATTCGCTGCTGCTGCCATGGCGCAACATCCTCGCCAACGTCATGCTGCCGATCGACATGAAGCGGCTGCCGCGCCCCGAATATCTGCCGCGCGCGATGGATCTTTTAAAACTGGTCGGTCTCGCGGGCTTTGAAAAAAAGCTGCCGTGGCAATTGTCCGGCGGCATGCAGCAACGGGCGTCGATATGCCGGGCGCTGGTGCACGATCCCAAGATCATGCTGATGGACGAGCCGTTCGGCGCGCTGGATGCCATGACGCGCGAGCGCATGAATGTCGAACTGATGCGGATCCAGCGCGAAACCGGCAAGACCGTGCTGCTGATCACGCATTCGATCCCGGAAGCGGTGTTCCTCGCCGATCGCGTGCTGGTCATGACCGAGAGGCCAGGCTCCATCGCCGCGATCTACGACGTGCCGCTGCCGCGCCCGCGTTCGCTCGACGCGATGGCGGACCCGGTCTTCACCGAACTGGTGCAGCGGATTCGAAAGCATTTTTTCACCCAAGGCGCGCTGGATTGAAGCAGGACACCATGCCGCCAAATATCGCCGTGCGTGACATCGCGTTTTTTGAACGTCCGGTTGGTTTTGTCCGGCCGTTCCGCTTCGGCGCGGTGGTTATCAACGCGGCATCGCAGGCGTTCGTGCGGGTCGAGATCGAGATCGAAGGCAAGGGCACCTCGGTCGGCGCCAGCGCCGAACTGCTGGTGCCGAAATGGTTCGACAAGCGGCCGCATCTTTCGCCCGAGCAAACCGTCTCGGAATTGCGACATTCGCTCGCAATCGCGCGCGACCTCTATCTGAACGCATCGGGCTTCGAGACCGCGTTCGGCTTTCACGCCTCGCGCATCGCGGCGCAGGTCGCGGCCTGCGCCGCGGAGGATATTCCTCCGCTGGCCGCGGCCTACGGCCCGGCCGAAATCGACAAGGCGATACTGGACGCGCTGCTGCGTGGTCTCGGCGTGAACTTTTTCGACGGCATGGCCCGGAATATCGCCGGGATCGATTCGCGCTTGTCGCCAGATTTGCGGGATAACGACATTGCGCGGTTTCTCGGCGGTTGCCGGCGGCTGGAGCGGGTTGCGATCCGGCATACCGTCGGCCTCGACGATCCGATCGAGGGCGCGGGCGGTGTCGCCGACCCCGGGGAAAATGCCGGCGCCCGATATTTCAAGCTCAAGCTCAACTGCGATCCCTCGGCAGACGCCGCGCGGCTGATCCGGATCGGCAACGAACTCGCCACGCTGCCGTATGACTACAGCGTCACCCTGGATGCCAACGAGCAATATGCTGACCTCGCAGGCTTAAATGCGCTGGCCGATCGCCTCGACCGTGACCGCGCTCTAAAACCGATCGCGGCAAAACTGCTCTACATCGAGCAGCCGATGCCGCGCGATATCACCGCGCGGACGCCGCTCGGCGCGCTGGCGGGACGCGATTTCATCATCGACGAAGCCGACGATTGCTACGAGGCCTTCCCGGTGGCCCGCGCGCTCGGCTATCGCGGCATCTCGTCGAAATCATGCAAGGGGATCTACAAGTCGATCGTCAATGCAACCCGTGCGGCCAAATGGAGCGCGCGCGGCGAAAAATACTTCATAACAGGCGAGGACCTGACCTGTCAGGCCGGTCTTTGCGTGCAGCAGGATCTCGCGCTGGGCGCGTTGATCGGCGTCACCCATGCCGAACGCAACGGACATCATTATGTCGACGGCTTTGGCGACACACCCGCCGCCGAGGCGCAGGCGTTTCTCACGGCGCATCCCGATCTCTACGTCAGCGACGGAAATAAAATCCGGCTGTCGATCCACGACGGCGATCTCTTGACGGGATCGCTGGCAACGCCCGGCTTTGCGACATCGGTGCACCCGGATTGGTCAATTTTGTCGCCGCTCGAACACCCAAAAGCAAAAACCCTGCAGGAGCTATAACCATGACGACGAAACGCCTCGGCGTGATCATGAACGGTGTCACCGGCCGCATGGGGCTCAACCAGCATTTGATCCGCTCGATCATCGCGATCCGCGATTCCGGCGGCGTGCGGCTCGGCAATGGCGACCGCATGATGCCGGATCCGATCCTGGTCGGCCGCGACGCCGGCAAGGTCGAGGGCCTCGCCAGGCAGTTCAATGTGACGCGCTGGACCACAGACCTCGACAAGGCGCTGCTTGAGCCGAGCGACACCATCTTTTTTGATGCCGCGACTACCCAAGCCCGCCCGTCGCTGCTGACGAAGGCGATCAATGCCGGCAAGCACGTCTATTGCGAGAAGCCGATCGCGACCAACCTCGAGGAGGCGGTCGCGGTGCTGAAATTGGCCAACGCCAAGGGCATCAAGCACGGCACGGTGCAGGACAAGCTGTTTCTGCCGGGCCTGAAGAAGCTGAAATTCCTGCGCGACTCCGGGTTCTTCGGCCGGATGCTCTCGGTGCGCGGCGAATTCGGCTATTGGGTGTTCGAAGGCGACTGGCAGGAGGCGCAGCGGCCGTCGTGGAATTATCGCAGCGAGGACGGCGGCGGCATCATTCTCGATATGGTCTGCCACTGGCGCTACGTGCTCGACAATCTGTTTGGCGAAGTCGAAAGCGTGAGCTGCCTCGGCACCACCGATATTCCCGCGCGTTGGGACGAGAAGGGCAAGAAATACCAGGCGACGTCGGACGATTCCGCCTACGCGACCTTCCGGCTCAAGGGCGGCGTGATCGCGCATATCAACATGTCCTGGGTGACGCGGGTCTATCGCGACGATCTCGTCACCTTCCAGGTCGATGGCACCCAGGGCTCGGCGGTGGCCGGGCTATCCGATTGCGTCATTCAGGCCCGCCAGGCGACGCCGCGACCGGTGTGGAATCCGGACGAGAAGCGCACCCATGATTTCTATGCCGACTGGCAGAAGCTGCCGGAGAACAGCTCTTACGACAACGGCTTCAAGGAGCAATGGGAGATGTTCATCCGCCACGTCTACGAGGATGCGCCGTATAAATACACGCTGCTGGAGGGCGCCAAGGGCGTGCAGCTAGCGGAGTGCGCGCTGCAAAGCTGGCGCGAACGGCGCTGGATCGACGTCGCTCCGATCAAGGTGTGAGGATCACGACCATGAACAAACCGGTTTTGCCCATCTCGTCGTTTTCGCTGAAATTGCCGAACGCTGATCGCACCGTCGAGACCTATCGGCTCGCGGCGTCGCGGACGTTTCCATCCAGGCTCGAAGGCACGCTGAACCGTGTGGCGTTTTCGGCAGCCCACGTGGTGTCCGATCCGCTCGCCGATGTCGACCCGTGGCTGTCGGCCGCCATCGATTGGGACAAGACCATCGCCTTTCGCGAACACATCTGGGACCTCGGTCTCGGCGTCGCCGAAGCCATGGATACCGCGCAGCGCGGCATGGGACTGGACTGGCCGACCTCGCTGGAACTGATCCAGCGCTCGGTGCTGTCAGCGAAGGCGAGGGGCGGCGCGCTGGTGTTTTCCGGCGCCGGCACCGATCACCTCGCGGCGGAGGATGCGAAGACCATCAACGACGTGATATCGGCCTATGAGGAGCAGGTCGCGGCGGTCGAAAAAGCCGGCGGGCGCATCATCCTGATGGCGTCGCGCGCGCTGGCGAAGCTTGGCCGCAATGCCGATGACTACGTCAAGGTCTATGATCGCGTGCTGTCGCAGGTCCGCGAGCCCGTCATCATCCACTGGCTGGGTGACATGTTCGATCCGGCGCTGGCGAATTACTGGGGCACTCCGAACCTCGATGAAGCGATGGATGTCGCGGTCGGTGTCATCAACGCCAACGCAGCAAAGGTCGATGGCGTGAAAGTCTCGCTGCTCGACAAGCGGCGCGAGATCGATATGCGCCGCCGGCTCGACAAATCGGTAAAAATGTATACCGGCGACGATTTCAACTACGCCGAACTGATCGCGGGTGACAACCAGGGCTCTTCGCATGCGCTGCTCGGCATCTTCGATGCCATCGCGCCGGCGGCATCCTATGCGCTGTCGCGGCTGACGGCTGGCGACGAGGCCGGTTTCCATGACGTGCTGGGGCCGACGGTGCCGCTGTCGCGCCATATCTTCAAGGCGCCGACGCGGTTCTACAAAACGGGCATCGTGTTCATGGCCTATCTCAATGGCCATCAGGATCATTTTACGATGGTGGGTGGACAGGAGAGCACACGGTCGATGCTGCACCTCGCCGAACTGTTTCGGCTGGCGGACCAGGCGGGGTTGCTCGCCAACCCGGAGTTGGCGACGCGCCGCATGAAGGCCGTGCTCGCGATGCGTGGCATCGAGGCGTGATGCGGGATTTTTCGAAAGATCATCGCTGGCTGTCGCTCAACACCGCGACGGTCCGCAAGCAGGGCGATCTGACCCAAATCATCGACGCCTGCGCGCGACATGGCATCCGCGCCATCGATCCCTGGCGCGACCAGGTCGCGGCCGTCGGTCTCGATCGGGCCATACGCGCGGTGCGCGATGCCGGCCTTGAACTGTCGGGCTATTGCCGCGGCGGCATGTTTACTTCCGACGCTGCGCATCGCATCGAGGCGCGCGACGATAATCGCCGCGCTGTCGATGAGGCCAAAGCTCTGGGAGCGCCCTGCGTTGTGCTGGTGGTCGGGGGCTTGCCGCAATATTCCCGGCCGGGAAGTGCTCCGTCAAAGGATCTCGCGGCGGCGAGAACGCAAGTCGATGACGCCATCGCCGAAATGATGGACTATGCGCGCGATGCAAACATGCCGCTGGCGATCGAACCGCTGCATCCGGCCTATGCCGCCGACCGCGCCTGCGTCAACACCACAAAACAGGCGCTCGATATATGCGATCGACTGGATCCGCAACGCACCGGCGCGCTTGGTGTCGCACTCGACGTCTATCACATCTGGTGGGACCCGGAATTGCTGCCGCAGATCGGGCGCGCCGGCAAAGATCGCCTGCTGGCGTTTCACGTTTGCGACTGGCTGGTGCCGACCACGGACATTCTCAACGACCGGGGCATGATGGACGACGGCGTGATCGATATCAGATCGATACGCGATGCAGTCGAGTCGCGCGGCTTTGCCGGCTATTCCGAAATCGAGATCTTTTCCAGCGACTGGTGGGAAAAGCCGATGGACGAGGTGTTGCGGACCTGCATCGCGCGGCATCGCTCGGTGGTTTGAGCCATCCTCATCCTGCATATCGGCGTTGTCCTTGCAGGCAGCGCCCCGTCTTGCAATGTTCGCTCCATTGACGAACCCCGCTGGACGCCTGGAGCTAAAGCAATGACTGATGCATCCGACCCATCCGCCTATACGCCGCCGACAGTCTGGAACTGGAACAAGGAGAGCGGGGGCCGGTTCGCGAGCATCAATCGCCCGATCGCCGGGCCGACGCACGACAAGGAACTCCCGGTCGGCCGCCATCCCCTGCAGCTTTATTCGCTGGCCACCCCGAACGGGGTGAAGGTCACGGTGATGCTGGAGGAATTGCTGGCGCTCGGCCATCGCGGCGCGGAGTACGATGCGTGGCTGATCCGGATCGACGGCAATCAGTTCGGCAGCGGCTTCGTGGCGGTCAATCCGAACTCCAAGATACCGGCGCTGATGGACCGCAGCGGGCCAACACCGATCCGGGTCTTCGAATCAGGCTCCATCCTGATGCATCTCGCCGAGAAGTTCGGGGCGTTGCTGCCGACCGACGTCGCGAAGCGCGCCGAATGCCTGTCGTGGCTGTTCTGGCAGATGGGCAGCACGCCCTATCTCGGCGGCGGGTTCGGCCACTTCTATGCCTACGCGCCGACCAAGATCGAGTATGCCATCGACCGGTTCGCGATGGAGGTGAAGCGTCAACTCGACGTGCTCGACCGGCGCCTCGCCGACAACGAATATCTGGCGGGCGATATTTATACGATCGCGGATATCGCGACCTGGCCGTGGTACGGCGGATTGGCGAAGGGCGTGCTCTACGGCGCGGGCGAATTCCTCGGCGTGCAGGAATACAAGAACGTGCAGCGCTGGGCCGACGCCATCGCCAAACGTCCGGCGGTACAGCGCGGGCGCATGGTCAACCGCACCTGGGGCGAACCTTCAAGCCAGCTGCACGAACGTCACGACGCCAGCGATTTTGCGACGAAGACGCAGGACAAGGTCGAGGGCAGCGAAACTGCGGCCGGAGCATGATGGCTGGCTGCGCGTGGTGTAGAAATTGCAAGGCGGGCAAAGCCAACGGATGGCAAAGCCAACGGGTCGCGCGAATGCGCGCCCGATGATAAACTCCGCGTGCCCACCATAATAGCGCATTGGAAGGTTGGTGAGCACGGCGCGAAGGGCGCGCCTTTGCCCACTCTACGTTTGAGGAACATCCGAAATGGATTTTGAAGAACTCGTCAACACGCGCAGAAGCGTGCGTGGTTTCAAAGCCGAGCCGGTGCCGCGCGCCGTGATCGAGGAGGTCATCGAGGTCGCCAAGCGCGCGCCATCTTCCATGAACACGCAGCCCTGGCATGTCCACGTCTTGACCGGAGAGCCGCTGGAGCAGGTCCGCCGGCGCAACATGGAAGAGATGCTCGCCGGCGCCAAGCCAAAGCGCGATATCGTCTCGCACGGTGAATATCAGGGCGTTCACCGCAAACGGCAGGTCGACATCGCCAAGCAACTGTTTGCCGTGATGGGAATTGCCCGCGACGACAAGCCGATGCGGCAGGACTGGGTCTTGAGGGGATTTCGGCAGTTCGATGCGCCGGTCTCGCTGGTGCTGACCTATGACCGGATCCTCGATCCCGGCGCGGTCTGCCACTTCGATCTTGGCGCGCTCTGCTATGGGATTGTTCTCGCCGCCTGGAATCGGGGGCTTGGTTCCGTCATCAATGGCCAGGGCATCACCCGATCGGATATCGTGCGCGAAGTCGCTGACATCCCCGAGGACCAGGTCATCATGACGTGCGTCGCGATGGGATATCCCGATGACAGCTTCGCTGCCAATGCCGTCACCTCTGACCGGCAGTCCAACAGCGATTTCGTTCGCTATGTCGGCTTTCACGATTAGGGTATCGCCGGCTCGGGGATGACGCGCAATCTTCCAAAAAAAGCTCAAGCCGAATCGATTGATAAGATTTTGCAGCGCGGCATCGCCCGGTGATTCGAGCACGTATCGATGAAGGTGTTCTCTTTTGAACACCTGACGGACTCACGTCAGACTTCACGTCAGGTCCGAAAGGTGCCAATATCGGTAATCCGATGACCCCGTGGATGCGCTGGGAGCCAGGAGACAATTTCTCCTGCGGTTGATCTCGATCAACTCTGCTTCGAATGGTGGACGCTGCAGGGCCAAATAATCAACCGGCTTCGGGGGGAATATCATGAGTGTGCCAGTGCGGGCGAATCCCCGCCCAGAACCTTTCGATTCGCCGCGCGGTTTGGCGCTGTTGCGCGATCCGCTCCTTAACAAGGGTACTGCCTTCACCGAGCAGGAACGCGATGCGCTGGGATTGCGCGGCTTTTTGCCCGCGCATGTGTTTTCGATGAAGGCTCAGGCCGAGCGGGTGCTGGCCAATCTGCGGACGCTGTCCAGCGATCTGGCAAAATACGTGGCGCTCAACGAACTGCACGACCGCAATGAGGCGCTGTTCTTCCGCGTCGTCGCCGACAATATCGATGAAATCCAGCCGCTGATCTATACGCCGACGGTGGGGCTGGCCTGCCAGCGGTTTGGCTACATCTTCCAGCGGCCGCGCGGCTTGTTCATTGCAGCCAATGACCGCGGACGCATCGCCGAACTGCTGCGCAACTGGCCTTATCCCGCAAAGCTTATCGTTGTCACCGACGGCGAGCGCATCCTGGGCCTCGGTGATCTCGGCGCCAATGGCATGGGCATCCCGGTTGGAAAGCTTTCGCTGTATTCCGCCGGCGCCGGCATCCATCCGGAGCTCTGCCTGCCGGTGGTGCTGGACGTCGGCACCAACAACGAGGCCTTGCTGAACGATCCCTATTACATCGGTACGCGCCGGAACCGCCTGAGCGGCGCCGCCTACGACGAGTTCGTCGACGAATTCATCACCGCGGCGCGCGAGACTTTCCCCGGCGTGCTGATCCAGTTCGAGGATTTCGCCAATCACTCGGCGTTCCGGCTGCTGCACAAATATCGCGACAGGATTCCTGTCTTTAACGACGACATCCAGGGCACGGCCGCCGTGGCGCTGGCGGGCCTTCTCTCCGCGTTGCGCGCAACCGGAGGCAAACTGACCGACCAGACATTGCTTTTCCTTGGCGCAGGGGAGGCTGCGACCGGCATTGCCGACCTCGTGGTCTCGGCCATGGTGGCGGAAGGCGCATCTGAAGCCGAAGCGCTTCGGCGCAACTGGCTCACGGACTCGCGCGGCCTCGTGGTCAGGAACAGGCCGGGCCTGACCGAGCACAAACTTCGCTACGCGCATGATTGCGCGCCGATCGGCGACTTCCTGAGCGCGATCCAGTCGCTCAAGCCCACCGCCATCATCGGCGTTGCGGCGGTCGGCGGCGCCTTCACGCCTGAGGTGCTGCAGACCATGGCTGATATCAACGCTCGGCCAATCGTGTTTGCGCTCTCCAATCCGACCTCAAAGGCAGAATGTTCCGCCGAACAGGCCTATCGCCAGACCGGCGGCCGCGCGCTGTTCGCGTGCGGCAGCCCGTTCGATCCGGTGGAGCTCGACGGCCGGAGGTTCGTGCCGCGCCAGGGGAATAACTCCTACATCTTCCCCGGTGTCGGTCTTGGCGCGATCGCGAGCGGAACCAGGCTGGTGACCGACGAAATGTTCATGGCGGCCGCCCGCACGCTGGCGCAGCTCGTCAGCGATTCCGACATCGAGCAGGGCAGCCTCTATCCGGCTCTGCCGCGGATCCGCGAGGTTTCCGCTCACATCGCCGCGGCGGTCGCCGGCGTCGCCTACAAGCGTGGCCTTGCATCCGGCCAGCCGCCTAAGGATCTCGTCGCTTACATCCAGTCGCAAATGTACGACCCGCATTATTGACGCGATCCGACCTGGTGGTGCGTCTTAGCTTCGGCGTTCCCGCAGAGCTTGTCGGATGGCGATCTCAACCGGCGAATAGTCGCCGTCTGCCCGATCAAGCCTCAATGGTTCGGCCGTATGAAGTGGCGGTTGCGCCATGAAACGTGGCACCGAGCCACGGTTCATTTGCGCGGCGTGCACCAGAAAAGGATGGCACAAGTAGACGGTGCCGGCTTCGCCGGTGGCCGACGCCTCCGGGCGGTCAATGGCGGCTCCCAAGTCGCCCAGCATGGCGTGAGACATCCCCGCCTCATCAGCCGGTTCAAGAAGCCGCGCGATGTCGAGATGCGATCCGACCTTTATGCGCGTCGGAGCATCGAATTCCCCCACGTCGGAGAAAAGAAACAACATCAGCAGCGCGCGGCCGCGCGAGGTGACGTTCGCCCGCCAGGCGGAGAAATCATGCTTCTCGTCCCAGCTTCCTGCCGGGTCCGGAAAGCTGACATCGATATGCCAGCCGGCATCGCCGGGATCATCCGGGCTGGGAAACCGCACCGGAAAGCTTCCAAGGTTCGTGCGTGGACGCCAGCGACCTTTTCCGACGAGCTGGTCGAAAGCCGCGCAGAGCAGGGGGCCGTTGACGGCGCTCTTGAACGGCTCGTCACCGTAGTACCCAAGTCGGATGACGGGCCGCGTCCAGCTCGCCGGATCATCGGGATCGCACGGCAGATCACGCCACAGGATGGCGCGGCCCTGGTCGGCCAGTTGCCGGGGAAAGGCATGATCAATCCTGACAAAGCCATCCTGAATGAATTGCCGTATCTGCGCGCTACTGAGCACGCGCGCGGGTTCATGTTCACGGGCAGGCATGAAAATCCTCATATCGCTGGGCCGACACTGATCACCCGCTTGAAGCAGGTTGGTCGGCTGGTTCGGTCGGTGACAATGCGCGAGGGGGCGTGGCCGCATAGGCACACTGCCGTCTCCCGCCTGCGCGAGACAGGCGACGCCGTTAGCGGCCGAGGAAGAAGACCGAAGCGATATTGGATGCGTTATTCGTCGTCATGGCCATAAATTATCATCGGCGCTCTCGAGGGGTCAACCTTTGAAGCGAAGCGAGATCACGATCCCTGGGCCGTTCGCGAGATAGGTGTAACCAAGACATGATGACCCGCCCGGCTCGAACCTTCATATCAACAGCTCGGTTCGATATTTAGGCGAAAGCGCCTTGGCGCGTTGGATGCGTTCGGCCTGTTCTTCCCTGCTGAGCTTCGGCGGCGGCGCGGTGCGGCTGTCGACGGGGTCGCCGACCGCCATGAAGAATTCCTCCTGTCCCGCTGGCGTGCACATGCAGAGCAGGCGTGCCGGTCTGTCCGACATGTTCCTGAAAGAGTGGGGCGCGTTGGCCGGGATGTTCACGGTCGAGCTGGTGCTCGCCCGCTTCGCCTCGCCGCGGAAGGTCAACTCGATCTCGCCGTCCACGATCGTGAACATCTCCTCAAAATCGTGACGGTGCGGCGGCGGGCCGCCGCCTGATGGCACCAGCATGTCCATCAGGCAGTAGCGGCCGCCGGTCTGCTCGCCGCTCACGAGGATCGTGTAGGTGCCCCCGGCGACCGAGATGTGGCGCAGCTTCGGATCATCGGGATTGGCCACCGTGAGTTTTCTGCTCGCGTCGTCAGGCGGGATCGCCGCTCCGGGCTGGATGGTCGTGTTTGTCATCGGATGTTTCCTTTTGTTGAATGGCAAGACTAACCGCGAGACTAACCGACCGTGCACGGCACGCTCGAAAATCCGCGAAAGCGAACGCGGCCGCCGCGCACTGGCGGAGCGTTCAGCGCGTAGTCGGGAAACCGCGCCAAGAATCTTGAAATCGCGATGGCGCCTTCGAGCCGCGCCAACGCCATCCCGGCGCACTGGTGTGCGCCGGTGCCGAAGGCGAGATGCCGGTTGGGGCTGCGGCCAATGTCGAGATGTTCCGGATTGGTAAATTGCGCGGGATCGCGGTTGGCAGCGCCAATACACAGGGTCACCGGCGTACCGGTGGCCAGCGTGATGCCGCCGAGCTCGACTTGCGCCGTCGTCATGCGGTTGCCGAGCTGATTCGAGCTTTCGTATCGCAGGATTTCTTCGACTGCGGTCTTGATCAGACCGGGGTTTTCGATCAGCCGTTTTTTCTCGGCGGGATTTTCCGATAACGCCACCAGTCCATTGCCGATCAGGTTGGTGGTGGTCTCATGGCCGGCGTTGAGCAGGAAGATGCAGTTGTGCAGCAACTCCCTCTCCGTCAGACGCTCGCCATTGTCCTCGCCCTGAATGAGACGCGTCAGCACGTCGCGTTCGGGGTTGCCGGGCTTTGTTCGGCGTCGCGCAATCAGGGTTTCCAGGTAGGCGAGAAAATCCTTCACCGCGCCGTTGCCGCGGGCAAACACTTCCGCGTCGATCACAGGTTCGAGCGCGCCCAAAATCGCCAGCGACCAGTCGCGTAACGGTTCACGCTCCTCCATCGGTACGTCAAGCAGATTGCCGATCACCTGAACCGGGATCGCGGAGGCAAAATCCCCGATCAGCTCACAGCTGCCTTTGGCGGCGATGGTCTCGAGCAGCCGATCCATCAGCGCGATCAGATCGGGCTCCATCTCGGCAATCGCGCGCGGCGACAACGCGCCCATGATCAGCCGCCTTACGCGGGTGTGCGCGGGCGGATCGTTGAAGACGAGGCTGGTGGTGTGGTGCTGGTAGAGCAGGGAGTCGCCGTATTTCGGCGAAAACTCCTTTTTCTTGTCAGAAGCGAAAAGCTTTGTGTTCTTGTAGGCGCCGACGAGGTCGTCATAGCGCGTCAGAAACCAGGAGCCGTTGGGCAACAGCTTGACGGGCTCATGCTCCCGCAATGCACGATAGGTCGGGTAGGGGTCGGCATAGAATTCGCTCGTAAGCTTCTCGATGTCGAAATGGGCCGCCAGCTCTCGCGCACTCGCATTCATGCTGCCATACTCACAGGTAGAGACCGATATGCCGTTTTCGCTCTTTCGAAAAGCGCGGCGGGCTCTATTGTCCCGCCCCGGAATACAGCCTCGCTGACCGACTGGAAATCAAAATGCATGCTCGCACCGATGCCCTTGCCGAAACTGCTGCCGCCTGGCCGGAGGATATATTCGCGATTTTGCAGCGCTTCGATGTCCTTCAGGTGCCTTACGTGCCGGATGCCGGGCATTCGCAGCTGATCGAACGCGTGCTGGGCGCGTCCTCGATGCGCGCGGTCCCGCTGACGACGGAGGAAGAAGGCGTGGCGCTGTTGGCCGGCGCCTGGGCCGGTGGCCAGCGCGGCGTGCTGCTGATGCAGTCGAGCGGCGTCGGCAATTGCGTGAACATGCTGTCG
>Ga0209890_10000760_pt1 | contig 14913 bp, 13 predicted proteins | sample OrgsoiDNA2013049_FD_185799 | JGI IMG/M metagenome (GOLD analysis project Ga0209890, IMG submission 185799) | Permafrost soil microbial communities from the Arctic, to analyse light accelerated degradation of dissolved organic matter (DOM) -... | ecosystem: Environmental > Terrestrial > Soil >...
CTTCGAGACGCTCGCGTGGCTCGCTCCTCAGCATGAGGTTGTTGTGTTTCAACAAGTTAGACCTCATCCTGAGGAGGCCGCGAAGCGGCCGTCTCGAAGAATGGGCCGCAACAAAGGTTTGTGATTCCGGGGCCCAGTTCGAGATGAAAGTGCCTGCCAACTGAGGCGCTCACGTTGTCGGCGGATCGGCATTTAGAAGTTGGGAAACGGCTGTAACAAGTTGTGCCGGGGCGAACGGCTTGGATAGCATTATGCTGTTTGGAACGCCCTTGGAGGTCCAATCTCCAGTAGCGCGGGCGCTCATATAAACCACTGGAAGTCCCGGGCTGATCTCTCTAGCGTGCTTGGCGACTTCCCACCCCTCCATCTTGTCCGGGCCAAGGTTGATGTCGGTTACCAAGGCGCGGTATTTTCCATCAGCGGCATTTAGCATTTCCACAGCCTGCTCGCCCGACGATGCAAGGACTATTTCGAATCCGCCACTACCAAGTATCGCTTGAACGGCAAGCCGAACAAGCTCGTCGTCGTCAACCACCAGGACGGCCAGTAAATCTTCCAAAGCTTCCGGCCTTAGGTTGACGCAGGCGGCTTAGATTCGGACACAGGCTGTCACCGGGACAAACAACCTGCGATTAACGGCCAACTGAGGCGGTCTCTTTGCTTTCGAACTCCAAGGCGCGCACCAAGAATTCGGAGGCCAGTTTGCGCAGCTGCGCCTGGGTAAAGGGGTCGTTCATAAATTCTGCATGCCGCATACATTTTGCGGCCTGATTTCGCAGATAGCTGGAGCGTTCGGACATATACCTGTTCTAGTGCAAATACCCGGGATCGCCCTGAGCAAAATTGATCACCGGGCACTAATACTTTCGGCCAACTTGGCGCGCCAATCCCTTCATCGATCGCAGCGCTGCCCGGAATGAATCAGAAGTAAAGGCGGAAACGATATGATCACACTGTATCACTGCCACGCGGCGCGCTCGTTCCGGCCGCTGTGGATGCTGGAAGAGTTGGGGCTGGCCTACGAGCTTAAAATGCTGCCGTTCCCGCCGCGGGTGTTCGCCAAGGAATATCTCGCGCTCAATCCGCTCGGCACCATCCCCCTGATGATCGACGGTGAAACCAAAATGACGGAGTCCTCGGGCATCTGCCACTATCTCGGCACGAAGTATGGACCGACGCCGCTGGTGGTTGGCCTGGACGAGCCGTTCTATGGCGCCTTCCTGAACTGGATGTATTTCAGCGATGCGACGCTGACTTTTCCGCAGACGCTGGTGCTGCGCTACACCGAGCTCGAGCCCGAGGAACGGCGCAATCCGCAAGTCGCCACGGACTATGCCAAATGGTTTTTGGGGCGGCTGCGGGCGGTCGAGGCCGCCACCGCCAGAGCCGAGACGCTGTGTGCCGATCGCTTCACCGCCGCCGACATCGTGATCGGCTATGCGTTGCGGCTTGCCGAAAACATCGGGCTGGCAAAGGATTTCGGGCCCAACGTCGCCGCCTACTGGCAGCGCCTGCAAGCGCGCGACGGGTACAAGCGGGCCGTCGCCGCGGAAACTCTCGCCGGCGAGCAGCAAAAGGTGGCGCGGCGCTCTTGAGCCTGATCCGGGAACGCCGGTGACATCCGGCGCGATTTCTGTATTCTGGCAAGGCTCCGTCAGAGAGCCCCGCGTACACGCGGCAAGAAGCAAAAATCGCTCCCGGGAGGGATGGACCATGAATGACAGGGACCGCCGTGATTCCGGGCGGCTGATGCTGATCAGCCCCGAGCGGGTGTTTTATGCGGGGCTGCTGGGCCGGCCGCGAAAACGATCCAGCGGTGGCTTCAACATCTACGTTGCGATGCAGGGAAGTCTCACGATCACCGCGGGCAAGTCCGAGGTGGTCGGTGAAGTGGCGCTGGTTCGCCCTTATGTTCCTCACAGCGTTGAAAGCGAGCACCGCTCGATCATTTGCCTCGTGACTGAGCCAGAAACCGTCGAGCCCTCGGCCATGGCCGGCCTGAGCGCGAGAATTTGCGGGACGGAAGCGCCGGCGATCGCGCGGCGCATTCGCACCGCTTACGAGACCCTGCGCCGGCAAGAGCGGCGCGGCGGCTTTACCACCGCGGAATTCGACCGGCTGTCGTTCGGCGAGCGTTTGCCCGATCGCAACATCGATCGCCGCATCCGGTGTGCCGCTTTGATGCTGAATGATTTCTCCGGAGCCAAGATGACCGCGGCCGACTGCGCCGCATCGGTCCATCTGTCGCCATCGCGCTTCCTGCATCTGTTCAAGGACCAGACCGGCATCTCGTTTCGCGCGTTTCGTGCCTGGAAGCGCGCGCGGCATCTGCTGCATTTCGTCAACGAGGACATCAATCTGGCGCATCTCGCCCAGGACATCGGCTATCCCGACTCGACACATTTCAGCCACTCGATCCGCCGTTTCTACGGCTTGCAGCCGCGCGCGATTTTTTCCGGCTCGAGGGATCTGGCGATCTACCGCAGCGATCCCGGCGTGGGTGACAGCGCCGGTTTCCGCCAGGGGCGGCCGTAAGCGGTGGCGCCCTTCCGCTGTAGCGCGTAGACGCAAGAAGCCAGGCGGCGCGGGACGCATCATCCGCCAGCCTGCGGGTGCAGACCTCAAGCGACAAAAGGCTGATCCATGAGCGACAAGGCTGTCATCACCTGCGCGCTGAACGGCGTGCTGACCGACCCGAAACAGCATCACGTCCCGGTCACGCCAGAGGAAATGGCGCGCGAGGCCAAAGCGGCGTTCAACGCCGGCGCCAGCGTGATGCATATCCATCTGCGCCGGCAGGAGCCGGGCAGGGGACATCTGCCGTCGTGGGAAGTCAGCGTGTCCCGCGAGATCCAGCAGGCGATCCGCGAGGCCTGTCCGGGCGTGATCATCAATCACACCACCGGGACGTCAGGCCCGAATTATTCCGGTGCGCTCGATTGCGTGCGCGAGACCAGACCGGAGATGGCCGCTTGCAACGCCGGCTCGCTGAATTATCTCAAAGTGAAGAGCGACAACACCTGGGCGTGGCCGCCGATGATGTTCGATAACGCGGTCGAGAAGGTCCAGGCCTATCTCGATGTCATGAAGGACGCGCAGACCATCCCCGAATTCGAATGCTTCGACGTCGGCATCGTCCGCTGCGTCGGGATGTACCGCCAGACCGGCATGTATTCCGGTCCGCTCGAGTACAATTTCGTCATGGGTGTCGCCTCCGGCATGCCGGCCGATCCCGAATTGCTGCCGATCCTGCTGAGGCTGAAATTGCCGGAAGCCCGCTGGCAGGTCACGGCGATTGGGCGGGCGGAAATCTGGCCGTTGCATCAGCGCTGCGCCGAGCTTGGCGGTCACCTGCGCACCGGGCTTGAAGATACCTTCTACCAGCCCGACGGCGCCAAGGTGACATCGAACGGCCAGTTGATCGAGAGCATCGCCAAATGCGCGCGCCGCGCCGGCCGCGAGATCGCGAGCCCGGCGGAAGCGCGGCAGATTTTCGGGATCAGGCATTAGCCGCCGTGCCGTCATTGCGAGCCAACGGGTCGCGCGAAATGCGCGCCCGATGATAAACTCCGCGAAGCAATCCATGGTGCGGCACGAAGACCGGATTGCTTCGTCGCTTCGCTCCCCGCAATGACGATGGAGAAAGTGCACTTCATGGCCATCCTTGAATCCACCATCGCGCCATCAAGCGACGCCTTCAAGGCCAATCGCGCCGGCATGCTGGCGTTGATCGCGCGCATGCGTGGTCTCGAAGAGCGGACGCGCGCGGCCTCGGCCGCCGCCAAGGAGCGGTTTCACAAACGCGGACAGCTGCTGCCGCGCGAGCGCGTGGCGCTGGTGCTCGATCCCGGCTCGCCTTTCATCGAGCTCTCCACGCTGGCCGGTTACATGTTCGATGTTCCCGATGCCGACAAAAGCGTTGCCGGCGGCGGGGTGATCGCCGGCATCGGATTTGTTTCCGGCGTCCGCTGCATGGTCAGCGCCAACGATTCCGGCATCGATGCCGGCGCGCTGCAGCCTTACGGCATCGACAAGACGTTGCGGGTGCAGGAACTGGCGCTTGAGAACAGACTGCCTTACGTGCAACTGGTCGAAAGCGCCGGCGCCAATTTGTTGCGCTACCGCGTCGAGGATTTTGTGCGCGGCGGCAATATCTTTCGCAATCTGGCCAGGCTGTCGGCGGCGGGCTTGCCGGTGGTGACGGTGACGCATGGTTCGTCCACGGCGGGCGGCGCCTATCAGACCGGGTTGTCGGACTACATCGTGATGGTGCGCGGCCGCACCCGCGCGTTTCTGGCGGGGCCGCCGCTGCTGAAAGCCGCGACCGGAGAAATCGCCACCGAGGAAGAACTCGGCGGCGCCGAGATGCACACCAGCATTTCCGGGCTCGGCGACTATCTTGCCGAGGACGACCGCGATGCGCTGCGCATCGCCCGTGACATCATGGCCAATCTCAGATGGGACCGGCCGGGCACGGACAAAACCTCGCATCGTCCGCCGCGGCATGACCCGGAAGAATTGCTCGGCATCATGCCGATGGATCACAAGCGTCCGGTCGACATGCGGCAGGCGATCGCGCGGATCACGGACGATTCCGACTTCACCGAGTTCGGCGCCAATTACGGTCCGGCCACGGTGTGCGGGCACGCCCGCATCGAGGGAGAGACGATCGGCATTATCACCAATAACGGTCCGCTCGATCCTGCCGGCGCCAACAAGGCGACGCATTTCATCCAGGCCTGCTGCCAGTCGCGCACGCCGCTGCTCTATCTCAACAACACCACCGGCTACATGGTCGGCAAGGCCTATGAAGAAGCCGGCATGATCAAGCACGGCTCGAAGATGATCCAGGCGGTGACCTCAGCCACCGTGCCGCAGATCACGATCTACTGCGGCGCGTCGTTCGGCGCCGGCAATTACGGCATGTGCGGGCGCGGGTTTCATCCGCGCTTCTGTTTCTCGTGGCCCAACGCCAAGACCGCCGTGATGGGCGGCGAGCAGGCCGCCGAAACCATGGCGATCGTGACGGAGGCCGCCGCCATCCGGCGCGGCAAGCCGGTCGAGAAGGAAAAACTCGATTTGATGAAGGCGCAGATCATCGGCGTGTTCGACGGCCAGATGGATGTGTTTTCCACCAGCGCGCGGGTGCTCGACGACGGCGTGATCGATCCGCGCGACACCCGCGGCGTCCTGGCCGAAGTGCTTGCGATCTGCCGCGAGGCCGAGGCGCGCGACCCCCAGCGCATGCAGTTCTCGGTCGCGCGGCCATGAGCGATCGGCCGATGAAGCGCACGCCGTTCCGCAAAATCCTGATCGCCAATCGCGGCGAGATCGCGCTGCGCATCATGCGCACCGCGCGCCGGCTCGGCTATGGCGTGGTCGCGGTCTATTCCGACGCGGATCGCGATGCGCTGCATGTCCGCGAAGCGGACCAAGCCATCCGCATCGGGGAGGCGCTGCCTTCGCAATCCTACTTGCGGATCGAGGCGATCATCGCCGCCGCGAAAGCCGGTGGCGCCGACGCGGTTCATCCCGGCTATGGCTTTCTGGCGGAAAACGAGGATTTCGCGCAAGCCTGCCGCGACGCCGGCCTGGTGTTTATCGGGCCATCGCCTGAGGCCATCAAGGCGATGGGCAACAAGGCCGGCGCCAAGGCGATCATGCAGGCGGCCGGCGTGCCCTGTGTCCCCGGTTACGAGGGTGCGGACCAGAGCGACGCCGCGATGCTCGCAGAGGCCAACAAGATCGGCTTTCCCGTGATGATCAAGGCCGTCGCCGGCGGCGGCGGCCGCGGCATACGGCAGGTCGCGGACGCCGCGGCGTTTCCCGATTTGTTGCGCAGCGCGCGGTCGGAGGCGCAAGGCGCGTTCGGCGATTCGACCGTGATCCTGGAGCGCGCGATTGCCGATCCCCGCCACATCGAAATCCAGGTGTTCGGCGATCGCCATGGCAACGCGATCCATCTCGGCGAGCGCGATTGCTCGGTGCAGCGGCGGCACCAGAAATTGATCGAGGAAGCGCCGTCGCCAGAGGTCACGCCGGAGTTGCGGGCGCGGATGGGCGCCGTCGCGGTATCGGCGATCAAGTCGATCGGATATGAGGGCGCCGGCACGCTGGAATTCCTGCTCGATAAGACCGGCGACTTCTATTTCATGGAAATGAATACGCGTCTCCAGGTCGAACATCCCGTCACCGAAGCGATCACCGGGCTCGATCTGGTCGAACTGCAATTGCGTGTCGCCGCTGGCGAGCCGCTCGGTCTCCGGCAGGAGGAAATAGTGTTCTCGGGCCATGCGATCGAAGTGCGGCTGTGCTCGGAGGATGCCGCCCGCGATTTCATGCCGCAGTCCGGCCGGATGGCGCTGTGGCAGATGCCGGATCACTTGCGCGTCGAGCACGCGCTGCAATCCGGTTGCGAGATTCCGCCGTTCTATGATTCGATGATCGCCAAATGCATCAGCCACGATGCAACCCGCGATCAAGCGCGGCGCAAGCTCATTCACGGCCTCGAGCAGACCGTGGCATTCGGCGTCGTCACGAACCAGGCGTTTCTCGCCGCATGCCTGGCGCATCCCGCGTTCGCGGCAGGCGAAGCAACGACGGCCTTCATTGCAGAACATCGCGACGATCTGCTGACGCAGCGCAACGATGCGTCCTCGGATGCCGCGCTCGCGGCGTTGCTGCTTTACGTTACCGATCCCTTTGCGCCGCCGTGGCGGAAGGGGCGAACGCTGGCAGCGACATTTACAGTCGCCACTCGTATCGAACTCGACCGCGGTGTCCACGATCTGGAGATTGTGCGGGAACGCGATGGGGGCTACCTCGCAAGCCTTGATGGCCACGAGCATCGATTCGATATCGACGAACTTGGCTGCGGCATCATCCGTTTCCGGGCTGACGGCCTGATGGAATCAGCAAGATTTTTCCGCGACCGCGACCGGCTCCATATCCTGCACCGGGGCATCACGCTTGACGTCCGCGGCCTGACGTTGGCAGCGCCGGCCGCGACGGCGTCAACGGGCAGCGACGGCAAGGTCCGTGCTGCGATGAACGGCCGCGTCGTTGCGGTTCTGGTCAAACAAGGCGAGCGCGTCGCAGCCGGCCAGCCGGTGATGACGCTGGAAGCCATGAAGATGGAGCACGTGCATACCGCGCCGATCTCAGGCAAGATTGCGGCCATCGATGTCGCCGAAGGCGAGCAGGTGACGACGGGGAAGATTGTCGTGGAGATCGAAGCGGATGCGTGACCGGCCTGAGCGCGGCAGCTCCGCCGCGGTAATTCCCGTCATTGCGAGCGAAGCGAAGCAATCCATAGCTCCGAAAAAGGTATGGATTGCTTCGTCGCTTCGCTCCTCGCAATGACGGCTTGTCAGGCCTTTCGCCCCGTCCCGTCATTGAGGAAGCACGCCACCCGATGCTGCGATCCGACCTCCGCCAGCATCGGCGTCTCCGCCTTGCAGCGTTCCATCACATAACGGCAACGGGTGTGGAAGGCGCAGCCTGACGGCGGATTGATCGGGCTCGGCACATCGCCGTCGATCATCGGCTTCAGGCCCTTCACTCTGGGATCCGCGACCGGCACCGAGGCCAGCAGCGCCTGCGTATAGGGATGACGGGGATTGGCGAACAGCTCGGTCTTCTCCGCGATCTCGACAATGCGCCCGAGATACATCACGGCGACGCGGTGGCTGATATGGGCCACGACGGCAAGATCATGCGCGATGAACAGATATGAAAAATCGTGCTTGCGCTGCAGGTCGATCAACAGATTGATCACCTGGGCCTGGATCGAGACGTCGAGCGCCGACACCGGCTCGTCGCACACGATCAGGCTCGGCCCGAGCGACAGCGCGCGTGCGATGCAGATTCGCTGCCGCTGCCCGCCGGAGAACTGGTGCGGAAAGTTGTGCATCTGATCCGGCCTGAGCCCGACCTGCTCGAACAGTTCGGCGACGCGCTCGCGCTTTTTGTTACCCGCCGCCAGACCGTGGACGCTGAGCGGCTCGCCGACGATATCGCCGGCTTTCATGCGCGGGTTGAGCGAGGCAAACGGGTCCTGGAAGATGATCTGCATCGAGCGCCGATGGGTTCGCAGTTCGGCTTTCCCGAGATGGGTAATGTCGCGGCCATCGATCCGGATGCTGCCGCCGGTCGGTTCGACCAGGCGCAGGATGCTCCGCGCCACCGTCGATTTGCCGCAGCCGGACTCGCCGACAAGCCCGAGGGTTTCCCCGACGCCAACCGTGAAGCTGACGCCGTCCACCGCATGCACGGTGCCGACTTTGCGGCGAAGCAGACCGCTGCGCACCGGGTACTGTTTGACGAGGTCCGTTACCTCGAGCAGCGCGTGCATGTCGGTCATGGCAATCTCGCGGTTTCCGCCGCGCGCCAGCACGCCGCCAAATGGTTCTCGCCCCAGGCCTGCAGCGGCGGATATTCCTCGCGGCAGCGGGCTATTGCCAGTTCGCATCTCGGCGCGAAGGCGCAGCCTTTCGGCAGATTGGTCAATGAGGGCACGATGCCGGGAATCTCGACCAGCGCGGCATCGGCGTTGGCGCCGAGCGAGAGCAGCGATGGAATCGAAGCCATCAGCCCGCGGGTGTAGGGATGCCTCGGGCTCGCGAACAAGGTTTCGACGTCGGCCTCCTCGACCTTCTTGCCGGCATACATGACGATGACGCGCTGCGCGGTCTGCGCGACCACGCCAAGATCGTGCGTGATAAGGACCAGTCCCATACCCAGTTCTTTCTGCAACTCGAGGATCAATGCCAGGATCTGGGCCTGTATGGTGACATCGAGCGCGGTGGTCGGCTCGTCGGCAATCAACAGCGCCGGCCGGCACGCGAGCGCCATCGCGATCATGGCGCGCTGGCGCATTCCGCCCGACAGCTGGTGCGGATATTCAAGCGCCCGCTGCTCGGGCACGGGAATTCTGACAAGGCGCAGCATTTCGACGGCTTGTTTCCATGCCTCCTTGCGGCTCATCGGCCGATGTAAACGGACGGCCTCGGTGATCTGGTCTCCGATCCGCATCACCGGGTTGAGCGAGGTCATCGGCTCCTGGAAGATCATAGAGATGCGGTTGCCGCGGATCGCGCGCATCTCGCTCTCGTCGAGGCCGAGAAGATCGGCGCCTTCGAGCATAATGGAGCCGCCGACAATCCGGCCCGGCGGATCGGGCACCAGGCGCATGACCGAAAGCGCCGTCACGCTCTTGCCGCAGCCGGACTCGCCGACGATCGCCAGCGTCTCGCCGCGGCGCACGCTGAACGAAACATCGTCGACAGCCTTGAACAGCCCCGAATTCGTGAAGAAAACCGTTCGCAGGCCCTTCACGTCGAGAACCATCGCTTCCGTTTGCGCGTCGCTCATCAGCCGCGCTGCCTCGGGTCGAGGATGTCGCGGAGCGCATCGCCGAGCAGATTGGTTCCGAACACGGCGAGGCTGATCGCCACCCCGGGGAAAATCACCAGCCATGGCGCGGTGCGAACATATTCGGCCGCCGATTCCGAGAGCATGCGTCCCCATGACGGGTACGGCTCGGGAATACCAAGGCCGAGAAACGATAGCGATGCTTCCGTCAGTATGGCGGCCCCCAACTGGGCGGTGGCCAGCACGATCAATGGCGCCAGCGTGTTCGGCAGAACGTGCCGGAGCGCGATTCGCATCTCGCTCATGCCGATCGACTTGGCGGCCTCCACGAACGCAAGCTCGCGCAGCGCCAGGGTGTTGGCCCTGATCACGCGGGCGACCGTGGGAATGAGGGGAATGGCGATGGCGATGATGGTGTTCGGCAGCGACGGACCCAACGCGGCCGCCATCACCAGCGCGAGCACCAGCAGCGGCAAGGCCTGCAAGATATCGACGATGCGCTGGCAGACCAGATCGACCCAGCCGGACAGATAGCCCGATGCGAGACCGATCGTTACGCCGATCGATGAGCCGAGCGCGGTCGAACCGATGCCGACGGCCAGCGATATGCGCGCGCCATGGATGATCCGGCTCCAGACATCCCGGCCGAACGAGTCCGTACCCATCCAGTGCTGCGCGTTGGGAGCCGAAAGCGCGTGCGCGGAATCAACGGTCAAAGGGCTGACGCGACAGATGACGTCGGCCAGCATGGCAGCCAGCACGAACATCACCATGATGACCAGGCCGATGGTGCCGAGCATATGGCGCTGCGCAAGGAACGTGAACTTGCGCCAGCCATGCGTCGAGTGGGCGCCGGCGCGTCTTAATTCGGTATCGTAGTTGATCGCGTCCAATTGACCCCCTAATCCGTGTATCGGATGCGCGGATCGAACGCCGCGTAGAGCATGTCGACCGTGAAGTTTGCGACCACGACAACCAGGGCGATCAGCATCACCAGGTTCTGGACGATCGGATAATCGCGCCAGCGGATCGCCTCGACCAGAAAGCGGGCGACGCCGGGGATATTGAATACGGTTTCAGTGACGATCAGTCCACCGACCAGAAAGGCCGCTTCGATGCCGATCACGGTGATGACAGGAAGAATGGCGTTCTTCAGCGCATGGTGATAGTTGACGGCCCGTTCGGAGGCGCCCTTGGCACGCGCCGTGCGGATATAGTCCTGCCGCAATATTTCAAGCATCGAGGAGCGCGTGATCCGCATCACCAGCGCGGCGCTGCGAAAGCCGACCGCCAATGCCGGCACGCAGTAGATCGCGCATGCCTCGCCAAAGCTTTGCGGGTTGGGATTGAAGATCGGCATGGTTCCGAACAAGGCGACGGAAGCCATCAGGATCAACAGGCCGAGCCAGAACGATGGCAGCGACAGGCCGCTCAGGCTCACGATGCGCAGGATATAATCCAGCCGGGTGCCCTGATTGACCGCGCTGATGACGCCCAGCGGAATCCCGATCGACGCCGAGAACAGCAGCGCCAGACCGGCCAGCCGCGCCGTGATCGGTATTCGCGGCAGGATTTCGTCGAGCGCAGGCTTTTCGGATACATAGGAATAGCCGAGATCGCCGCGCAGCAGTCCGCCGATCCAGTGCAGATATTGCATGACGATCGATTGATCGAGCCCGAGCTCGCGTTCCAGATTGGCCTTGTCGGCCGGGTCGACATATCCGGCGGCGGCAAACAGGATGTCGACGATGTTGCCGGGTACGATGCGCAGCAGCACAAAGATGATGACCGAGATCCCGAACAGGGTCACGAGCATCAATACGAGGCGCCGCACGATATAAGCAAACAACTGGCTGCTCCCGTTGGCGCGTATTTTCGCAAAAGTGGATACCGGTTTTGCGATCGGAATACGCGGAATTTATCAAGCCGGCTGGCGAGGCTTTGGACTGGCAAGATTTTGCATTGGCTGCTGGCCGACGTTATTTATCCAGCCACACATTCTCGTAGCGATAGCCGTTGTAGGAGCTGTTGACCATGATGGTGATGCCCTTGACGTAGGGCTGCCAGCACGAGCCCTGGCGACCGTGGAAGATGATCGGACGGGCGACGTCTTCCTGCAGCTTCTTGTCGATGTCCCAGACCAGCTTCTTGCGCTTGGCGACGTCGGTCTCCTGGGATTGCTCGTCGAACAGCTTCTCGATGTCCTTGTTGCAGTAGTTGGTGTAGTTGCGCTCCGAATTGCAGGAGTAGTTCTCGTAGAACGCCTGGTCCGGATCGTCGACCGCGTTTCCGGTGAGATTGAGGCCGAGCGCATAATCCTTGCGCGCCACTTTCGAGAACCAATTGGCGGTTTCGACCTCGTCAAGTTCGCCGTCGATATAGATGCTCTTGAGCTGATCGATCAGGATGACCGCGGGTTGGGTGTAAACCGCAATGTTGCGGGTCGAGACCTTGACCTTGAGATGCTTGTCGGCACCGTAGCCGGCCTTCTGCATCAGCTTGCGGGCTTCCTCCCGGTTGGCATTCACGTCGGGGCCGTAGCCTGGAATGCTCTCCAGCATTTCCTTTGGCATGGCCCACAACCCGCCGGGTGCGGGAAGCATGGTGCCGCCGATATCGGCCTGACCTTCATTCAGGATCGAGATGAACGCCGGCCGGTCGAGCGCCAGCGCCATCGCGCGGCGAATATCCAGGTTGTCGAACGGCGGCGCGGACGAGTTGACGATGATGTTGGTGCTGACATTGATCGGCTCGACGACGCATATCGCGTTCGGCGCCTGGGCCTTGACGTCCTTGAGCAGCGGGATCGATACCTCAGTCGGAAACGTCATATCGAATTTTCCGGATATGAACCCCAGAATGGCCGTCGAACGATTCGGGATGATGGTGAACTCGATGCCGTCGAGATGCGGCAGGCCCTTCTTCCAGTAGTCCGTATTGCGCGTGAGCTTAATCGATTCGTTGGCCTTGAACTCGACGAACTTGAATGGGCCGGTGCCAACCGGCCTGGTGCGCATGTCGCCGGGCGAGACATGGCACGGATAAACCGGCGTATAGCCGGAAGCGAGCAGCGCCAACAGCGCCGGTTCGGGCCGCTTCAGGTTGAAGGCGACCTCGAAATCGCCGTTGGTGGTGACGTCGACGACCTGATCATACCAGGACTTGCGCGGGTTCTTGCGGAATTTCTGCTGCGACTTGCCCATCAGCATGTCGAACGTGCATTTGACATCGTTGGAGGTGAACGGCTTGCCGTCGTGCCACTTGACGCCTTGATGCAGCTTGAAGCTGAGCGTTTTGTTGTCGCCGCTCCAGGCCCAGCTATCGGCGAGTTCCGGCACGATCGACTCCAGGCTGTTTTGCGCGACGTCCTGTTTGTAAATGACGAGATTGTTGAAAACCGGCATGAAGGGAACGTTGACCGAATAGGTCGCCTCCTCGTGGATCGAGGCGCTGGCCGGGCTGTCCCGGTGATAGACGCGCAGGATGCCGCCCTGCTTTGGCTCTGCTGCGAGCGCAACATGAGCCGCCAGCAACGACAACACTCCGGCGACAAGCGCCAGCACGCTCCGCATGCTTTTCTCCCTCGAGTCTCGGCCTCATGGCGTGCCAATTTATCGAACGATAGCATGACGGAGCGTTGACGCAACCGGCAACGCCGCTGTCAATATTGGCCCTTCGGATGAGTGCAACCCTTGCTGCGCAGGTGCGGCGGATGAGCGCAGGCAGATTAACCAAACCGTCAGACTTCGAGCTTGTCGCCGCCCTTCAGATCGAGAATTTCGCGGGCCTCGTCCGATGTCGCCACCTGCAGGCCGAGGCCTTCGATGATCTTGCGGGCGAGCGTTACCTGCTCGGCATTCGATGCCGCCATCCGGCCTGGCGCTGCCCACAGCGAGTCTTCAAGCCCGACGCGGATATTGCCGCCCATGGCGGCCGCCATCGCCGCGATCGGGAGTTGATTGCGTCCGGCGCCGAGCACCGACCAGACCATCTTGTCGCCGAACAGGCGGTCGGCGGTGCGTTTCATGTGCAGCACGTCCTCCGGATGGGCGCCGGTGCCGCCCTGCAGGCCGAACACCGTCTGCACGAACAGCGGTGGCTTCACCATGCCCTGTTCGAGGAAGTAATTCAGATTATAGAGGTGCGCGGTGTCATAGCATTCGAATTCGAAACGCGTGCCGGTCTCCGACAGCGTCTTCAAGACGTATTCGATGTCCTGAAAAGTATTGCGGAACACGATGTCCTTGTTCTCGAGATGCTTGCGCTCCCACTCATGGTCAAACTTCTTGAATCGAGTCAGCATGCCGAAGAAAGCAAAATTCATCGAGCCCATGTTGAGGGAGGCAACTTCCGGCTTGTAAACGGCGGCGGGGCGGACGCGCTCGTCCACCGTCATGGTCGGCGCGCCGCCGGTGGTGAGATTGATGACGCAGTTGGAACGCTGCTTGATGATTTTCAGGAACGGGGCAAAGGCCTCCGGACTCTGGTCGGGCTGGCCGGTCTTCGGGTTGCGCGCATGCAGATGCACGATGGCAGCACCTGCCTCCGTGGCGTCGACCGCGGCATCGGCGATTTCCTGCGGCGTCACCGGCAGTGCCTTCGACATCGAGGGGGTGTGGATCGCGCCGGTCACGGCGCAGGTGATGATGACTTTGCGGCTCATGTTTTGCTCTCCTTCTTGTGGGTCGATGCGTGATTGCGGACTATCTCAGGGCGGCGTTGTGGGCGATCAGTGCCGCCAGATGTTCGTTGCGCCGCTGCGTCCGCGTCGCGATGCGCTCAGGCGAAGCCTGGTTCGGCCAGGCCGCGATCACGCGGTCCACATTCGGGCTTTCATACACCTCGGGTCCGGCGGGAGCCGACGCAAGCTCCTTGTAAAAACCAGTATAGCGGGCGCAATAGTCCGGAATGCCGCCGGGTGCATTGAGTTCGATGGTCTCGAGCGGCCCGAGAAACGACCAGCGCAGCCCGAGGCCGTCCTTTACGGTGTGATCGAGATCCTCCGCCGAAATATAGCCTTCGCCGACGAGTCTGAAAGCTTCGGCGAGCAGCGCGCCCTGCAGCCGGTTCAGCACAAAGCCGTTGATCTCGCGGTGGATGGTAACCGGCACTTGCCCGATCTCGCGATAGACGTTTCGCGCCCGATCGACTGTCTCCGCCGAGGTCCACGGCGCGCCGCAGAGTTCGACCAGCGGCACCAGATGCGGCGGATTGACGGGATGACCGATCAGGCAGCGGGCGCGGCCCGGCAGCGTTTCGGTAAAACGCGAGGCAACGATCGCCGAGGTCGAGGAGACCAGCAGCGCGTCCGGCCGCGCCAGCCTGTCGAGTTGGGCAAAGATCGCCCGCTTGTCTTCGACCTTCTCCGGTCCGTTTTCCTGGACGAATTCGACGTCCATCACGGCCTCTCTGAGGCTTCCCGCAACGGAGATCCGTGCCACGGCGCCATCGGGATCGTCGGCCAATCCGTGGCGCGCCAGCGCGTGCAATTCATCGCGGATCAGGCGGGGCGCCGCCTTCAGCGTCGGGATATGCGGATCG
>Ga0209890_10000761_pt1 | contig 14907 bp, 12 predicted proteins | sample OrgsoiDNA2013049_FD_185799 | JGI IMG/M metagenome (GOLD analysis project Ga0209890, IMG submission 185799) | Permafrost soil microbial communities from the Arctic, to analyse light accelerated degradation of dissolved organic matter (DOM) -... | ecosystem: Environmental > Terrestrial > Soil >...
AGGGCGGTCTCGCGCCCGAAGAGATGGCCGCCGCATTGCGCGCGGGCTTTACCGCGGTGCGGCTGGGTCCGCGCGTCCTGCGCACCGAGACGGCAGCGCTGGCCGCGCTGGCGGCACTGAACATGTTGTGGGGCGACTGGCGATGACGCTGGGTTCAGCCTGATAAAATCCGCCGCACAAGTCGGGACGGGAGGAAGGGATGTCGGGAAGCGCAGCATCACGGCACCTTTGCCGATGGCGGACGTGGAGTGCAAGCGCCGTCGTCACGCTGCTCGCGGCGTGCGCGCCAAGCGTGTCGATGCTTCCGGCCGATTCCAACGCGGATCCGATTCGCGCTGCGTTCGTCGTGCTCGGCGAGAACGGCGTGCCGGTCGTGCGCGTCATCACGGTCGCATCGACGTGTCCGGCGCTGGACGTCGATGGCGCGTCGCAATCGATGAATGTGCGTGCCGCGCCTGTAATCGAAGCGTTGCGACCGACGGTGAGCGCGCCTGCGTTGTCCAAGGCGTCGGCGTTTCCAGTGTTGACGTGTGAACTGAGGCTCACGGCAGCCACGAACCGTGCAGCGGTGGGCGGGCGTGCGCTGCCCCTGCCCAAGCGATCACCGCAACGCATTGTGGTCATCGGAGACAGCGGGTGCCGGCTGAAGGCGTCCGACAACGTGTATCAGACATGCAACGATTCGAATGCGTGGCCATTCGCGCAAGTGATTGCGGCGGCTGCCGCCGCCAAGCCGGATCTGGTGATCCACGTCGGCGATTATCACTATCGCGAGACTGCCTGCCCCTCGGGGAATTCGGGTTGCGCCGGCAGTCCATGGGGTTACGGGTGGGATGCCTGGGATGCCGATCTGTTCACGCCGGCGCGGCCGCTGCTCGCTGCGGCGCCATGGATCATGGTGCGCGGCAATCACGAGTCGTGCAATCGCGCGGGGCAAGGCTGGTGGCGCTTTCTCGATCCGCGGCCGCTGGTGCTCGGCCGCGACTGCAACGACGTGGTCAACGACAGCATCGGCGATTTCAGCGATCCGTATGCGATACCGTTCGGCGCCGATGCGCAATTCATCGTGTTCGATTCATCGAAGGTGGGCGTGGCGCCGCTCGCGATCACTGATCTCATGTACAAGATCTACATGACGCAGGTGCGGCTGGCTTTCGAACAGGGCGCTGGCGTCGCGCACAATTTTTTCGTGAATCACCACCCGATCCTCGGCTTCGCGCCGAATCCGGGTCAGTCGCCGACGGGCCTGTACCCCGGCAACGGGTCGCTGCAATCGGTGCTTGCGCCAGTCAGTGGCGAGCGCCTTTTTCCCTCGAATTTCGAGGCGCTGATATCGGGCCACGTCCATCTGTTCGAAATCGTAAGTTATTCCACGCCGCAGCCGACTCAACTGGTATCGGGCAACGGTGGCGCGCGGGCCGATGTTGCACTGCCGCGCGAATTGCCGAAGGGTGTGACGCCCTCGCCGGGCGCGCTGATCGGGAGTATTGTTTCGACCAACCAGTCCGGATTCATGACGATCGAGCGCGGCATCGACAATAGCGCGTGGCGCATCGATGCCAGGGATCGGAAGGGACAACTTTTCACCACATGCGCGCTGCGCGAAGCCAAGACGCGCTGCGTACCGGAGACATTGCAATGAAAATGCTGCTGCCAAGCTTGATGTGCGCGATGGTTGCCGTGAACGCGTCAGCGCAGCAGGCGCCCGACATTCCGCGCTTTTCCACCATGAAACCGGCGGCGAAACCGCCGCCGGAGTGGAAGGATGCGCCGCTCTCGGCTTTCAAGAAGCACACCGATTACTCGCTCGTGACCGAAGACGGCGTGGTCGTGCTGCGGGCGGTGGCGCACGGCTCGGCATCGGGGCTTGCCTTCACGACAGAATTCGATCCGCACAAGTTTCCGATGTTGTCGTGGCGCTGGAAAGTTGCGAAGGGGATCCCGGACGCAAACAACGCGGATCCGACGAAGGAAGATTCACCGTTGCGTGTGATAGTGCACTTTGACGGCGACACGTCGAAGCTGAGCGCCAAGGACACGCGCGCGTCATCGACGGCGAAATTCGCGTCCGGGCGTCCGCTTCCCTACGCGATGCTCATGTACATCTGGGGCAACCAGGTCGCGATCGATTCCGTGACGACCAGCAACCACTACTCGCGCATCAAGATGCTCGCGGTGTCCGTCGACGACAAGGGCGTCGGCAAGTGGCAGAGTTACACCCGCAACCTGGTTGACGACTACAAGCGCGCGTTCGGCGAGGATCCGGGCAACGTCATATCGATCGACTTGTTGACCGACACCGACAACACGAACGGCGATGCCGAGGCCTTTTACGGCGACATCAGCGTCGGGCCGGCAAAGCCGTAGCCCGCTAGCGGTAGCTCAGCTGCGGGGAGTGCCCGCGGCGACGAGAATGCTGCAGCGGACGCGCTCGATCAGCACGGCGTCGACCGAGCCGCGCCACCAGCGCAGGGCGAACGACCTGCTGCGCGGATGACCGAGGATCAGCAGTTCGATCCCCAGTTCCGTGACCAGCTTGGTGAGCACGTCGACCGGTTCACCGACCACCAGATGGTCGATCACTTTGAGGCCTTTGCCTGCCAGGTGCGCATGCGCTTCCTTGAGGTCGGATTCCATGTGCTCGCGTTCGTCGGCGAGCGCAACTTCCGGCACATATTCGCCGGCCAGGAGATACGCGGAGGGGTAGTGCACGACGCCGGCGAGATGCACTTCCGCTGCGGCGTCAGGCGCGAAGCGCACCAATTCGTCCAGCGCAGAGCGCGATTCCGGCGTGCCGTTGTACGCAACGAGAATTTTCCTGTACATGCCTAGCTCCTTTGCTGCACCGTTACCGGCGTGTGCTTGCGGATGGCCAGGGCAGGGATGATGGCCGCGGCAAATGCGATCGTAACCACCCAGAAGCATTCTTGGAAGGCCGCGATCGTCCGGCCCTGTCCGGCATAGACCCCGAGCCGCCATTCCAGCAGGACGGCCAGCAGGTTGACTCCGATGGCGCCGCCAAGCTGGCGCACGAAATTGACCGACGTTGCGGCATACGCGACGTGTTCGGCGGCAAGGGTCTGTACAGCTCCGACGTTGAGCGCCGGGATGATCATGCCCAGGCCGATGCGCCCGATGATCAGCCACACCGTCAGCACGATGAAGCTGGTGCGCGCGCCGGTAAAAACAAGCAGCACGCTCGACAATGCGAAAAAGGCCAGGCCCAGGGCGACGATTCCCCGAGGATCGACGCGGTCGGTGAGCCTGCCCGCCAGCACGATGGTGACTCCCAGTATCACGCCCGGCCATAACAGCAGGTAACCCGCCGCTGCCGGGGTATACCCGGCAATGTCCTGCACGAACACCGGGATCAGATACATCGTGCCGAACAATCCGAGACCGTAGGCGAAGGAAACCATCGCGGCGGAGCGAAAGCCGCGCACCGCAAACAGCTTGAGCGCGAGCAGTGGCGCGCGCGCGCGAAACTCCCACGCGATGAAGGTTACGCAGAGCACGACGGTCATGGCGACGGTACCGGCAAGCGCGGCCGAGGTCCATCCCGTCCGGTGGCCGATGACCGGCACGTTGAGCATTGCCACCAGCGCGGCGGCCAGCAGCGCGCTGCCGGTCCAGTCGAAGGGCTTGCGATGACCGAGGCCCGTGCGTCCGGACAAATAGCGCGGGGCCAGTGCCATCGCCACCACGCAGAAAGGCACCGGCATGAGAAAAATCGAGCGCCAGCCAAAGGCCTCGATCAGCAGTCCACCGATGCTCGGCCCGATCGCCGGCACGAGCACGACGCCGAAGCCGAACATGCCCATCGCCGCACCGCGTCGATGCGGTGGAAACACCTCGAATAGCGCGATCATCGACAGCGGCTGCATGACGCCAGCCGCCGCGCCCTGGAAGATGCGCGCTGCGATCAGCGCATCGGTGTCCCAACTCGCGGCACCGAGCAGCGATGCGGCAAGGAATACCGCCAACGTGGCGATGAAGGTTTTGCGTGGCCCGAACGACTCGACCAACCAGGCGGTCGCCAACATGGTCGTGGTCGTTGCGGCGAGAAATCCCGTGGCGATCCATTGCAGCGAATCGTGACCGACGGCAAATTCCCGAAGCAGTGCGGGGAAGGCTACGTTGATGATGGTCGCGGCGGCCATCGTGGAGACGCTGCCGATCATCACCGTGGCGACCACCCAGCCCCGGTGCGGCGCCGCGGTCTGTTTGACCGAATGCGAATCTGCGTCGGGCATGGGATTCGTCGCGCCGCGTGCGAACTATGCCACGGCCGGAAGCGGACGTCCCGCGAGCGCCAACGCAAGCTCGCGCAATGCATCCCACACGTTGCCACGGCCGATGCCCTTGGCCAACGCGTCGAGCCGTGCCAGACGCGTGAGCAGCGAGGGCAGCGCCGACGGTTGAACCCGGCGCGCGGCGCGTTCCATGGCGGCCTGTCGCTTGCCCCACACCCGCGCGTTGCGCAATGCGCCGCTCACCTGCGCTCCACCCGCGACTGCCGTGAACACCGCGGCCAGCGCATGCAGATCTTCGCCAAGCTGCCACACCAGCAGCGGTACGCCTTCGCCCGCGGCCTCGAGCGCGGCAAGGATGCGGCACGCGCGCGCGGCGTCGCCGGCGAGCCATGCCTCCGACAGCTGGAACACGTCGAAGCGCGCCACGTCGGCGATGGCCTGCTCGACCGCCAGGGCGTCGAGTTCGCCCTCCGGGAGCAGCAGCGCCAGCTTCTCGATTTCCTGTTGCGCCGCGAGCAGGTTGCCCTCGGTCGTGTCGGCGAGGAATTGCAACGTTTCCGCCGCTGCGCGCTGGTTTGCTCGTGCGAGTCGCGCCGCGATCCATGCGGGCAACTCGGAGCGCTCCAGCGCTTGCACTGCGACGACCACGCCCGCGTCTTCGAGCGCCGAGAACCACGCGCTCGATTGCGTCGCGCGGTCGACGCGCGGGAGCGTGATCAGGACCGTGGTATCCGGGCTCGGATTCGCCGCGCAGTCTTCGAGCACGCGCGCGCCCTCGATCCCCGGCTTGCCCGTCGGCATGCGCACATCGACGATCTTGCGCCCGCCGAAGAGGCCGAGGTTGCGGCTCGCCGCCGAAAATGCATCCCATTTGAAACCCGGCTCGACGACCAGCACCTCGCGCTCGTCGCAACCCGCTGCGCGCGCCGCGGCACGTATCTGATCGCCGGCCTCGATCGCCAGCAGCGGTTCGTCGCCGTGCACGACATACAACGGCGCCAATCCCTTGGCCAGATGCGCGGCGAGTTGCGTTGGAGCGACTTGCATGCAAGCGGCCCTAGGCCACCGGCTTTTTTGCAACCTGAAGGCGGCGAACGATCTGCTGGACGGCGTCGGCCTGCATGTCGCGCCACAGCCGCTCTTCTTCATACGTCTTTGCCAGCGCTTCCGTGTCGCTGTACGTGTACGTCCGGCGGATCAGGACTTCCGTGGTCGGCAGCCAGTCGTTGCCTTCGGCATCGTGTACGCGAAACAGGACGCGCTTGGTCAGCAGGTATTCGAACACCTTGCCGCCGCTGGACAGCGACAGGATGTGCTTGTTGTCCTCCACGCTGTTGACGTCGAGCACGACCTGCGCCTTGTCCGCAGCGGCAACCACCTTGGCGCTGCCTGCAGCTTCGAGCGAACGCCTGAGGTCGGTCGTGATGGGCGCGGTCGACGGGTAGTTGACGTACACCGTCTTGAAAGCGTAGTTCGCTTCGCCGCGAAGATGAAACCCGCACGCGGCGACGCCGCTAGCGAGCAGCAGGCCGACGACAAGTCGTGCTGACACGCTGCCGGTTGCGCGAGGGCGCTGAATGCATCGGATGAGATGCGTCGAGGCCATGGTTATTCGATCTTGCTGCGGCTGAGGCTTTCGAGTTTCTTGAGCTCCGCCGCGGCGTCGATTGTCTCGCCGTCGGCGTACACGATCCGCGTTGCGACGGCCGTGACCTGCGCCGGATAGCCTGCGATCAGGTACGCATGGTACCGCGGATTCAACGCCATGGTCTGAGTCGTGCGGCCGGCCTCGCCAGGTGCAAGTGGGCCCTTGAGTTCGAGAGCCGGGACCGAGACCACGTACTTGCCTGCCGCATCGCGAAAATCGATGCGCAATACGACGCGATCGATGACGCGCTTGCTGGTATTGGTGACATCGACCACGTAGCGAAAAGTAATGCCTGTGTCGGGCTTGCCGGTGGCGGAATTGGCGGCGACGGGCTTGCCCGGGCCTTCCTTGACGAGCGCCTGTTCGCGCATGTCGACACGGACATCCGCATTGGCAGCGGTGAGTTGCTTCTGATAATTACGCTGTGCCTGCAGGACGTCGCCATCGTACGCGCGCTGCAACGCCACGGCCTTTGCGACGGAAACCGCTGGCGAGGCGCCACCCGCAGCCTCCTGTGCCTTGACACGCGCGAGGAATCGGTTGAGCAGCTTGCGGTTCTCCTCGCTCAACGTGGCGCTTTGCGTGTCGATGAATTCGCTGCGGACCTTGGGGTCCGTGGGCAGCGGCTTGTCCTCGCCGCGCGTGCACGCCGTCACGGCAACAATCGCGGCCAACGCACCGGCAACCACCACCGAAGCGGGTCGCCCCGCCGACAGGCGAATCGCAACGTCGGTTGCACAGTACTGCGTCATGACGCCCACAGCCTCAGGCCGGCCGCCTGGGAAGCACCACGTTGACCAGCCGGTTCGGCACGACGATGACCCGCTCCACCGAAAGTGCACCATCGCCGCCCGACCAATTCTTCGCCGTCGCGTGTTGCGCCTGCATCCAGGCGATCGCGGCGGCTTCGATCGCCGCCGTATCCGCATTAGCCGCGACCGTGAGCTTGCCCCTGAGTTTACCGTTGACCTGCAATACGAGTTCGATTTCATCCTGCGCGAGCGCGGCGGCGTCCACCTGCGGCCAGGCCGCATCGACGATGTCGCCGTGTTGCGCGGCGTAACCGAGGTCCTGCCACAAGGCGTGCGTGACGTGCGGAACGACCGGGTTGAGCACGCGCAGCAGCAACGACAGCCCTTCGCGCGCGAGCTCGACGCTCGCACTGGATCCGTCGGCGGGCGCGGACTCGAGCGCATTGAGCATTTTCATGCCGGCCGACACCACCGTGTTGTATTGCAGCCGGCGGTAATCGTAGTCCGCCTGCTTGAGAACGAGGTGGAGTTCCCGGCGAACGGTGCGCAACGATTCCGGCGCACGGGTCCAGTCGACTGCGGCCGGCGGCAGCGCCAGTGCGGCCGCGCGACCTTGCGCGTAAGCCCATAAGCGTTTGATGAATCGCTGGGCACCCTCGACGCCGGAATCCGCCCACAGCGCGGATTCGTCGGGAGGACCCGCGAACATGACGAACATGCGCGCGGTGTCCGCGCCATAGGTTGCGATCAGGTCCTGCGGATCGACACCGTTGCGTTCGCTTTTCGACATTTTGCTGACGCCGCCGTACTCGACGGCGAGCCCGTCGCTGCGCAGCTTGCCCCCGGAGATCCTGCCGCCGGCGTCGAACTGGACGTCGACCTCCGTGGGCGGAAAGTAGTCGATGCCGCCGCTGTCGCTGCGGCGAAAATAGTTGTGATTGAGCAGCATCCCTTGCGTCATGAGTTGCGTGAACGGCTCGTCGAAGCTCACCAGGCCAAAGTCGCGCATGACCTTGGTCCAGAACCGCGCATAGAGCAGGTGCAGGATCGCATGCTCGATGCCGCCGATGTATTGGTTCATCGGATTCCAGTATTCGTTGCGCGCGTCGACCATCGTCGCGGCGCCCGGGCACGCGTACCGCATGTAGTACCAGGACGAATCGACAAACGTGTCCATCGTATCGGTCTCGCGCTTGGCCTCGCCACCGCATCTGGGACAGGTCGTGTTGACGAAATCCGCGCGCTTGCCGAGGGGATTGCCGGTGCCATCGGGGATGCAGTCTTCCGGCAGCACGACCGGAAGATCCTGTTCGGGAACCGGAACGTCGCCGCATGCCGGGCAATGGATGATCGGAATCGGGGTTCCCCAGTAGCGCTGTCGCGAAATGCCCCAGTCGCGCAGACGATAGGTCACCTGCTTGTCGCCGAGCCCCATGGCCTTGAGATCCGTCGCGATGGCATCGACCGCCTCCTTGTAAGCGAGGCCGTCGTACTTGCCCGAGTTGATACAGACCCCGTGCTCCTTGTCGGCGTACCACTCCTGATAGGTGGTCGCAGAGAAGGGCAGCGACTTCGCCTGCGGACTGTCGACTGCAATGACCTGCTTCACCGGCAAGCCATACTTGTTCGCGAATTCGAAGTCGCGTTCGTCGTGGCCAGGAACCCCCATCACCGCGCCGTCGCCGTAAGTCATCAGAACATAGTTGCCGACCCAGACCGGTGTCGGTTCGCCGGTAAGCGGGTGGGTGACGGCCAGGCCGGTCGCCATGCCCTTCTTTGCCATCGTCGCGACATCGGCCTCGATCACGCTGCCGCGCTTGCATTCGGCGACGAATTCGGCGAGCCGCGGGTTCGCTGCGGCCGCGTGCGCAGCGAGCGGATGCTCCGCCGCCACCGCGCAGAATGTCGCGCCCATTATCGTGTCGGCGCGTGTCGTGAACACCCACAGCTTGCCGTCGCCGATGAGTTTGCCGCTGGCGTCCCGGATTTCGTGCGGGAAGGCGAAGCGCACGCCTTCGCTGCGGCCGATCCAGTTCGCCTGCATGGTGCGCACGCGTTCTGGCCAGCCGGTCATCGTATCCAGATTGTCGAGCAACTCGTCGGCATAGTCGGTGATGCGCAGGTAATACATTGGAATTTCGCGCTTTTCCACCAGAGCGCTCGAACGCCAGCCACGACCGTCGATGACCTGCTCGTTGGCGAGCACCGTCTGATCGACCGGGTCCCAATTGACGACGCCGGTCTTCCTGTAGGCGATGCCCTTTTCGAGCATCTTGAGGAAAAGCCACTGGTTCCAGCGGTAGTAATTCGGCATGCAGGTGGCCAGCTCGCGCGACCAGTCGATGGCGAGTCCCACCGCCTGCATCTGCTTTTTCATGTACGCGATGTTGTCGTAGGTCCACTTCGCAGGAGGAACGCGGCTTTTCATCGCGGCATTTTCCGCGGGCAGGCCGAATGCGTCCCAACCCATCGGCATGAGCGCGTTGTACCCGTTCATGCGCAGGTACCGGTACATCATGTCGTTGATCGTGTAGTTGCGCACATGTCCCATGTGCAGTGCGCCGGAAGGGTAGGGCAGCATCGACACGCAATAGAATTTCGGCTTGGTCGACGATTCGTTCGCGGCGAACGTGGCGCGCGCGGCCCAATGCGCTTGCGCGGCGGATTCGATCTCGACGTGACGGTATGCCTTCATGCGTGGTTCGGTACTGGTCTTCATGCGGCGATTATACCGGTCCCATAGGATGCCCACGCGGATCAGGGCCACGCTGGAACGAACCAGGCAACGATGCCGAGCACCGCGAAAAGACCTGCGGCGACGTATCGCATCAAACGCATCGGGAGGCGGTGCGCTGCGGCGTTACCGATCAGTACGGCGGGCACATCGGCAACCAGCATGCCGATGGTCGTTCCGGCGACGACGGCGATCAGATTGCCGAATTGCGCCGCGAGTACGACGGTGGCGATCTGCGTCTTGTCGCCGGTCTCGGCAATGAAAAAGGTGACGACCGTGATCGCGAATGCTCCGTATTTGCCTGGCGGCGCGGGCTCGGCGTCGATCTTGTCGGGCTTGAGTGCCCACAACGCCACCGCGAAAAACGACGCGACCAGCAACCAGCGCAAGTATTCCGCGGGTACGACTTCGCGCACCCACGCGCCGATCAGGCCGGCCAGCGCGTGGTTGACGAGCGTCGCGACGAGGATGCCGCAGATGATCGGTAGGGGCCTGCGAAACCGCGCCGCGAGCATCAACGCGAGCAATTGGGTTTTGTCACCGATTTCGCTGACCGCAACGACGACCAGCGAAACGAGAAAGGCTTCCATGGGTTTTGGTCGAATGGGATGCCGGGGAACGAGCGGGCGGACGGTCGCGGCGGCCGTCCGTCGGCTGGCAGCGTACGGCTGGGCAAGGCAGACGCCGCGGGAGCGTAAAATTGTACCCCAGCGACGGAACCGGCGACCATCGGTTCCGCCTAAGGTCTGAACCCATTGAGCGATTCGAAACTGCGGATGCAACGCCCGTCCATTCTCGCCGTATTTGTTGTCGCGATGCTCGCGCTTGGAGCGTCGGCGTACGCGCTCGCCGAGCCGGTGCGCACGCCGCACGTCGAGGCCGAGCTCGTCGCGTCGCGTACCGCGTTGACGCCGGGACAGCCGCTGACGGTTGCGCTGCGTCTGGCGATGCAGCGCGGCTGGCACACGTACTGGCAGAACCCGGGAGATTCCGGACTGCCGACGACGATCGAATGGAAATTGTCCGCGGGGCTGACCGCCGGTCCGATCCAATGGCCGGTGCCGCGCGTGCTGCCGGTGGGGCCGCTGGTCAACTTCGGGTATGAAGGCGAAGTGCTGTTGTTCGCCGACATCTCGGCCGTACCCGATTTCCTGAGCGGCAAGACGACGACGCTTGCCGCGCGCGTCGACTGGCTGGTGTGCAAGGAAATCTGCATTCCCGAGGGCGCCGATCTCGCACTGACGTTGCCGGTCGCAACGCAAGGCGACGCGGATCCGCGCTGGGGCGATGCCATCGCGAGGGCGCGGTCCGCGCTACCGCGTCCGCTCACAGGGTGGCGAGTCTCCGCAAACGCCTTGGGCGATAAAGTCGAGCTCACGCTCATGCCCCAGGCCGGCGGGGGTGATCCGGGCGCGTTGCGTTTCCTGCCGTTCGCGGAAGGCAAGATCGAGCCCGCGGGCGCGCAGCTCGCCACACGCAGCGGGTCCGCGAGAAAATTGCTGCTGCCCGTCGCGAATCAACGTGTCGGCGATTTCACGCGCGTCAACGGTCTGCTGACTGCGAGCAACGGCTTTGGTGATGCCAGTGCGGGCATCATCGACGTCCCGCTGACGGGTACGGTTGCACCGGCGGCGTCTGCGCCCAGCGCATCGGCTCCATCGACGCCAGTCTTCGCAGCGGGCGGTGAGCCGCCACTGCCGTTGCTGGTCGCGATGGCCTTCGCGTTCATCGGCGGCGTGCTGCTCAACCTGATGCCCTGCGTGTTTCCCGTGTTGTCGCTGAAGGTGCTCGGCTTCGCGGCGCATCACGACAGTCGCGCGGCGATGCGCACGCACGGGCTCGCGTTTGCCGCAGGCGTCGTCGTGTCGTTCTGGCTGCTCGCCGCGGGCCTGGTCGCGTTGCGCGCGGCAGGGCAGCAGCTTGGGTGGGGCTTTCAACTGCAATCGCCGGCGGTAGTCGCCGCGCTGGCGATTCTGTTCTTCGCGCTGGCGCTCAATCTGTCAGGGGTCTTCGAGGTGCACCAGCTGCTGCCGTCGGCGCTGGCGAGCTGGAACGCCAGGAATGCCTACGTGAACGATGCCCTGTCCGGCATGCTCGCAGTCGTCATCGCGTCGCCGTGCTCCGCGCCATTCATGGGCGCTGCGCTTGGCTACGCGCTGACCGAATCGGCGGTGGTGACGTGGTTGACATTTACCGCGCTCGGACTCGGCATGGCGCTGCCGTACCTGTTGCTCGCTTTTTTCCCCGCCTGGCGCGCGAAACTGCCGAAGCCGGGGCCATGGATGCTGCGCCTCAAGCATTTGCTCGCGTTTCCACTTTACGCAAGCGTCATCTGGCTGGCCTGGGTGCTCGGCGCGCAACTCGACAACGATGCCGTCGCGCGCCTCGGCGCGATGCTCGTGCTGATCGCGCTCGCTCTTTGGCTGTGGCCGGCGATGCGCAGCGGCAATCGTCTTTGGGGGGCCGGGGCGATCGCGGCGACGGTGAGCGCGGTCGCGATCGGCTGGCCACTGTTCACCGCGGTGCCGGCCGGCGAAACCGCGGCGGTCAGGACTGCGCTGGCCGATAGCGGGCCGTGGCGCAGCTACAGCGCCGATCGTGTTTCCCAACTCATATCGACGGGCCGGCCCGTGTTCGTCGATTTCACGGCGGCCTGGTGCGTGACCTGCCAGGTCAACAAGCAGCTGGTGCTCAACACCGACGCGGTGCAGCAGGCGTTTGCCGGCAGCAACGTGGCGCTCGTGCGCGCCGACTGGACGCGCCGCGACCTGGACATCGGCCGCGCGCTGGCCGCGCTGGGACGCAACGGTGTTCCAGTCTATGTACTGTATCGCCCGGGCAAGGCGCCGCTGCTATTGCCAGAAGTGCTGCAGCAGCGCATGATTTTGGACGCGCTCGCCACACTGTGACCGGCGAGACAACTGCACGGAGGTCGGCATGCGTTATATCCCGATTCTGACAGCGCTGAGTCTGGCACTCGCGGCCAATGTCGCGCTTGCGGCCAGCGCGGGTCAGGCCGCGCCCGATTTTTCAGTCAGCGATAGCGCCGGCAAGGCCGTGCGGCTGTCCGACTACCAAGGCAAGTTCGTCGTGCTCGAGTGGACCAATCCCGACTGCCCGTTCGTGCAGAAGCACTACAACAGCGCCAACATGCCCGCGCTGCAAAAGGAATGGGGCGCCAAGGACGTGGTCTGGCTCACGGTCAATTCCACCAACCGTTCGAGTTCCGAATTCAAGACCGGCGCGCAGATGAACGCCTGGATGCAGGCGCACGGTGCAGCGCAGAAGGCGGTGCTCATCGACGGCGACAGCGCCACCGGAATGAAATACGCGGCGAAAACGACGCCGCATATGTTCGTCATCGACCCGAAGGGCGACATCGTGTACGCCGGCGCAATCGACGACAAGCGCTCGACCCGCCCCGAAGATACGAAGACCGCGACCAACTATGTGCGCGTCGCGCTGAACGAGGCCATGGCGGGCAAGCCGGTAACGACGCCGAATACGACGCCCTACGGCTGCACGGTAAAGTACTGAACCACCCGATGCCCATGAAAGCCAGCCGGAATGCGCCGGCTGGCTTTTGTTTTTGGTGCTGCGCTATGCTCGGCTGGAATACATGGGGGAATCCGTGACAGCGAGGCTGCACGTCGCATCGACGCGGGAGGCATCGATCGCAGCTGGAAATGAAACGCGCCGCGGTTTGCGCGCGCTTGGCGTTTCGCTGTCGTTCGCGTCGCTGCTGACCGCCTGCGGGCCGCAGGGCGACCGGCCGCTGCAAGGCTATGTCGAAGGCGAGTACGTGCGGGTCGCGGCGCCGTTCGCAGGCGCGTTGCAACAACTTGCGGTCCAGCGCGGCGAGCAGGTCGGTGTCGGCGCACCGCTGTTTTCACTCGAGAAAGAAAACGAGGTCGCTGCGCGGCGCCAGGCAGAGCGGCAACTGCAGGGAGCCGAGGCGAGGCTCGCCAATCTCAAGACCGGCAAGCGCCCACCCGAAGTCGCGACCGTGGCCGAGCAGCTGCAGCAGGCGCTCGCGTCGCGCGAGCTCTCCATGGCCAATCTCAAGCGGCAGGAGTCGCTGGCGAAATCGGGCTTCATCAGCGGCGCGGCGCTCGACGATGCGCGCATGCAGCTCAAGCGCGACGAAGCCGTGGTTGCGCAGCTGCAGGCGTCGGTCGCGACGGCCAAGATGCCGGCGCGTCCTGACGAGATCCTTGCGGCCGATGCCGATGCCGCGGCAGCGCGCGATGCGCTCGCGCAGGCCGATTGGCGCCTCGCGCAGCGCGCCATCTCTGCGCCCGTCGGCGGACGCGTCAACGATACCTACTACGTCATTGGCGACTGGGTGCCTGCGGGCAGTCCCATCGTCAACCTGCTGCCGTCGGGTAACGTCAAGATTCGCTTTTACGCACCCGAGCCGACCATCGGCCGGCTCAAACCCGGGCAAACACTGAGCTTTGCATGCGACGGTTGCGGTGGGCCGATACCGGCAACGATCACGTTCATTTCGGATCGCGCCGAATTCACGCCGCCTGTGCTCTATTCGAAGGAGAATCGCGCGAAGCTGGTCTATCTGGTCGAGGCGAAACCCGCGCCGGGTGTCGCGGCGCGGCTCAATCCGGGTCAACCCGTGGACGTCACGCTCGCGCAATGACGACGACTGGCGACGTCGTCATCGATGTCCGCGGCCTGAACAAGCATTTCGGTGCGAATCACGCGGTCATAGACCTCGCGCTGACGGTGCGGCGCGGCGAGATCTTCGGATTCCTAGGGCCCAACGGCAGCGGCAAGACGACGTCGATTCGAATGCTGTGCGGGTTGCTCACTCCCGATAGCGGTGAAGGTACCTGCCTTGGCTACGACGTCATTCGCGAAACCAAGGCGATCAAGCGCGAAGTCGGTTACATGACGCAGCGCTTCTCGTTCTGGGAAGACCTGACCATTCGCGAGAACCTCAATTTCATCGCGCGCATGTACGGCATGGAGGACCGCCGTGCGCACGTCGAACACACGCTCGAAAACCTCGGGCTCGTCGCCCGCGCCGGCCAGCTCGCTGGATCACTGTCCGGCGGCTGGAAGCAGCGGCTCGCACTCGCCGCATGCCTGCTGCACGATCCGCAGCTGCTGCTGCTCGACGAGCCCACCGCGGGCGTCGATCCGAAGGCGCGCCGCGACTTCTGGGACCAGTTGCACGGCCTCGCCGCGCACGGCGTTACGGTGCTGGTCAGCACGCACTACATGGACGAGGCCGAGCGTTGCCACAAGCTCGGTTATATCCTCAACGGGCGTTTGTTGGCGCAGGGCACGGCGGCGGAAGTCATCGCCAGCCAGCCGCTGGTCACGTGGGCCGTGGCCGGTGGCGATCTGCCCGCGCTCGCTGAGCGGCTGCGCGCGCTACCGGCGGTCGAGCAGGTGGCTGCGTTCGGTACCGCACTGCATGTCACCGGATCCGATCGTGCGCAACTCGACGTCGCGCTGGCGCCGTTCAAGGCAGAATCCGGCCGGGAGTGGCACGAGGTC
>Ga0209890_10000765_pt1 | contig 14865 bp, 13 predicted proteins | sample OrgsoiDNA2013049_FD_185799 | JGI IMG/M metagenome (GOLD analysis project Ga0209890, IMG submission 185799) | Permafrost soil microbial communities from the Arctic, to analyse light accelerated degradation of dissolved organic matter (DOM) -... | ecosystem: Environmental > Terrestrial > Soil >...
GCGCCGGTTCACCGGGCTTTTCGGGCGGCCCCAGATGTTCTGGCCCATCCGGCGGTCGAGCTTGTACTTGGATTCCATGCGCTTGGTCATCGCGTCCTCGATTGTTGCATGTGGGTTTGAGGAACCGCGCCCTCCTCTGTCCCGGGTCTCCCCGGAACCGACAGGCAGGACCTCGAAAGCGCAAGGTCTTGCCACGGGTCGCGAAACGCCCCGCTAGGCCATGAAAACCCGCAGGACGCGCGGGTTTTAGGGGTTCGCGGCGGGGGTGTCAAACCGGCGGCGGGGGCCTAGAACCCATAGCCCGCCAGCGCGGCGGCCAGCGCAGGCGAGGGCGCGCGGCCGGAGGTAAAGACGATGCGCGGCGGGGCGGGCGGCGACCCGGTCGGGCGGGTGCGCAACAGATCGGCGACGCGGCGGGCGATCGCCGGCGCCGGGTCGAGCCAGTCGACCGGCCACGGTGCGTTGGCCTTAAAGCGCTCGGTCAGCAGCGGGTAATGGGTGCAGGCTAGGACTACCGTATCGGTGCGGCGGCCGTCGGCGTCCACGAAGCAGCCGGCAATCTCGGTCTTGATCGCCGCATCGGCGACCGGCTTTCCGGCAAGCTCGGCCTCCGCATAGGACGCAAGCCGCGGCGAGCCGATCAGGGCGACATCGCAGCCGGTGGCGAATTCGCGGATCAGCGCGCGGGTATATTCGCGCGAGACGGTGGCTTGCGTGCCGAGCACGGCGACGCGTTTGGTCTTGGATTGCGCGCAGGCCGGCTTGATCGCCGGCACGGTGCCGACAAAGGGCACTGAAAAGCGCGCACGCAAATCGGCAAGCGCCAGCGTGGAGGCGGTATTGCAGGCCACCACCACCAGATCGGGCGCGTGCTCCGCGATCGCCTTGCCGACCACGTCGACTATGCGCGCAATCAGTACCGTTTCCGGCTGGTTGCCGTAGGGGAAGCCGGCGTCGTCCGCCACATAGACGTAAGCTGCGTCGGGCCGTGCGGCGGCGATCTCGCGGTACACGGTGAGCCCGCCAACGCCGGAATCGAACACCAGGATGGTCGCGGGGGCGCTCGAAGGCATGGCAGTTGTCGCGTGCGGGTTTGGCATCGGATTGGAAAGCTAAGGCATGACATACAGCTGGAAACAATGGGTCGCCAGGAATGCCAATCGCGATATTGCCATTGAAGGTTGTACAAATAGTGGCCACACTCCCCAACGGAACAGTGGTTTCGGGGGTAAGCCGTGGCCAAAAACATCGTTCTTTTCTCGGACGGGACGGGCAACAGCTCGGCGAGCCCATTCAAGACCAACGTCTGGCGGCTCTATCAGGCGATCGACATCAAGCCGCCTAAGAATCCAAAGGATCCAAAGACTCCCGAGCAACTTGTCTACTACGACAACGGTGTCGGCACCGAGAACTTCAAGCCGATCGCTGCGTTGGGCGGCGCGCTCGGCATCGGGGTTTGGGCCAACGTCCGCGACATCTACACCTTCGTCTGCCGCAACTACGCCGCGGGCGATCAGATCTATGGCTTCGGTTTCAGCCGGGGCGCCTTCACCATCCGTCTGCTGATGGGGCTGATCGGCAAGTGCGGGCTTCTCAAAGCGGATAGCGAGGCCGAACTGATCCGATGCGTGCAGATGGCCTACGAGGCGTATCAACGCGATTTCCTGATCCGCGCGTCGAAGCAGCGTGGCATGATCTACCATCATCTCGGTTGGATTCTTCGTCCGCCGAAATACTTCGAAGACGAGGAAGGCAAGCCAACAGCCACCATCGATTTGGATTTGGGTGAGGCGAAATGTCAACAGGTGTTCCCGGACATTCGCTTTGTCGGCGTATGGGACACGGTCGACGCCTACGGCATGCCGGTCGACGAGCTCAAGATTGCGATCGACGAATGGGTCTGGCCGATGAGCTTTGCCGACCGCGATCCGTCCAAACGACTGCTGAAGATCCGGCACGCTCTTTCGCTCGACGACGAGCGCCCGACGTTCCGGCCGGTGCTGTGGAACGAAGTGATCAAGGATAAGGACCATCCGGAGGACGAGACGAAGCGGGAAATTCTCAAGCCGAATCGGATTCAGCAGGTCTGGTTCGCGGGCGTGCACGCCAATGTCGGCGGCGGCTATCCGGATGACGGCCTGGCTTTCACGACACTCAAATGGATGATGGACGAGGCGGAGGCGTGCGGGCTCCGCTATGACAAGTTGACGCGCGATGAGCTGGCCGCGCGCGCCAATCCCGATGGCGAGCAATACGATTCGCGCTCCGGCATTGCCGGCTACTACCGCTATGGGCCGCGCCAGGTCGCCGCGCTGTGCGCCGACAAGGATCACGGCGTCGATGTGCCGACCGTGCGCGTGCATCCCGACGCCTTCGAGCGCATTGCCGGATGGCGGCGCGACTATGAGCCGGTAAGCCTTGGCGGTCCGTTCAGCGTAGCCGGCGCGGCGAAGGCGCCGGCCGACGCTGCGGCGATGGAAAACGCTTGGGACATGGTGTGGTGGCGCCGTCTCGCCTATTTCACGACGCTGGCGCTGACGGGCTTCGTCAGCCTGTTTGCACTCCTTATTGTGTGTCCATGGCCGAAACTAATCTTCCACGTAACCGAAGATGCGCTCAAGCACGTTTGCTTATCTATTATCGGTTTTGTGGGCTCGATTTTACCGAGTTCGATCGCCGATGGCTGGAATTCGTCGGTAAGTTATGTTGGATCTGCATTGCCAGGCTGGATCGCTACGGTGTGGGGTTGGATCGTGAGCGCTCTCGGCTTTGCTTGGGCTAAATCAATAGGCGCATCGCTCGGCGAATACCCGTTGACCGGGATCGTCTCGCTTGCGCTTCTGGCATGGGCCTTCTTCATCTGGTCGAAAAAAAATGGAAACACTGGTCGAAGTCTTCGCCGAATGGGCTTGGGCCAGGCACAAGGGCTTAGCCGCGGCCGCCCAGCCGCAAACGGATTGGCACAACGTCGTGGCCCGCGCGCTGCGGCCCGTCACGGCGTTCCTCTATCGCTGGCTCTGGCGCGGAGTTTTTGTGCCGGTGCTCGGCATCGGACTGGGCCTCGCCGCGTTGGTGCTGCTGTCGCCGTATTGGATTTGGCGCATGCTCCGCCACCGGCCTTGGATGGCTTAGGCGAAGGTCACGACGCCTTGCCGAATACCCGCTTGAAGATGGTATCGACGTGCTTGAAATGGTGGTCGAGGTCGAAATTGGCCTCGAGTTCCTTGTCGCTCAATTTCGCACGGACATCCTTGTCGGCCTTGAGCAGCGCCAGGAAATCCTTCTCGCCGCCCCAGACCTTCATGGCGTTGCGCTGCACCAGCCGATAGGCGTCCTCGCGCGCCACGCCCTTCTGCGTGAGCGCGATCAGCACGCGCTGCGAATGGATCAGCCCGCCGAGCTTGTCGAGATTGTCCTGCATGGCCGCTGGGTAGACCACGAGCTTGTCGATGATGGAGGCCAAGCGCGCCAGCGCGAAGTCGAGCGTGACCGTCGCATCCGGCCCGATCATGCGCTCGACGCTGGAATGCGAGATGTCGCGTTCGTGCCAGAGCGCCACGTTCTCCATGGCGGGCAGGGCATAGGCACGCACCATGCGCGCCAACCCCGTAAGGTTTTCCGACAGCACCGGGTTGCGCTTGTGCGGCATGGCCGAGGAGCCCTTCTGCTTCTCGGAGAAAAACTCTTCCGCCTCCAGCACTTCGGTGCGCTGCAAGTGGCGGATTTCGATGGCCAGCCGCTCGATGGAAGACGCAACCACGGCCAGTGTCGCAAAATACATGGCGTGGCGGTCGCGCGGGATGATCTGGGTCGAGATGGGCTCGACCGCCAAACCCATCGCCTTGGCGACGTGCGCTTCGACGCGCGGATCGACCTGCGCGAAGGTGCCGACCGCGCCGGAAATCGCGCAAGTGGCAACTTCCTTGCGCGCGGCCACCAGGCGTTCGCGCGCGCGCGCGAATTCGGCATAGGCATAAGCGAGCTTGAGCCCGAACGTGGTCGGCTCGGCGTGGATGCCGTGCGAGCGGCCGACCGTGGGCGTCAGTTTGTGCTCGAAGGCGCGGCGCTTGAGCGCGGCCAGCAGCGCATCGGTGTCGGCGATCAGGATGTCGGCAGCGCGCACCAGTTGCACGTTGAAGCAGGTGTCGAGCACGTCCGAGGAAGTCATGCCGGCATGCACGAAGCGCGCTTCCGGGCCGACGATTTCGGACAGATGCGTCAGGAAGGCGATGACGTCGTGCTTGACCTCGGCCTCGATGGCGTCGATGCGAGCGACGTTGAACTTGGCGGACTTTCCCTTTTCCCAAATCTTCTTGGCGGCATCCTTCGGGATGATGCCGAGCTCGGCCATGGCTTCGGCAGCGTGCGCCTCGATCTCGAACCAGATGCGGAAGCGCGTTTCCGGCGACCAGATCGCGACCATGTCGGGGCGGGAATAGCGGGGGATCGTCACGCCGCTTCCCCGCGTGCCAGCGCCGCCGCGTTGCGGATCGCCGCAATATTGCCTTTGTAGTTGCCACCCTTGAACACCGCGTTGCCGGCGACCAGCACATTGGCGCCGGCCTGCACGACCTTGGCGGCATTGTCGGCGGTGACGCCGCCGTCGATCTCGATGTCGATCGGCCGCGCGCCGACCAGCGTACGCACCTCGCGCAGCTTGTCGAGCGCGGCGGGGATGAAGGCCTGGCCGCCGAATCCGGGGTTGACGGACATGACCAAAATGAGATCGACCATGTCGATGACGTGCTCGATACTCGAAACAGGTGTCGCGGGATTCATGGTGACGCCGGCCTTCTTGCCGAGCGCGCGGATCGCCTGCAGCGAACGGTGCACGTGCGGCCCTGCCTCCACATGCACGGTGATGATGTCGGAGCCGGCCTTGGCGAAGGCTTCGAGGTAAGGATCGCAAGGGGCGATCATCAGGTGCACGTCGAGCGTCTTCTTGGTGACCGGGCGGATTGCCTGCACCACCGCGGGGCCGATGGAGATGTTGGGCACGAAATGCCCGTCCATCACGTCGACATGGATCCAGTCGGCGCCCGCGGCCTCGACGGCGCGGATTTCATCGCCCAATTTGGCGAAATCGGCCGAAAGAATCGACGGCGCGATGAGTAGCGGGCGCATGACGGCCTCCAAACGCCGTTCGCGTAACACGCGGCGCTCATTCGGGCAATGTTCAGAGGAGCAAACCGGGCCGGCTGTTAACGCTTTTCCGAGAGCCGCCGCGCCAGCGGGCGCAAAACCGCCGGCAGTAGATAGATCGGAAACTGCACCATGGCGAAATAGAACCAGGCGAGGTCGGGCAGCGAGGTTCCGACCGCCGCCATCACCACGCCGATATTGCGGAAGGCGGCGAGCAGGCCGATGACCAGGCGGCGGTCGATGCCGGCGCGCCAAAACACCAGCACGCTGAGCCCGATCAGCGCGCAGGTGAGCACAAAGATCAACGCCAAGAGCTCGACCGCGAACAGCGGGTCCGCCATCACGTGGCGCGGCACGCCATCCATGGCTGCGATCGCGAAGATGAAGACCGCGATCACGTTGAGCCCGTCGATCGGCTCCTTCTGGCGCTCGATCCAATCCTGGCCGGCGACGCGCCGGATCGCATAGGCGATGGCGCCGGAGGCGGCGAAAAAGAAAAACAGTTTTGTGCCGAGCTCGATCGGCGAGAACATCGACGTGCCGAGAAATATATAGCTGAATGCGACGGTGGTGATCGGCGACAGCGCGTTGCTGACGATTAGCGTTACAAGCGAAAACGCCACGTCGAGGCCCATCAGCGCCGCGAACGCCGCCGAGGAGGTGATCGGCGTGATCGCCATTTGCAGGATCATGATGGTGTAGAGCGCAGGCCAGGCCTCGCGGATGCCCGACAGCGCGTAGGCCAAGCCGAACAGCAGTGGTACCACCACCATGACCCAGAGCGCGGCGACGATGGTCAGGACGGGCGCCCGGAGATAGCGGCCGAAGGCGGCAGGATCGGTTCGCAAATAGGAGAACAGCAGCAGCACGAACACGGCTTCGCCGAGATACGGTTTCAGGTAGGCGGCGAACTGCGGAACGGCGAGCCCGAGAAAAATCGAGGCCGCCAGTGCGCGCGTGCCCTGCCGGCCGAGCCACGCCAGCGCGGCTCTCAGCGCGTTCAAAATCGGCATGGACGGGTGTTCTCCGGCACGGCGTGGGTCATAGCGCGCAGGCCCGATCGGTTCCATATAAAAGACGCCACTGGATGTGGGAGAAAGGCCAATATGGCACGCACGGACGCCATCGTGCTCGGCGCCGGCATTGTCGGCACCTCGATCGCGCTGCATCTCGCCAAGCGCGGGCGAGCGGTCGCCTTGATCGATCGCGCCGGGGTGGGCGAGCAGACCTCCTATGGCAATGCCGGCGTGATCGAGGGCAATACGGTGTTTCCGCCGGCGTTTCCGTCCGATCCCGGCGCGCTGGTACGCATCGCGCTCAAGCGCGCGAGCGAGGCCAATTATCATCTCTCGTTCCTGCCGCAGATCGCGCCATGGCTGCTGGCGTTCCGCGCGGCGTCGCGGCCGCAGCGCCTGGTCGAGAACGCGCGGCTGATCCGCCCGCTGTTTGCGCGCGCGGTGGCCGAGCACGAGGCGCTGATGGCGGAATCAGGCGCCGCGCATTACCTGCGCAAGACCGGCTGGCTGAAAGTTTATCGCAGCGAGCGTGCCTTCGCCGCGCTCAAGCCGGAATTCGAATTGGCGGCCGAACTCGGCCTGTCGTTGCAAGCGCTCGACACCGCGGGCGCGCAAGCGCTGGAGCCTTCGCTCAATCCGGTGTTCGCGCATGCGGTGTATTGGCCGCAGGCCGCGAGCGTGAGCAATCCGCTCGGCGTGACGCGCGCCTATGCCGCGCGCTTTTCTGCGTTGGGCGGCGTCACGCTGACCGGCGACGCGCGCTCGCTGCATCGCTCGGGCCAGCGCTGGCGGGTGGAAACCAACGAAGGCGGGATCGATGCGCCCGAGGTCGTGGTCGCGCTCGGGCCGTGGGCGGGCGATCTGCTCAAGCCACTCGGGCTGAAGCTGCCGCTGATGGTCAAGCGCGGCTATCACCGGCATTTCCATGCGCAAGGCAATGCCGTCCTCGCGCGGCCGGTGCTCGATGCCGGCGCGGGCTGCCTGATCACGCCGATGGAACAGGGCATCCGCATAACCACCGGTGTCGAATTCGCCGCGCGCGATGCGGCGCCTTCGCCGGTGCAATTCGAGCGGATCATGCCGAAGGCGCGCGAGCTGTTTCCGCTCGGCGAACGCGCCGACGACAAAACCTGGCTCGGCAGCCGGCCGTGCTTGCCGGATTCGCGGCCGGTGATCGGCCGTGCGCCGGGCCTTGCCGGTCTATGGCTTGCCATCGGCCACGCTCATTGGGGACTTACGCTCGGGCCCGCCACCGGGCGCATGATCGCGGAGATGATGACGGGCGAAGCGCCGTTCTGTGATCCGGCGCCCTATCGGGCGGAACGCTTTCTCTAGCGCCCGAACTTATCCTTCCAACTCGGCAGGCTGCCTGCGAAGGGCAGGGCGCGCGCCTCGTAGACGCCGCGGGCGATGGCGCGCGCCATCACATTGGCGGCGACCATGCCGAGCTCGGCCAGCCCGTAATGCGGATCGGCGAGCGCTTTGGCGCCGGTCGCAGCCGCGAACACCACGTCGCCGTCGAGCGGCGTGTGCACCGGGTAGATCGCGCGGGCGAACCCGTCCTGCGCCATGACCGCCACGCGATTGCATTGCGCCTTATTCAGCTTGGCATCGGTCGCGATCACCGCGATCGTCGTATTTTCCTGCGGCCCGCCTTTAGCGCGCAGCGCGAGGTCGGCTGGTAAAATCTGCGCCGGCCAGCCGCGCCCTCCGAATTCCTTGTTCTGCTCGAACGGCGCGGCCCAGAAATGCGGCCCATCGCCGATGGTCGTGGTGCCGACGGCGTTGACCACCACAAGCGCGCCGACGGTGATGCCGTCGCGCGTCAGTGCCGAAGCGGAACCGACACCGCCCTTGAGGTTAGCAGTGGTCGCACCCAACCCTGCGCCGAAACTGCCGAGCGCGACATCGGCACCGGCGCTTTTCGCAGCCTCGTAGCCGCGCTCGCGGTAGGGCGGATAGCGCCCCCAGTTTTTGTCGCCGCCGTTGAGCAGGTCGAACACGATCGCCGCCGGCACGATCGGCACCACCGCGTCGCGGATGCGGTAGCCGCGGCCCTGCTCGCGCAGCCAGGCCTGCACGCCGGAGGCGGCATCGAGCCCGAAGGCCGAGCCGCCCGACAGCACGATGGCGTCGATGCCTTCCACGGTCTGCGCCGGGTCGAGCAAAGCGGTCTCGCGCGTGCCCGGCCCGCCGCCGCGCACGTCCACGCTCGCCACCACGGCGGCGTCGAATATGACCACCGTCGTGCCCGAGCCGAGCTTGGCGTCGCCGGCCTGGCCCACCCGCAGGCCGGGAATATCGGTGATGAGGTTGCGTAGCGTCATGATAGCTCCCGACCCTTAGTCTATCACGGCCGATCACTTCAAAGTCAGGACCGGGGCGGCCGACTTGCCATCGCCACAGTTGCCGGGGCATCTAGGGCGCCATGAATGGCAATGTGCCCATCCTGACCGCCCTGATCGCCGGCCTGGTCAGCTTCCTCTCACCCTGCGTTCTGCCGCTGGTGCCGCCCTATCTGGTGTACCTGGCCGGCACCTCGCTGGAGCGTTTTGCCGACAAGGAGCCGGAGCCGCGGGTCAGGCGCGAGACGGTGACGGCTGCCGCGCTGTTCGTGCTCGGCTTCTCGACCGTGTTCGTGGCGCTCGGCGCCAGCGCCAGCGTCATCGGCTCGCTCATCCGCGTCTATTCCGGGCCGCTCGCCACCATCGCCGGCGTCGTCATCATCGTCATGGGCCTGCACTTCCTCGGCATCACGCAAATCGGGCTGCTGCACCGGCAGAAGCGGATGCAGGTGGCGAAGCCCGTGGGGCTGTGGGGCGCCTACGTGATGGGCTTGGCCTTCGCCTTCGGCTGGACGCCATGCATCGGGCCGATCCTGGCCGCCATCCTGGCGGTGGCGGCATCCGAGCAGACGGTGGCCAAGGGCGCCGGACTACTGGCGGTCTATTCGCTTGGCCTCGGCATTCCGTTCATCATCGCCGCCTTCGCGATCGAGCCATTCGCGGCGTTTCTCTCGCACTTCCGCAAATATCTGCGCCGCGTCGAGCAGGCCATGGGCGCGCTGCTGGTGCTCACCGGCATCGCCTTCCTTACCGGCAGCATCAACCAGATGAGCGTGTGGCTGCTGGAGGCGTTTCCGGTATTGGGCAGGATTGGGTAGCGAACGCACGAAAAAGGCCCCGGCATTGCTGCCGGGGCCGTTTTCGTTAGACGACGCGCCGCCTACTTCATCTTGCTGCAATCGGAGCCCGGGCACTCGACGTAAGTGACCTTGCCGCTGGCGTCCTTCTTCCAGATGTACATCACATAGTCGAGTTTGGTGATGTCGCCCTTCTTGTCATAGGAAATGTCACCGAGCACGGTCTTGAAGTGCAGGCCGGAATGCATCTTCTCGGCGACCTTCTTGGGATCGAGCGATTTCGCCGCTTCCGCCGCCTGCTTGATGATCTGCACGCCGGCGTAGCTGTAAAGCGTGTAGGCTTCCGGCTCGAACTTCTTGGCGCGGAATTCCTCCACCACCTTCTTGGCTTCCGGCTTGCTGCGCGGGTCGGGCCCGTAAGTCATCAGCGTGCCTTCCACGCCCGGCCCGCCGACCGAGGCGAACTCATCCGAGGTGATGCCGTCGCCGCCCATCAGCGGCGCCTTGACGCCCTGGTCGCGCATCTGCCGCACGATCAGCCCGCCCTCGGTGTAGAGGCCGCCCCAATAGACCAGGTCGGCACCCGACGACTTGATCTTGGACACCAGCGCGGAGAAATCCTTCTCGCCGGTATTGACGCCTTCATACAGCGCTTCCTTCATGCCGCCCTTGGTGATTGCCTTCTTGGTTTCGTCGGCCAGACCTTTGCCGTAGGTCGTCTTGTCGTGCACGATGGCGATCTTCTTGCCCTTGAAGTGCTTGAGGATGTACTCGCCGGCCACCGCGCCCTGCTGATCGTCGCGGCCGCAAACGCGGAAGATGTTCCACATCTTGCGCTCGGTGACGGTCGGATTGGTCGAGGCCGGCGTGATCTGCAGGATGCCGTTTTCCTGGTAGACCTCCGACGACGGGATGGTGACGCCGGAATTGTAGTCGCCGATCACGAATTTGACGCCGTCGGCGGCGAACTTGTTGGCGACGGAGACGCCCTGCTTGGGATCGGACACGTCGTCACCGTACGACACGGTAATTTTTTGACCGAGAATGCCGCCCGCTGCGTTGATGTCGATGGCCGCCTGCTCCACGCCGTTCTTCATCTGGGCGCCGGTGGCAGCGCTCGGGCCCGTAATCGGGCCGGCCATGCCGAATTTAACCTGGGCTGTGGCGGTTCCCGCCAGTGCAATCGCAAAACCCAGCGCCAAGCCGAGCGTGGTGATCCTCTTCATCGCTTTACCCCTCAACTGGAACCGACCGACCGGTTCTCCCTTGGCCAATGCTACGTCAGGGCGGCTTTTTGCGCCAGCGCAGGGGGCCATCCGGCAAGTTGATCCAGCGATATTGCGTGACCATCTGCGCGGCGCGGGCGGCGCGAAAGCCGAGCAGGCCGAACGCCATACAGACCGCGCTGTCGACCAGATAATAGTGGGCCGACAACAAGGTGCCGCCGAACAAGGCGAAGTGGAAGAACCGCACGACCGCGCCCAGGATAAGGCTATAGGCGACAACCTGTCCCCACGGCCGCCAGGTCGCCGCGATGGCGCGGCCGGAGAGCGCCGCCGCCCCGCCGCCGAGGATGACGGTAACCAGGACGAACACGCCGAATGAATCTTCCTCGTATATGAGGCTTAGCATCACGCTCCCGCCTTCTGCCGGCCGCCCTCGAGATAGGCGGATTTGATTTCCGCGCGCTCCAGCAGCTCGCGCCCGCTGCCGCTGAGCGTGATCAGCCCGTTGACCATGACATAGCCGCGATGGGCGAGCTTGAGCGCATGGAAGGCATTCTGCTCGACCAGGAACACCGTGAGCCCGTCTTGCGCATTGAGCATTTTGATGGCGTCGAAGATCTGCCGCACGATCAGCGGCGCCAGGCCCAACGACGGCTCGTCGAGCAACAGCAGACGCGGCCGCGCCATCAGCGCGCGCGCGATCGCCAGCATCTGCTGCTCGCCGCCCGACAGCGTGCCGCCGCGCTGGTTCAGCCGCTGCTTCAGGCGCGGGAACAACGTGAGCGCGCGCTCGAGATCGTGCTCGAACGCGGACGGCTCGGCGGTAGTCGCGCCCATTTGCAGATTTTCCAAGACCGTCATGCGCGAGAAGATGCGGCGGCCTTCCGGCGCTTGCGCGAGATTGAGGCGCGCAATCTCGTGGGTCGGCATCTGCGTGATGTCGCGGCCGGCGAATTCGATGGTGCCTTCGCGCGCGCGCGGGTTGCCGCAGATGGTCATCATCAGCGTCGACTTGCCGGCGCCGTTGGCGCCGATCAACGTGACGATCTCGCCAGCGTTGACGTCGAGGTCGACGCCCTTGAGCGCCATCACGCGGCCGTAGAAGGTCTTCACGCCGCGCACCGAGAGCAGCGGGGAGGTCATAGCCCGACCTCCGCTTCGACCTTGGCCACGTCTTCGTCGGCGACGCCGAGATAGGCGGCGATCACTTTCGGGTCGTTGCGCACCGCCTCCGATTCGCCGTCGGCGATCTTGACGCCATAGTCGAGCACGACCACGTGATCGGAAATTTCCATCACTACCGACATGTCGTGCTCGATCAGCAGGATCGAGATGGCGTGTTCGTCGCGGATGGCGAGCAGCAGCGCGTTGAGCTCGGCGCTTTCGCGCGGATTGAGGCCGGCCGCCGGCTCGTCGAGGCAAAGCAGCAGCGGATCGGTGCACATGGCGCGCGCGATCTCCAGACGGCGCTGCGCGCCATAGGGCAGGTCGCCGGCCGAATCATCGGCGCGTGACAGCAAACCGATGCGCTCAAGCCACAGCCGTGCTTTTTCGATCGCTGCGCGTTCGGCGGTAGCATAGGACGGGAAGCCGAGAATTCCGAACAGCGTATAGCCAGACGCGAGCATCAGCCGGTTGTGCTGGGCGACCAGCAGATTTTCCAGCACCGTCATGCCGGGAAACAGCCGGATGTTCTGGAAGGTGCGGGCCACGCGCGCCTGCTGGGTGACGAGATATTCCGGCATGCGCTCGAGCTGGTAGAGCGTTCCGTGCGCGCGCGCGAGCCGGCGCTTGCCGCTGTCGGTCAGCGTTTCCAGTTCGCCCCACACCGACGCATCGCCATGGCGAAGCCCAATGCGCCCCTCGCTCGGCTTGTAAAAGCCGGTGATGCAATTGAACACGGTGGTCTTGCCGGCGCCGTTCGGCCCGATCAGCGCGGTGATATTGCCTTGCCGTGCTTCGAAAGAGAGATCGTCCACCGCGACCAGGCCGCCGAAGCGCATGGTCAGGTGCTCGACCCGCAGGATCGTGTCGCCATTGCCCGCCATCAGCCGTGGCCTTCGTTAATGAGGTCGGCGGAGATGCTCTTGCGCTCTTTCAGGAACACCGAGGGCTCGCGCGTCGCGATCAGGCCGCGCGGCCGCCAGATCATGATCAGCACCATGGCGAAGCCGAACAGTAGCATGCGGTATTGGGTCGGATCGAAGGTGGGCCCGAAAATCTGCTTGAGGAAATCGAGCTCGCGCATGATCTCGGTGCCGCCGATCATCGCGATGGCCGCGATCGCCACGCCGATCTGGCTGCCCATGCCGCCGAGCACCACGATCGACAGGATGGTGGCCGATTCCAGGAAGGTGAAGGATTCCGGCGAGATGAAGCCCTGGCGCGTCGCGAAGAACGAGCCGGCGAAACCGGCGAACATCGCGCCCATCGCGAAAGCGGTGAGCTTGGTGTTGGTAGTGTTGATGCCGAGCGAGCGGCAGGCGATCTCGTCCTCGCGCAGCGCCTCCCAGGCGCGGCCGACCGGCAGCCGGCGCAGCCGCACGGTGACGAAGGCGGTCAGCAAGGCGAGCGCGAGGATGACGTAGTAGAGGAAGATCACGCGGTAGAGCGGGGAGAATTCCAATCCGAACACGGCGGCAAAGCCATCGTCGTCGGCATTGAACGGAATGCCGAAGAAGGTCGGACGCGGGATGCCGGTGATGCCGGCATAGCCGTTGGTCAGGTCGACCCAGTTGATGATGACGATGCGAATGATTTCGCCGAAGGCGAGCGTGACGATGGCGAGATAATCGCCACGCAGCCGCAGCACCGGAAAGCCGAGCAGAATGCCCCAGAACGACGACAGAATGCCGGCGAGCGGCAGCAGGAGCCAGAACGCCAGGCCGAAGGTCTTGGCCAGCAGCGCGTAGGAATAGGCGCCGACCGCGTAGAACGCGACGTAGCCAAGGTCGAGCAGTCCGGCGAGGCCGACCACGATGTTGAGGCCCCAGCCGAGCATCACGTAGATCAGAATCTGGATGCCGAAATTGTCGATCCATTTCACCGCGCCGCCGAATCCATTGAGGGCAACGACGAGCGGCGGATAAACAATGACGAAGCCGATCGCGAAAGGCGTGAACCATTTGGCGAAAACCGCGCGCCAGCCGGCCGGCGCCGCCGCGACCGGCCGCAGCGTGCGCTGCTTAAGCCACGGCTCGAACACGAGCGAAAAGGCGAGCCGGCCGGCGCCGACCACGGCGACGATGGCGAACAGCAACGGCCAGCGCGTGGTCAGGATGAGGTCGTTGCGGATGTTCGTGACTGTCTGAAAGCCGATCAGCGGCAGGAACAGCCCGAAGGCGAGCAGAGCGGTGAAGCCGGCGTCGCGCAGCGCGCGGGCCATATCGACGCGCTGGTTTGGCGCGCCGTCGGCCATCTCACACCTTCTCGACATCCGGCCGCCCGAACAGGCCCTGCGGCAGGAAGATCAGGGTGATGGCGAGCACGGAAAAGGCGGCGACGTCCTTGTAGTCGATGGAGAAATAGGCCGACCACATGGTCTCGATCAGGCCGATGAGAATGCCGCCGATCACCGCGCCCGGCAGCGAGCCGATGCCGCCCAAGACCGCGGCGGTGAACGCCTTCACGCCCGGCACGAAGCCGTCGGAAAAGCTCACCACGCCGTAATACATCAGGTACATGGTGCCGGCGACGGCGGCGAGCGCGGCGGCGATCACGAAGGTCATCGAGATGGTGCGGTCGACGTCAACGCCGACCAGCGCCGCCATCTTCTGATCCTGCTCGCAGGCGCGTTGCGCGCGACCGAGCCGGGTCTTGGCCACCAGATACCAGAACGCCAGCAGCAGCACGGCGGTGACGCCCCAGATGATGAGCTGCTTGTATGACAGCGTGACCGGAAAATCGTTCTTGGTCAGCAGCACGAACTCGCCCTGCACCATGGGCGGGGTCGGCTTATTGCGCGGTCCTTGGCTGACTTGGACGAAATTGGACAGAAAAATCGACATACCGATCGCCGAAATCAGCGGCGCCAGGCGGAACGAGCCGCGCAATGGCCTGTAGGCGACGCGCTCGATCACCCAGTTCACCAGCGAGGTGAACAGCATGGCCACGATCAGCACGATGAACAGCGCCAGCGCGATCGAGGTGATGCCGAGCCAGGTGGTCAGTATCAGGAAGGCGATCAGCGCGATAAAGGCCGAGACCATGAACACGTCGCCATGGGCGAAGTTCACCATGCCGATGATGCCGAACACCATGGTGTAGCCGATGGCGATCAGGCCGTAGATCGAGCCGAGGGTGATGCCGTTGATGAGCTGCTGGAGGAAGACTTCCATGC
>Ga0209890_10000766_pt1 | contig 14861 bp, 18 predicted proteins | sample OrgsoiDNA2013049_FD_185799 | JGI IMG/M metagenome (GOLD analysis project Ga0209890, IMG submission 185799) | Permafrost soil microbial communities from the Arctic, to analyse light accelerated degradation of dissolved organic matter (DOM) -... | ecosystem: Environmental > Terrestrial > Soil >...
CACCTTCTCGACTACATGGTCAATCGGGAGGTCTGACTTTCAGATCTGCCTCAGCCGAACGGCAACTCGTCGAGGAAGATGAGCGGTTCCGTTTCTCGCTGGGGCGATCATGGCAGTCCGCCTGGCGGGATCGAGCCCCTTTCGCCCACGCGCTGATCCAGCTCCCGAAACCGCTCCGCCAGCGCCACCACGAACAGCCCGAACGAGGTGTGCAACCCGAGGTTCTCTTCCAGCAGCTGGCGAGGGACGACCTTGACCAGGACTTCGTCCTCGGCCTCGACGGTGGCGGTGCGGATGCCGCCCGAGAGGACGGCCGTCTCCCCGAAGACCGACCCGGCGGTCAGGCGGCGGAGGACGACCCGTTGGCCGTCGACGGCCTTGTAGGCGACGCAAGAGCCGCGGACGATGATGTAGGCGCAGTCGCCGGGGTCCCCCTCGATGACGATCCGTGTGCCCGGCGCGAACATCTCCGCGCTCAGCGGGAACCCGCGCAGGGTCATCTCCACGTCCTTCTTCATCTCCAACACGGTCTGGTACCGGTCGTTCGGATCGCGGGCCATCGCGCGCTTGACGATGCGGCAGAGGCCGATGGGGAGCGGGGCGGTGGGGTCGCCGGGCGGGAAGGTCACCACGCAGGCGGTCGCCCGGTCGAGGCAGGTGGTAACGTCGTCGCCGTCGAACGGCGGCACGCCGGTCAAGATGTTGTAAAGAACGGCACCCAGGCCGAAGACGTCGGTCCGCTCGTCGAACCGATCGCGCGCGCCCATCGCCTGCTCGGGCGACATGAACGAGGGGGTTCCGCACGGGCCGCCCCCCACGTCGAGGTTCGCGTCTCCGGCGACGACCAGGGTCGGCATCTCGTTCGGCAGGGCGCGCGTCGCCCCGACGATCGCCAGGCCCCAGTCGACCAGGTAGACCTGCCCGAACGTTCCCGCCAGGATGTTGCCCGGCTTGATGTCGCAGTGAAGGACGCCGCGGCTGTGCGCGAAGGCGAGCGCCTCGCAGACCTTGAGAAAGGCGGCCATCATCTCGCTGAGCGCCTCGGAGAAACCGGCCTGCCGCCCGGCGCGCGCGCACCAGTCGGCCAGCGTGTCCCCCTCGATCCGCTTCATCGTGAAGTAACGGTTCCCCAGGCGATCGACGCCGATCTCATACACGGGCGCGATGTTGGGGTGATCGAGCTGCGCCGTAATCTGTGCCTCGCGGATGAACCGCTGGACCTCGCGCGGGCGGGTCGCCAGATCGGGCGCCAGGACCTTCATGGCGGCGACGCGCAAGAGGCCGAGATCGCGGACGGCGTGAACCGACCCCATCCCCCCGGCGCTGATGGGGTTGAGGTACTGATACCGATCCGGCACGCTCTCGCGCGGCGTCGGCTCGGTGCCGGGTGCGGACGACGGCCCACCCTTCGCCTGCCCGGGCACTTTCGTCACCTGGTCGCCGCTGATGATCGCCTCCTCGCCCCGCTCTTGTACAAAAGCGACCATATCTGATCGGCCGGCATAAATGAACGGGGTCGGTGCGGCGGCGGAGTTTGCGCCGTCATTTGCAGCTTCTTGGCGGCAGTGATAATTCGGATTCGGGATGGGGAGCCGCGGGCAGGAGACGACGATTCCCGACACGGTCTTGGCGGGCCCGAGCACCGGCGGGAGCACGATGGCTATTCGTTGGGTCTTCCCGGCGGCCGACGGTCTGCTCACGCGCCTCGAATCGGGGACGACGACGCTGGGGAGAGATCCCGGGTGCACGGGCGCGCTGCCGAGCGCGTCTGTCTCGCGGCGGCACGCGGAGATCCGCTGGGCGGTCGGCGGCACGCCTCTTCTGCTCGACCTCAACAGCACCAACGGCGTGTTCGTCAACGGGCACCCCATCAAGAACGCCAACCTCGGCGCGCGCGATGTGGTCCGCCTCGGCGATTGGGTCGGCATCGTCGTCTCGCTGGCGGGCGGCAGTGCCCAGCCCTGGAGCTTTCGCGAGCTGACGCCCGGGTATTGGGCCGGGCCGATGCTGCAATCGGTGCTGGCTCCGGCCAAGCTGGTCGCCGCCTCGGACCTGCCGATGATCATCGAGGGCGAGACCGGCACTGGAAAGGAGGGGGCGGCCCGCGCGATCCACGCCTGGAGCGGACGGCGGGGGGCGTTCGTGGCGCTCAACTGCGCCGCGCTCCCCGAGGCGCTCGCCGAGGCGGAGCTGTTCGGCTATCGCAAGGGCGCCTTCACCGGCGCCGAGCGCGCCAGCGCCGGCTACCTGCGCGCGGCCGCGGGGGGGACGCTGTTCCTCGACGAGATCGCCGAGCTTCCATTGCCGATCCAGGCCAAGCTGCTGCGCGCCGTCGAGCAGCGCGAGCTCTGCCCGCTCGGCGAGTCGACGCCGGTCGCGATCGACGTGCGCCTCCTGGCCGCGACGCAGAGCCCGCTTGGGCTGGCGGTCGCCCAGAAGCGCTTCCGCGGCGATCTGCTGGCGCGGCTCAGCGGCCTGACCGTGGTGATTCCGCCGCTGCGGCTTCGTTCCGAGGAGATCCCCGCGCTGTTTGGCAAGATTGTCGAGCAGTGCGGTGGGCGGGCCGCCGCGCCACGGCTCGAGTCCACCCTCATCGAGCGCCTCTGCACGCACGCGTGGCCCTTCAACATCCGCGAGCTCACGCTGCTCGCGCGCAAGCTGTTGGCCCTCTATCCCGACGCGGCGGTGCTCGACCACACCGTGCTGACCGATCGCCCGGGCGCGGAGCTCGGGCTCGCCGAATCCCAGCGGACGACGCAGGAGCTGCCCGCGTCCGACCCCGGGACGTTCCTCGCGGCGCTGCGCGCCCAGAACGGGAACGTCAAAGCGACCGCGGAGATCCTGGGGATCAGCCGCGGTCGCGCCTATCGGATGATGGACAAGCTCGATTCGCTCGACCTCGCGGCGCTTCGACGCCGCGAGGGTCCACCGTGAGTGTCTAGATACAGGCAGGGAGCGTGGCGCTGACGTTGTCGCGCATCACCGCCCCACAGGACGGCCCGAAGGTCCAGGTGGCCGTCCCGGCGTGAGGGCCGCCAGACCGGTTGACCGTGACCGAGCCGGCCGTCGGGCGGCAGCAGCCGCCGCTGCGGGTGAGGCCCTGTTTGGTGATCGTCGCTGACGCCGGGCCGTTCTTCTCCTGGACGGTGGTGGTGCCGTCGGTCGAGAACGAGCTGGCGCCCGAGAGGGTCACCGTGTCCATTGCCGTGTAGGTCAGATCGGAGAGCATCGTGCCGGTCGCGTTGAAGATCTGCATCTCTCCGGTGGTGTTGAAGGTGATGCTGGTCGGCGTCTGACCGAAGGTGTAGCTGGTCATCCCCGTGTCGGTCTGGGAGGGGATCAGGATCTTTCCCTGCGCGTCCGAGATCGACAGGTTGGTGATCGTCGTCGTGTGACCGAGCATGATGGTCGTGGTGGCGCTGCAGGTCTGTTCGGACGCGGTGCGGTTCGAGAGGACGTCGAAAGAGCCGTTGATGGTGGCGCCAGAGACCACACAGTCGGTGAAGACGAGGGTCACGCCGTTCCGCTCCTCGGTGGCATTGCTGCCGGCGCAGGCGGGGGCGGCGGTCTTGGGCGTGATCGTCACCTGGCCAGGACAGACGCTCTCGCCGCGGGCGAGCGCCTCGACCACCGAGGCGACCGTCGCACGCACCGTCGTCGCGCCGCTGCCACCGGCGCCGCCCGTGCCTGTCGTGCCGGCCCCGCCGGCCGCGCCGGCTGCGCCATTTCCGCCGGCCCCGCCATTGGCGCCCGCCGCGCCGTGCAAGTCCATCGCACCGCCGATGCCGGTGTTTGCGAGGCCGGTCGCAATGGCGCTCTCGTAATAGAAGGCGTAGTAGTTCCAGCTGTCGGCCCAGTAGTAGCCGGCGTAGGCGGTGTCGACCGGATAGTACGTGGTGTAGACGTACGGGTTGTCGTAGGCGTAGGAGACGGTCGCCGTCGTCCCGGTGTCCGTGCAGCTGCCGGCGCCGACGGCGAGCAAGGTCAAGGCTCCCATGGCCGTTCGCGTTCCCCGGCCCCATGTTCTGCCGAGAGTCTTGCCGAGAGTCTTGTCGTCTGTCTTGTTCATCAGCGTCGCTCCTTTTCGGCCAAGCTAGTGCGCGATCACCGACGGCCAATCTTCGGGCCGATCTTCTCGACCACTCTCAAACGACGGCCTACAAGTGACTGCTCCCACCGTCGTCTCCGAGATGAGTTAAAATGACCGCGGTGGCGCGCATGGATTTTGAGCTCAACCGGATCTGCGCCGGCACTTTCAGGGCGATGGTCCCGGACGGTAGGGGGCGCCTCCTGCTGGCGCTGATGCTGGGGGCCGCCGGGGTCGCCGGTGGCTGCGGGTCGAAGACCGCGAAGGTCACCGTGCCCCTCGGCACCGACGCCGACTTTTCGGTCTGTTCGGGGACGCCCGCGGTCCGCTACGCTTCGGGGATCAGCGTCCTGTCAAAGTCGCAGGCCTACCGCGTGTCGATCGAGACGGCTTCGACGGATCAGGGCTCGGGCGCTCCGGTACCGACGGCCGCGATCGGTTACGACACGTTCACGGTGACCGTCGCCGCTGTCACCGATGGCGGCGCCGGGTCCGACGCTGGAACGCCGCTGCCCGACGGACTCACGATGACGACGCCGGCCATCGGCTCGAGCGGCGTCCCCGCCGATCCCTACATGCCGCAGCACGGACACGGGGCTTCGACGGTCCCGACGATCACGTCGCAAGGCGGCCCCCTGTTCTCCGTCGCGGCGATCGACTTCTTCATGGGCGGCTACTGGCAGCTCTACCTGGATCTGACACCGCCCGGGGGCGTCGCCGATCGGGTCACGTTCGAAGTCTGCATCCCCACCGATTAGATCGCGACGTTCAATCATCCTCTCGTCGGCAATGAGTTTCGAAACCACGGGAGCGAGTTTCGAAACTCATTGCTACAACGTTTCAATTGGCAGGCGTGATTGGGTCTTTCGAATTCCAATGAACATTGATTCTTGAGGGAGGCCCGTGTTTCTGAAACAATTTGGGCCGTGCACGGGGCGACTGGGGCGGACGAACAGCCGACCATCTTAGTTGTCGACGACGAGCCCTCCATTGCTCGAGCAACCGAAAGGGTGCTCTCGAAGCAGGGCTACCGGGTCGCGATTGCGTCTGGGGGACGGCAGGCGATCGACATGGCTCGTTCGACAACGTGCGATGCGATCGTCAGCGATCTCGCTATGCCGGACATGGACGGACGGGCCTTGCTGCGCGCAGTTCGAGCCTCGGATCTGGATGTCCCGTTCGTGTTCTTGACTGGAAGCCCAGACCTTCAAAGCGCGATCGAGGCCGTCGAATACGGGGCGTTCCGCTACCTCATCAAGCCCGTTCCGATGGACGAGCTCGTCGACGTCGTGAACCGAGCGGTCCGATGGCATCGTTTCGCCGTCGTTCGGCGAGAGGCTGCGCCCGAGATCCAGGGTCGGCCGATCGCCGACCGCGCGGGTCTGGCGGCGCGCTTCGCATCCGCGCTCGAGAGGCTCTGGATCGCCACCCAGCCGATCGTCTCTTGCGGTCAGCGATCCGTGCTCGCCTACGAGACACTGGTACGCACCGAGGAGCCGACCTTCGAGGGCCCCCCCGACCTGTTCGATGCCGCGGAGCGACTGGGGAAGACTCGGGAGATCGGGCGACGCATTCGTGGGTTGGTCGCCGAGCTCATACCGGCAGCGCCCTCGTCGGCGTTGATATTCGTCAATCTACATCCTGCCGACCTCGAAGATGACGAGCTGTGCTCGACGAGTGGGGTACTCACCCGCTTTGCGAACCGGGTGGTCCTGGAGATCACGGAACGGGCCGCTCTCGAGGGTATTCGTGGTCTTCGTGATCGGGTGGAACGCCTTCGCGCGCTGGGGTTTCGGATCGCCATCGACGATCTCGGCGCGGGCTACGCCGGGCTGTCGAGTTGTGCAGCGCTGGAGCCAGACGTCGTCAAGGCGGACATGTCGCTCGTGCGGGGGATCGAGAACTCGCCGATTCGACAGAAGTTGATGCGCGCGATCGTCGCACTCTCGAACGACCTCGGCGTGCAGCTGATCGCGGAAGGGGTCGAAACAGCGGCGGAGAACGACTACGTCGCGGCGCTCGGCGCGCACGCCGTGCAGGGGTACTTCTTCGCGCGACCAGGTCGCGGGTTTCCTTCGATTGCAAACTGAGAGGGCATCGATGGAGACCCTCGTGGGTCGCTGGCGTGGACCAGGTGAAGCGTGAAGACCCATACGACCCGGATGGTCCTTGCGACGTGGGTGGCCGCTTCGGTCCTCACAGGGGCGACGGTCGCCATGTTGAGGTTGACGAACGTACCGAGCGAGCAGCTCTACGAGTCCATCGTCGATGGCAGTGAGCTGGGCACCGCCGCCATCGTCTTTGTGTGGGCGGCTGTGGTGACCTTCGTGTGCGGCGGCTCTCTCACCTGGGTCGTGTTGGCGTTGAGAGCTCGTGTCGTGGCGAACCGGCTGCGGCGCGATATCGGTGGGCCAAATGCTCGATAGACGGGGCGTCGCTTCGTGAAGAGCCATTCGATACACAGCACCTACGGTCGATCATCAATGATCGCGCCAAGTAGGAGAGAAGGGTCAGCGATGGAAAGGTTAGCGGGCAGGGCACAAGCGGAAGTACTGGCAGCAGTCGAGAGCTCAAGCGCAATTCGCAAAGCTGGCGAGGAGAGGTGCCCGTCTATCGACATCTCTTGCGTTGACGACGCCGTGGATTGCCATCTGATGGCCAGGATCAACGACCTCTGGTCTCCGCCGGCAAACGAGGAGAAGGAGGACGACCTGACCGAGGGACTGCGGACGGCTCTGCGGGTAGCGATCAGGGAGGTGCTGGCCGGTCACAGGGTCAGGGTCGTCGAGTCCTGATCAGGGGGAGGGCGCGGGTGCCGGGCAGCGGGCGTGGCTGGTGGTCGGTGTGGTGTTGCTCTTGTAGGCGCCGGTCGCCACGCAGGTCATGATCGCGCCGGTCACGCTGTCGGTGGCCTGGAAGGCGTTGGGCGCCGTCGGCGTCCAGTCGAGCGTCGCGCCGCCGCCGAGAGCATAGCGCCCGATCTGCGGCGGGACCGACGCGTCGAGGTCGCCGCTGGCGACGAGGCTGGCGAGAACGTCATCGCCGATCGCTTGCAGGTGGATCGTCACCTTCACCTCGTCGGGTGTGGCCGGCAACGCGGTGGCGCTGGGGTATTGCAGCATGAGGTGCGTCTGAAACGTCGTCGGATCGTTGACGTTCTGGATCAAAAGGCCGGGGAGCTGATTGCTGGGGCCGACGGTCGCGGCTTGCCAGAACATCTGCACCGCGGCGCCGGAGGCGTCGTAGAGGCAGTCGCGGATGAGCCACAAATCAGGATCGGGCGAGCTCTCCTCGAGTGGCAGCGCGCTCGGGAAGACCCCGATCGCGGCGGCGTTGCCGCTGGCGTAGATGACGTTCCCCCCCTGATAGGCGGTCAGCTCGACCCAGGCGCGGCGATCGGGCGTGGCGCCGCTCGGCCAGCTGTGTCCCGACGCGCCGACGTTGTCCAGCGTCAGCAGGAGCTTGTGCGTGACCGGGTTGAGACAGAGCGTCTCCTGGATCGCTGTGGAGAGGAACGCGGTGGCGGCGGCCTGCTGGGCGGCGTTCTGCGGCGCGATCTCGTGGGCGGCGTCGGCGGCCGGGAAGTCGCCGACCGCCAGGTCGACGGCGGGGAACATGTGGTTGTGGACGCGGCGGAGCTTGGTGGGCGTGGTGGTCGAGACGGCGCCGTCGCTGGCGACCATGTGGCACTCGGCGCAGCTCTGCCCGCCGGGCGTCTCGGAGAGCGTCGTGGTGGTCCACTCGGCGAACGTCCGCTCGACGTGGGCGCCCAGGAGGTTCTGGATGTCGTGGCAGCTCCCGCAGGCGTTGGCGGAGTCGGAGGTCGCACCGTCGAGCAGGCGCGAGTACGAGACGTTGTGCGGCGAGCCGGGAAGCGGATCGGCGAACGGGCCGAACAGGCTGCCGTTCGACGCCAGGGTCAGCGGATTGTTGTGCGTCCCGGTGACCGACGTGATCGAGTGGCAGAAGTAGCAGGTGACCCCCTTCAACGGCTGCTCGAGGCCGTCGAGATTGATCCCGTCGGTCTTCCCTTCGCGCACGGCGACCGGCGCGTGGCAGCTCACGCAGAACGTGCCGAGGGCGTTGTTGGTCTCGCGCTGGGCGCGCTGGTTCATGGCGCGAAACACCGGATCGTCGGTGGCGTAGGCGTGCATGCTCCCGGACCACTCCTGGTACTGCGCCGGGTGGCAGGTCCGGCAGGTGAGCGGATCCATGAGCGCGGTCTGGGAGAGCATCGACGATGCCGAGCCCGACCCGCAGCCCGGCATGAGAACGGCGAGGACAACCACGAAGCTCGCGGTCGCCGCACCGATCGCGGGCGTGATCCGGGCGACATGATGGGGCGACCTCACCGGTATGAAGTATGTCCCCGCGGTCCGCGCGTGTCACAATTCGACCGTGAGCGCTTGCCGCCCATCACCGGCAGCTGTTCTGGCGCTCGCGCTGACTGTCTCCGGTTGTCAGAAGTCGTCGGGGGTCGATTGCGTGCCGCCGCCAGCCAATCTGGTCTGCCCCGAGGCCGGCGCGCCCAGTTTCAGCGGCGACGTCTATCCCAACGTCTTCGTTCCCGTCTGCAACAACTGCCACGCACCCGGAGGCGTCGAGGCGAACAGGCCGCTCACCAGCTACCAGCTGATCTACGGGACCAACGGGAGCGAGGCGCGTTCGATCTTCAACCAGGTCTTCGAATCGTGCCTCATGCCCCCCGCCAACGCGACCGAGCCGCTCACCGGCGTCGAGCGACAGACGCTGCTCGACTGGTTCGCCTGCGGCGCGCCCGACAGCGCATCCGTCGACGCCGCCGCCGGGGACTAAGGCACTCTTACGTAGAAGGCGGCGTGGCCGTGGGGCGAGTCTTCGAACCCGTCGCTGCATTCCTCGAAAAGGTGAAAGCGAACGGTCCAGGTGCCGGGCGCGTCGAACTTGATTGGCCCCACTTGGTAGACGCCGGGCGCGATCTCGGTCGACGGGTTCTTCGGCGCTGGTGCGCCGTGACTGATGCTGAGGGAGACGTCGGGGCGGACGCCGGCGCAGCGGGCCGGCGTCATGTCGGCGAGGCGGAGCGCGGTGAGCGTGAAATAGGTGTCAGCGTTCTCGTTGATGGGGGTCGCCGTCCAGCTGAGGTAGTACTTGCAGTCGTCGTCGTCGCCGGCCGAGCCGAACATCGTCGGTCCGTAGTCGCTGGGGGCGACGCCGCCGTCGCCCGCGCCAGCGCCGCCGTCCTTGTCGAAGGAGACGTTGCAGCTCGCGGCGTTCGCCGGCACGGTCGTCGGATTGGTGACTTTGCAGATACCGATCGGCTGGACCGTGAGACCGCCGTCGCGGGCCGTGCAGTGGCTGTCGAGCGGACCGATCACCACACCGGATGGCGAATCGGCGCCCGTGCCGCCGCCGCCGTCGGGGGCGGCGGCGGTGCCGCTGCAGCCGGCGGCGGCCATCGCCGCAGCGACGAAGAAAACGACAATGAGGAATCGGGCCATTGGCTTCTCCTTGCGACGGTAAGGTAGTCGTCTTCTACGGCTGATGCGCTGTGTAAAATTTTCGCAGCCGGCCTCGGCGTCGAGCGACGGCCGCCTAGACTCTGGGTGGATACTTCTTCAGCTTGAGTTGCAGCGTGCGCCGGGTGATCCCGAGTCGGCGCGCCGCCTCCGAGATGTTCTGGCCGCATTCGGCGAGGATGCGCTGGATGTGCTCCCACTCGGCGCGCGCCAATGTGGGGGAGAGCGTCGGCGTCGCCGCGGCCGGGCGCGCCGGCTCCCCGGTGAGCGCGCCGATGATCTGATCGGCGTCGACCGGTTTGCTGAGGTAGTCGTGCGCGCCCGCCCGCAGCGCCTCGACCGCCGAGGTGATGCTGCCGTATCCGGTGAGGACGACGATGCGCGCGCCCGGCCTGATGGCGTGGAGCGGCCCGATCAACGCCAGGCCCGAAAGCCCCGGCATCCGCAGATCGATGATCGCGAAGTCGGGCTTGCGCTCTTGGGCCGCCGCCAGCGCGCCGTCGTGATCGGCGGCCGTCGCGACGTCGTAGCCCCGGTCGCGCAGCGCGCGGGCCAGCCGTTCGCGGAACACCTCGTCGTCGTCGACGAGCAAGATTGCTCCCCCTCCCACCTTCACGGCGTCCCAGCGACCGGCAGCCAGAGGGTCGCGGTCGTCCCCGCGCCGGGAGCCGAACGGATCGAGAGCTCGCCTCCCAGCCGCTCGACGACGGCGCGCGCCAGGAAGATCCCGAGCCCCATCCCCCGTCCGGCCGGCTTGGTGGTGAAGAACGGCTCGCCGACGCGGGCGAGAAGCTCGGGGGAGATGCCGGCCCCGTGGTCGGCGATCTCGAAGAGCAGCCGGCGGCTGTCGTCGGCTGCGGCCACCCGCAAGCTGACCGGCGCGCCGGGGGGCGAGGCCTGGCGGGCGTTGTCGACCAGGCCGCGCAGCGCCTGTCCGAAGGCGTGACGGGGCAGGGCGGTGGTCGCCGCGGCTGTCGTCTCGTCGAGCGTGACAGAGACAGCGCGATCGATCTCCGTCGAACAGTCGTCCAGGCAGTCGTCGACGATCTCGCGGACCGAGACGCGGGTGAACCGTTCGCCGGCCGGATCACCGGCGTCGACGCGCATACGCGCCAGGATGCGGCGACATCGCTCGACCTCGTCACGCATCAGCCGCACGTCGTCCGCCGCCGCGGTCGGGGCGCCGGCGGCGACCACCGCTCGCTCGAGATCCTTGGCCACCACCGCGATCGTCGACAGAGGCGTGGCCAGCTCGTGCGCTGCACCGGCCGCCAACGTCGCCAGCGAGGCCAGCCGCTCCTGCCGCGCCGCCAGGCTGCGCGACGCAACGAGCTCCTCTTCGCGGGCGCCAAGCGCGCGGCGCACGCGCATCAGGAAGTAGACGATGAACGCCGAGGCCACGCCGAACGCCACCCACATCCCGCGCAGGTGCAGCGCCATGTGCCCGGCGTGCCCCCCCGCCGCCGGCAGCGGCTCGTGTCGCGCGAAGAGAATCAGCGACGACGCCAGCGACAGCAGCACCAGCATCCAGGTCCAGGCCGAGCGCAAAGTGATGGCCGCGATGGCGATCGGCACCAGATAGAGAAAGCTGAACGGGTTCTCGGGACCGCCGGTGAAATAGAGCAGGCCCGAGAAGAGCAGCACGTCCAGCGCCATCACCGCCAGCAGCCACCAGTCCTTGGGCGCCCAGGCCCGCGCGCAGGCGATGCATGCCAGGTTGGAGACCAGCGCTACCCCGACCAGTGCAAAGAGCGGCGCCAGGGGAATCTCCAGGCTCATCCCGAAGCGGACGGCCACGATGGTCAGCGTCTGCCCGGCGACGGTCGCGAACCGCAGCCGGACCAGCCAACCAAAGTTGATCCGCGAGGGCGAGATCGGCTCAATCATGCCGGCCTAACTATATGCCGGCGACGTCCCTTTCACCCGAGCGAGGCGCGCCAGCGTCTCCAGCAGCACCGCGGGTTGAATCGGCTTGGGGCACATTTCAATGGGACCGAGCTGGCTGCGCATCGAATCGGGGCTGAATCCCGCCGCCGTCACCAGAACGACGGGGACCGAGGCAAACGTCGGGTCCTCGAGCTGCTCGCGCCGAAAGTCCCAGCCGTCGCAATTGGGCATCATCAGGTCGAGCAGGATCACCGCCGGGCGGAGCCCTCCCCGAAGCGTCTTCAGCGCCTCGCCGCCATCGGCGGTGGCGGCCACCATGTATCCCTCGCTCGCCAAGAGCTCGGTCAGCGCCCCGCGCACGTCGGGATCGTCCTCGACGACCAGAATGGTGTGGGCCGGGCCGGACACGGTATTGATCAAGATTCCCAGCGCCGGGCGTCCGTCAAGGGGTGCCAGCTCCGAGAACGTATGAGATCTTCGCGCCTGAGCTGGCCGGGCAGCACCACCACCGGTGGTGACGAATCGAGATCTGGGAGGCGGGGTTCAAGATGTTGCGTGGACCGTCGATGAACGATCCATGAGCGTTGCGCTCGCCCGCCAAGCTCCGTATCCCGTAAGGGTACAGCAGAGGCGTTGCAGCAAGTGTGGAAAGCTGGTGTCGCGGTCTGCGTACGCCTGTCGCCGCTGCGGGAAGACCCAGCGGATCCGCCCGCGGACGATCCTTCTCTGTTTGGCGGGGGGGTTAATGGTCGGGATGTTCGCCGTGGCCAGCGCGGGCGCTTTCTTGCCGCAAGGCCGACAGGCGGAGGCCGCAGTGCCGGTGAAGGCGCCTCCGGAGGCCCCCCGCGCGGTGACGATGCCGGGCCGCACGCCCGAGGTGACCGCGCCCGAGCTCTGGATGACCTACTCTCGCGACGCGGCCGGCGCCGATCGTGTCTACCGCGAGCACCCGGTGATGGTGACGGGGACCGTTCGGGCGATCGAGCGGAACTACGAGGGGGACATGGTTGTCCGGCTTGGAACCGGCGACGCGTTCGACACCGTCAATGCCACGTTCGCCACCCGGAACGATCCGATGCTCGGAACCCTGGCGAAGGGGCGCCCGGTCTCGTTGCTCTGCGTGGGGCGTGGGGCGCTGATGGGCGCGCCGCTTCTCGGCAGCTGCTTCATCAGATAGCAGCGCCCGCCCAGCGCCGTTGGCGCGCGGCGTAGCGAGGCGACGCGGCGAGCAGCCGCGCGTGCAGCGCCTCTGCCGAGACCTGGCCGGGGGCGGTGGCGCCGGCGATGAACCCATACGCCAGCAGCGATCCGGCGGCGGCGAGCTCGACGCGCAGCCCGTCGTCAACGGCCCCCATGCCGATCACCGCCGTGCGCTCCGGCCGGCGCGCGAGCAGCGTCCGCAGCGCCGCCCGATCGTCCGCGCTCTTCACCGCGGTGGCGACCTTGGCGACCGCGCCTGGCGCAGCGGCGTGGCACCTGTCGACGAAGGCGAGGAGCAGGTCGAGCGGCGGCGTCGCGGCGAAGTCGTGGTGCGAGACGACCAGCTGTCCACCGGGTCGCGCCCGCGCCAGCGCCGCCACGTCGTCGATGATTCCGGCGTCGTCCTCGACGTCGGCCCAGGAAGCAACGGCCAGCGCCGCGCGAAATCGCGCCAGCCGCTCGGCGTCTCCCGCCGCGAACCGACCCCCTTGGCCTTCACTGCGGATCGTGACCAGCACCGGCGTCCCGCTCGCCTCGAGGCGCGCGCAGGCGTCGAGGTCGGCGTCTTCGAGCCGCTGCCCGGAAAAGAGATCGACCCGGGCCTCCACCAGGTCGAACGGACGGACGTCGGGAGCGAGGGTCGCGCAGGCTTCGAGCGCCTCGACCCGGTCTGCCACGCCGACGACGAACGGCCCGTGCCCGAGGTCCAGCATGCGGGCTGCCATTCTAGCAGTATCTCTCTGGCGGCCGAGCGCTACGCGCCGGCGAGCCGACGGCGATTCAGCGGTCGGCGCCGCGATCGCTGTTCGCCCCGTCGGCGTGCGCGCCGCCGTGGTCGGCAGCGGCGTCGGTGGTCGCGTGACCATCCGTGGCACCGTCGACTGGCACGCTGGCGCCATCCACCGCGGCGGCGTCGAAGGGGCGGTTGGGCTCGACGAACTTTCCGTTTCCGCTGTTGTCGGTGCAGCCCCAGACGAGCAGCGCACCAGCTCCGGCCAGCGCTCCTACCAGCGCCAACGTCCCCATCATCTTGGTCGCCATTGCGGATCAGAGTACGTCACACCGACGGGACCCGGCAAGTTCACGGCGCGTGGCGCGCCGTCAGAGATCCGTCGCTGTCTCCTGGCCCGAGGTCATGCTGAAGTCAGCCAGCGGTCCCTGCGTCCACGTTGGTTCCGCCGGTGCCGCCGGTGGCAGGCTTTCCGCCGGCGCCGCCGGTGGCGGGTGTTCCGCCGGTGCCGGTGGTGCCGCCGGTGGCAGACTTTCCCCCGGTGCCGCCGGTGGCAGGCGTTCCTCCGGTGCCGGTGGTTCCGCCGGTGGCAGACCTTCCACCGGTCCCACCAGTGGCGGGCGTTCCGCCGGTGCCGGTGGTGCCGCCGGTGGCAGGTTTTCCGCCGGTGCCGCCGGTGGCGGGCGTTCCGCCGGTGCCGGTGGTGCCGCCGGTGGCAGGCTTTCCGCCAGTGCCGGTGGTCCCGCCGGTGGCGGCTGTTCCACCGGTACCGGGCGTTCCGCCGGTGCCCGGTGCATCGGTCGCGGCGTCCACCTTGCCAGCCGCTCCCGCCGCGCCGTCGAGCGTGTCGTTCTGGAACGTCGACGGCCCCTGCTTGTAAGCCGAGTCGTTCTCGCAGGAGATCAGCAGGCCCAACCCGAACAAAGACGCGAGGAGGGCAAGCCGTCGCATCGCCTCATTTTAGTCCAGTCGGGGTGCCCTCCATAGAAAAAGGCGCCCGGCCGACGTGCGGCGGGCGCCTTTTCGGCCCCTCAAGGGGCAGGGCGTCAGACGATCAGCTGCCGGCGTCGGCCGGGCAGAGGCCGACGCCCATCGTGTGCGGACAGTGCACCTTGGGGTTGGCTGGCGAGGTGTTGGTCAGGCCTTCGACACCCCAGCAGAGGTGATACGACTCGCAGTGCTTCTGCGTGACGTTGGTGTTGGCGTTAAATGCCGTCTCGCAAGCGGCCTCCGTTGTGTATGGGAGCGTGACGCCGCTGACGTTCGAGCAGTACTGGAGCTGGTTCTCGCAGAAGGCCTTTGCCGCGAGGACGTCAGTTCCCGTCGAGGTGGTGACGGTGCAGTCGGCCATCGAGATGCCGGCGTCCGCCTTCGCGCCGCCGGCGCCCGCGCCGCCGCTGGTGCCCGCGCCGCCGCCCTTGCCGCCGGCGCCCGCGCCGCCGCCCTTGCCGCCGGCGCC
>Ga0209890_10000767_pt1 | contig 14860 bp, 10 predicted proteins | sample OrgsoiDNA2013049_FD_185799 | JGI IMG/M metagenome (GOLD analysis project Ga0209890, IMG submission 185799) | Permafrost soil microbial communities from the Arctic, to analyse light accelerated degradation of dissolved organic matter (DOM) -... | ecosystem: Environmental > Terrestrial > Soil >...
TCCAGACGAACGCATTCGCGCTCGTCCTGGAAAAGCGGCATCAGTGCCAAGCCCGCGCGCCTCGGATCGGGAATGTACGCCATCTTGGCGGTGTCGATGCGCACGTGACTGCGGTCGTCGGGGTCGAACTGCCAGAGCTTGACGAAGATCGTACAGCCCGGAGTCGACCCTGGCGTGTGCGAGGAAGTCGGCGGGTTGCGGATGTAGAAACCGGCCGGAAAGTTTCCGTACTCGTCCTGGAACACACCGTCGAGCACGAGGAACTCTTCACCGCCCGCGTGGGTATGGGCGGAGAAGCGCGACTGCGGGGCGTAACGCACGAGCGAGGTCGCCCGTGCCACTTCCTCGCCGATGCGGTCGAGCATGCGGCGCTCGACGCCGGCAATGGGCGATGGGGTCCAGGCGAGCCTCGCTGCGTGAACGACGGCGCGCCGGGAGAAATCTGCGTTCAGGTCCATGGCGTCTGCTTGTCTTGCGTGTGAAAGATTGTCAAATAAGCGTGTCGCAATCTTGTTTATTGGGGCGCTATGCAACACGCCCCGTAGGTGATGAGTCTGCTAGCCATCGCGCGTCTCGTCGGCAACTGGCGCAGCAGCGTTGGTACGTATCGACCTCGTAAAATTATTCAAAAATAGTACTGAATCGTGCAAATGGCTTCTCGGTCAAACAACACGCAGAGTACGAGCAGTTTGGAGTAGCGTTGAAGGTTCACATCTGCCGTGGTGCTTGCCGCGACGCGTTCAAGTCGGACAGCAAGTCGCGCGCGAACAGGCTCCCATTTTCGACCAGCCGATTAACGATCATTTCCGCCTCGCTTCGGGCTCCTTCGTCGCCCGATCCCAGCAACGCCCGCAGAACATGTTCGACCTCCTGCCGCCAAGCCAAGGGGCGCCACGATCGCTGCTCGTCCCGAAATGGGGGCGTCGGCGAGCCATTGCCGGCGGCTTAGGCGACATCGATCTTGATCGGCAGCATCGCGTGACTGTAGCGTGAGCTTAGTCGTCGGCCGCCCGGTTCTCTGCGCAGCTCCCATTTAAACCTTCCCCGTCGGTGTCTCCTCCCTTTATATAAGGAGTCCCCCCAAATAAACCTCCTATCCCCGGTATCCTGCGCAGCTTCGAACCACCCTTCTTATATCGAACTGTACCGATCCGCAGAATCCCTCTGGGCGGTGGAGGATAACCAGGCCCAGGGTGCGGGGCTCGTCGCGGGTCACGGGAAGCAACTGCGCCGCTTCCCGCTCGCCCGCGTAGGCGATGTAGCCGATCGCGAATACTTCGACACGGTGCACAACTCCCTAGATCTCAAGGAAGCAGGGACGGGTTAAAGGGTTAGACGGCATGATTGTCGATACGACGCCACATTTCACGATCGCCGATTGCCTTCGTTTCGCGCGAGAATTCTATGGCTTAGCCGCCGCCGCCTCACCACTTGCGAGCGAGCGGGATCAGAACTTCGCCCTGCAGGCCGCGACGGGCGAGAAGTTTGTTCTCAAGATCGCCAAGTCAGATGAAGAGCGCTCAGTCCTTGAGCTGCAAAATGCAGCGCTGTATCACACGGCGCTACATGCTCCGGCTCTGGCGCTGCCACGGTTGATTGCGACATCCTCCGGCGCGGATATAGCGACGATTCGGGAGGCGAGCGGGCAGACGTACTTTTTGCGCCTCCTGACCTGGCTCGAGGGCGAGGTTTTCGTGCAAGTACCACCACCCCGTGGTGCGACGCTACTCGCCTCGTTGGGTACCGTGCTGGCTGAGCTCGATCTCGCGCTTCAAGGTTTCTCGCATCCGGCGATGTATCGCGAGCTGTACTGGGATGTCAGGCGTGCAGATTTGGCGCTGGAGCACCTGGCGCTTCTGCCGGATGAGCAACAGACCTTAGTGCGGCAGTTTATGAACGCATGGGAAGGCGTGGAATGGAAAGCGTTGCGCCATGGCGTCATCCACGGCGATGCGAACGACTATAACGTGCTCGTGAGAGCGGGGCGTGTGGTCGGCCTGCTCGATTTCGGGGATATGGTGTATTCCGCCGTCGTGTGCGATCTGGCCATCGCGCTGGCGTATGCGCTGCTCGAAAAGACCGATCCGCTCGCGGCCGCCGTTCCGATCATCCGGGCGTATCACGCCCGATTGCCGCTAACCGAGGCGGAGATCCAAGCTCTCTATCCGCTCATGACCGCGCGGCTCTGCATGAGTCTGTGCTATGCCGCGTACAATGCGCGGGTCAAGCGCGGCGATGCGTACCAGCTCGTGACGGCAGGGCCAGCTTGGATTCTGTTGCAGCAGCTTGCAGTCCTTCCGAAGAGCTGTGTGCCAATCGCATTCCGACGTGCGTGTGAGATTTCATGAGCCAGATTGCGGACTCTACCGAGGCGCTGCTCGCCGCCCGCCGCAGACTGATCGGTCCGGGATTGTCCTTGAGCTATCGTCAGCCGCTGCATATCGTGCGCGGGATGATGCAGTATCTCTTCGACCATACCGGCCGACGCTATCTCGATGCCTACAACAATGTGCCGCACGTCGGCCACTGCCATCCCGCAGTTGTCCGAGCGGCAACCCAGCAGATGGCGCTTCTTAACACCAATACGCGCTATCTGCACGCGAACCTTGAGCGCTTTGCCGAGGATCTGACGGCGACGCTGCCCTGGCCGCTCAAGGTATGCTACTTCGTGAACTCCGGGAGTGAGGCGAACGAGCTTGCCTTGCGCATTGCGCGTGCCCATACGCGAGCCACTGATCTCATCGTGCTCAATGCCGCCTATCACGGCAACACGACCACCCTCACTGACATCAGTCCTTATAAGACTGACGGAGCGGGCGCATCTGCCCGGCCGCCGTGGGTGCACGTGGTCGCTCTCCCCGATGTATACCGCGGCGCGTTCAAATCCAGCGTTCCGCGCGCGGGCGAGAAGTATGCGAACGCCGTGGGCGACTGCATCGCGCAGCTGCAGGCGCAACGCAAAAGTCTCTGTGGCTACATCGCCGAGAGCTGTCCCAGTGTCGGAGGACAGCTCGTCTTTCCGGATGGGTATTTGGCGGCGGTGTACGCCCGGGTTCGCGAGGCAGGCGGCGTGTGTATTGCTGATGAGGTGCAAACCGCGTACGGCCGGCTCGGAATGCATTTCTACGGTTTCCAGCTGCAGGATGTTATCCCGGACATCGTGGTGCTGGGCAAGCCCATCGGCAATGGCTATCCCATTGGAGCCGTGGTGACCACTGCCGAGATCGCGGCATCCTTCGGCGATGGCCTCGAGTTCTTCAGCACCTTCGGCGGCAGCACAGTTTCCTGCGCAGTGGGATCGGCGGTGCTCGAGATCGTGAACCAGGACAATTTGCAAACGCATGCCCAGAAGGTCGGTTCGCATCTGCTGATTCAGCTGCGCTCCCTCATGGAGCGTCACGCACTCATTGGAGATGTGCGCGGATCCGGGTTATTCCTGGGAGTGGAGCTCGTACGGAACCGGGATACGCTCGAGCCCGCGACCGACGAGGCCAGCAAAGTCATCAACCGGATGCGAGATGACGGCGTTCTGATTGGTACCGATGGGCCGTTCCACAATGTTCTGAAGATCCGTCCGCCGATGCCATTCGGCATCGAGGATGCCGAACTACTCGTCGAATGCTTGGACACAGTACTCGCCCGTATGGCAACTTAGCGATTGATCACAGCGATGTCCAAATTTGAGTATTGACCAATATCGAAGCTGCAAGCGCGACCCGCTGTCTATCGGGGGCTTCCTTTTTGAATGTCGGGCGCAGTGTGACGCATCTGTCGGCCGGTACGCGCTCACAAGCGCCTTGACCGGAGCCGATAAAGCGTCTGATATTTGATAGACCGAGCATGCCCAATCAATGGGCTACATCGGTAGCCACGAAAAACATGGGACACACTGAAGGTCCTTTTCGACGCTTATCAAGAGGCTCGCAATAGACGCGGCGCACCCGGCGAACCCGGGGGGGTCGGGAGTTTTCATCTGTCCGAGAACGCCAATAAATCAAGCACTTAGAATCATAATACAGCCAAGGCTTGGCTGTTGCAGAGAGACGTGCAGATTAGATTCCAGGCAAGCGCTGCTGCATTGCAACTTGCAGCCGATGACGGCCGCCGCCACTGTATTGGCATGGTCGCCAAACCCAAACGCTTGCAACGGTTGCTGATGAGCGGCGCCGACGCACATAAGCCCGAGAACATCCTGAAGATGTTCGAAGAGATCAAAGGGCGGGCGGCGACGCGCGCGGAGGTCGCGAGTTTGAAGGCGACGTTGCCGCGACAACGGGCGAGAAAACCGCCACGCCGCAATTCAGCTCCGCCGGAAGATACGCCGCTCTAGCCGTGAGCAGATTTCGCGACACTTCAAATCGCTGCAATCGTGTGAAGCGCTACAGCCCCTGTTTTTCGGGGGAACATAGATCATCGGCTTTGATTGCATTCGTCGTCTATGCAGTTGTGACCCGGCCGCATAGCCACGAGCGGATGCGCGGTCGATGATACGCGCCGAGGTAGACACCTAGTTAGGTGTCCAGGTGCTCGCTACGCACTCGGTCACCACAGTAGGGATTGCTACGCATGGTCAGCGGCAGTACCGACGCGGCATGACCTGGGCCAGCTGCGGCGGAAGATCATGGCAATGCACAAAGATGCCGACAAGAATTTTGATGCGATCTTGATCGGCTCTGGCATCGGAGGCCTCGCCTGCGCCTGCGCGCTCACGAGAAGCGGATACAAGGTATTGGTGCTTGAGCGGCACTTTGTGGCCGGTGGCCTCACCCAGACCTTCAGCCGTAATGGGTTCAAATGGGCCGTCGGGCTGCACTATTTGGGTGACATGGGTGAGGGAGATTCCGCTCGTAAGGTGCTCGACTGGTTGTCGGGTGGAGCGATTCTCTTCAATCCGAGCGGCCCTGTGTACGATACGGTGCACCTGCCGGACGGATTCGAATTTCAGTTCGCGCGGCCTCAGGCGGCGCTGCTCTACGAGCTTAAGGAGCGATTCCCCGGGTCAGCGTCCGAGATCGACGCGTTTTTCATTGCGCTTGATGCGGCCGAGCGCGCTGGTCATACCATCTTTGCGCAGCATGCGATGCCTGCGCTTCTCGGCAAGATGTTCGGATTCTGGCACGGGCACGTGATTGAAAAGTGGTGGGGCAGAACAACGGAGGTCGTACTCAAAGACATGATCAGCGATGAACGCTTGCGGGCAGTGCTCGCCGCTCAGCGTGGTGACTATGGCCCCAATCCAGGTGAATCAAGCTTTGGCCTGCACGCCGTGATCATGCGTCACTACATGAATGGCGGCTATTACCCGGTCGGCGGAGCGGATGCCATCGCGGCTGGTCTGGTGCCGGTCATCGAAAGGGGCGGAGGAGAAGTCCGAACTCGAACGCCGGTAGTCGGAGTTCTGATTGAGAACGATGTCATCGCCGGTGTGCGTCTGAAAGACGGGAAGCAGTTGCGCTGTCCACTCGTAATCTCCGACATCGGTGCGCGCAACACGATTACACAGTTACTGCCGTCGCATCTACAGGATTGCGCATGGGCACGCGAGATCTTGTCATTCCGGCCGTCGGCCTGTCACATCGGAATGTATCTTGGATTTAGCGGCGACATTCGCAGCCGCGGCGCCACGAGCTCGAATCACTGGTTCTATGAATCGACGAATATTGCCGACGGACTGTGGCACGACCCGGCGAATCAACCGTCCCCTCCGGCGCTCTTCGTCTCCTTCCCGTCGCTCAAGAGCTCCGCCGATGGCACACAGGAGCAACAGCACACCGCCGAACTCGTGACTTTTACGGACTGGGAAGTCTTCAGTCGCTGGAAAAGCTCCAAGCCCGGGCAACGAGCTCCTGATTACCTCGGGCTCAAGGCGAAGATCGCTGATCATCTGCGCTCGCAATTCGCACGGCACTTCCCGGCGTTGGCGCCGCTCATCGTCCAGGCTGAGCTATCGACCCCGCTTTCGAGCGTTGCATTTACTGGAGCCGAGCACGGCGGCGTCTACGGCCTGGAAGCGAGCCCGCGCCGCTTCCTCTCAACCAGCCTGCATGCCAAGACTCCCGTGTCGGGACTTTATTTGACCGGTCAGGATGTTGCCAGTGCAGGGGTCACGGGCGCGATGATGGGAGGCATGATGGCGGCGAGCGCGATCGAGCCGGGACTGCTTGCGCGCGCTGTCTGAGCGCGCGCGGTTGGTATTATCCGCTGCCGCCGCTAATTCCGCTGGTGGCGCTGCCGGCCTCGGCATCGTCAGTGAGCATTTCATCGTCTGTACCATTAACGATCGACAGCAAGTCGGACTCGTTGTCGGCGCTTTCATGGCGCCGGCAGGCTGGCCAGAGCAGAGGCAGGTGATTTGGAATTACACCAACACCTCCAATGCCGCCGCAGTCGCCGTGAAGGTGCAGAAATCCGCCGACCTGGAAGCGCTCTATCTGGTGCCTTTATTGGATTTGTTCTGACTGCAGCCGGGCACGGGTCATTTCCGTAATGGCGCAAATCTCGGCGGACTCCTTCACTTGCGAGCGATGCAGCCGGCTGCATCGCTCACGGCGATCGTTCAACAAGTGCGCCAAGGCTTTCAAAATCTACGCCGCCAGCCGAATCGGAACCAGTCTCACAATATTTCTCTCAATCGAGTTTTGCGATTGACTGATAACAACCACCTCAAATAGTTGCCTCACAGCCTGCCGCTCCCGTCGATGCGGCATCTTGCAGGCTGGCAGCGGCAACAGCTGCGCGCCGAGACGCGAGGCGCAAGATCTGCGCTCGCGCGTCTATAAAGGGATCTCATACGTGCTCCGCCACGGTGCCGCGCCAAGAGAGCGTAAGTACAAGCCCGGATTCGCCGTGGCGCGCCAGAACTGTAGCGTGCCGCTCGAATAGGAGGACGCCAGGTGGGATTCAGGCGACTGCGGTTCGTAGGGTCGATGGTCGTGGCAGTTCTGCCGCTCGCAGCGCACGGCGTCTCGAATGCCCAGCAGGAGTATGAGGAGGTGCTCAGAGCCAAGCCGGACATGGTCCATGGCGAGGAGCTGTTTGAGACCTGTGCCGCCTGTCACGGGACGGATGGCGCCGGCACGCGGGATGGCAACGTCCCAGCCATTGCCGCCCAACATCTTCGCGTCATCGCCCGCGAGCTTGTCGACTACCGGCACGACAAACGTTGGGATGAGCGCATGCAGCACTTCAGCGATGAGCATCACTTGAGCGGCGCGCAGGAAATCGCGGATGTAGCCGCTTACATTAGCGATCTTCAGCCTAAGCGGACCTTGGGTCTAGGCCGCGGCGACTATCTCGAGCACGGCGCAGATGTCTATGCGCGGTTATGCGCGTCGTGCCATGGGCCGGCGGCCGAGGGCGACAACCTGAAGCGCTATCCGCGACTCGCCGGTCAGCACTTCGAATATTTGCTGCGCCAAATGCATGACGCGGTTGAAGGGCGGCGGCCGAACTTTCCGCGCGAGCATGTCTCTCTGCTGAAGCGCTTCGAACAGCCGGACTTTGTCGCTGTCGCGGGTTATCTCGCGCGCCTCGGCAGCTAAGCGTGCCGACGGCACGACAAGCGTAAGCAATAAGTCGAGCGGGCGTGGCGCGCCATTCTTATCCGACGCGCGCGCCTTAGCCATCAGCCGTTGGCAGATCGCCCAGCCCGCGGGCGCGATAGACCGTTTCCCATTGTGCATCCTAAGCTAGTGGATTAGCCGCGAACTCTAACGCACACTCCTTCTCTAAAGCGTTGCTACGGTCATCCGGGAGACGAGTACATGGGTTTGACGCCGTTTCATGTCGCATTACAGGTGCGAGATATCAACGAGGCGCGACATTTCTATAAGACTATGTTGGGATGTTGCGAAGGCCGCAGCGCTGCCCACTGGGTCGATTTCAACCTTTACGGGCACCAGCTAGTGTGCCACCTGAATCCCGCTCTTGGCCTTCAGGGCCAAATCGCATCGCACTCTAATCCGGTCGACGGCCATGGCGTGCCGGTACCGCACTGTGGTGTCGTGCTTGAAATGGAAGACTGGACGGTGCTCGCGCGAAGACTCCAAGAACATGGAATAGAGTTTGTCGTGGAGCCGCATATTCGATTCAAGGGGCAGCCGGGCGAGCAAGCGACGTTATTTTTCTTGGACCCTTCGGGAAACGCGCTCGAGTTCAAGGCCTTCAAGAACATCACGGCGCAGTTGTTTGCGACCTAGAGACTCGCCACGACGTGGACAGTTGATGACGGGATTCGAAATTGGACTGATGCGCATGTTGCACCTATTCGCCGGTCCGTATGACTGACAGGCGGAGAAAGCGCAGCTCGTAAAGAAATCCCGGGTGTTTGACGGCATCCCCACTTTTGCCTACCTTAGCGTGAAGGCGCTGTTGCGACGTGCGGCCAGTATTGAACGCGAATTGCTTTCCGTACTGTTCGCTGGATTGTTGAATCGCTACGGCCAGATTGGGCGTGCCGCAATGGAAGCGAAGCGCCAATTCAGCTAGCGCTTCGTCCTCTGGCGCGCGTCAAAGCTCGGCATCCCGATGCGCACGCCAGCGTCAATTCTGTCTTTGTGCGCCGCCAATCTAACACGTTTCATTGGAACGGCCACGTCGGCTTAGTCAGTAGCGTTAAGCCTTGGAGTAGCGCCTCATGCCGGATCGATGCGGGGCGCTCGACGGCGCTGAGGTACCGCAGCTCACGCGCGCCTGCATTTAGCCGTAGCTTGCTGAACCGGTGTAGTGACTGAATCGCAGCAAGTTAGTCGACATACCCTTTGCTTCAACGTTCTTGGCGGCAAGCTCATCGGCGGTGTAGGCCGGCAATTTGGGCGCTGTCAGCACCATCAGAGCAGCGGCAACTCGGTGCGTTCGACTTGCGCGAATACCCGATGACGCTTTGATGCGCGGACGTCGCGCAAGGCGCGACCCCAAGGGCAGCGTTAGAAGATGCCAGCTCATGCGCCGATGTGATGGGCGCGACGAACCGTTAGAATGGCATAATCAAGCGAATCAATATGCGAGTCGGGGTCGATATGAAGCAGCGTCGGGTTCTTGGGTTCACGGGCCTGCTTTATGCCGTGATGATGGTGGTTTATGCGGGGTCGGCCGCGAGCAACGCCAACCCGGACTTGTTCAACGGTATGAAATGGCGCCAGATCGGTCCATTCCGCGGTGGGCGAGTCGTCGCCGTAAGCGGCGTTCCGGGTGATCCGGCGACATGGTATTTCGGCGCGGTAGCCGGTGGCGTATGGAAGAGCACCAATGCCGGCAATACCTGGCAGCCGATGTTCGACGGGCAGAAGATCGGCTCGATCGGCGCAATCGCCGTCGCGGACTCCGATCACAACATCATTTATGCCGGTACCGGCGAGGCCTGTCCGCGCGGCAACATCACTTATGGTGATGGTGTGTACAAGTCACTCGATGCGGGCAAGACCTGGCAGCATATCGGCCTCGCCGATACGCGCCAAATCGGCGCAATCATCGTCGATCCGCGAAACCCGGATATCGTGTTCGTCGCGGCGCTCGGACATGCGTTCGGACCCAACGAGGAGCGCGGAATCTTCCGCACAGGCGACGGCGGCAAGACCTGGCAGCGGGTGCTGTTCCACGACCGTGACACGGGCGGGATCGATGTGGTCTTCGACCCGCGCAATCCGAACACGCTGTTCGCTTCGCTGTGGCAGATGCGGCGCCAGCCGTGGGGATTTTCGAGCGGCGGACCCGGCTCCGGACTTTATCGTTCCACCGACGGGGGCCTCACTTGGAAGCAGATCGAAGGCCACGGCCTTCCCGACGGTCCGCTTGGTCGTATCGGGGTTTCCGTGTCCGGCGCCGATAGCAGCCGTGTCTATGCCGCCATTGAGGCGAAGGAGGGCGGGATCTTCCGCTCCGATGATGCGGGTGCCAGCTGGACCCGGATCAATCCGGACCACCGCTTTCGGCAACGCGCCTGGTACTACTCGCACATTTTCGCCGATCCAGCCGCGGTCGACACCGTGTACGTATTGAATACCGGCGCATTTCGTTCCACCAATGGCGGCAAGGACTTCGAACTGCTGCCGGCCCCGCACGGTGACCACCACGCGCTGTGGATAGACCCGCGCGATCCCACGCACCTGATCAACGGCAGCGACGGCGGGGCGAGCATCTCGGTCGATGGCGGCAAAACCTGGACACAGGAGGAAAACCAACCGACGGCGCAGTTCTATCACGTCGCCGTCGACAACCACTGGCCGTATCGCGTCTACGGTGCCCAGCAGGACAACACGACCATCGCCATTGCGAGCCGCGACGACGAAGGAGTGATCGGACGTCAGGACTGGTACCCAGTCGGCGGCGGCGAAAGCGGCTATATCGCGCCCGACCCTCGCGATGCGAATATTGTCTACGCCAACGCCGATAGCGGTCAGATGACACGCTACGATAAGCGCACCGAAAACTTTCGCGACGTGTCGATGTACCCGCTCGACGTGTCCGGCAACGGTGCGGCAAATCTCGAGTACCGCATTCAGTGGACCGAGCCCGTTTTCGTCTCGCCGCACGCTTCGAATGTCCTGTACACGGCAGCGCAGTTCGTATTGAAAAGTACCGATCAGGGCCGCAGTTGGAAGCGCATCAGCGGCGACCTGACGCGCAATGACAAGAGCAAGCAACGCCCTTCGGGAGGGCCCATCACTCTGGACATCACGAGTGTCGAGTATTACGACACCGTCTTCGCGCTCGCCGAATCGCCGTTGCAGCAGGGGCTGCTGTGGGCCGGCACCGATGATGGCCTGATCCAGGTGACGCGGGACGATGGCCAGACGTGGCAGAACGTCACGCCCAAAGACATGCCTGCATGGAGCATGGTCAGCATCATCGAGCCGTCCCCGCATGATGCGAAAACTGCCTTCGCCGCCATCGACCGGCACAAGCTCGATGATCTGAAGCCGCTCATTTACAAGACTCACGATGCTGGCAAGACCTGGAAGCGGATCGTTGCCGGTATCCCGGAGGGTGCCTACGTGCGGTCGGTGCGCGAGGACCCGAAGAGGAAAGGCCTGCTGTACGCGGGCACCGAGCTTGGCGTCTATGTATCGCTCGACGACGGGGCACATTGGCAGCCGCTGCAGCTGAACCTGCCGGTCACGCCGGTTCATGATCTCGTAGTGAAGGACGACGACCTGGTGGCGGCGACCCACGGACGCTCGTTCTGGATCCTCGACGACGTCACGCCGCTGCGTCAGATAGACGACTCAGCGGCACTTCCGGACGTGCGGCTGTATCGCCCGCAGCCCGCCTATCGGCTGCATTTCCCGCTCGATGTGAACCGCCGGCGCCCGGTCGGCGACAACCCGCCGGCCGGCGCCATCATTGACTATTTCATGAAGGTCAAGCCGCAACCCAGCGAGGAGATCACGCTCGAGATTCTCGATACCGACGGGAAGGTGCTGCGCAAGTATTCCAACCACAAGAAGGAGAAATTCGAGCAACCCGTCGAATGGCCCGATCGCGAGCTTGCCAACGATCTGTTACCGGACGCCGCCGGAATGAATCGCTTCGCGTGGGATCTGCGCGTCGAAGATGCGGTGCAGATTCCCGGCGCATTTTATGCCGACGAGGGGCCGCGAGGGCCCGTAGTCAATCCCGGCTCATACACGGTTCGGCTGACCACCCGCAATGGAGCGCAATCCGTGCCGCTCGAGGTGGTGCTCGATCCGCGCCTGAAAGATACGGTGACCGCCGCCGATCTCGCGGCTCACTGGGATCTGGTCAACAGCACTGCCGAGGACATCGAAGCGCTGCATCGCACCGTCAATAGTATGCGCGCCAGCCGCACGAAGCTTGCAGAATTGCAGCGGCAGACCGCGACCGATTCCAATACTAAAGCGCTGGTCGATGCGGCCGCCAATTTCGACAAGAAGATGGCTCCGATCGAGGAGCGGCTGATTCAGGTCAACATGAAAGCGTCGGAGGACAACCTTCGATATCCTAATCAGCTCAACGAGCAATATGACACGTTCATCGCCACGGTGAACGGCGATGACGTCCGTCCGACCGAGCCGCAGCGGCAGGTCTTCGCGGAGCTGCACCGGCGCCTCGGCGAGCAGCTTGCGAACTGGAAGTCACTGCGGGATACGGATCTGCCGGCACTCAATTCCCAGTTGCAACACGCAGGTGTTGCAGCGCTCGTCGTGCCGCTTGCAGATTGAGACGGCGGACGTGCGCGGCGCGCGCGCTCATGACTGCCAGGGTGCGGATTGACTCAGAGAACGTGCGAGTGTCTACGAACCCGCATGATTGCTTTGCTGCCTAGGATTACGTGCGCGGTGTGAGATAACCGCGCCGAGCCCAGCGCCTGAGATCGACCAAGACCGGCCGGTTAAGGCGTCTCGCTTGAGCGGCCACAATTTCAGCGGAGCGGACATTTGACGCGGCTGCTCAGCCAACTTAGCTTGCCACGCCGCAAACGTGCTACTCACGCGATGCGCAGCGGGAACGCGAATGCCACGCTCCTTGCCGCGCGTCAGCGCAGCCTGGGCTCGTAGATCAGCGCCACGTTTCCGGACTTGAACTTTTGCGTCGATAGCAGCCTGAGCATGTAGCGCTTCTTGATGCCGTCAAACACGGTTTTTCCTCCGCCCAGCAGAATTGGCGTCAGGATAACGTGCAGCTCATCCAACAGCCCCTGCTCGAGAAAGGCTGCCGCGAGCTCACTTCCGCCCACCGGGACCACACCGTCACCGGGAACCCGCTTCAAGCGCGCCACCTCCTCGGCAATGGAGCGCGTCGCCAGGCGCGAATTCTGCCACTCGACCTTCTGCAGCGTCCTCGAAAATACCAGCTTAGGCGTGCTGTTCATCTTCTCTTTGACGATGGGATCATTGTCCGTGTCGGTGGGCCAAGCACCAGCCATAGGTTGGTAGGTCTTGCGGCCCATGATAAGCACGTCTGACGCCTTGAGCATTTCCACGGCGTAGGCGTTGAATTCGTCGTCCACGAGGTGCCAGTCGATTTCGTGGTTGGGTCCCTCGATATAGCCGTCGAGGGAAACGGACATCTGGAAGATGACTTTCTTCATGCGTTGACATCGTTCCGGCGGGCCCTTGCGAAGCGCACGGGGTCAAATATAGCCGATTGCATTCATTCCACGAATCACCCTTGATGGTCCACTCTTTGCGCCGATGGCCGCGTTTCGCGAAAAGCAATGTCCCCGTCTGTGTTGTAGGGCAGGATTGCGCTTTAAACTAACTGACTGCGGTGTTCAGCGTGCCAGGAATCTCCTCATCGGGTACGCGATTCAGCAGCTTGAAGATCGCGGTGGTGGGGGCGAAGGAGCCAATGCCCAAGGTATCAAAGAAGTTAGTGATGAAACCGATCAAAATATCCATGGGCCGCGGTCGCCGCGACTTATTCGGATTGCCCAATCCACGCGCGTGCTCCAGCGCGAACCAACGCGCGCTGTACCAGAGCGCGAGCGCCGCAAGCGCCGACAGCAGCCACTTGGTGGCAATGCTCACGAATGTGACGGCGCGCCGAAGCGCCGCAAATCGAAAGCCGCAATAGGCAATCGCGGGCTGCGTTCCGCCACCATATCTGCGACCAATTCTGCGGTGATCGGGGCAATAGTAAGTCCAATATGCTGATGCCCCATCGCGTAGAAGAGTTTTGCCTGGCTACTTGCGCGGCCAATGCCGGGCAAGTAGTCAGGCAACACCGGACGCGCGCCCACCCAGCTCGGACCCGCGGCTTCGCAGGCATAGCCCAAGGCGCGCAGTTTTTGCCTCAGACGTGCAGGCTTGCGCGGATCGCCGGGCGTATCGGTTGCCGCAAATTCCATGTAGCTCGAGGCGCGTAAGCGCCCTGCCATCGGAGTGACGATCACGTGCTCGCGGGTGTACACAACGGGCGCGCCCAGGAAGGGCTCGTGTCCGGGTATCTCGATGTGATAGCCGCGCACGGCCTGCAGTGGCGCGTGCAAACCAAACGGCGCCAACAGCGGCGCCGAACCCATGCCTGCACACACAACCGCCGCTCGCACGGTAAATGCCGCATCCGCACCCAGCACTTCAATGTCCGCGCCGCGCGGCCGTAGCGCACGCACATCGAGGCGCTGCACAATTGTTCCGCGCGCCGCGGCGGCGGAAGCAAATACGCGCACGATTTCAAGCGGATCGAGCACATGCGCGGACTCTTCAAACCAAAGACCCGTGCCGCAAGCGGCGCGCGCGGCCTGCAACAGCGGCCGAATGTTGTCGGCGGGAACGGGCCGCGTTTTAACGCCAAGCCGCGCCATCATGCGCGCCTGCGTAGCGATGAGCGCGAGGCCTTTGCGGCCAAGTCCGATTTCATAGTGGCCGTGCCGACGCAGCAGGTCGGGGCGGCCAACTTCCTCGAGCCAACTCGCCCATGCCGCCGCGGCGGGCCGCACGAGCGGCGCCAATTGACGGCTATTCTCCTCGCGCCGAAAGGCTGCGGCCGCGAACCGGCGCATCCACGGAAGCATGTGCGCCGCCTGCCGCGCCGATAGGTCGAGCGCCCCGCCGAACAAGATGTGCTCGCGCCAAAACCCGAACAGGAGTCCGGGGGAGGGCAGCGGTTGCACAAGCTCCGTCGCGATGTGACCGGCATTGCCGAAGCTTGCGCCCGCGACTCCGGGCTGCGCGCGGTCGAGCAGCATCACCCGATGCCCTTCTCGTGCCAAGGCATACGCTACGGTGGCACCGATCACTCCGGCCCCGATGACTGCAATGGCGTCTTGCTCGCGCATTGCGCTACCGTATACGATCTACGATCTTGCCGGCAATCGCTTGCCGATTGTGGGGATACCATGGCTACACCGCTCTCATGCACCTGGTCCGGCGTCTTTCCAGCCGCCACGACTCAGTTTGAT
>Ga0209890_10000769_pt1 | contig 14836 bp, 10 predicted proteins | sample OrgsoiDNA2013049_FD_185799 | JGI IMG/M metagenome (GOLD analysis project Ga0209890, IMG submission 185799) | Permafrost soil microbial communities from the Arctic, to analyse light accelerated degradation of dissolved organic matter (DOM) -... | ecosystem: Environmental > Terrestrial > Soil >...
GGGCAGCGAGTTGATGAACGTTGGAATAATTCGATGCTGGCGAATCCTGTCGGAGACCATCTCCGGCACGTAGACGTGGGTGAAAATGTCGGCCTGCGGGTACATCTCGCAAAGCGCCTCGATCACCTTCTCGCCGCCACGCATGCCGACGAGCCAGTAGTGAATGATTGCGACCTTCACGGAATTGCACACCTTCGGCGCTGCAGGGAAGGAAATTGATGCGGAAAAATCTGGAAAAACCATAGTCCGCTAGGCTTTGCATGACAACGGGCGGCGATTTGTCCGTCGGTATCGCCCCGGAAATCCTCAGAAGATTGTTAATGGAGTTTCGCGGCTGTCCGTTGCTGACCGGCACGCCGCCCTCGGGAGCCGGCATGGGCCGTGAACTCCATGCACGACCGGTCTTGGCAATCGTTCGATGGAAAATTGCAGAACTGCCGACTTGGACCGCATCTTTCGGTGATCGGGCCGTTGGCTTGATGGCCTCAACAATGGTAGATTGGCTTGATTGCCATATCTCGCGGTTCGGCGCGAGCCATGTATTTACGCAGCACGTTCTTGATCCTTCTCCCGGTCCATCCGTTTTCGAAGGGAAGCCATATGCTTAACGTTGCCGTAGCAAATCACAGCGCCGTGGCGGATAATTATGACGTGATAGTTATAGGTGCCGGAATTAGCGGACTTGTCGCCGCGTCCGTCCTGCTAAAGGACGGCTATCGACGTGTACTCGTCGTCGATGAGTACGCCCATATCGGAGGCAATCATATCGACTACAGCGTTGGAGGATATACCTTCGATATCGGCAGCTTCATATTCCAGGACGATTCGCCTCTACTGGCGCATCTGCCCGAGATTCTTCCGCTATACGTGCCGATCGATCCGAGTTGGGGCCGGCTGAACCCGCAGGGCATGGTTACGCAATACCCGATTTCGATCAGAGACGACATCATAGCCGCGGGTCCTGTCGAGTGGCTTCGTATCCTGTCGTCAGTCTTGTTCGCTCGCATCTTCCGGCGCCGACTGCGCAATGCGAGGGATTTCGCCCAGTACTGGATCGGCGCCTACCTGCTGCATCGCTCCGGACTGGGAGATTATATGAAGCGTTTTTACGGTCTTTCGGCCGAGAAGATCGATCTGGAGTTTGCGCAGAAGCGAATGCTTTGGATCAAGGAGCATGCATCTCTGCGCGGCGCTTTTCGTCGCTGGGTAATGCCCGCCCCGAAGTCATCTCCAAATCAGCAGCTTGCGCGTCCGAGGGAAGGCTTTGCGCACCTTTACCGGGGCGCGGTGCAGCGGCTTGAGCGCAGCGGCGTCACGTTCCTCCTGGGAGCGAAAATGCAAAGCCTGCAAAAACAGGATGGAGTATTATTCATTGATATAGAGGGTCGGCGCGTTGCTGCCAGCCGCGTGGTATCGACCATACCGCTCGCAAATATTCAAAATTTATGCGGATTGCCCTCCGACGAAGGACTTCTGACGGTAACCCTGATCAGTCTGTTCTTTAGTTTCTCCGGTGATCGAGGCTTCAAGGATCCCATACTGTACAATTTTTCCCACACCGGAGCGTGGAAGCGCTTGACGGTATATTCGGATTTTTATGGACCGTCTGGCGGTCGGGAGTACTTTGGAGTCGAGGTCAATGCCGATCATGTTCTCGGTTCCGTTGAAGCGGCAGAGCATGACTTCAGGCAGCACACCTCGGCGAATGAATTGTTCGCCGGAGATTTGAGGCTGGAGGGAAGTCATATCGTTTCGAACGCTTATCCGGTCTATAGCGACAATGCCGACGAGCGCGCCGCGAACGCCATCGCCGCATTGCGCACATTAGGAATTGAATCGTTCGGCCGCCAAGGTGGCTTTGACTACCAGCCAACGGCCCGCGTCTCTACTCTTCACGTAGAGGCCGCGCTTGCCCGCAAATGACGGTGTCCTGAATCGACGTCCGTCACGCGTCGGACGGGAGGCCGTCAACGTCACAACCGCCTCAGTTCTGGAGTGGAACTCGCCACCCAACAAGCTCTTTCGCGAAACCGAGTATCGACCGGTGCCCGGTTTTAAGTCGATAGGCGAGCAGCGCCCTGCCTCCGTGATTTGGCAACACTGTACCGAGAGAGAAAAAAACGGCCATTGCGATCTTGTTCTTTGCCGAAAAAGGCCCGCCGCCGAGCTCCGAGAGCAGCCCCGGGAGCGCGGTGAGCTGCGGCCGCTGACCGGATGCGATATCGAGGCAGAACTTGTGCTCGCGGAAATAAAAGGTTCTGCGGGGATCCACCAGTTCCTGGCCCGGCGCAAGCCGCCGTATGATGGCGCCCAGATGTTGCATCCTAGCCAGAAAGCGATTGATGTCGCGCTCAAGCGAGCCGGCATCGGGCATACGCCCGAGGCCTGAATCGTTGCGGCCGTGGATCCGATAGCATCCGAGCTCTTCCGAGATGCTGACGATATCGCCCAGGAACGGCGCAGCAAATACCATAACACCGTCGACAAATTTGTCGTAGGTGGCTTCCCGGAGGAATTCACACAAATCCCGGCGGAACACGTTCCCCGAGGTCGGAGGGGATTTGTAGACGCCCCGCGCGAGCACATGACGAACGAGGTCGTCGCGACTGCGGAAGTCCTCGAGTGCGGGAAGCGCGCTACTGATTACGCTGTCGTCCGCATCGATCCGCGTCAAAGGAAATTGAAGTTTGGCAACGCCTGGATCGAGCCGGTCGATAATCTTGCCAACGGCGCCGGGCTTTAGCTCATCGTCGGCGTCGAGAAATAGGACGAACGGTGCCCGGGTCCGGTCAAGGCCGTACAGGCAAGCGCCCCGTGCGCCGCTGTTCTCGATCTTGAAGGCTGTCACGCCTGAGCGGCTGATCACGTCCCAGGAACCGTCCGTCGATCCGTCATCGACGACGACGAGTTCGAAGTCGTCGCGGTCTTGACTAAGGACACTCTGAATGGCGCGCTCGACGAAGGACTCGTAGTTGTAACAGGAGATAACCACGGCCAGCTTTGGACTGTAGGTCATTCAAATCTCCGACCGAGGTCTCGGCGAAGGGCTTTGGGTGTCGAGTGTGGTCATTTTCCGGGAGGGTTTGGTCCTGAATGCTTATGAATATTAGAAAGTAATGTCGCCTATTAGCATTGGCAAGTCGCGCGGTGAAATAGCTCGAATTAACCTAAAGGTATCGAAGGGATATCGGTATGTTCAGGCATAAGCCGTGAGGCAAATTCGAGCGCGAGTTCCCCATACACGATCAGCAGCTCTTGCGGCTGAGGAGCAGCATTCGCGCACCAATTGGGCAGGGCAATCATGCTGCAAACCATCGACTGTCTCGATCACCGCTCGATCTGCCTTTCAGGCACGCCCCGAAGGCCGCCCTTGAACTTGGCGAGACGCGGCCGCGTACACTTCGCGCGTTTCTCGAGCGACCCGCTCAATCCGTAAATGCTCAATGTTAAATTGACTCTTTTCCCTCCACTCTCGAAGAGTTTCCAAATCATCAACAAGCGAGCAGATGGCTAGTGACAACGCAGCGGGATCGTGCGCCGGAACAAGGATGCCGGCCTTTCCTTGTTCCAGCAACTGGGGAATTCCGTCGACCGCTGTCGCGACAATCGCGCACCCGGCCTCTCGTGCTTCGGACAATACGAGAGGCGCCGGATCGGCATGCGAAGGGAGCACAAAGATATCGGCACCGAGCAGGAACGGGAACGGATCGTCCTGACCGCCCATGAAGTTCACCGCGCTTGCGCAATCCATTGAGTTCACCATTTTGGCATATTCATCGCGGTAGGGACCGTCGCCGACAATGTACAGTCTTGCTGCCGCGTTTCTGTTGTAAACCATGTCGAAGGCGGCAAAAAGATCCGGAAGACCCTTGCGCGGGTGCAGGCCACCCACAAAGATGATCGAAGGCGAGTCGAGACGACGCGGGGTCCTGTCCTTTCCCTCGAACCGGGCGGATCCTATCGTTCCGTTTAACACGACATCCAGGCGTGACTTCGGGATCCCCCGCTTTTGCATCGAGCGGCCGACCTCCTCGCTCACCGCGATCACGCGTGTGCCGATTCCCATCAGGATCGAGCTCTTCTGAAACTCGTTGTGAACGGTGGTAACGAGCGGGATGCCCGCCAATTTACAAACCGGCCATGCCAGAAGCGCGCTGGTCATCATGTGGGCGTGAACAACGTCCGGGCGCCACTTACGAACCAGGCGGTAGAGCGAATTCAACGATTTCAACAGCGTTGCGGGCCGGCGTTGGTGGCTGATCAGCATGGTTTCGACGCCGTTAGCAGCCAGCAGCGCATCGAAATCGCCACCTCCGCTTGCCACCGCGACGCTATGCCCCGATTTAATCTGCGCGCAGGACAGATCAACCGCAACATGCACGTGCCCGTTCATGCGATTCGTATGATTCAATAAATGCAAAATGCGCATCGATAATCCTGCCCTGAAATGCGGGATCAAATCAGAAAGATCATTCAAGCATGCCTAACATATGGAGCGGTTCCGTTGGCCTTGCGATAGATATGTTTACCGGTGGTGTCGCGCGCAGGGTACCCCGATCGACGAAAAAATCCGTTATCCATCTGCATCCATCTGCCACGGCGCAAACCTCTGGCTCAAGCCAACGCGTTTGGTGGACGCGGTTGAAGAGGTACACTGCCCGAGCACCAGGCTCCCTGAGGGTAGATCGGCGTTGCGCCGTCGCAACAAGCTTCCGGCGGCTCGGTCCACTTAGCGCGATGCAGTTGGCGGTCCGGGGGGGCAGCCCTCCGGCGGTCCGGCATCGCGTCCGTAGACGTGGACGTAGTCTACGAGGAGCGCGGAGGGATTGGGCGTCCGATCGATTGGCCAGCCGCTTCCGAGTGCAAGGTTAACGAGCGGATACATGGGGCCGTCCAGTTCGGGCGGAGTCGGCTGACTCCAGACCCGCTTTCCGTCGCGAAAAAAGACGATCGCCTGGGGGGACAGATCGACGCCGAAGGTGTGATAGTCGTCGACCAAGGAATTATCAGGTACATCGATTTTCAGATTTTGGCCCCGGTGTTTGGCCGGATCTTTGTACCAGACGTGCACGACGGCCTGGTAGGAGTTCGTGAACTGGCCATAATACTCGATGACGTCGATTTCGACATTGCCATCCGAGTTTGCCACAGGCTTTAGCGCAGCGAGCCAAAAGGCCGGCCAAGTGCCAGGCCCCGGCGGCATTTTCATGCGCACCTCGAAATATCCGTAACGCGTTCCCGAGCCAGCGCCTGTCGCATCGGCGGCGGCAATAAGACCCGAGGTCCATCGTCCCTCTTGGTTCTTGGAAGCGGAAATAGAGAGTATTCCGTCCTTGATTTTGAACGGACCTGACGGCTCCGGATCGACGAAGGCCGCGTCGCCAAAATCACCGCTCCAAGGCGTGTGCGCGGTCCAGCGCGCCGGGCCGATTCGATGGGGGGAGATGCTTTCGATTCGACGGTTGGGAGCGGTTTCTTCGTCGAAGTTCTCGATCATGACAGGGCGGAGTTCGCAGGAACTGGAAGTCTGCGCCGACGCCGCCTGTGCAACCAGAATACTCGGTATGACGAGGGTAGCAGCCAAAAAACCAAGAGGCGAAATTCTCATCGGACAATTCCTCGCTGAGATCAGTAAATGTTTAGCGTCGGCATGGTTCCACCCCGCAGGTCGGCCTGAGAACTTGCAAATCCCGAGGCGTTCGACATCGCGCCGGCGTGTTCCCGAGTGCGCAGCCCCCGAAATGGCGGCATTTCGTCTTTGCCGTAAGCGCGTCCGCGGCCCATACGTCTTCATGGTAGCCATAGACCAACCGGGCCAACAACCTGTTTCTGGACAATCCTGTTCCACCCAACTACGTCTGGGGAGAAGATGAAAATATCGACGGCGCACCCGTCGGATTCGTCGCGGCATTCTAGCCGTATCGCGAGGAGCAGACCAGGTCCTCAAGCAAGCGTGAATTGATCGACCAACGCTGACACTGCTCGCGGCGGAAAACGTCCGAGCAGGATCTACCTGAATGAACTCACTAACCCAATTGGAAATAGCTTTTGGAGCGAACGCCAAGCGCAAAAAGCGTGCCAACGTAGGCGACGGCGCCAACGCCGGCGGTAAGGCCCAATTCAACAACCTCGTTGATGTTGCTTCCGGCCAACTCATGACGCAGCAGCAGAACCAAAACCGTCATCGCGGTGCATGCGGCTGCCACCCTCCACAGATTGGCCACCTCGGAAGCCACCCTTGTGCCGACTAGATACTGCGCGGTTATCAACGACAGGACAAACCAGATCACGGACATAGCGAGGCGCGCGGCGACGACGCCCGTCAGTGAATAAAAATATACCCCCAGCGAAACCAAAACGACACGGGAACATAATTCGGCGAGGTTCAGCCGGAATATGAAATCGGTTCGGTTGGTCGCAACCGCGAGAGACTGCACAGGTTGATAGAAAGCATTGAGCACGACAGAGAGAGATAGCCATTGCAAATAGAAAGCCGCTTCTTTCCATTTGGCGCCCAACAGCACATCGACAATCATATCCGAGGTCAGCGACATGCCGATGCAGGTCGGCGCGGCAAGCAGCATCGTAAAACGCGAAGCCTTCAAATATGCGTTTCGCAGTCTCTCGGGATCGCCACTGATTCTCGCGAATGCCGCCATGACCGGCGTCATTGCCGGACCTATCAAGCTCTGCGTCGGCATGTCGCCCAGATCGCTGGCCATCGTAAACTGGCCTAGCTCGGATTTGGTGATGGTGTACCCAAGCAATATGCGGTCGTATTGCCAGCTCAGGGTCGAGACGATTTGTGCTGTGCTGTACCATCCCAAAAATGTTGAAAATTCCGAAAACTTGGACAGCGAGAGTGCTGGCCGGTATGGCGCAAGCAGATACGAAAGGAGTGTCATGGCAACCGGCGCTGTCACGCTGCTCGCTGCAATCGCCCAATAGCCACCTCCCAAATAAACGACCAGGATGGCGATGAGAGAGGATATTACCTTTCCCAGTATTTCCGCGACAAACGTCTGTCGAAAGCTCATTTTCCGAATGAAGTTGACGATGCCGGGACTATAGAGGCTGCGCGCCATCGGCCCGATGGCAAGTGTGGCGACCAGGGCAATGAGACGGTCGTCATGGTAGATGTGGGCAAATGGCCACGCCGCCGCGAGAATGATAAGCGAAAGAACAAGACCTCTCAGAAGGCCCAATGTGAACGCAGTGTCGAGGTGTGGTTTCTTAACGTCGTCGAGACGCGTCAGCGCTTGAATGAGCGGAACCTGAAACACCGTATCCACGATTACCGTCAGGGTCGTCGCGAGTGCAGTGAGCCCGAAGTCGGCCGGGGTCAGCATCCTGGCCAGGATGAGAATCGTGCCGAAGTCCAACAGGCGTCCTGCCAGTCGAGATGACACTGTCCATCCGGCGCCCAGAATAGTTTTCGTTGTCAGCATTGTTAAAATCCTGGACTTGTGCTCGACCGGCCAGCCTGCTCTAGCGTGGTTTCACGAATAGGCCAATGGCGAATGGTTGCGAACGTAGTTCGCGAATTTGGCACGCTCGAAAGTTTCTGCAAAACCGTTGGCCGGCCACGCGCGCCGGGAATTTGTTCGGTCGGTTACCACAGTCGTGACTTTCGATCTCCTTCAGGACTCCGCGACCTATGTTGGACCGAGAGATGGGCGGTATGAACAGGCGTTGGTGCCGAGCTCTTTTTCGGAGCCGTAAGGGAGCAGCGACCGCATCATGGCTTGGTCGTGGGCCGGATCGCTGCCGCGCGCTCCGGATCCAGTCGACCCCGCAGCACGTCGGCAAGTCCGCGAACGTTGCCTCTCAGTCGCCCCCTCCGGTCAATGAAGGGCTCTGGCCTCACCGCGCCCGCTACGTTGCTCGCGATGTTCCTGAAAAGCTGGCCGGCAACCTGTCCAATGGTCATGGTTCCCTTGCGCAGCATATAGATTGGGTTGACGACCTGCGAGTAACCAAGCCGATCGCCTGCCACCCGGCCGCTCTTGACACCCATGTGGACTCCGCAGGCACGCGCGCACTTGATGAGCCGACCTCCGCGTTTGGCAAGCGCCGCGCCGAAATCGCGGTCCTCAAGCCAGCCATAGAGCACGAGGCGCTCGTCGAACTTCAAGTCGCCGATTGCGGACAAACGGAATGCCATATTGCAGCCGTAGGGGCTGAATGGCTCGATGCGCGACCAGTCAGCTGAGCGATCGGAGGCCTCCACAATGCGGACGGCTTCATTGAAGCTTAAACCTGGTCCCTTGATGCCGTCGGCAAGGACACGCCCTGTGAAAGCCACGACGTGCGGATCATCGCGGAATGTCCCGGCCGCCGCGGCCAACCAGTCCGCATCAGCCACAAAATCATCATCAAAGAAAACCACGATATCAATTCCGGTCGGCAGTGCCGCCAGGGCTGCATTTCGCTGGGCAGCCAACCCGGGGGGCCCGGTCACGACGGTGACAGCCGGCAGATTGGCGGCTTCGCCAGCGTCCGCCCGGACGACGCACGACACCACAACCGCCGCCGGCTTCAGGGTCTGGGTCTCGAGCAGATGTTTCACCGTGGCGGTCACAATGTCCGGCCGGCCGAGAGTCGCGACGACAACCGCGATGTTGGGCAACGGCTGATCTCCGGCGCTGCGCAGAGGTGAACGAGTTTTTGGCTCACGCATCAGCTCGACATAGCCGGCAGCCGTATCAGCCCAGGAAAACAGGCGAACTCGGTCGCGCCCACGCCCAACGAGGTCCTGCCTGAGATCCGGCGACGTCGCCAGCGCCCGGACGTCACGAACCCACGCGGCGGGATCATCAGGCGGCGCCATCAGGGCGGCATCGCCGCACACCTCGGGCATGCTTGCGCGGTCCGATGAGACCACCGGACAGCCGCGCGCCATTGTTTCAACGATGGGAAGGCCGAAACCCTCGGTCCAGGATGGGAAAACCAGGCATAAGGCCCGCTCCATCAAGTAAGCCAAATCGTGGTCCGTGACGTAGCCAATCACCTTTACGTTCGGTACGGAGGGCAGGGTCTGCGAGGCAAAGATGTCGGAGCCTCCGCCCGCGACAACCACGTCGAGGCCCATGGCGTCAAGCTCTGGCGCGATATCGAGCAGTAACTGCAGGTTCTTGTGACGTGCCCGCGACCCGAGCGCGAGCACAAAGCCGCGGGCCGAACGATCGCCAGCCAACACTGAAGGCCCGATGCGCGCGAGTGCAGGATCCCAGGCGAGTGCGTGCTGGTGGCCGTTGGGAAGCACGACAATGTCCGTCGCGCGCAGCGGCAGGTATTGTGCGATCTGTTGCGCGGAATAGGCCGAGACCGTCGCAATCCTGGCGGCGCGTCGGGCGAGAAGACGCTGAAGCGGAGGGTAGACCGCGCGGAACGCACGGCCGTAGCTCTCGGGCGCGACGAACACGTTGGCATCATGGATGCACACGACCTGATCGGCCTTCACGGCAGGCGCCGTATTGCACAGGTTGAGCAGACGGCCTCCCCACCGCGCCGGCAGGATGGTCTGCTCCCAGGCGTGCCCGGAGAGCGGGCCCAAACTGATGAGCGGCATCGCAGAGAGGCCCGGATCGGAGGCCGACGGTGGAGCGATGATTGGCGCATTGGCCTTTGACTGGGAAAGGACGGCGTCCATAGCAGTGACCACGTTCCGCGCATAGCGCTGCACGCCCGTCATGGGCTGGGTCAGGAAACGACCATTGACGGCGAAAGACGGAAGCGAGCTCACGCTCTCGCTCCCGTCGGCAGGCCAAGTCTAGGCGGCAAGCCCGCGGTGCTGTTTTCAGGTACGGCACAGGCCAAGCCGGCGAGCACGTAGAACAACAGGCCCGCATCAACAGTTGGACCTGCGAAAATATCGCCTACGATAAGTCCAAGACAGGCATTGCGCGCCGCAAGTCTGACGTCAGCCGGAAATGTGCGCGGTATACCCCGCCGGCGCCCCAGCGCTGTCCCTGCAAAGAGCAGATAGAAGATGGATCCGGGCACGCCGACGTTTGACAGAAGCGCCAAGGGCAAGCTTGAGGTACGTACCGTGCCGAGTCCGACGCCCAATCCAAATGAATCGAAGAAGTTCTGCAGTGCGAAGGTATTCCAGGCATCGCGCTCCATACCCGAGCTGGAACTTGATTTGGTAAAAATCAGCTGGTCGATGTAATTGCGTATAGGTTTCGACGCCTCGTCATCGAGCTGCAAGGCGAGGAACACCGCGACTACCAGCAATGGCGCACACAGGACCGCAGCCGAACTGACAGGCTTCCTGAGATCAATCCCGCGGCGCGTCAGCGCCGTGGCATACAGGATCAAGAGGACAGGGGGCGTGCCGGCGAGTCCCGTGGACGACGTGGATAAAACGACAAGGACGAGCGAAGCAACTGCCAGAGTGCCGCTCAACGCTGGACGGCGCCCACACAGCCATAGCGTTCCCGTAAAGCCAAGCGCTCCCAGTGTCGAGTGCGCAAAGGTCGATGCCTCCGGAAAAGATCCGACGATACGTTTCAGCCCGCTCACTTCCTCCTCAATGTGGAGTGTGTATCGGGCATTCCGCATAAATTCCAGGATCCACTGCGTTCCTGTCGAGTAGGTTCCAAGGTCTAGCAACGCGAACAATACGTTACCCACAGCATACGCCACCAAACCGCTGGCGACAGCCGCAAAGCCCGCGTGAGTTGAAGCAATCGCTACGATCATGGTGAAGCAAATCAGATCAGCGATGAGATAAACCGCTTGAGTGAAATTGCTGGATACAGGGCCAAGGGGGACCGTCGAGCCGGTGTCTGCATATTCCGAAACGCCGAGCGGAATGATTTCTGTGGTTCCCGCCAGCAGGCGGGGCATCACGAAGCCGGTGAAGACGCCGTAAATTACCAGGCACATCAGCCAAAAGCCCGGCTGAGGCATTCGGATGGCGATCACCGCGGCAGCCGATTCACGGCGGCGCGTGAGCGCGGTCGCTGCGACGAAAGCTAGAAAAAGGTGCGCTGGCTGGATGTTGGCTCCGCCGATCAGGACGGCAGCAGCCGCTCCGAACAGGGTCGTGACCACGAAAGTCGCAGCCGTGGTTAGATACCCGAGTTGTAGGCAAAGCAGGCCGACAATGATCGTCAGTAGACCAATCGGCTCAATGCTCATGGGGAAATACCCGACGTTGGTATCCGCGCGAACGTGACCCGAGGCAATCGGTCGCCGACCCGGCGCAGGTTTCCTGCTGAACGCGCATGCGATAACCGGTTGGCAGCCTTATCTGCTGGTGCCGCGAGATCGGATTGCGCCAGCGGCGCAGCTATCCTCATCGCCCCGATACCCATTAGTCTTGACGCCCCGGCTTGGTGAATTGTTTGGTGAGTCGCATGCCCAGCGCTCGACCGCGATGAAACCGTATCCCGCGTTGGACGGGACCAGAAAATCCCCTCGTGTTTGCCGGGCAGCGTTCACGCGGAAACAGATGTCGCAAAAGGGTCACCTAATCGCTGGACTTTCGGAACGCGCAATCTTTCCAGTCTGCCCGTGCATCGCGGCAGCGCATCGAAGACGTTCGCGGAGATTGCTTCGATCCGGTCGACCTCATTAACTAAATCAGCAAGATTATTACGTCTCATTCCAAATCGAACTCAGGTCGCCGGTGATTGACAATAAACGCGCGTTTATGCCTTTTTCTATCTATGAGACGCGCATCCAAGGGTCAATGCCTAAAGTTGGTGTTCTCGCAAGCAATTGCAGGACATGGTTCATCCGCGGTCTAGGAGCGACTGGAGGAGTCGTTAACGGCAACACTTAGCTGGCAAGAAAGTATAACTTGAAAGGTCCTGACTGAGACGAATCCAGTGTGGCACGGATCGCGGCTAACCAAACCGGTGCACTCGATACGAGCGCCTCTATCAATTGAGAGTGCATTATGCGGGTGCACTACCTTCGACCTCTTTTTGCGAAAAGTCCAATATTGAGAAGATATCATGAACGTAGCAATGCTGCTGAGCTGTGGCTCCTTCGAAGGATTCTTTGGAGGGGTACAGGGTCAGAGCCGACAGGATTATTTGGAAAACTACCGAAACGACTGGTCATGGTACTATGGGCGGGGCCTGTTGGAAAACGGCATCAGTCCTACGCTCTATATTCCGGCATTGTATGAAGCCGGGAAGTACGAAACCGACGCAGGCATCCCCGTTCGATTTCTTCCGCTGGAACACTGGTACCGACCGTTCGAGCAGGTATGGCTCAAACGGTTAAGCCGGATGACGCGCTGGTCCCTGTATGCTGAAGAGCGCATCAATACGATCGCCTTCATGGGTGCGCTCCGTGAAGCGCTTGCTCAGGATGATATCGATCTGCTGTATGTACAGGAATACTGGAGCGGAAGGTTCGACCATATCGTAAAGCGCGTTGGTTTGCCGGTGGTGGGCGCTGATCATGGCGGATTGTCGCAAGGTGTCGTGAAGTTATTCAAGCCAAGTGCCTTCAACAAGGCCGTCCTATGTTACGGACAGACGGTGGATGAGTGCCGGATGATCGAGCAATACGGCGGCCGTTCTCAGCTGCAGCCTAACGGCTGCGATGTTTCGGAGTTCTTTAGCGATCCCACGACGCAACGCAGCAAAACCGTCCTGACCGTTACCCGCCTCACCAATAAGCAGAAACAGACAAGCGATCTGATTCGAGCGATGGCGGAGTTACCTGACGAATGGACCCTGGATATTGTTGGCACCGGGCCGGATCAGGGCATGCTGGAAAGGCTCGCGGCAGAGCTAAAGCTGTCGTCTCGCATAAGGTTTCACGGTTTTGTCGGCCGTGCCGAAGTGCGCGAGTTTTTCCGCCGCTGCGGCGTATACGCGATGCCGTCGGCCAATGAAGGCCTCGCCATGGCGGCGCTAGAGGCAATGGCCTGCGGCGCAGCCGTCGTGCTCAGCAAGATTCGGGCTTTTGAACAACTCGTCAGCGACGGTGTGAACGGTCGCCTCGTGGCGGTCGGTGACGTCAAGGGTTTGGCCGCCGGAATCATCAACGCCTGGGAACACCGTGAATCATTGGGCAAGGCCGCGTCTGACACGGTACGGACGCGCTACGACAAACGCGTCCTGTATTCTCAACTGGCAGAATCGCTGCGCGGTTCTATTCATTTCAAAAGTACGCACGAATAGTTTTGAAATGCGATTTTCAAGATTTGGGGACGCCGGCGAATTTGGACGAATTGCAATGTGCCGCAACAATTTGACGATAGCGACCTCGCCGCGGATCAAAGCCTAGCCGGCCTCGTCCTGATGAAAAATCGAAAACGTCTCGCCCGGGTCGAGGCGTTTTCGCACCGCTTCAAATTCTGCCCACCTGGGGTAGGCTGCCTGCACATATTCCCGAGACGGCGGGCGATGAAATTTGCCCCAATGAGGCCGGGCATGAATGCTCTTCATCGTGTCCTCAAAAGAGTCAAATACGTTCAACTTGTTCGGCTCGTCCACGAGCCACCAGAGATTGAAAAGCACTGCGTCACCGTCGCAGTTGGGACCGAGATAAGATAGATCTTCGCTCTTTAGGAACTTGAATTCGACAACCCGCCCATGGTTCTGGGCGGCGAAATTCGAGTTGCGGATCCGGTCGATGGCCATTTCCATCTGCGATGCTGGAACGCCATACTGCATGCTCATGAAGACTTTGCTCTGAGCGCCATCCGGCTTCAATTTGGATGCTGTTCCCCGACGTCTTGCAGAGTTCATGAACCAGAGGAATCGGTCTCGGAGCTGCAGAAGCGACGACGTCGAGATTCCGCAGCGATTCAACAATTGTACCAGCAAGCGAGCGGATGGGCGCCAAATCGCATTGTAGCGATGGAAGCCTTCGCTCTTCTCTTGGCGTGCCTCAAGACACTCGACCCTGACGGTATCTTCTCCGAGAGTCCAATGCGCCCAGACGTGCTCGTATTGCGACAGGATGGCCGGCAGCCTTGCCGGAAATGCCTCGAGATCCATGGCGAGCTCGGAAAACCGCACCCACGGTTGGTCGACGGCCTGCAGTTCGAGCCGAACGATTACGCCGAGCATTCCGATTGCTACCCGGGCAGCGCGAAGCTCTTCAGGCGGCGATTCCGGCCCGAACTTCCTTACTTCGCCGGATGCAAGGACGATGTGCATCGAGCGTACGAAATCGGAAAGTGATCCCAATGCGGGCTGGTTCCGTGGGAAGCGGTCGCAACGGCCCCGCCAACGGTGACATCAGGAAAGAACGATAGCGATGGCAGCGACAGGTTGTGGTCTGCCAGCGCGTGCGAAAGATCGCCGAGACGAACTCCCGCGTCCACCGTGACCGTCTTGTTGACCAGATCGATATTGTGAATCTTGTTCAGTTTACGCAGGCTTACGCAAACATCACGGGTCACAAGATGGGAGGCCCAAGAACTACCCGCGCCTATAGCTCTAACCCGCAAACCGGAGGCAGTAGCCTCAGCCACCGCCGACCGGATATCGTCAACGGAGGCGGGTTCCACCACGTGACGCGGTTTGAATTTCCAGACGTTTTCATATGTCATAATGGTACGAGAGGTACCGATAAGTGCGGGGCCGAGGGAAGAAGGAGCCGGCTTATCAAGACTGTCTGATTTGAGCATAGCTGCTGTATCGTTTGATAATGCGAAGCTGGTTAAAGCGAGTGGATGTTTACTTGCGATTGACGCTCGTCGCCTGGGTTCTGCCCGGCCTACGACAACGGGTCCACGGCAAACGCTGGGATCGGTGCATTGTGCTCGATTGACGTGTGAATCATATCCGCCGTCTTCATCGCCTCGCCGATCGTGACATCCATATCGATGTAGCGATAGGTACCAAGCCGCCCCACG